>Ga0268249_1000233_pt1 | contig 34571 bp, 22 predicted proteins | sample AgamicAtPe_FD_200257 | JGI IMG/M metagenome (GOLD analysis project Ga0268249, IMG submission 200257) | Agave microbial communities from Guanajuato, Mexico - At.P.e (v2) (version 3) | ecosystem: Host-associated > Plants > Phyllosphere > Phylloplane/Leaf | place: Guanajuato, Mexico | collected... | reverse complement strand
TCTCTCTCTCTCTCTCTCTCAGTTTGTGTCACAGAGCCGGCCGAGCCAAACCAACTTGGCTCGGCTCGTTTGCTGGCGCCAAGTGTGACAGGTTGCAGTTTGTTTGTCTTGCATTAAAAAACCGCCAGATAACAGGTAAACATTGGAGCGATGCAACAACTGAGTGGCGAGTGGCCAATCGGAAGCACTGGCATGGTGCGCTTAGATAAGGTTCCATTGGCTCGGTTGGTCTGCACTCGCCTGGCCTCATCCAAGTCGAGCCGCAGCCAGTCTGGCTCACAAGCCGATGGTCGCGCCGGTTCAGCTTCAATCGTGGCTGCCACTGCAACTGCGACCCCGGCGGCACAGACAGGAAGCTGTCGAAGCAAATGATGCAGCAGGATTGGTAGGCCGGCATTGAGTAAGTGTGACTTTGCATAATAACGCCGCCATTAGTCCAGAAACAGTGCAAGTTTTTACCAGAAGCGGCTCATGCTCGAGCCGCTGATCACTGGTAGCCAGCTCATTGGCTGAAACAATACAATGCAACGAAATGTAAACGACAAAAAGGGGACCCAAGTTGGTTGCATCGTAGTTTGCGTGCAACTTTTCCTAGGCTTGAATGGTCGCAAACAAGAAAGCGCTTAACTGAGGAAAAAGTTCACTTAGAAACTCGTGAAGCCAGAATAATGAAGATTTTTGGTCAACTCGTTTTGGTTAAGGCTGCTAAAGTCAGATGCTTAGTTAAACTCTTTGATATTTAAGATGGTCATCTCCATGATTGAAGCTCCAACAAAAGTCAGTGAGTTTTGTAACTTTTCTCAGCCCGAATTTATTCTCACTCAAATGAGATGCTTTTGGCCAACAAAGACACTGTTGCCGCCAGCTAGCAGGTGCGAGCACCTGGCATAGACATAGAGCACAAACGATCGCTTTAATGAGGAATATATTCCGGCTGGGAATGGCTTACGATAGCTCTAAGCTCGCGCACTGCCAATCTTTAACTTTTGGAGAAGAACGAGAGGAAGGTTTCAAGGTGAGAATGAGACTTTTCGAAGCGGTCGGCTGAACGGAAATCGGAAATTGAATCAGGTAAGTAGAGATCGCCTTTATGATTTGCGCGATTCGAGTAAACCAAACGCAACGCTCGTCGTCCACAGATCTTGGCTTAGCAAAAGCGCGAGCCAAGTGTAAATGTGCGCCAGGATTGGAGGTTCCAAAAGTGGAGCAACACTTATTTACAGTGTTTGCAAACTTCGCTAGACACAGCCCCTAAGCCAGGAGTGCTGAACTGAACTGGAAGGCGGCAAAAAGCGCCGGACAAGACCCATAGGCGGCGGGCTTTTTGTCCAAACTGGTGGCGATAGACGGTGGAATAGTCCGCGCGCTGGCTGAGTTATATTTGACCAAGCTACACTGACCATGCAGGTAGAAGCAATAAAATCCAACCCCAAACTAACCACAGACAAACAAACAAGCAAACTCTCATTAGTTGCCAGCCTTGCCGGCCGACCTATCGTTTGGGGCGCCATTACAGCAGTGGCGCCTGTTTTGTGTGCAGAGTGCGCGCTCAAAGGCAATCCTTTTTGTCACCTGTCGGCGACGGGAGCCACCGCTTCGATGCAATGGAGCGTAAATTATCCGCTTAGCTTAACGGTTGGATCATTAGCCAAAGAGTAGCTCCCACTTTGCGCCACTTTTTATCCACTCAAAACTGGCCAAGCAAAGTCGGCCCTCCTCTTGGACGAGAAAGTGATGCGGCCTTAAGAGATGGGCGGCGACTCTGCTTGTGTCCGAGTTGCCTGGTCAAATCGGCTCCACTAACCTGGCTCACCAAGCGGTGTGTCTATATTTACGGCCGTCAGATCTCTCGGCCCAGAGGCTTTCACTTGAGTTTTGCTCGACTTGTGTGAGCAACAAACAAACATCTCGCTACGCAACTAGATTGTTCAAGGAGTTCTGTTATGGAAGATAGTCTGCTTAGATTAGATTCTGGTGGAAGTGGAAGAAATATGATTGAAACTGGACACTCGGAAGAAGATCAACTTAGCAAAAGTGGCGCATTGAAGACAAATGCTAACAGTTGCGACGATAAACCTGAAAGATACACCGATTGTGCTTGCGAGAATCGATCCTCTAGGCGCGAAAGTGAGCTAATTTTTGGCCAAGAATCAACCCTAGATGCCCAGTTGAACAAGCAAACCACCGAGCCACTCCCGGCAAGGCTCATCCCTCTAACTGCGCTCAAGCTACTAAAGTCAACCAATCTCTCAAGATCGCTGAGAAAGATAAGCATCGTTGGCCAACTAAACCATTCGACCAGCAAGGGGTTCCTCCTGGCCCTAAACTCAATGATGCTCCTCGCACTGCTCTCGCTTGTCGCCCTGAACTCTGGGATCCTCCTTGCAGACGGCTCCGTTTGGTCCCTGAGCAAGTTGGCCAACCAGGCGGCTGGCGCGAACAGCAACAAGAGCTCAAACAGTAATCGGGTTGCGCGAAACAGTGGCCCTGGTGAGGGCAGTGGCGGCCAGCAGCTGATTCCGGCCCCAATCTCGCAACAGTTCCATTACTTTTGGAACCACGACAACATTGAGCCAGCAGCGGTTGCAAGCGAAGCAAACAAGATCCTCGCCGAGGCCCAGGTGAAGACCGACCAATTGGCCGCTGGCGCTCCCACTGCTCTGCCCCAAACCGGCGACGCTCAGGCGATAAAACAACTGAAGCTCAGTAAGAGACAGGATTCAATTTCATCCCTCGTAGCGCCTGGATCCCATTTGGGCCTCGACAGTCAGCCGATTTTGATTCCGCCTGCAGTGCAGCAGCAGCTAACGGCAATGGTGCTCCAACTGCAACGCCAACAACAGATGTCCATGATGATGCAGCCCAGATTCGAGCCTATCAGCAGACTCGCGCCTCAGTACCAAGCGAACCCCATGAGTCGATACTGGGCGTCCAGCTCGAGCCAGCATCCAGTCATAGCGGCGCCACCGATGCTCAACCAAATGCTCCATGCAGACCCAATGCAGGCTGCAGGCAACGAGATGGGCGGCTCCCTCTACCAACAAACTCTCGCCGCACAAAGGGCGCCAGCCGCAACCTTGGCCGGCGGCGTGCCCGTCTATGGGCCCTACATGGTGGCGCCCTCAGCGCGACCGCCCATTCAAGCTGGCATCGGGCTGCAACAAAGCTTTGTTGCAACGCCTCAATCGGTCAGCAAGACAGCCAGCGGCCAGCCCTCGGCCGGCCGCTTTGCAACTTCCTTCCTGAGCAGACGAAAGTCTTGGCCTCTCTTTGGACTTGGATCAAACACGAGCGATCGCAGCTCAATCTTGGCCGCGGGCTCGCATTTGCGTCCAACGCTTGCAATGCCGCCACAATTAGCACCAATCCCCAAAGCTGCGCCCCAGGTGACTTTAAACTTGCCACCCGAATCCGTGGCTTTGCTCAATCTAGCCTCAAGTCAGTTGGTTAGCGCGATTGCAAATCAAATTCAAGCTAAAGCAGCTCAGCAAAAACTCCTGACTTCGCTCGGCTTGAACGGCGAGCAGCAGGCACAGGACATGCAAGGGGCTGGTTCAGTTTTGAGCCCCCAACACGAGAGTCTAAATCCAGATCAAACCTTCAACCTCGAGGCTGGCAACCAGAGGCAGCCTCTCCTCCAGCCGCCATACTCGATACCAAACTTGAATGCACCACCAAAATTGGGTCTGAGCAATCTTGTCAACCCGCTTCTCGCCTACTCGCAACCGTCGCAGTCTTTTGAGCTCTTTGATGGAGCAAACAATGCGAGCAACCTGCCTTATGGGAGCAGATTAAAACGCAGACATCTCAACACTTTGGCCTCGACCGCAAGAGCAACAGCAAAGAGCCAAGTGTCGGCCGGGGATGGTGGGTCAGCGTTGTTTGTTGGAAACAACGATAGCTTGCATGAGGTGGCCAAAGAGGAGGAGCCACTCGTTGAGCAATACTTTTCCACCTTTCCCGACTTCACCAACAACGACTCCAATGAAGCAACGCCGGACATAATCCTGAAGGGTGCTTCAAAACCCAAGAACAAACAACAAAGATCCGCCAATGGACAATCTCCAAGCAACAAGAGGATTGTGAAAAAGGATGCGTCTGACTTGTTGTTGTTGGGCGAGAGGAAGAAATCTGACCAGAGATCTGCTGGCACAAACCTGCGCCAACTGTTCAAGATTCTATCCAGCGAATCAAATTTTGCCTCCGAAAATCAAGCACCTAACTGGAGGGACGCCGATTCAACTGCAGACGACGAGACTGTTCAGGAGCAGACCCAATTGCGACGCCTGAGACGCTCCATCGACAACTATCACGTTTCAAGGGCTCTCAAGTCAAACTCTGGCTGGAGCGCAATATCGGACGCATCCAGCGAGCTTGCCGACCAATCGGCAGCCGCGTCAACAAAGTCCAAGTCTTCCATCAGAAGCACGGCAGCGCGAGATGCAACTCTTGCTGAGAAACACGAACAGTTGGCCCCGGCAAGAACATCACAGCTTGGCATTGCAACCAACGAAGCAGATGCACCGGCTGGAATCAGGTTGTGGTCCTCGGTCGATTGGGCGCGCAGATCCGTCAAGCAAAGTGGTGTTGGCGCGGAAGGTGCGAGTTCCTTGCTTAGGCGCCAAGCTGAGGTTGGCGAGCAAGCGGCAAGCGCGAGTTCATCAACGCAGCAGCAAGGCAATGGAGAGCAAAAGGCTGCGTCCGCAAACAGTGATAAGAGTCCGCTGGCAGAGGCAACAGAGGAGACTCAACGGCAGGAAAAGTCGCTCAAGGTCAAGCGGATAACTGCCAGCGCATCCGTCATTCATCATCCAGTTTCAAGGGTTTACGAAAAGTTTCGCGGCTCAAGCGCAAAGCGAGGTTTAGTTTTATCTGGTTCACCGGTCCACTTTCAGACAACGACAGCTCTGCCGACGACAAGCAGAGCTGAGCCCAGTCAAGAGTCAACCCTCGATCCCATGTCCGCGTCTCTGTCTGAGTCTGCCCGAATTGTTAACTACTTCCAAAACGTCGACAACGACTCGTCGAAAGCCTCGACAGTGTCGCAGCAGTATCAGCAAACAACTGCTCAACCTGAGGCCGCAAAAGAGGTCCAACTGCCCAACCTGAATGTCGGCTTTGCCGCCCCTCCAAAGACCATCGAGAGCCGGCAAAACGAAACAGTAAAGCAGCAAAACAATCACCAGCTCGCCTATTCGAGCAACCAGCGCACTCAGAGCGCCAATCAGGCTTCGGGAAATGGATTGTTGGTGCAATCGGGCGACTTTTCGCCAAGCTCGCCAAATCTGCCAGCAATGAGCGCCTTCCGCTCGGCGCTCGCGATCAGCAGGCAACGTCAGCCCTCGCAGCAGCATCACCAACAGCAGTTGTTGGCCGCTGCAAACAGCGCAGATACATCATCAGCTGCTCAAGCCTTCAAAGCGAACAGCTTCGGGCGACCTGACGGACAGCAAGGCCAGCGAGCCCAACCAGCGCAAAACCCTGCGAGCTCAGCCGGCCAATCGCAGGCCTCGCTTCTGAACGCGCTGCTCAATTTGAACTCGTCTCAGCGAGCCTCCTCAATGGTGCCCATGTTTGGCGCAACCAGCCAGAATCGTCACTCTATTGTTGCACCAAACAGCAGACCAGTCGGCCAGGCTCAAGAGTTTGCATCGCCAGCTGGAGACCAAAGCAACAACTACAGCGACGAGATCAACCAGTCCTCTCAGTCGAGCGGCTCCAGCCTTCAGGATAGCTTTACCACGGGCACGGTGGGCGAGGCGTCTGGCCGCAACCAGATTGCAAACAGCCAGCCCTTCAATCAAATTGACTCGCAACCAAACGAGCAGCAAGATGTAAGTCTCAGCAGCTTGAACTCGTTAAGCGATGGCAGTTTTGGGTCGAGAAACTTTGGTGCAGAGAACCCGGTGGCCGAGCAAGGGATCGACTTGAATCGGCTGAGCCAGCAGCAGCAATACCAATTCCAACCCCAAGGCCAACAATTCCTGGGGTCGCAATTTAACCAGAGCGATCAATTGCTCGCTGAGATGCCTGACTCTTCGCTCTACGGCTCGAGCGGCGCCTTCAACCAGCTGCCAGCTCAATTGCAGCAGCACCAGCACCAGCAGCAATCCCAGCCCCAATCGCAACCTTATCAGCTCCATCCAAACGAAGCATCACTGATCGCGGCCCAGACTAACCAGCCGCTCTCGCCGCAGCAGCAGCTTTACTCGCAACAGATGCAGGCACTTAATGCAGCCGTTACAAACTTTAACCAGCAGCAGAGGTTCAACCAGCAACTGGAGGACACAAGCGTTAGGAGTTTCACTCCACAGACGAGAGCCATGAACCTGCAACTGTTCGATCAGATGATGATGAATCAGAGGAGCCAGCTAGGTGGCTACCAAGACCAGGGTGCGGCTTTGTATGGGGCTGTCGACGAGGAGGCTGCGGCTGGAACGGCTGCGGCCGCTGGCATACCCACCTATCCCACCGCGGCTCAGCTTGCTGCGCTCCAAAGTCAGGGTCACCAGTTGAACGAGCTAGGCGGGATGCTCATGTCTGGATCGGAGAACCGAGAGCAAGGCGACAGTAGCAGCAACGGCAACTCTGGCGGCGCCAAGAAGCCAAAGCGGAAGAGCGTCAAGCAAGTGTCGCACCACTATCATTTCAATAGTTTCGGTTCGCCGCTTGAAGACCCAGAGAGCCAGTTTGGCTCATTGAATCCGTTCGAGCTGGCACACACCCTCAATGGCCAAGAGAACAGACCAAACAGGCAAAAGCCAAAGGCGAACAAGGAGGAGGAGAAACAGACTGAGGAGGAGGAGGAGGCGAAGCCAAAGAGGAAGAAATTTTTGCGAAGATTCAGTCTGAGAAACTTGTTCAAGAAGCTCAAGAAGGAGAAGAAGAAGGGAAATGAGAGCGGAGAGAGTGGAGGCGCAAACAGCGAGCAAAGCTCAGAGTGAGGCCATCGAAGATTGGGAGTTATAGTGTTGCGCATGTAACCTTGAGATGCTCGACTGACGAAAGTTTCAAATAAAGTTGAACCGAATTCTAATGCGACTCTAAAATCAAACGAATCGAGCGATCATTTCGCACCAACTGACTTGGAAAAGTATTACCTCAACCTGGAGAAAAGAGGATCACATTGTAGGTCATATCGAAAGTTGATACAAGTGTCAATTTGCGACCAGAGCAAAAGCTGCACTAAGACGATGCTCTCCACCCACGCTCATGGTCGCTGCTCGAGCCCTGGTGCACAACATCGGTCCCGTTGATCTCAAAGGTTGAGCTCCTTCCCTGAAACATTACATGTATTTCCTTCATTTATTATTTTCGTAAGCACGTACCCACTGCACAGTCTCTTGAGTTCGATCCAACTGTTGGCAAATCATCTCGAAAAATACTCTTTAACGGACTCAAAGTCGCGAGCTAACCAACTTGCACTACTTCTGATTGTCTCGATAGACTGTTGCACAGTTCGCTCTGCTCCCGGAAGAACGTTGATGGCGAAGAATTCGCCCACTTCCTGAGCTTTGCTTTCGCTCTTCAGGTTCTTCGTTGCGTTTCGAACTAGTCTTTGTAGCAAGAAGCTGCCAAAGAATATGGTTTTAAAGTTTTCTATATGATCTTGGAGCAACTGCCAGGCGAGTGAGGGATTGGAAACCCCAATGCTATAGAAAATGGACACCAAGTCTTGTTTTCTGACTTTGTCGGAGAGGACAAAGCCAACTGCACGTTCGAGTCGGCGAGGATCTCTCGCTTTTACAAGTGCACATGCAACACGCACCTGCTCCTCCTGCAAATCAGTCTTGTTGAAAACCTCAAACAAGCCCTCGAATTCTGAATCGTCGCCAAATTTAGCCACTGAATTGTAAATTGCGCTTCTTAGGTCAGCAGGGATCATTTCTGAACCAGACAAGTGCCTTCTGAACCTCTGTCTAGCCTCTTCTACGATTTTCTCATCATTGAATGTAACAAGTCCACTCAAGACTAGCGCTCTGGTCATCGCATCTGTGTGTTTTTCGCCTGGTTGTGCTGACCATGTTAGCTTACTGAATATCACTTGGTAGAGATCCCTTCCAAAGGAGTGGAATTTGTCCCAGAAGTCAGTCTCAGCGAACAGAATGTTCAACTTGCCGAGGCATCCGTCGATTGAGCTCCAAACGATGTAGTTATCTTCATCAGTGAATGCTCGTAACAGCTCAAGTAGGGCCACAGTCTGCACTTTTCCCGCCTGACAAAGGGCGAAAAAATCGTCCTGTAGACCAAGACGATCCATAGCCGGCAGACTCTTGTCCTTGATTGCTGGTTTCATCTTCATGACCAGGTCCTCTGGATATGCTGTCCGATAACAGCTTGTAGTTGCGGGATTCAATTTGATCCAGCCGTCGGCAGCATCATCTATCACGAGCTCTGTCTTCTCATCCTCCATCAGGCCTAAGGGCATGACTCTGGTTGGATCAGAGCTCTTGATTGCAGAGAGAGGTATCATCCAAGTAAGATTGTCGTCCTCGGATGAGGTGCGACCATCGGCAGTAAATCTGCGCTGCTTTAGATGGAGCCTAACAGACTTGTCGTCGATAGAAGAGAGAGATACTGACAACCATGGGAAGCCTCTCTTCAAAGTCCAACCAGACATGAGCTTGCGGACAGGCTTTTGACTCGCCGTCTCCAGTGATTCCCACAGATCCTCTGTAACGGCGTTCTTATAAGCGAACTTGTTCAGATATTGTTTCATCCCTTTTCTGAAACAGTCGTCGCCAATGTATATATACAACATTCGAATGATGGCAGACCCTTTGTGGTAGGATATATCATCAAAGATTTCATCAATCTCGGCTGAGCGCATGACGGGCACCTCAACTGGATGGCTATTCTGCAGGGCATCAAGCTGTAGGGCGACCATGTAGCTTTCGGTGGTAAACTGTGACCAGATATCGTAATCGGGAAATATGTGATTTACGCAGAGATATTCCATGAAGGTAGCAAAACCCTCATTCAACCATAAATGAGTCCACCATTCCATTGTCACTAGATTACCAAACCACTGGTGTGCCAACTCGTGGGCAACAATCAAGGCAACATTCTGCTTGACACTTGTTGAAGTATTCTCGAGATCGACAAGGATGCACCGCTCCCGATAAGTCACTAGGCCCCAATTTTCCATCGCTCCGTAGGATAGGTCAGGAACAGCTACGAGATCCAGCTTATCTAGAGGGTACTTGATTCCAAAGTACTGCTCATAGAATAATAGAGATTTGGTCGCGACGTCGAGCGCGTACCTGCCTTGCTCTGCCTTTCCTGGTGTGGAGTAAACTCGATATTTACGACCACCAGAATCTTTCGTCTCAATGTGATCAAAATAACCGACCACGAATGCTAACAAGTACGTCGACATTTTGGGCGTCATCTGAAACTGGAAAATTTGAGACTTGCCATCAGGCCCGAGGGATAGCTGAGCAACGGGCGTGTTCGAGAGGCAAACCATTTCATGATCAACCATGAAGTCTTTGAGACTAGCTATGTTTCCGTACTCGATGGTGAGAGTGAAGGTCGCCTTTGTTTCTGGTTCGTCCCAACATGGGAAGCAAAGACGTGCACTCGTAGGTGCAAATTGAGTTGCGGCGGCACTTATTTCACGACCCCTAAAAAGGTATTTAGTTCTATAGAATCCCTTCAAGCTGTCTTGAAGCCTCCCTTTGAAATGAAGCACGAGCAGGCCTGACACAGGGACACCAGAGGCGAACTCAAGACAGGCGGTTTCCGTGTCTTTGGCGTAGGTGACTGTAGATAGCAACAGTTTGTTGTCTCCCTCGTCCGTGCTCTCGATGTGGCCCGCGTAGATTTCGAGATCGAGAGCGTGTAGGACAATGTATGGCCTTCTATCCTTGGAGTCTGGCGAACAACTGTAGCTGATCTTGACAGTTCCATCGAAGATGAACCTTTCTAAATCTGGATTCAGTCTCAGGTCGTAGTGAGTTGGTCGATAGTGAGTTGGTAACCTGTAGTCAGTGAATTTCGTGTTGTCATGTACTTGCTTTGCCATTTTCAGGCAATACTTGGCTATCGAAATTTGATTGGAAATGAAGATGATCAAGAAAATATCAAGGCTTGTATTTGTTCTGGCTTTTCAGATGTCCAACATGTAAGAGACTTTAGGACTTGGTTTATATGGCAAAGGATATCACATATCGGGTACAGCCATATTTGGTATGACATAGATTGAGAAATTTATGTTTGGTTATAAATTTCGCATTCTTTCACAAAATTTGATGTGTTCGGGCATTTCGAGACTTGAACGCTCGCAGGCAACGCAACTGGTTGATCATGGAATCACCTCGCCGTTGAGAATTCTCATAAGGATTCACCCAATTTGCACTGCCAACCAGAGCAGGAAACAAGCAAATTGAATTCGCCAGACACCTTTGTTCGTCCAAAGTCTTAAGCGAGTATCTGAACAAGTCTTGGACGAAAGCAGCCTCTTCCACTAGGCTGTACGATTCCGTTTGATTCACTTCCTCTGTCCTCTTACGTAAGCAGGTGCATTCTACTTGACAAACTGTCTTGCGGCTCACGCTTCCCGTCAGAGGAGTTGAATTAACTAAAATACTGAAGCCGCAGTATCTACGCGATGTCCATCTAGTGCTACGAGCCAAAATATCTATGAACACCGCATAGTAAAGAGTCGAGTTTCGCTAATGGATCAAGGGTTGGTTCGCCACTCAACCAGTTGAAGATCATACATCCATTCGTCCGTCGAGTCTCGAAACAGAGGTTTAGACCCGTTCCGTCCTCCAATCTGTCCGCATCAAGATCTGGGCGACACTCAAAACTGGCCAGGTTTTGCCCAGCTACAGGCCGAGGATGGTCAAAACTTGGCTCGTCTTGTCCCAAGAACTCACCTGTGAGGCTTTCTTCTGGTCTCAAGGCGTGACTGGTAGGAATATCGTTGATTGTGGATTGTTGAAACTAGCTTCGGGCAATGTGCAGCGTATTTCAACAAATAAGCGATTGTGATTTGCGCATCCGTAACTGTTCAGCGTCACTGCCGCGACTCGACCTCGACGGCCAAGATGTTGTGGTGAGAGGCACTTGCGCTAGAGCAACGGACAGGCACCATATTCAGCATGTGTGTCGTCGATGGTCCGCGACCGAGGGATTGTCGAGTCGAAGGGCGCGAGCCGGATGAAGAGAGAGAGGGAGAACGAGAGAGGGCGAGAACGAGAGCTTTCCAAGGTGGCCCCCACTGGTCAGGAGCAGTACCAGCAGCATTAGCTCTAAGGCTGCGGACGAGTGGCGAGCAATTCTGGTGCTCGTGCACGCAATGGGGCCTAGTTTGGTTCGGCCAACCAGCTCATCGGGCCGACTTCAACCGACAGTGCGGATTATGAGCCGGTCCTCGGTTTCGCCAATGTTGCATACGAGGTGCGACCGTGAGCAACAAGCGAAAAAATTGGTTTTGATACAGGTCGTGCAGCGGCCGAAGTTGGATCCACTCCCGCACTAGCTTCATCTACAGGGCACAAACAAAGTAATCCGTATCCCCACAGGTTGAATTGAAAATCGACGGTAGAATCTGACGGGCGACGGAATCACTCATCTTCCTTTATTTTTCTTATGTGAACCGCCATTTGCGCTACTATGTTTGATAGCTTTCCTCTTGGTCGGCGAGAGTAAGCTCATACTTGGACCTGCTCTCTGATAGGATGGTCGTTGGTTTCTAATGGATACATGTGATTGGGCTGATTTTATGATATACTTGAGCGTAAATATGATGGTGAAAGTGATGCATATGTATATAAAAGCTAGATAGATTGGTCCTAGAGTGTAGTAATGCCAGCTAGAGAAAGAGTTCAGGAATGATTGACTAGCGAGGCCAACTTTCGTCGCTATCGACATCAACGGGCGCAAGATCAACTCAGATAGGAATTGAACAACATTCATAGCGACATTGCTCTCTAACGAGTGTAAGCTTGACTTTCCCAAGATTGATTTGCAGTTGTCGCGGTCATAGTTGAAGCGTGATAAGAATTGAGAAATGTACGATGGGTTAGTGCAACGATCCAATTTTAACTGATGATCGTCTTGACTGAGCACATTCTGGTGCATAATGTATTGGACGAAGCCCACAGTGAACAAAGCAAAGCAGACGGACTTCCCTTCACTGTATTTGGCGACACTTCTGAGGAACCAGATCAACAGGCAAACTAATAAGAGCACTATTAACATGTATAAGCCAGGCCAGTGCTCTAAGTATAAATGGTTTGATTTTCCTGAAAAGCCGACAATCGCCGGTGAAAATAGACCCCTACTCAAGAGGGTGAATAGGTTGTTCTGGGTTGGTCGTTTAACTTCAGCCATCGTCATGAAATTTGATAGTATCGTGTCGAGCTTACGTAGACTTGCACAATCGAACTTATTGTTATCCAAAAACGTTGAAATTGTGGAGTAGTCTTGATAAGATATGGCCGATTCATATATGAACTCTTCATCCATCTCGCTCGGCTGAAGATTGTTGACATGGTCAAATAGCTTTCTTATGAGCCTTCTCAAAACAATACCAGTCCCCATCGTGCAGGAACTATCCTCGGTTATAAGTGAATAATCGGGCGCTGGCGCCCATAGTGTGGAATCAGAATGTCCGTCAGACTCATATGAATGCTCGGACCGGTAATTACTAAACATAACTTGGGTTGATATAAATGATGAAAACTGTAGTTGAATGGCCTCTGTAACAATTGGAGTCTATAGAAACGTCATCTTATCACCACGTTGTGTACAACGTGTTTACGTAGAAGTCTGTGAAAATCGAAACCAAAAATAAATACAATCCAGCTGCTGGATTCCAACGCAGCACAGGGGGTCAAGTTTTGCATTGACTTCTAGATTTCGAAACTCAGATTGCTAGCACAGTCACCCTAGTAGCTCTCTAGTCTCTAATATGTTAATCATGCATCATATAAAACCCAAATTATTCTCCCTAGAGGCCGACCCATTGAACGATCCATGGTTCTTATACCAGAAATTGGAGGCATAATGATTGTCACTCATCCACATCGATATTAGCCCGTGTCATATTAGCACGTAGTACAAACGATACTCATCTACAACCAAGAAGCGTTATTTTAAGTGTTCATATCAGCGATTGTGTCTTGTTAGACCACTTATGATGCAGTTACAATCAGACAAATCTCATCGTCTGGACGAAATCAAGACCCAATTCAGAGCTCGGGAGGGTTACTATAGATTAATGAACTCTCCCGACTATTCACAGCGATCCCAGAGGGCCATGGGTTTCAGCACTGGCACAACTAATAGCAATTCCTCCAACGCAAGCAACGAGAAAGCTTGCATAAAAATTTCCCTGGTTACTGTCCAAGACGGTGGCGATCAAGTCTCAAGTCTGAGGAATCCAATGAATCAGAGGAGTCCAACTAGCCTTGGAACTTCACCCGGTCGAGCGCATCGAAAAAGTCGAGGGAAACGTGATAAGAAAATATGCTTCAATGTTGGCCGAGAATTATTCGTCTACAACTATGACGGTGTGAGAACTGGCCCCGATGCTAGCAATCCAATATACAAAAGGTCATACAAGGGGTCATCGCCAACTTGTCACGATTTTAATCAAACAACAGCAACAGTAGGTTCCTTATCACTCTTGGTTGGATTTTCCCATGGCCAAGTTCAGCTCATTGATTTGAACGGTTATGAGGATCAAGAGCCATGCAAAGAGTTCAATGTTGACAGGCTTATCGATAAGACCCGAGTGACATGTATCAGATGGTTACCAAACTCCCCTAGCCTTTTTCTTGTTGCTCATGCCAGTGGATATCTTTACTTATACAAAGACGACTTACCATCTGGTCCTAGTACGCCATCATACCAATTATATAAACAATCAGATGGACTCATAGTTTACACGTGCAAAACAAAGTCTACTAGAAATCCGATTTACAAGTGGGTGATTGGCTCTCGAACAGGAGACGGTTCAATAACGAACCAATTAGGATCGTCCCATTCCTTGAATACGAACGTTGAAAGTGAAAGTTACTCCCTGAACGAGTTCGTGTTCTCACCGTGTGCCAAGTACTTAGCATGCGCATCTCAGGATGGATTTCTAAGAGTTTATTGTTACGATACTATGGAAATGATTGGACGGGCTCGGAGTTACTATGGAGGATTCTCATGTGTCTGTTGGAGTCCTGATGGAAAATATGTCATTACTGGTGGCGAAGATGATTTAATTACTGTTTGGTCCTTTGTAGGAAGAAGGGTGGTGGCTCGAGGAATCGGCCACAAATCATGGGTGTCGGTTGTGGCATTCGATTCTTACTACACAGGATATGATCTCAAGAATACCGATGTCGACAATGACGATGATGAAGATGAAGAAGATAGAGAAGTAGATGACGGTGATCTCGAGGGCGAAGATGACGACGAAGATGATATCAAACATCATAGATCTGATCAAATTGACGGAAACCTCACAGAGCCGAACTCTATGTCTTTGAATCTGAGAGCTACTCACAATTCACCAGCTTCAAACCGACGTAGCTCACCACCTCTATCCTACCGATTTGGTTCGGTGGGTCAAGACACCCAATTGTGCCTTTGGGACCTAAGTGATGACTTACTACTGCAACCCATTGCTAAACCAAAAACAAACTCTCTAAGCAATGCTCATCATGCGGTAGCAACAAGCCTAAAACTCGACAGCGAACAACGGGACTCTTCTGATAGCAATCAACTCAGTGAGAGGACAGGTGCAGATCAAGGATGCTCAAGTGGTCAAACCGAAAGAGAAAGCAACTCATCCGTGGGCGTGTCTAATTTGGGTGGATTGCTGTCAAATAAGGGTAGTAGTCTTACTAAATCCTTTAGTCTTGTGGGAAAAAGAGATAAACGTAATCTAAGTCTGAGAAATTCGGATAAGAACGCTAACTCGAAGAGTTTTGCAGACACTTTTAGCAATAGCTCAAAGCTAATTGACGACCCAACAAAACTATTGGGTAGTCCTATATGCCCTAGAATGAACGAAGTGCCACTACTCGAACCGTCGGTCTGTAAAAAGATCTCATTTGAACGGCTGACATCCCTGATATTTTGTAAGGGCGGATTTATAACTTCTTGCCAAGATGGTTACGTTTTCTCTTGGGCCCGACCATCTAGGGTAGGTAGCTTGATCACGAGTCTCCTTTGCTTTGATCAGTGAGTGTGAAATACTAACCTCTCTCAATGCTTCAAAAAAGAAGAGATCGTTACGAGCTAGTCCAGGACAAAGTAATGAGGAATTGCGAGTCATTGATGTAGGGACGAGCTCTTTGGTATAATTAAAAGACCAGACGTCTAGGTTAGATTGTTTTACACATCCGAAGTCTGTGGATAACAAAAATCCAGTCTTATACTGATTGAAGATAATAGTTGAATCCGTTTATTTATGGACTAGAGTGATAGAATTGAGCTGCCTGCAAGGTACTCTAGATGCGAGTTACTGCCTGCATGGAGAAATTCGGATTCGAGGGATCAATTTTGACGAACTTTCTGATGACTCCAATTGCGTCCTTGAGGAAGGTCTGTTGAGTTGTTTGTCCGTGGTTGATGGGACCATGCTTCCGGCCGTCCATCTCGTAGATCTGACCATTGTTATGTATAATACTGATAAAATGATACTCGACTGAATCCGAGGCTGCTGGTGCCTCGGTTTGTCCCCCGACACTGGCGTTCTCATGTGCTGTCGCTATCGTTTCGCATGACTCGAACTTGTTGGCTTTCACTTCAGGTTCGAGCTGTTTAGATTCCCTGATGAACTCTTTCATTGATGAATTTTCTTCAAAGTCATCATCTGAGCATTGATTTGCTAGAAGGTGTATGAGAGCCATGGTGGCGCACGCATTGCGGATGGTCTGGCGCATGAAGTATAGCCTGCCCTTTGCATCCTCATCCACTTCATTATCAGTTCCGTCCTTGATGGGATAACATAGTAACAATCCTTCGACTTTGCCCTCGACCATTTGCAGGAGCTCGTCATCAAATCCTAGAACATCTACAACGGTTATGTGGCTCTTAACACCAACCTTCCTGAGAAACTGATTCATGACTTCGGGGTTCGATTCCATGGGAATCCATTCTAACTTGCCCATTGTGACTAAACGTTAGGCTGACTCTTATCTTGAGTCTTTCTTCTGTTACTCAGGTATTCCTGCCAAAGAATAGATTTTTTTTCCTCAGCAAGTTGATTTAAATCGGCTAAAGGGTTTAAATAGCAATGAACAATCTGATTGCCAACAAGGAAGGCCAAAAAACGTTTCAAGTTAGTTTTCTGTCGTGGATTCAAGATTGCCATTGAACCTGCCCATCGATTCGATGGATAATTTGGATGCTCGATGCACTCGAAGGAGCTCGCGTGAACATACAAGCATGCTGGCGCGAATTGAGCTGCGGTGAAGATGTCGCAGGCCCGTTACAGGAATAAACACTAGATCTCAACTGTTACTCAGGTCACCTCCTCCCATGGATTCCCCGAACATCACCCGGGACAGACTACAGAGGATTACTCGGAGACTCGAGAAAGACAGAGTTTTGATTTATTTAAGAACCAGAGCACCATTGTTTAGCTGCTGCAATCAAAGTTGTACCCCCTTCCACTCGCGCGACTTCGTGTAGGAACCTGACATTAAACCAGGTGATGCCATATCAGAGGTTGCATAAAAGCCGCTTCCAACCTCATGATTTCTCGGCTAAACAATACGAAATCTCGACACCTTGTTCTAACTAAGGTCCTTAAGAGCGTGCATATCCAGGCAAACAGTTCAAGCGTTCCTACCAAGCCAGTAGAGCGAAACAGGTTGAGAAACATCGGAATAGTAGCTCATATTAACGCTGGTAAGACCACGACAACCGAACGAATCTTATATCATGCTGGCTCTACAAGATTCGTTGGCGACGTGGACAGGGGAAATACGGTAACAGATTATCTAGAACAGGAACGAAACAGAGGTATAACCATAACGTCAGCCGCTGTCACCTACAACTGGAAAAAGCATCGGATAAATCTGATCGATACACCAGGTCATGTTGATTTTACCATCGAAGTTGAAAGAAGTCTGTCAGTTCTCGATGGCGCAGTCACCATACTCGACGCCTCCGCAGGTGTCGAGGCACAAACGATCACAGTGTGGAATCAAGCTGCCAAATACAAACTACCTAATGTTATCTTCCTTAACAAATATGACAAACCTCAGGCTGACTACACCATGTGCATGAAGGATATCAAAGAAACCCTTAATTTGAACGCTAAATTGGTTCAAATACCGATCGAGACGAAAGGTGGCTTCTTGACTATCATCGATGTTATTAACAGGCAATGTTTTAGCTGGACCGATCCGAGCCTCGATCATGGATCCAAATTTCAGACAGAATCATTGGCAAAATGCCAATTAGATAAAAAGCACCTAGAATTGGTGGAGGAGACGCGCGAGAAACTCATAAACTGTTTGACTGATATCGATGAGGATCTGGCGGATCATGCACTAAGCTGTGATAAAATTAGTCAAGTTTCCGGTGATTCATTGGCAAAAGCAATACGTAAAGCCACAATATCCTGCCAGCTGTGTCCCGTCTTGATTGGGAGCTCCTTCAAGTATGTTGGCGTGCAACAGCTGATGGACGCCATAGTGAATTATCTACCCTCACCACTTGATCGCGAGTACCAGTTGAGAGGTTCAACAAGTATCAATGAGCCATCGAAAACGTCGAAGACGTGTTTGTTTATTTTCAAAATCACACACGACAACAGGCTCGGACCATTGAGTTATGTGAAGGTTTGCAATGGTACTCTAGTGAAACAACAGCGTCTGCTTAGCCTCAGTCAGAGCCAAGTTGAACAAGTGAAGAGGATCTATAGAGTGTTTGCTGACGAACTTCAGGAGATTGAAACCCCAGTGTGTAAGGACGATATAGTTGTCATCTCCGGATTAGACCATTCGCGAACTGGCGACATACTTGTAGATCAAAATTTTAGGCCAAAAATAAGCAGCTCCGATAAGTTGGCAGCTGTTCCATTGAAACTGCTCGACGAGAGTATTATTGTTCCTCAGATTAATCAAATGGAACCGGTCTATCATTGCTCTGTAGAGTCTAGAACGGTTGCACACCAACTGAAATTAGAGCACGCGCTAAACTGTATATCCAGGGAGGACCCATCTTTCACTTACGAGATTGATGAGGTTGGGATCACCACAATCAGAGGCATGGGTAAGCTCCACCTTGAGGTAACGAGGGACAGAATTGAGTCGGAATACGGGATTGACCCAATTCTTGGGCCACTACAAATCTCGTACCGTGAAACAATCGATGGCTCAGCTATAGAGGAGTTATCAGTCAACAAGCTGGTGAACAGCATACGCAATGTTGCCAGCATAAGAATTAGTTTGTGCTCTAAGCAGAATGCAGGTGTTTGGACGGCCAAAATGCTGAAATTGGATACAAATGGTGACAATTCGCTAGGAAGACTTAGAAGTGATCACAGAAAGGCCATTGAATCGGGATTTTTATCTGCCCTCTCGCACGGACCCCTCAAGGGATATCCGCTGATTGACTGCTCCATCCTTCTGCTCGACTTCACCGCTAACGGCCGGTGTAGCTTGCCAGTGATATCTTCTATCGCCTCACAGTGCTTATCTAGCGCAATCAAACGCTGCTCGCCAATTCTACTGGAGCCCATCATGTTGCTTGAGGTTGTCGCACCAAAGGAGTTCAGTGGTAGCATCTTACGCGACATAGCGTCCAGGAGAGGATTGGTGCTAAGCACCGTAGCAAAGAACGACAACACCATAACCATAAGATCTCAAACACCGCTCGCAGCACTAGGCGACTACTCCGAGTTTTTGATGGTAAGCACCTCGGGTCGGGGGAGCTTTTCGCTGGAATTGCACAGCTATGCGCGATCTAGCGACACCAGCTCACCCTTCGCGGACTATTAATGAGCTTTGGCAAGTTCTTGCAAGCGAGCGCTCCATTTCCGCCGCCACATTTGAGCTCTTTGGGCAAGCGGAGAGTTGACAGTGATCAAGTTTGGGGCGGCGCTGAACTTTGCTGGGTTCAACTCGAGAGGAATCAGAGGAAATGTTGGCCATTCTATTTGGGAGGGTGACAATTTTGCAGCTGTTTGATAATGGACCAGTCACGAGTTAGCATCTAATAATGGAACCTTTGTTGGTGGCGGACAAGTTTAACACAGACACAGATATCACTCAGCACTTCGGTTGGACTTTAACGGCCGACAAGTTTGACTTTAGCGCTCAACTCTCGCCCTCCAGCTCCATCAGCTGACAGGGCCACTTGATGATTGCAACTTTTATTGGCTCAATTTAGCTAGAGTTGCACTGCCGCATTGTTACCACCAAGTCTCGTTCATAAAGTTTTAAAATGTTTTTAGTCTGTTGGCGGCGCCGAGAAACGAGTTAGCCAAAGCGGGCTGAACATGAGATGGGAGGCTCGCAGCTGATGAAACAGGAAGACAAAAGTGGTTTTGTGTTTGGTTGATGGCATGGCTTCCAGTTTGGCGCCTAAAACGTTGCGGCGAACGTGCGCCATTGTTGAGTTTCCATCCCAACTAGGCGGACCAAGCCGAGCGCTTGCATCGCGGCGATAAAGATACTTAGCCGCTTCCTGTGCTCGCGGGCGAGCAAGTTTATGGATTCACTGGAGCTCAATCAATTACGTGATTGACACCGTGAACATGAATAAATTAGCCTTGGCCCGGCGAGCGGGCCGCCCGTTGGCGTCAGTGGAACTTCCTGCGCGGCCGAGCCAGCTCGAGCGGGCTCGTTGGCTGGCTGGCTGGCGGTTGCGAGCTGGTAAGCTCGCAAACATGCGCGTGGGCGTCCGCGCGCAAGTCTCGGTCTTGCGCTAACAAGTTGGCCTGGTTCACTGCGGTCCCTCTTGCGGCGGCCCGGCATGTTGGCGCCTTGGCCGCCGCCGCTGTTTTCCATTTGGCGCCGGGCAAATGCGACTGCGCGGCCAGAGATCGCAGTCGCAAGCTTGCGGCCCTTTGCACTGTCAGCAGGCGGCCGGCTGGGGTTGGCTCGTTGCATATGGATTCCCTTGCTTTCAAGCCTGCAAGCGGCTGCCAGCCAGTCAATTAGATTCTGGGTTGGCCCATGCGAGTTTTGGCGCCTCCGTTTTGCTGCGACACTTGTTTGGTTTGTCGCATGAGCTTGTTTTATTGTTCGGCTCTCGGCGCTCTCGGCCGAGTTGCAGGCGGAGAGGAGGGGAGTTTGCCTTGCTCACAATAGGCGCGCCTTGCGGAGACTGCGAGCTCTCTCTCGCTCGGCCAAGACTGTTGGTGCGCATTGTTGTTTGTTTTGAGTGGGTTGCTAGCGCGAGGGGGCGGCGGCGGCGGCGGTGGCGCCGCCAGACGCACACGGAGCAGCGAGCGCGAACATGTTGAGATCAGTCTGTCGGCATCGGGCACCATCAAACGGGCGGAAGGCGAGCGAGCAAGTGTGCGACTTGGAGGGCGCCTAGAGGATAGCTGGAGGTAGAGCGAGCGGTGGCCAGAGGCGAGAGTTGGAGGGCGAGCAGGCGCGGCGAGCGAGCGGGCGCAAAGTGCTGGAGGAGGAGGAGGAGTAAGGAATACGAATACAAGCTTGCCGGCCTACTGAGCCGCCGGACTGGCCCAGCCGATACTTCGGTTGCTTGTCACTGGCGGCGCGAGGAGTGAGTTGCGAGTTGCGAGGCTTAGCTGCCGCTGCCTGTCGCGTTGGTGGTGGCGCCGACAACAAGTGCGCGGGAGGCGCCCACTTTGGCCTGAGCGCGACGGGCCGAGCCAAGCGGGAAGAGTTTGGAGGGCGAGCGGGTTTGGGTGGCGCCTTGGTGGATGTGGTTTGGTGCGGCCGTGTGAGAGCCTGCGGCAAGCTTTGTTTGCCTGGCCCACAGATCGATCGGGCGCCGATCAGGTTGGCCAGGCGGCAAGCAAACTTGTGTTGCGAGCGCCAAATCTCGCCCAGATCTGTCCGAGCGAGTTGCTGGCCGGGCAGCAGCCTTTTGAGCGCAGCCGTCGGCCGGCTGGCGGCCAGGCAGCCTGCTCTCCGTGCCTCGCTCTTGGTTGCGTTTGCTCTCCCTGCCCAGAGGCTCTCCCTTGCGCGCCCTTGACTCGGCTGGCGCCTGAACCTGGAGCGCGCTCAGTGCTGCCGGCGAGTCAGTTGAGCTCCAGAGAGCCGCCTAGACTGGCAGGAGGACGAGTTGCTAGTTACGAGTTGCCATCAGCAAGTTTGAAGCGGTGAAGCCCAGTGAGAGCGACACGCAGACAGGCAGACACACTGACAGCATGGAGGCCGCCGGCCAGCTTGGAGCCCCAGTGGGCGCGCCAGCCGAGTCGATGAAGCTGACCGCGAGGAACAAGTCGGCAAGCTCCTCGAAGAGTTCAATCAACAGCGAAAACTTGTACACCCAAAATCTGACCTTTGCGCAACTTTTCAAGCGATCAATACTGAAAAACGTGCTCCTAGTTTCAACCATAGTGGCCGTCTTCCTGGGCTTTCTAATCGGAATGATAATGCGCCACTCGCACGGAACCTACTCGAGCGACGTGATCACGCTGGTCGCCTTTCCGGGCGACATGTTCCTTCGAATGCTGAAGATGCTCATCCTTCCGCTCATCATAGCGTCCGTCATCTCTGCGCTTGCCTCGCTCGACTCCACGGTGAGCGGCAAGATAGGCATGCGAGCCTGCATGTTCTACATGACCACCACAGTGGTGGCCACCATAACGGGCATAATCCTCGTCACCCTGCTCCACCCTGGCGACGTGCAGATGAAGCAGGGCTTCGAGCGCGCAGGTAAGTGAGCGTTGCGCAAGCAGCTGCAGGCGACAGCTCGCCCGCAAAACTGGACAGACTGGCGCTGTACACAGACTAACCCTCCCGCCGGCCGACCGACCGACCGACCGACCGACCGACCGACTGAACCCGAACCCGAACCCGAACCTGAAACCGAATTCGAAACTGACGGCCCAAACGCAACCAACACCCAAAGGCGTCGCCCATCGATCTCGCGGAAAGGGGAGCACTGCGGACGCGGTGACAGACTTGGTGCGCAGCATCATACCTGACAACATTGTGGCGGCCTGCTTCCAGCACCCGGAAACAACCTACATCACAGAGGAGGTGCGCGTTTCGGACGGCCGCGGCGGCTTCTTCATGCGAAACGAGACCAGCAAGAGGATTGAAAACCGCGAGGGCGCCAACGTGCTCGGGCTCATGTTTTTCTGCTGCATCTTTGGGGTTATTTGCAGCAAATTGGGCGAGAAGGCGGAAATTTTGGTCAAATTTTTCCAAGCGCTCGATCAAACTGTCATGCGCATGGTCCTCCTAGCCATGTACTTCTCTCCGATCGGAATTATGTCGCTCATAATAGAGAAGTTGCTCGTTATTGAGGACATTGGCGAGACCATGTCTCGCCTTGGCATGTACATGGTGACCGTGATTGTTGGCCTCATTTTGCACGGTTTTGTGAGCGTTCCCGGAATGTACGCAATCGCAACGAGGAAGAATCCGCTAACTTTCATGCGAAAGTGTACCGAGTGCATCGTGTTCGCAATTGGAACTGGATCCTCAACTGCAACATTACCTGTCACCTTCAAGTGCTTGGAGGAGAACGTCAAGTGCGACACGAGAATAACCCGCTTCGTTTTGCCCATTGGGGCGACAATTAACATGGACGGCACCGCCCTCTACGAAGCCGTGGCGGCCATCTTCATCGGCCAAATGAACGGCATGCAATTCAGCTTCCCTGACCTCATCATCATATCGCTCACCTCGACTGCGGCCTCCTTCGGCGCGGCCGCAGTTCCCTCGGCCGGACTGGTGACCATGATAATGGTGCTCACGGCAGTTGGTTTGCCCACCGAGGACATAACAATGATCGTGGCAGTCGACTGGTTCCTGTAAGTAGAGCTACATTCAGATCAGCACCTCGCGCATCCTCGAATTGGGCGCCCTGATTGGCTTGAGCTAGCGGCAAGTTCCGCGCTCCTGGCCACAATTGGCCTTTGCCGCGAATTTCCGCCTCTCAAGTCCAAATTTCAATAATATAATTTGAAAGAAGCGCGCGCGCGCGCTGCCGGCGCTAAGAGCGTAAACGTCGCCAACCTCCCCTCCATCCCTCCTCCTCCTCCTCCACTTCCTCTTCCGCCTCTACCTCCACTTCCGCGCCCCAAGCCCTTAGCCATGAACCAAGCAAGAGCCGCTAACCGGGAGCGAGGAGCCAGTGAGGCGGCCGGCGCGTATGCAAGCGCGCGCATCAATATCCCGTCTCGCTGGATCATCATTTTATCGCTCGCAAACTTTGAACTTGCGCCCACTAATTCATGAATAATTCAACGAAACTGGACACGAGCTTGCCAGTTGAAAGCTCGACACTGAGACCTGAGAGCTAATCCGGCGAATTTGTCGCCCACCTGGCCGCTAGAGTCGCCCCAAAGCCAGCCAGCCAACAGAACGGCGAGCCCAAAAACATTGGCCACCTTTCTCCCCTCGCCGGCAACTCTCGCGCAAGCCGCCTCCACTGACTTGCGCCCACTTGGCCCACTTCCCGCTCCCCTGGCTCAAATCGGCGCGCTCAAGCAGCTTGGCCGGCGCAAACAAGGGAGCCGCCCGTCTGGACTCCTCCCTCGGTAACGAGATAAAACGCGACCCCTCTGAGCCTACGAAAACAAGCCAAGCACATTTGGCCCTGCTATTAGATTTAAAGGCTCCCTTTGCGCAAGCTCCACCGCTCGCTCGAGCTCGAGGGGGGCGCATCCGGTTGCAGGTCGGCGCCGGCCCTCTCCACGGGGGCAGCCTGCTTGGGGCCCCTTTCTTGGCCCCGCCTCCAGCTAAGCTGGCCGCCGCCGCTCGCGCCAAACCCAAATGAGTGCCACAATGGCGACTCATTGGGAGCCAATATTTGCCTTCATGTTGCAACACCCAGCGCCGAACCCTTAAATCTAATTTGATCATTCTCGGGCTCGCCAAGGGGGCAGATGGGCGATTTTGGGGGCCGCCAAGTTGGCTTATCTGGATGCCAACTTGATCATCGCGCTCGCCGCCCCCAAAATTGGCTTGCCATTGTCGCTCTGCGCCCACCAACCTTCCCGCTGCGTCCGGCCGTTTTGCTTCACCTCCCCCATGAACAAAACGGCCAGCTTCCGGCGCGCGAACGAACCAAGTCGGCAAACTTCTTCTTGTCCCATTCAGCCTCATGAATCTGATCCAATTCGATTACCCTCCAATCCAATCCAATCAGCCTGATTGGATGGCGCTGATGGCGCTGAAAAACTCGCCCAAACCTGGCATATCAGCTAACTCTCGCTCCCCTCTCCCAATTGCGAGCAGCGATCGCATTCGAACGGCCGTAAACGTGCTCAGCGATGGCTACGTTTCAGGTATAGTGGCCCATCTGTCGAAGGACGAGCTGGCCAAGTACGACGCCGAACACGGCGGCCGCCACCCAGAACTCCAGCCGCCGGTGCCAATGGACTCTCAAGGTTAGTGTTGGCAAGCTTTGCTTTGCGCCCCCTTTGGCCTCACGGGCGGCAACAAAACTAACGCTCGCCCGTTAAATCTTGTGCGCCTTAAATGCAGCCTATCCAGTTTGAGTGGCCAGCCCTCGCAGCGGCTTTCATGGTTCACATTTTGCCTGAGAGCCAGGTTGATTTTGGCACTTTTGCCGCCACACAAGTCAAGGTGAGTTAAGGCCACCCAGACTGTCTCCAAAAAATCCGCCAGATGGAGACTCTCGTCCCAATGCATCCCTAATTAACCGACGCATCCAGCCCGAGGGCTCTCTCAGCTCATGGCTTGCTTGCTTGCGCTTGAAGATCTCGCCGGCTCTTTCGGTGAGCGAAATGTACATATTTGAAGTAGCAACAACAACAAGGTGAACTAACTAACCGAGCAACAATGCTTGTTGTTAAGCTAACATTTGACGTGGAAACAGGTGCAGGAGCCTGAATCCACAACAGAACGCAAAGAAATACACAAAAATATACACAAAAACTATGAAGACGCCTCCATAGCAAACACGTTGTCCTCAAAAAGAGTTTGCCACAATCGGATTGAATCACACCAAGAGCCACTACCTGACTGGACGGATTCCACGCTCACGCACCACCAGCCACTTGGATGGCGCCCACGACCCCTCGACCACAATTAGCGAGCTTATTTTCGGTTGTCCCACATCTAAGCCAAATAAACGGCCCCATTTCCTCGCCACTCTAGGCTACTCTGTTTTTGGTTAGTTCGCTAGGTGCAGGCCGCGGCTGCAAGGGCGCCATCTGTGCTCTCGAAACCGAGACTCTCGGGGGCTGCAGCGCCCAGGTGGCGCCACGAGCGCCTCAACTCCAACCCAAAACTGAAAGGATGAAGCCAAACAAAGGCTCCCTTTCTTCTACTCTTGTAGCCTTCGAGGCCTGTTTCTTCTTCCACGTTTTCGGATCAATTTGAGGATGGACTTTTTTGGGGCAAAAATTGGCAACTCTCGCTCAGTTTGGGCCAGTCATTTTTCATAAATTCGCGGCGAACTTTGGGCGGAAGAGGGAGGAGCGGCGAGCAAAGGCTTAAGAGGATGCAGATCTGGCGGCCAGTTTGCGTGGCCACTTTGTTGCGTCAGGCGGCGCCGGATGGGCGACATGTCGCTGGAGTGGGCCGCTGCTGGGCGAGAATTTGTCCGCCTCATTTGAACAGCAGCAGCAGCAGTGGAAGCGGCGGCGGCGGCGGCGGCGGCAGCGGCGGCCACAGTGTTACTGGCAGCGCCGGCAGCGAGAGCGAGCAGAAGAAAAATGGGCCTCGAATGGGTTGTGCCCCACTGACGGCGCTAATCTGGCGCCCACTCCCGCCGACTTCCGCTTCCCTTTGGGCGGCGGAAGTGCGCGCGAGCCGGAAGGAAAAAAGGGCCCCGCACGTAAGTGATGGCCGGTCGGCGCTTCCTGCGAGCGGGAACCCTTTTTTGCGCGGGCCAAGCCGACAGCTCGGGCGCGTTGACGAGCGCAACCGGCCCACCGGCTGCCTGCTGCTCTGGCCGCTTGCTTGCTCGGTTGCTTGGCCGCCCGGCTGCCCGGCCGGACCGGCGAGCGGCGGCCCCGCAAACTGGCTCGCCTGGAGAGCGGGCCGACCCAGTGAAGTGGAGCGACCGGTGGACTCGCCTGCGCCCAAGCGGCGGCGGCGGCGGCGGCGGCCAAGGACAACAAAAGGTTGAAATATGACATCACTGCTCGCGCTGAGCCGCTCAACTCGTTGGCAATTCTGACACAATCTTATGGATGAGATCTCTCGGCTTCGATCGTTTAAAGCAAATCAATATCTGCTCTGCTCTGCTCCGCCCGCTTGACCTAACGCGCGGCCAGGGGCTCGCCTGCGCAAGGCCACTTTGCGGGCCCAAGCGGCGTTTGTTTTGATAGGCTCGCTCGTGAGAGTTTTGGACCGATTGAATTGTGTTTCAACTGGCTGCTGCTTGCCGGCTGCTGCCTGTCGGCCGGCCGCCCGGTCGGCCAATCCGGTCGGCCAGTTTGCATATTTGTCGCTTTTGTCAAAACACAAACACGCGCGAGCCGCTCGCTGGCGGCGCCCAAAAAAGACCCCAAAAAAGCAAATTTCCCGCTTTGCCGACTAGCGGACGGCCCAAAAAGAGGTGCTGCCGCTTTTTTGCAGGTGAAACAAAGCGTAAGCTTTGAAGCGGCCCGGCGGCGGCGAGTTGCGCGCGACGCAAGGGCCAGACTTTTGGGCGCCCGCTCGCCCTGTCCCCAAAATAGCCGCTCTCTCCGCGGCCCAAACAACAAACCGCAAAGATGTAGCTGGCGAGATTTTAATCGCACTCGCTGCCAAATATTTTGGCCGCAAAATCATGAGAACTGAGGGCCAAAGTTGCACCTAGAGGCTCTTTTGACGTTTATTCTCTCGTTACTGGCGCCAGATCTGCCCCAGCGGCAGCAGTTAACCTCCTACTCCACTTTTGGGGGGCTCGCGGGCGCATTGGGTTTGGTGGCTCTCGTTTGGTGGATATGCAAACGGTGCAGTGCGCAATACCATTTGAATATGTAAAACTTGCGCCATTGTCGTTTGGACCATCCAAATGATCGATTGCGGCGCCTGACAGTGAACAATTGGAATCGGGAGCCCGCTCCTGAGACGGCGCGCAGGGAGCGAGCGAGTGGAGGGGCCGGCCGCGCTTGGAAGTGTGAGAATGCGCCGAGATTCGGGCGAGATATCCGATCGGCTTGGCTTCGTGGCCGGGCGGAAGCAGCTGGAGCGCGACAGGAGCGCGCGCGGCCGGAGGAAGAGTTGGCCACTGGAGCCGGCCGCCCGGAGCTCAAAGGCAAATAATTAATCATGTCGGCCGCGAGCCGCGAGCGCGCAAATGGATCCGCGCGGCCCCCAAACTGGCATCAAAAATCAATCTCGGCCAGGTAGCCGCCTATAGGGAGCACTCCGTTGGGGCCGGCCAGGCTAATTAGCGGCTCCATTTCCCCTCCCCCCGCCGCTGGCAGCCGAACGCGGCTAATGGCGAATTGAGATGGCGAGCTCAGATTAGCGCCGCCGCCGCCGCCGCTCGCGCCGCCGCCAGGTGTCGCCTCCGCGTCCGGCGCCCACTGGCCACTGGGCTGACCGACTTCCGGCCAGCTGAAGTGCCCCTATAAGCGGGCCTATAGGCGACTCTCGATGGAAATTGGATTTGGCCCATTCGTCTTGTCGTCGAGGCTGGCTGGCTTGCTTGCTTGCTTGCTTCCAGCCTCGCGAGCTAGCCGGCCGCGGCTGGCCGCGCCCGAGTTCGGACTGAGGCGAGAGCGGGCTCAGGATCGAGTGCTCGCCGCGGCCGGCCAGCCAGTGTCTTGGCCGGCGCCCCTCGCGGCTGCGGCCCCCTGAGCCCGGCGGCTCGAGCGGCTTAGCCGGGCCAGCCAGCAGAGCGGCGGCGGCGGCAGCCAGATTGGCTGGCTGGCTCGCTCAGTGGGCGCCCCGGCCGAGCGCGCAGAGCCAGCCGAGGGGCGACAGAGCGCGAGCGCCCGTTGCGCGGCCAGAAATGGATGGGCCCCTCAATCAGATGGGATTTCACCTTTCAAATGAGCGCCCGATATTCATTTATTTGCCTCCTGCTCGCAAGCCAAAGGGGGGCGGCGGCGAGCTCGGCGCCTCCTCTCGGTGCGGGCGGCAAGTGGAGGCCGCTGGCCCACTGAGCCAGCACTAGGGCAAACTCGACCGGCAAAACTGGGGCCCAATTGAGATGTCCAGGAGGCGAGCAAACTCGGCTTCCATTAGCTGGCCTCGCGCGTGGCCTCTAATGGGTGCAGATTATAGATTAGATTGGGGCCAGAGTCTCATTATGCGACACCGGCTCGGCTGCGCAAAGGGCGGCCAACTCGGCCGCTCGGCCAACCTCTCGGCGCCATTGTATCGGCGCCCGCCAAACACTGGCGCAGTTTGCGCATCCAAGCCGCCGCTCCAGCCAGTCCCTTCGCCCCGAGGGCCGGCCAACCCTTTTGGCGGCGGCCGCCAGGTCACTCGGGCCAGCGAGGCCGCCTCCATGGCTTCTCATTTGAATACTCATTTTGTCGCCGCCCAATTTGGTTGCTGGTTGCCAGTTGCCAGTTCAGTTCAGCTCAGTTCAGTTCGGCTCAGTTCAGTTCAGCTGGGCGCAGCTTGGGCGCAAAATTGAATTTGCGCCGCCCGCCGACCGGCCAACGCGAGCTGCGCCTGCCGGGCGTCAATCAGGCGCGCCCATCCGGCCTGCAGGCGGAAGCGGCCGCCGCCGCCGCCAGCGCCAGTGGAACAAATCAAGTGGACGCAAATGCGGGACTCGGGCGCCCATCTGCCGCTCGCGGGTCCATTGGCCAGCGCGCGCAACTTTTCAAATTTGATCGAGTTGGGCGCCGGGCGAAAAAAGGGTTGTTTTATATGCATAGTGGCGCCGCCAAGCCCAAGTCCAGGCGCCAACAGCGGCGGCGGCGGCTGCAGCGCCGGGCCGCCCGCCCGCTTCCGCCGAGCGCCGGCCCAATTTGGACTGATTGCGCCCGCTGAGCGCGCCGATGGCCGGCCGACTGGAAGGCCGCCCGCCGCCCGCCGCCCCTATAAGTCCGCGCGCCCGCCGCCGCCCAGCCTATAAGCGGAGGCGCGGCCGCCGCCGGAAGCTGGCCAGCGGTCAGCGAGCGCCGGCCACACATATAGAGTTCCGCTCCGAGTTGCCGCAACGGCCGCCGCCGCCGCCGCCGCCAACGCGCGTCTCTATAAGGCGGCCGGCTGGCCACGAATGACCTCAACCAAAACAACGGGCGACACTTCGCAGTCCATTTACTTTAATGGCCATTTAAATCTCTCGCACGTCGACTCGAATCCCCCTTTATGGGCTGCAAATTTGCCAGCTTAATGGCCAGTCCGGCTCGCCAGCTACCTGCGCGGCCTCCAGGTGAGGGCGGGCGGCCGGCCGGCAGGGGGAGGCTTCGTAGGGAGGGACAGTCAGCCAGTCAGTCAGTCGGGGCGGGCGGGCCGCGCTCGGGCTGCCGGGCGGCGCTGAGGCTGCTCGGCGAGAGGGGCCCAAGCGGGCGCAGCGCTAACGCTCGGCTGAGCCGCGCTCGCCGGCCAACTGAAAGGATTGCCACGGGCCCATTTGGGGCCGGCGGCCGAGGGGCCTTCGCGCTCGCGTTTGGCAATTTATTATCGGGCGGCGGGCAAGAATCATTAGCATTTCTGGCGGCGCGAGCTGGCGGCGCCCTGGCCGCTTCCGCTGGCGGCGCGCGCAGGCCGCCGCCCCCCTGCGCCGTCCTGTCCACCAGCCGGCGGGGCCGCTCAGAGCGCTCGCAGCGCCGCCCGCTTACCTGGGGCCGGCGGCAAGGATTGCGCAACGCTTCCCGCCGGGAACAGCGCTGACCTGGTTTTGTGCGGACACGCGCAAGCTGGCGCCGCCGCCGCCGCCGCCACCGCCAGCCAGAACAGATGCCCCTTGTGTTGCGCAACACTCGCCCCGTCCACCCATCTGCGCGGCCAGGTAGCCGATTTAGGTCAGCGCCGTTCGAGGCTTAGGCTCGGGGGCCAAATCAATTACGGCGAGGCGGCCGCTCGAGGAGGCAGCGAGCGGGCCGAGGGCGCCACCGACGCTGCCTCTGCAGCCGCAGCCGCAGCCGCCGCCGCCGCCAGTGATGATGATAATGATGTTCATTGTTGCAGCTCCATCATCAGTCTCCAGCTGAGCCGGCCAAGCTCTAGACTTTGCTTGTAGTTGCGCAATTTGTTTCCAAAAAGTTCCCTTTTTGTCTCTGCTCTTGGGCGCCAGTGAAGCCCCTGAAGCGGAGTGGATGGCTGGGAAAAAATGGACACGAGCAAGTTCGAGTTGCATCCAAGGGTGGCGCCTGTCTTGCGCTTACAAGCCAAACGAGGATCCTTATCTGGCTTCTAATTTGCATTTGGCCGCAGCTTAACTGAGGCGGCCGCCTTTAATCGATCGTTTAAAGTCTCCAAACAATAATAAGGCGGGCGGGCAGGAAGTGGCGCCCGATTGGTCAGCTTGCGCGCTTTGGAGGCGGCCGCATGATGGATTGTTGTTTGCCGGCGCCCGTTGACTATATTAACTGTCTGCCTGCGCTCGCGGCCGCTGCCTCGCAGTCGGCGCCGCCGCCGCCGCCGCCGCCGCCGCAAGCGCGCAAAGTCGGCCGCCGCTCGAAGCCGGAAGTGAGTCACTATAGGCGTCCGTTTGGGCGGATGGGCGCGCGCGCTTCCGGTCGGCAGGTCCGCCAGTGGTGCGCTCAAAAAGCGGTTGCAATTAGCTTTTTTGAGCGGGCGCGTTTTTGTCGGGCCTCCTGCGCCAGGCCGAGCGGGCGGCCCTCTCGGGCGCCCCACTTGGAGCCTTTGGCGCCAATTAGCTGCCGCCGCCGCCGCCGCCGCTGGCCACTGAGCGAGACGCAGACGGCGCGACGGCCAGACGAGCCCTCGGCCGCCGGAAGCGCCCCACCAACCAAAACCGTTAGCCGTCCGCGCTCGCCGCCGGCCTCTGACCACTTGAGCAATCTCGCGCCCCGCTCGCCTAATGAAAACAAATGGCGCCGCCTCTTGAGCAGCGTGGGGCTCCTCGGCCGGTTGGCCGGGCGGCGAGCGAGTAAAAAGTTTCAAGTGGATCCTGTGACAGTTTCGCAACAAACTCGCGCTCGCCCAACACACTTAAGGTGTCCGCGCGCGTTGAGGGCCCAAGAGACCGGAAGTGGGCAAGGCGGCCGCCCGAGCTTCACTTGTCGGGGGGTTGCGGAGTTTGGAGGAGGCTGAGCGATGGGAGGCGGCGGCTGGCTGCCTGGCGCGCGCTGTTTGTTTGTCAGCCAGCCAGCCAGCCAGTCAGCCAGTCAGGCAGCCAACGCCGGTTGGCGGCCCAATTTGAATACCAAATTGGCGCCCCCAACCAACCGACCGACCGACCAACCGACAGAACCCTTTGCCGTTGGCCTCCTGCGCCCGTCAGCCGCCAGTGGCGATCCGCCCCTTTGTTTAGGTAATCCAATTTAATTCGGGCCAGACGACAAGTCGTCTGGAGTTGGCGTTCGAATGGGGCGACAGCGGAAAAGGGTGAGGCGGCGGCGGCGGCGGCAACCCAAGAGAAGCGCGTTGGAGGGGGCCAAAGTCAGAGGCGGAAAGGACGTGATCACGCGTGAACAATCCGCCGGCCCCAAGCTCAGCCGGCGCCCCTCGAGTGGCGGGCCGGGCAGAGGGCGCCAGCCGGCCGGCCGGCCAACCAGCCGACTGGCCGGTCAGCGCCCCTTTCGGCTCTATATAATTTGCAAGGGGCCGCCGGGGATCAGGCGGCCAAGAGGGCGAGCGGGAGCTATATGGGCGCGTTAGGTGGCGCGCGCAAGCCGATGGTCATAGCTGGCGGCAATCCAATTTTGGAGCGCGAGCCTCTTGCGCGCTTGACTCGTCCGCCGGCAGGTGGCGCCCGCGAGCCGCCAACAGATCGCGCCGCCGCGAGGGAAGGGCGCAGGCGAGCGCTGAGGAAGCCATTGCGGGCGCCAAGGTGACCTTAGCTGGCAGCGAAAGCTCCCCCCCCCCACTCTTAGCTGGAGGCCGGGCTCGGCTGGCAAAGTTCCATCCAGCGCCCATTGAACAACTGGTGGACTCGGGGGGCTCCGAGCGACGGGGCCAAAGTGGGCGCCGCCGCCGCCTATGGTGATGGGCCAAGTTCCACGAGGCCAGTTCAGTGCGGCGCCGCCAGCCGGCCAACTGGGGGGCCAATGGGCTGCTCCTATTCGCCAACCTCGCAGGCGCGAGCGTCCAACGCGGCCCTGTGGCGGCGCTGTTTGTTGTTGTTGTTTGCGCGGAATTGGAACACGACGACGAGCGAGCTGACGAGCGGAGCAGAGCAGAGCAGAGAGTAGACTAGAGTAATGTTTATATCCTGAAAGCTAGTTATCTCTCCAGCTAGCTCGCCGATCTGCGGCCACAGATGAGCGAGCAAACAGTGGGCGCTCGTTGGCAGCTTGCGGTGAGCGAGCAACGCAGAGCCAAGCCAACTGTGTGGCCGCAAAGATACTCGGCCGGCCAGCTGGCCAGAGGTAGTAAATTTGCTCGTTGTTTGTTGGATCGAGCGAGCGAGCGAGCAAGCCAGCTAGGCGGCCAGAGATGCAGTTGGGCAGATTGCGCCCTGTGTTGTGGCCGAGCCAAACCAAACTCCACTCGACTCAGCCAAGCTTGGCCGAGTTACAGCGCGAGCAAATAATAAATTTTATTGAAGGCTCTCGATTGGTTGACACAAACAACAAGTGCGCCCATGTGTTTGCCCATCGCGCTGGCGCCGCAGGAGCGAGCTTGCCAGCCATCCATGTGACTGGCGCTCATCCGCCTCAGCGCGGCTCTTTGTTTGGCCACTCGTCGCGCTAACTCGCCCGCCGCCGCCTAGGCCAGCGCCGCTCCTCCAGCCGCCGACGGGTTTTGCGCGTCGAGAGGCGCCGATCGTAAAGCCGATTGGAGTTAGCTGGGCGCCCACTGCAAGCCGCCATTAGCAACGCGAGGAAGCCGCTCAAGCCCAAAGGTTAACTGTTGCCGCCCGCTTTCAGGTTCAGGTTCAAGTTGCCTACGCGCGCCGAGTTTGGCAGGCGGGCGAGCGAGCGAGCTCTTGGACAGGCGGAAGTGGAGGGCGCTCGCGCTGCCTCGCAACCTGCCCAGCTATCTGAGCAGCTATTTTTGGCCGCCCGCTCGTCCGCTCGCTGGCGGCGGGAGGGCCGGCGAGCCTTATCGAGGCGGATGGATGGAGATAATAGGCGGAGTGCGCGCCCGCAATGGGTTAATGGAGTGGCTGGTTGCGCTGAGTCAGCCGGCCGCTCGCTCGCTCGCTCGCTCGCTTGCTCCACGCGGGCGGCTTATCGCAACCAATCATCTCGCGCGCTCCATCCGCGAACCGCAACATGCGCGCCGGTGAGCTAAGTAAAGCGAGCTCGCCAGCCAGCCAGCGAGCAAGCCGTTGCGCGCAACTGGTTCCATTCAGCGCCGCTCGTCGAGTGTGTTCCGCTCGTTGGCCTTGGAGTGTGAATGAGTGAGCCAGCTCGCCGGCCCAGCTCAGTCGGCGGCGGCGGCGGCGGCCCAGAGATAGTGCGCTCGCTTGCTGGCGGTGGGTAGTCTGCCCGCTCAGGGCTAGCTAGCCGGCTGGAGCGGAAGGCTGGCAGAGGCGGCGAGTGTTTGTTTTTAGCGCTCGGCGCACTTGTTGTTTGTGGCCCGAGCACGGGCGCTCGCCCCTCGGCCGGCGAGATGGCGCGAGCGAGCCGCGGGCGGCCAGATGGCGGCGCTCGGCCCGCAGACCAACAGGCAAGCCCGCGCGCCAGCCGCATCAGGCCGACTCGCGCGCCCGAAAACCCGCCCGCCGCGTGGGCGTTCCCATGACCGCCGACCTGGGCAAGACCAAACAAGCGGCGGCGGCGGCAGCGGCAGCCAACCAAGAAGAGCTTGCGGCGCCAACCAGCCCGCCAGCTCGCCTCTCTCAGCTCGAGCGCGGCCATGACGACGGCTAATGAATCGGCAAAAAGCTGCCACTTGTTGCTCGAGAGCGAGCGCTCCTATTTGCGCTTCCCCTTGCTCTGGCCTGGCTGGAGCAGCCGTTGCCGCCGACGCCGACCGCTTTCACTGCCAACTAATAAGCCGCCACAAAGGTAAAGGTGCTGACTGCGAACGAGCGCCAGTCGGTGGCCCAGATGGCTGCTGTTGCGTCCTCGTTGCCATTGGCCATGAGCGAGTTTCGCTGACAAACTCGCGTGAGCTCGACCTTATCCGGCCTCGCAAGCCCTTCAACGCGCCCGTCTGGCCCCAAGGTCGGCCTGCGTCCCTCGCCCCTCAAACGAGAGCCTCGCTGGCGGCTCGCCCGTCCGCCAAAGGTCGACCAGCCAGCCATCCGTCTTGCCAGACAACCGCGCGGCCACACTCTCAGCTCCAACCGCCGAGCTTCCGGCCAAAATGCTCGTTATTCGATAGTTAGCGCGACAACGGAAGTTAGACGAATAGTTTTAATTATTTACAATCATTCATTATCGCTCTATGATGGTTGGTGTTGAACCGGTCGGTGCGTCCATGTGCTTGAAGGGGGCAGACTGTTCGTAT
>Ga0268249_1000232_pt1 | contig 34607 bp, 19 predicted proteins | sample AgamicAtPe_FD_200257 | JGI IMG/M metagenome (GOLD analysis project Ga0268249, IMG submission 200257) | Agave microbial communities from Guanajuato, Mexico - At.P.e (v2) (version 3) | ecosystem: Host-associated > Plants > Phyllosphere > Phylloplane/Leaf | place: Guanajuato, Mexico | collected... | reverse complement strand
CCTCTCTCTTTTTCTACCTTGGCCGAACGGAGGAGTCCAACAGTTAGCGAGCGGCAATCAAGTTTGCCATTCTAGCGAGAACTGGCTGAGCTGTGAGGGCTTGATCGCCGGCCTTACCGAGCTTCACTTAGGTTCACCTGTAGGCGGCTGCTCTGTCTGCCGGAGTTTTGTCTTACTCCCTTGCACAACCTACTCAAGTCTTCCATAGATCGAATCTGTAACTTGGTCAGGACTAACATAGCCTAGCAAACAGAGTGACTAGGCTGTGTGTGGAGCGGATGTTTGTTTCTAATTGTGAAGAATATGAACCTCTTTGTTGTTGAGGAACTCAATGGTGAGTGCCAATAACTCGGCTGATGAGCCAGGATTCCTCGTGATAGCCAATTTTTTGGCTAGTAGTCTTCAACCGGTGCGGAAAAGTATAGATTGCATCCATTTTCCTTTGGTCTCCGCCAAAAAATTCATCACACTGGAGCAAAAAAGGAAAGCTATCATCTGCGCAACAAACCTAGGGGGAGTTGGCAACATTTTGCACCGTATGTAAGAACAGATCCAATGTATAGAGAAACTATGTTCGAGAGGCTGGGAAAAGCGCGCTCGCAACGCGAGTTCTATGTAAAATTTTTACTGATTTGTGCAACATGCCTTGCATTTTTATGATTGACAGGTATTACCTCGATTGCCTTATCTTTTCAGCCGTGCAATCTCGCTTTGTTGCGATTATCGCCGTGCATCTATTTTAAAGCTTTGGTGATACAGTCGAAGTAGAATGAACTCCCTTAGGTCAACTGAAAGGAGTTTGACCCTATTGGCGTTGAAGGCCAAGGCAAATCATGGATGCAAAACACAACGCTATTTTCACTCCAAAATATCGGGACCCTATGGATGTACCAAAACATTAGGGAAGAAGTTGTTGTTTGAAAACTTTGGTGTAAAGAGGAGTTATTCCAGGGCGCTGAAGATCAAAATCCGCGATGGGGTTCCACCATTACGTCAGATCTCAACAAGTTTAAACGAAATTCCTCTTCTGAATCCAAACAAGCCGGATCCTAGCAGAACCAAACTTGCCGCTATCGAGCCAATAAGGCCTATCACACTCCCTCGCTTTCCTACAGGCTCTTCAAATTTACCTTCAGTGACTAAGGTCCTTTCGGCAACCATGCCGGCTGAGTCTGCATTCATCCTCAACAAATGGAAGGAGGCAATGATAAGAAAACTAGGAGCCACTGGGTTTGCCAAGTATCAACAGGACACGTTTCAGCGCGGACATATGTTGCACTCCTTGTTGGCAAACTATCTGCTAGGAGAGGGAGAGCCTAAGGTCGGCGATGGTGAACTTTCCACGGATATCATCTGCAACCTTTGGAAGAGCATTCATAATGTAGTGCGAGAAAAGATCAGCAACGTGAGATTGGTGGAGCATATTGTCACGCATCCTTCCATGAACTATCGAGGTATAGTCGATTGTGTGGCTTTTTATGAAAACGAACTATCTGTGATAGACTTTAAAACTGCCGAGAAGCCCAAGAAGAGTGTAGGAGACCTCTATGACAACCCCTTGCAGGTTTCTGCCTATTGCGGGGCGATCAACAACGATAATAACATACCAAGCCATGTAATCGATCGAAATATCAGTGCAGCAGTTGTTATCGTTGCATATGTTGACGGATCAGAGGCTTCCATATATCGATTGAATCGTGAACAAATCCTAGACAATTACTGGAAAGAGTGGACTCGTCGGCTCGAACAGTTCTCTAAGCTAGCGGACTTCAAGACGGAACCCAAAAAAAAGTTTAATCAACTCAAACCAACGATGTAGAGGAAAATGGTATTTATTTCTGTCATGTTGCGTCTCACAACATCTCCCATCTATACTCATTTACTGCCCGTAAGAATATAATTTGATAAGAATCAAATTGTAAATGATGATAGCCACCAAGAGAATCGACCTCGAGATCCTCAACAACATAGAAAGGGTTTTATTCGACAATCGAGGGCTATCATCCTGACAAGCCATGACATTTATCGGCACAAGACTATGGCCTGACGTTTTTCTCCTAGTTTTACTTCGTCGCCAATACAGCAGATAAAGGCGCCTAGCTTCTGTTCGTCCCTCTTTATTGTTACGGTTACGTACCACAACATCAATAAAATTTCTCGGCAAAATGGTTCCAGTCTTGGGACTAACATCGATGAAACTGTCAGCCTCACTAGATTTCTGCCTAATCGCAAAATGGACTTCAACTTCTGATGGATTGACAAGCCTAACAACTTGGCTTTTTTTGTCGCCCCTTAATTCGGCTGAACCGAGGCCCCTGCTTTGGCAAATCATAACACCGAGGCCTCTTAGCGGAATCGGTACATGTATCTCTCAAATTTAGCGATGTAATGATTGAAATGTCTGAGACAAGACGAAACTTTCATGTCAGACGAGATCGAGCGAACGAGAGTTACGCAAGTTGCGGACACATTTCGGAATCTCATTTGACCTTTCGGATAGTTTATTGTCTCACTGGATCACAGATCATGTTCAAGATTTTTGTAAGTGCTTCGACGATGATGTCAATCACCAAATTGTAGAATGCTTTTGTTATTGCAGAACCCACCGGTCGAGTTTACCATCATGGTTATTTTAGCTTTAGCAGTCTCATTACTCAAGTAATCAGGAATTTCGCATGCCTCGTAGAAAGACTTTCTAATTAGAGTTTAGACTTTTAAATACGAAATCCCTTGGAATCTAAAACAACTGTGGCGGCGAAAAAGTTTGTACGTTAACTAATAATAATCATAAAAGTAATAATAATAATAGCTTGGGTCGCAGCATTTGAATTTCATTTGTTGTCGTCAGAAAGCAGTTGCTTCAAAAGGCTTGTTGTCTGATGCTGTTGCTTGGGTTGTTGCACCTTTCTTCTTATCTCTTGCTTCACTTGTTGGCTCATTCCCCCACTTGGACTTGTATCACCCATGTTCAATAGGCCTCCGACTCCGGCGTTCATACTAGCTGTTGTTGTGACTGTCCTGAAAATTTGATTTGTAGACTGCTGTTGTTGATCGCTAGATCCATATAAGGACAGGTGTCCGGCAGGCTGGGGAGAATGTTGATGGGCGTTTTGATGTTGTTGTTGGGTGATGTCATAGTTAAAATTTGCAGTAGGCTGAGCATGTTGTAAAAACCTAGATTGAGGGTTAATGCTTGGATTAACTGGACTCCCGACGATGTTACTATTACTACTGCTAGTCGTAACATAAGGACTTTGAGATAGTTTTGCATTCAGAATTGGGTTTTGATTGAGAACATTAGGTTGATTGTTGATAAATCTAGTAGGTGTTATCGAGGGTGCCCTAGAGTTTACTAATTGAGCATTCAGCAATGGATTTTTCTTAACAACTGGCGATGGTTCAGAGATGATTGGGGGTGAGACAGATTGATTGGGGCTTCTCTGCTGCAGAGGGTGGTGTAGCTGCTGCATCTGAGGCGAGGTAGGTGTTTGCTGTTGATGTATCGTGTGTTGTTGCGCCTGTTGGTGCAGCGAATGGTGTGGGCCTTGCCTTTGCGAAGACGTCCTTGAATTATTATGAGGATTTTGAGGTGAATACGGTGATAGTTGAGGTTGCTGCCAGGAGGGTGAGGGAGAATTATTAACAATGGCCATAGGATTTGATTGAGATATTCTAGGAGCATGTTGTTGTTGGTGTTGCTGCTGTGGTGCATAGGATTGGCCGGAGGATGAAACAGGCACAGTGCTCATCGGAACGTCTGAAAATGAGCTATGTAACATCGATTGATCAGACATATGCTGATGTTGCGATTGATTGGGGCCGGATGCCGGCATATGGTGTGACTGCCGTTGATGAGAAATAACAGGTGCTGCTTGGGATGTAAGCTGTTGGGACACTTGTTGTTGATGTACACTATTGCGTTGGTGGTTCTGTTGAGTCACTCTCGACTGAGTTTGACAGGTCATATGGTTAACAACGGGTGACATGCTATTCGCATTATGGTGTTGTGATTGGTCAGATTGCACTTCACAGCTCATTAACTGCTTCCTAATATTTTCAATACCAACTTTCTCGTCCTGGTCCAGATGCTGAGTTTCCTCAGAGCAAATCAAATTCGATGGCTCCCTATCGAATTCCAGCAACAAATTCAGCAAGTCTTCTGATGAGGACGAGAACCGATTATTATCGGGTAGGTTGATACCGCCGCTTAGATTTATGTCTCCTAATTGATGCTGCTGCTGACCCATAAGGGCACCAGCCGTACTATCAACGCTCGCTAACATACTTGACGTATCACTAAAGTCGTTCTCGAGACTTATAACTTGATCGATTATCTGCTCATGATCGTTCTCAGAGCTCTCTGGATGCTCGCTTGAATTTGGCGTCAAGCTGGGCGGCCTAGGCGAAAGGAGAAGGGGCAGTATCTGACTTTTTTGTTGCTGTTGTCTTGATTGGAGGTTACCCGTAGTCTGGTTGCTAGGGTTTTGCGGGACTAAATTAGAACCTAGCACGGATCCAATCAGCTGTGACTGCTGATGATGCTGCTGGTGAGAATTCATGGCGATCATGTGTCCCTGTCCATGGCCCATGATCATTTGTGATGAGTTTGGGGACATGGCATTGTGTCGAACCATCTGTTGCTGATGTGAGTTGAAGTTGCTAGAATTAAGGCCAGTTTCTTGATCTGGTGCGAATTGCACCGCGTTACCCTGTTGATGCTGCATAAGATGGTCGTGTTGTTGTTGTTGTTGTTGTTGTTGCTGCTGCTGCTGCCTTTGAGTCCCAGAAGCCATTCAAGGGTAAGTACAACTGAGGTCAGAGCGCACGCGCCCTCACCTGTTCTGCCCCAAGATCAGGATATTCCGGTGATGCTAGAGATTTCTTGCTTGAGAATTATCAGGACTGTTGGGGTGATTCTATCGATAGGTTTTTAACTCTACCCGGTTATCTTGAAAGTAATGATGATTTCTTACTGCTGAGATGGATTCTCTAAGTCCAGAATGTGTTTAGCATGGTAATAACAAATAAATTGACAAGGTAACAAGCAAAACAAACCAAAATGATCTACCCGACTGACATGCTCACCCATCCGCCCGGCTGCCTTGCTACCTCGCTAGACAATAAATATGATCGTCGGCATAGGTTGAGAGCCAAGCAGTTTGACTCGATTGGACAAACTTTTTTCCAGCTGCGTATGGTAAAAGCAGGAGGGAAGCGTGGTGTAAATAGAAGGCAATGTGGTGTCAGTGAGCTCTGATTTTAAAAGCATGCGATCGTATACTGATGGTTGATATGTTGGCTTGTTATAAAGAGATATATGAAATTGTACAGCGAGTAGAAGCAGTAAGAAGCGATCAAGAATTCAGCGATTCCTTTCTGCTGGTAGAATAAAATCGGCCAGCTATTACTGTCAGGTCGTGTAAATGTGTTGATGCTTAGAATTTCTCTCGGGTTTCTTCATCTCCCAGACTTTCTAGGCCCCAAAGTGTATTGGATTGGAAAAGTTGGAGCAGTTCAGTTCCACAATATAGCAAATGAGCATGGAAGTGAGTTTCTGTCATATTTCGGGTGACATTGTGTGTCATTTGTCTTGCATCGAATCAAATTGTGTCGATGACGGTGAGAGTTTCCAGTGTTGTTGTTGTTGCTTTTGTCAATATAACGTGAAGATCTCTCGCTGAAATGGGATAACATTCTCTTCTGAAGGAGTTAAAGTCAACGAGTTAAGGGGTTAAAAATTGTTGATTTCAATCCCGAGCTCGAGTGTGATCAAGCTGGAACGTCGACTGGAGGCCGATGGATAAATCAGAGGCGTTGCAAACAGAACGGGCGATGAAAAGGCGACGTTCAGTTGGTATCGATTGAAGTGTTGATTCGCGATTGGCCGTCTCAGATTGGTCGCGTTGTTATAGTCATAATGGTGATAGAACAAATGTATACTCGGTCTTGCCGCTGCTAATGCGGCTCCCTCTCCCTCCCTCTCTCTCTCTCGTTCTCTCTCCCTTCGAGCGCCGCCTCTCTGCTGGTTCAGGCGGCGGAGATGATATTGTATTGATCTAACTGGATGTGAGCCTGTTGTAGTGAGCTGGAGAATACGGTTCGTCGTAAATAGAGTTATATATTTAATTCACATGATGTGTCAATACCGAGATACTTAGTCGGGTGGGATCTGTGCAAAAGGGAGCATACACACTTTTGCTTTTTCATTCTAACATTGGTGAGTTCGATCGTTCGTTTCCATTGGCTGCCGCTGCTGTTGCGCTAGCGAGACCAGAGCTCTCACACAAACTCTCTGGTCCATGCATTCGACAACACAGCACAGTGAGCAAGCAAGAGGGGAGAGATGGAGCGAGCGTAACACAACATAACACAACAACAAGCCAATACGACGACGACGACGACGACGACTACAACAACGACAGCGTCGCTACGATCCAACGAGCGATCGAGCCAGCGAGACTTTCAGATCGATGGTTGCTTACCACCGTCGCCACTGTGCTGCTAACCTGGCCGCAACCGCCGCACTAGTAGGGGCAATTTGTTTCCTCTCGTTCGCTTTCCCTTGCTGCTGCCGCCGCCGCCACCGCCGCTGCCTGCTCACTCTTTCAACTCCTGTGCCTGCGGGCGAGCGCGCTTGTGAGCATTTGTCTGGTCTGGTTGGGTCTGAATGTAATGCATGCAGCTAGCTTATCCAATGGGCTCGGCCCGTGATGGCGCACAGCAAGCACAGCTCGCCAAGATACACACAGCCCCGCCCGCCGCTCGCCCACACACCAGCTTGCCCGAGCTCGGGGTTCGGCTCGGCCAGCTTGTCACGGGCCCGCCGCCAATCCCGCGGCCGCGCCCACCCGCCACAACCCGCTGCTCCTCCCGAGGCCTCTGATGCAAGAGCGAGCTGGCCCGCAAGCCACTTTCTTCCTCTCCGTGCATCCACTGCTGCGTATAATGCGCAGTCAGCCAGCCAGCCAGCCAGCCCGCCAGCCAGCCACCCAGCCTTGTTCTGCCCCAACCATCGAATCCAATGCTCTTGAAAACATCGCCCTCTTATAAACCTGTCCAGCCAAACGTTTGCGCTTTTGTACACTCTAGGCCGTCGCTTTTTCCACAAAAGCGCTCACTCTTTCTCGTGCTCGTTCTGCAGCCTGAACGCACTTGGCTTGGCGAGAGCTCCACAGCGCCTCCGGTCTGAGCTCCTGTGGTTGCTGAGTATCGAGTTTGTAGACTTTCCCTTTCCGTCTTGCAGTTCGAAAAGCAATCAGACTTTAAGCGGACCATGGAGAGCTCTTACTGGCTCCTACGTTGGCAGTGCCACCGCCACCGCCACCACCATCACTGCCACCGCGGCAAAGAACCAAAATAAACACCACTGCCGCCCTCTCGAATGCCACAAGCACCGATCCGGTTGGCGCTGGATTACATAAGCCGAGTGGACTGCGATTGGCGTTCATTGCGGCATAAGTGATGCGTTGGTCCAACTTCAAGCTGACACAATCGCAACTTTCGAGTCAGTAGGTTAGTAGTCAACAGAACCTCAGTCCGAGAAGCTAGGACCAGATGCATGGGACATTCCCAGCCTAAGTCTGTGCGCTTGCTCTAGCTGTCTCCGTTCTGTCTTGCCGGCGACTTCAGTCGCGGGCTTTGGTTTGTTCGTGTAAGAACTTAAAACTAGTGACTCTCGAACCAACGACCGGTCCGCTTTCAGTCCGACGGCGAGAGGCGCTCAAGTTGGAGGGAGGCGCCGCGAGGGGACGAGAGCCAGCAAAGAGAGTGGACCGGCGAGCTGCAGTTGTCGGCTTCTTGTAAGAGCGGCTCGATGAATGAAGGAATCAAGCAAGCTAGACTAGTTGAAAGCTATTGAGCTAGCCACACCAAAGCTCAGTGTGCCGCAATGGAGGAGCTTGTCGTTTGTTCCCTCCAATCTAGAAATTCTTGGCATTCAGATGCAGTGGCGCCGCCAAGAGTCGCCCGATGCATGGACATCGGAATAAAATGGAATCGACTTGTTGGTGTCCGGATGTATCTGTTTTTAGCTTCTCGGACTGGGTATCATTCCGTGCTTTGTCGATTTCTCTAGTGTCCTCGCTTCGACCGTTCAAGCTGACAATCCTTATGGACTGGCGTCCCGATATAGTCCAGGGTACCACTCCATCATGCCATGACGCCTGAAGCTGATGTGTCGCATGAACAAGACAGCATTACTCGCGCAATACAGGCTGTGGGCAGCAAACTTGAACTTGTTTGCGAGGTTGACTTTATAGACACACAATTCGTCTTGACTTGAAGTCATCCCACTCCTTGCACTGGCATTGGTAATAAGCTGACTCCTACAAGTGCTTCGAGCTGTCTAAAAACCCTTCACATCGGGGTCGCAAATGATCGGTAAGCTCATGGCATCGAGACGAGCGAAAGTGATCGAGGCGATGGAGTTAGCCAAAGGATTGGAGAGCTGGTCGGCGATTGTCGTTCGCGGGCGCCAGCCTTCTGTAGATTTAGTTCTGCTACCGTTTCTTCATCTCAACCCGAAGTAGATACGAGAAAACCTGCTTGCCCGGTAACGAGTGCCAAGTGATGGCTAAGCCCTCAACTCTGTTATCTAATCAAGTTTTTCTCTCATGTTGGAGAGACAACTCATTTAAAACCTACCCAACAAACGGACTCCTCCGGTAGAATCACTGCCATACAATATTTGTTCTGGTCGTCTAGTGCACCTTCGCAAAAAGTGGAAAGAAGAAGTGCCGGCAACAGAGTGCGCCTAAGCCCGAAGGCTTTCATAGATGTCAGTTTTGCGCAAACTTTGTTGCCTTCTGCAAATAAGAAGGGGAAAGTTTAGACCTGTATCAAACTACAATCGGATATGCAATATCCAGTGATCATCCTAGAAGAAGCTCCCCATAGCGCAATGAACAGACTCAAACCTATCGCTATCACGATCAGCCGCTGAGGCCTCCGGTTAAATGATCAACAGGTTGGCAATAGTATGATATAAGATCTCTATGTCTGTTCTAGGTCTCCCAAGCTAATCTGAGCGGCGAATCATTGAACACGAATCACCACTTGTGATATGATGGGCAAAACCCGTGGCATCGGAAGAATCGTTACTTTCGGAAGAGCTAAGAAAAGATACAATTCTCGGTAGTGGTAAAGCCACAAATTTGACGGGCATATTCAAAAAGATGTCCTCAAGGTGTCTTGTGTATTTCAAGCCTTCCTACCGGTCAAGTGGAAATTTTGCAAGGTCGTTCGTTCGGCTCTTTGAATAAATAATCTTAGGGTGTTAGAGTTTTAGCTTGATTCACAGTTATCTCTGTTGTTGCTCGCTCAAATTTAGAGCCTAAGACGAAAATAAAAAAGAATAGAGCTGCGTAACGGAAGTACCCGCACATGGAACAACCTGGTCGTTTGCGCCTAATCAGACGATGTGTCCATCGAGCGTCCCTTCGACTATCAACCATTACTTGTATAGTATTGTGATACTATCCGTCCCCACAGCACGATTCATTTATGGCCCCCCCTCCTGTTGGGAGGAAGTACGATCAACCATATAGTTCGAGGCATGTGATCAACAACACCTGTGACTCTGCCAGAAATGAGGAGCCCATATATATCAGACATTTCCCTAGATTTCTCCACGCGCTATACAGAAGGCAAACACCAGTCAACTCGAATCTGACACTCAATCCTCGATCCCCTAGCCCCTTATACGAACAAAAGTCAAAAAGCCGTAGAAGTCTAGCGTCCCAGAGTCCAGATAGGGCCTCAACTCCTGGGAGAGTCGTCCAACAACAAGGGAATTTCAAGACACTCGGCCAAGGTACTACAAAGAGCCCTAGTCCAATTTCAACGGTACCATCGGATTTTGAACATATATTTCACTATAGCGAAACGCAATAAAACCCGTTGGAAACAAATAATAGAGAGACTCAGTCATGGATAAATTTGTAAGATTAATAGAGCCGTTTATTAAAATTCATTCTGTGTTTATATAGGACACCGCACGAAAATTTGAGCATCCTTCCTATTCGCACCACAATCATCTCGAGGTAAATACGGCGAACGCCGAACGTCATGCATACTGTTCTGATCGAACAATACAAGGCTGTTTAAATTGTTCTATACCATATTAACTATCACTTCAACTATTTGAGGAGCAGTTCACTCCTTGCACCTGCTTTTGTAACAATCTTTCAACCCTCAACCTGATGAATCCATGATTCTGCACCAGTTTATTTCCTGGAGTATCTCATTTTCTTATCTTTTGAAGTACTCTCCGTTGAACTGCTTGTCTGGGTTGATGACTGGGGTGGTTGCTGCTGTTGCTGTTCTGGTGTGGGAAAGCCTGAGGGCATGTAGAGATTAGGCAAGTTGGAAAATAGACCCATGCCTAGTGGGTTGTTCATACCTAAATTAGCTAAGCCGAATGGTAAAAACGGGTTCGCGAGCGGATTAGCGTAGTTACTGTATGGGTTTTGGGCTGCGCCAGGTTGTGAGGCTAGGTTCATGATTGAATTAGCTAGGGCAGCATTGGCAGCTTGTTGATTAGAGACACTTGAAGTCTGAGTTGTGGCAACTCCTGCGGACTGTCGTGATCTACGGCTTCCTCTATCGCTGTTGCTCTGGATTGATGCATTACTAGTGGGTGCAGAGTTGGATACAACTGGTGCGCCCGTAACACGAGGAAGACTTGCTCCTAGACCAGGAAAGTTGCTCATTTGCTTCATCAATTCGTTCATACCAGGAAAACTGAGTAAACCACCCAATGAGTTGAGGCCGCCAAACTGGTTCGCTAGATTAAGAGTAGCCGCATTGGGTAATCCCGATTGACTGGAAGTTGTCGCTGACGACGTTTGAACTTGACTAGTTTGTTGGCTTGTAGTAACCTGTTGCGCGAGCAGTGAGGATGAAGATCTTCGCGACGAAGATGTATCACCAACGGATTCTTGTTGGACAACGCCACCCGAGCGCTTTTCGTGCTTACCGTGCTTATCTGGGCGATCTTGGTACGATGAGGATCTTCGATCAGTCGATGTAGATTTGCGCTCATGCCTATCCGGTGTGGATGACGACGAGCGACGACTATCACTGGACAATGTGGGGTTGTTTGAACTCGTTTGACGACTGGAATTGGAAGTGGATTCTTGACGTGAACGTTTCATCATTCTATTACCGGTTGGCGACTTGAAGTCGTTCAGTAACGAATTTGGAATGCTTTTACTAGATCCTGATGGCAATGATGTAGGAGTCTGGGGAGGCATGGTAAATCCAGGTAGACCCTGACCACCTAATGGTAGACTTGCACTTAGTGTAGCTAAAATGTTGGGATCCAGCGCCAAACTTGGGTTCTTCATGAACTCGTTGAGAAGATTTTTAACTATGTCATTCGTACCTGCTTTACGTAGAAGCTGATTCATCAAATCTCCAGCACCCCCTAAGGCGCCCGGACTGAGGCCCGAAAGAAGTGGGGCTTGACTCGTCATGAATTGCGCTAGCGGATCTTGTCTACTAGCAGATGGAGTTGCTGACTGACTCGTCAAACTAGTCGGTGGGATCTGGCTTGGTTTGTCTCGCGATTGATTTGATGAGGTGCTAGATGAGGTAGGCTTATGTCCCGAGTGTGCGGCCGGTGGTGGTGCTTTAGAGTTTTGGGACTTATTGTGATCGTTCGATGGCTTGGCACTACCGTGTGCTGCCATAGGACTATCCTGTGCCTTATCTCTGGGTAATGATGGGGAAACATCCGCAGAGGGCGAATCTCCTCGATTGAGTCTCTTTGCCTGTAGATTTAGGGCAAGAGCATCGATACGGCTACCAATGCGCTTGCTAGCGCGTGTTGTACGAGCTCCTTTTTCGGATTGATCTAGTTCCTGTGGAGGTTGGTTTTGCTTCGTGCCTGCTTTCAAGTTGGCTTTCGTCGGAACGCTCGATGAAGATCTGGTGGAAGTACCGGCGGATGACTCGAAATTGAGATCTCTATGTCTACGAGATCTAGATTCGGATCGAGAGGCTGATCCTCCCTTGGCCAACAGAGGCAGGGAGCTGAGATCTAATACGTCCGCACCTGTAGGTCCAGGGGGAGATTCTGAGGCGCTAGAACTTGGTCGACCACGTTTCTTACTGGTCAATTTACCGTGAGCTACATCACTCGACTTTTGATGATTGATATTGTCTAGATCCCTCGTTAAGGAACTTTTACCGCGGGATGAGCGCAAGTTGATTGAAGAAGGTGATATTTCTCTGTGTGCACTTTGTGAACTCCTTCTCAACTCTCTAGTGGAAGAATTGCCGTGAGCAGAGGGAGGATTGTCCGACCTTTGGTGGGCTGGAGGTGGCCCCTTCGACGATCTTGGTAGATCAACTATATTTTCTAATGACACTTGATTACTTGCAGTGTTAGATGATCGAAGGTTAGAGCCAATATTGCTAGAACCTGTCATACTTGTGAGGGAGTTGAGTAACATGGTTGCAGCGTCTTGGTTGGCCAATAGATCTCGGAACTCGGGTTTCATGTTAGCAAGTATCTGTGGTAATAGGTTAGCCGTGCCTGGAGCATTCAAGTCAAGCGGATCTTTATCATCCCTGCTTCGAGAAGAACTACTAGATTCAGCTCTCTTCTGTTTGAATGAGGCCAAGAGCGATGATAGGCCTGCTCCTTGCTTGTTACCACCGAACTTCGCCGTTAATTTGTCACCGCCTAACAAGTTCACATTCTTATTCGAATTAGAACCTTGTGAGAGGAGGTTGCGCAGTTTTGCGGCAGCTTGACGATCTTCTCCAGGGGAATCAATATCTTGAGTTGAATGGTCAGACTCAGGGTGCCTAAGTTTGCGACCACGACCTCTTCTTCCACGGGACGTTGAGAAATCGTTTGAGCGCTCCTTAGTGTCCTGCTTTGAAGTTCGCGAGGATATATTGCTGATGTCAGATTTCGGTGACCCCAAGGATAGATCAGATTTATCATTTTTAGTGGGTGATGAAGTGGTGGTCACAGTGAGTGGTGTCGATTGTGAGGAGCTTGCCGCTAGATGGTTAGGGAGCGTGATTGTTGGGACTGTGGGTCTAGTTGGGCACGGCCATTCATTCTTTTCAACCAGATAGACTAAGTTTTCGAGACGTGTCTGGATTGCTTTGTCTTTTGGCCAACGAATTTTCACTGTGATTGGATTTGAGGACCCAGATAAAATAAGCGGCTCCTTGTCGTCTAATTTGAGTAATGCCGAATCAGATTGTACCGTCATGGAAATTTCACCAGCTTCAAACGTCTTCGTTATATCTCCAGGGATCTTTTCCGGGAGAATCGGTGTTATTTCGACGAGTCGTTGTTCGTCCGTCTTGATGTAGTCGTCGATTGATGTTAGCTGGATACAATGTGAATTTGAGTTCGCTGGTTCAGCTGATTTTGCGACCGTGTTTGCAGTCCGTCTAGCAATTATAGTTGGTAGAGATCGTGTTATAAGGTTGAGATTTGTGGAGCTTCTCGTTGCCTTGAGTGGTGATCTAAGAGATTGTAGAGAGCCAGCAAGAAGAGACTTGTCGCTAGAGTCCTCCCCAAGCCTGCTATGTGGTCCATCAACAAGTTCAACAAAACTTTTATATTCGTTCTCTGCTGGAACATAATCTGATTCTATGGCATCAAGTAATGAGTCTATCACAACCCTGACATCATCCGATTCAGTTTGCAACTCTAGATCCTTCTTGTACTCTATGCCATTCTTCTCGAGCAGCTCTTGTATTTGCTCGATTGGTATCAGTACTGGAGCCGGAGTCTGGGTGAATAGCTGTTCAGAACGTTGTCTAATTAGGGTATCAAAGGAGAGAGTTGTATCGTGTGCGAGATTGTAATCCAGACGGGTGAGCCCGTGTTTAGCCGCTGCGAAAAGTAACTCCTTATCATGGATCCCATTTTCCCACCAGTCAGGTAAGTCTGACTGTGGGTGGGACAATTTCAGGCGCTCATCTAATTCGGGGTGAGTTATGATTTGCTCTCGTATTTTGTTCAAGAACTCAATCCTGGCCAGACATCTAGATGCACGTTCCTCTGTTATGGTATCAACGTTGATGGGACATTTCTCTTCGTCGGAGGTCAGCGGGCGAGATGTAACTCTTTTGCACATGATAATGAAAGCTTTGTAATATTCCTCCAGCGTCTCATCTAGTTTCTTGTCCAGCTTTCCGATTGAGCGGAATCTGTTCCAATCGTGTCTCTTCTCATGAGGATCATACTCAACACCGAAAGAAGAAATGGCTCTGAAGAAGTCAGCCTCTTCTCTTCTTGACCACTTTTGGGCCAGGAATCGCTTGCGCTCTTCACGCTCGTTCTTAGCAGCTTCGAACTTGCTTGTTCGTTCTTTCTTAAGCTCATCTCTGGCTTTCTGTGCTAGTTTGATCTCTAATTTCTTCGAGTTTCTCTGATACGCTGTTATAAGCCTTCTGAATCTTTGGTTCAAGTCATTGGCTGTAGGGAATGGTAGAAATTGATCAGATTGCGGTTCTTGGCCACTTTCCGTTAACTCTTGAACAATCTCTTCCTGAGTGGTCTCGTTGGTGAGCGATTCATCATCTGTAACATCCATCTTGGCCTCGCGTTCAGTCTCGACAGCACTGTTCCCAAACTCCTCGTCGGCGTTCTCAAGATGGTCGTGACATTGATGGATGCTGTTTTTGTTCTCATCAACCGTCGCATCAGAATCTTTGTCGAAGTCGTCAGTGTGTAAAAGATCCTCGACGACGTTATTGACCAAATTGTCCAGAACTTCGCCAGCTTCGACGTCCTTAACAATAGTGCTATTTCTGCCGTTATTTATCGTGGACTTTGCCAGTTCCGGTAAACAGTTCTTCGTCTCTCGGTTCTCGTCATCGAGGTCATCCACACCTCGATCAACGCAATTCATTTCTGCGAGAAGCTCATCCTTATCAGGCGGGCCGCATTTTGATAGAAAGCAGAGATTCGGATCTTGTCGCATCAGATTGAATTTGTCATGACCATGCTTAAATATACCCACTAATAAAGACTTGTCAGCGTCATCGTCCCACCATGGAGCGGGCAGATCACCATCCACAGGAACAGATGGTAGATCTATCTCACTGATGTTACAGTCGCTACTAATCTTTTCAAGGTAGCCCTTGAGTATTTCGTCCTTTAAATAGTGTAAAAGCTTTACTCTGATCAATAACCTGTTGCATTTGAATAAAGTCTCGATTAGTTTTTGAACAATAGATGAAAAAACCTAGCTACGGTATATGTCAGAATGCTAGATTGAGAAGTTTAACTTTAACTCATTGGATCATCTTCACGACGAATCCTCAGTATTAGCATGGTTTGCTCATCATGAGAACCAATTTATATGCAATGCAGAATGCTAAACAGCCTACTTACCTATTACAATTGCGCTGGAGGTGTCTCCGATATTGATCATCGGGCAGAGCGATGAGAGGATCGTTCTTCGCCTCTTTAGGCCAGTCTGCCTCTGCTATTTCCTCAGCCACGGTTTTCTTCGACAGTATTGAAGGAACTTTAGGCTTTCGGCCACGAGTTGAAATATTTGAGTCGGAATCATGCTGCTCCTTGCTCGCTTCTTCCGATGGGGGAATAAGTTCCCACACGAAACTTTTGATCTTCTCGTCTCCTTTATAGGAGTTGAGGCAGTATAATAAAATCACGCGGCAAATACTTTCACATTCTTCAGGGGTGAGGTCTCTCTTATATCGGTTGGCTGATATAATCTCTTCCCATCGTCCCCATCCGTATGTCAACAAGCCTTTCTCGACTTTGAGACAGTCACTCTTGGACCATATTCCAGAGTCGAAGCAAGCTGTAAATTCATCATCCTCGAATTCTAAGAACCTGTTTCGCTTGTTGCGCTTGGATCCAGAAGTTGGCGTCAATTTTGGTTGCCTACCACGACTTCCACGAGTTCGCATTGATATAGTCTCCTCATCCTCCTCGCTACTGTCTAAGTCACTGATGTCTAACAAGTTACCATCAGCACCATAACGTTTCGTTTGAGTTCGACGTCGAGGCGCGAGCTGAATGAGTTCGTCTTTGCCCATGACATCATCTGAATCTATGTTAGCTTTCTTGGCCCATTTTTCCCAGAAGTTGGGATCATCCAATTCTATGTCCTCCCTGTTGTTGCTGGAGGAGAAAGTGGCTTTCGAAAAAGTTGACCCTTTAGCTTCAGAGTTATCGATGGTGATGACTTGTGTTCGGCGCTGGAGGATCTGATCGATATCTTCTTCACAGAACTTATCACCAGCGTTATCATCGTCCATCAAGGCACCATAAGCACCCTTACGCAACAGCTCTTCAATCTCTTTCTTGGTTAATTGTCCATCTAGTCCTCCTCCAGCTCCTTTCTGAGTGTTCATAGACTGCAGGACAGCTTTATCGAGACCTAGTTTCAGGCTTGCTTTATCGAACATCTCTCGTTCGTAGGTATTACGACAGATGAGTCGATAGATCTTAACGGCTTTGGATTGACCAATTCTGTGACAACGAGCTTGAGCTTGCAAATCGTTCTGGGGATTCCAATCTGAGTCAAAAATGATTACCGTATCCGCGGCTGTAAGGTTAATTCCCAAACCTCCAGCTCTTGTGCACAGTAGGAAAACAAATCTATCAGATCCGGGTTTTGAGAATCGATCGATAGCTTGTTGGCGATCGCTTCCTCTTACTCTACCATCAATTCTCTCGAATGGATAGTGCTTGTGAGTCACATAATCTTCTAATATATCCAAGCATCTAACCATCTGGGAGAAAATGAGAACACGATGTCCATCAGCTCTCAGTCTAGGTAATAGTTTGTCGATCAGTACAAGTTTACCAGAGGAGTTTACCATAGCTTGGTAGGAACTCATTGGCTCTCCACCAGCCAACTTGGCTTGTCTAGCTTCATACATGATTTGCTCTTCAGCCCCGTTAATTAGATACGGATGTATACAGCACTTTCTCAATTCCATCATTGTGTTCATGAGGTTCGGCATGTTGTTATTCGAGCTACCCTTGGTTAGAAAAGAGAAATTTTTCTCTAGAATTGCCCGGTAGTACTTCTTTTGAATGTTCGTAAGCTCGACTTCAACAATTGTTTCCTCCTTTGGTGCAAGAGTTTTTTCAACATCCTCCTTCAATCTTCTGAGCATCATTGGTTTAAGTATGAGTTTTAGTTTATCAACCTGTGCTTCAGTTTTCAAGTCTCCAAACTCTTGTAGAAACTGTTCGGTTGATGAGAATTGGCTGGGCTCAAGGAAGTTGAGCAGACTAAAAAGTTCTTCGACATTATTTTGGAGTGGAGTTCCCGTGAGCAAGACTCGGTGTTCCATATTTAAGAGACGGAGCCCTTCTAGTAACTTGCAGTTTCTATTCTTCAAACGATGCGCCTCATCGATGATGCAACATTTCCATGGAATTTCCCTGAGGTCCAAACAATCGGATAAAATGATCTCAAAAGTTGTTATCATCACTTGAAATTTGAAATAGCTCATGATTCGATTGCCCTGTTCATTTCTATAAAACATCTCGTATTCCTTCAACATTTCCCTGCTTGTAGAGCTGCCATGGTATGTGATGACGTTCAGATCAGTCCACGTTTCGAACTCTCTGGCCCAATTTCCAACGGTGGAGAGAGGCACTATTATAAGAAAAGGACCGTTTATCCCGTATTGGTAAATTTCGTTGATGAACGCGATAGACTGAATAGTCTTGCCAAGACCCATCTCATCTGCTAGTATGCAGTTACGATTCTGATGCCAACAGAAAGATAGCCAGTTTATACCTTCAAGTTGGTACTCCCGGAGAGTGTTGTTGTTCTTGTAGATAGGTGACACCTCTTTTCGAACCCATTCCTCAGGTTTTGGACGTCTGACTGATTTCCATTTAGACTTGGGTGGTGGATCTTTGAATCGCTCGAAGTGCTTGATTTTTTCGGGATCAAGATCGTCCTCTAGCTCCCAAGTGCTCTCCTCATATGACAGGCCTCTCCACTTTACTAAATAGTGCCGTGAAATCTTTTTCTTCATCTTTTTTGGAGCAACTGCGTCTTCTGATGCGGCGCTGGCCTCGATCGTTTCAGTTTCAGCCCCAGTCTCGACCTTATCACTAGAGCTCTTAACATCGACTTCGTCAGTTTTATCAGAGATTACCTGAGACTCTTGTGGGGGCTTATCTTCTCGCGCCTCTTCGGGACATGTTTCTACGTCTTCTGCGACATCGGTTCCTAAGTCCTGAGTTTGTTGGTTGACCCGAGTTCCATCCGCGTCTTCTTGTTTGTGCTCGGCATCTTGACCAGGCTGCGACAATACTGGCACACTTGGAACGCTTTCATTATCCCTTCCAGTGGAGCCAAGCTCATCTTGTTGGTCGGCCTTCTCGGATGCTTTCGTTTCGGTGCTGGTCTTCGATGGAGGGTCAGTCTCAACCTTAGTATCGTCTTCGCAATCGGGGACCATTTCCTCGACCTCGTTAACAGCAAGTATTCTATCTACTTCACAGTATTGAAGATCGAATGGTTCCTCATCCATAAAACTGAACAGATTAGAATTGTCTTTCTTTTGCTTGTAGCGTTTGATCTTCTGGATCACCCGTCGGTCACCCTTCTCAAGCTCCTCCAGAGTTCTCCAATCACAGTGAAGATACGATAAGTTCTTGTATTTAACGTAGAATTCCTCCACCTCTATGTGGGTGCCGTTAGGCGGCAGTACTTCTCCGGGTTCCGGCTCAAGTTCGCGCTGACCAGTGCGAGATGCCATGATCTTCTCAACAACCATAGTGTCTTCAACTGGAGCAGCAAATACAATTGGCTCATCAGCGACCACTGAGTCATCAACAGTAGAGGCATCGCCATCTGCTGTGCTGCTCGATATTGTAGCTTTCTTGGTTCGAGGAAGAATTTGACTTTCATCATCACTATCGCTGAACCCAAGCTCGATATCGTCGTTGTATTTCAATTTCTTTGTGTTACGAGCAGATCTCCTCTTCTGAACTCCCGATTCCACTTCATCAGGGGATGGGGGAGGAGTTTTGTCAAGGTCTGATTGGTCATTATCTGAAGAGCCGAGACGTTTCCTCTTCTTGGTCTTAGCAAACTTTAAGGCAAACTTGGGTAATTTCTTCTTGCCTTTGGAGCTCGAGTCTCGAATTCTGATTCTTTTTGGTTTTGGTTCTGGGGCTAAAGTTTCGGATGTTGATTGAGTGCTTTGAGATTCTTTCATCTCTTCAACCGGTAAGGGCGAGCTCGGAGCGGGTAGGTCAATTGCTGATTGAGGAGGCTTTGCTGCCCTTGATCGTCTCTCCTTCTTCGATTTTTCTTCACTTCTTCTGGAGCGAGATCTTTTTGGTTTCACAACTGGGGTTGTCTCGACTTTATCATTAACAACGGGAGAATCGAGTGCGCTAGATTCCAAATCTTTGGTTGCAGCAGAATCATTATCGACCGGCGCTGTAAACCTAGGTTGACCACAACTGTTGCCTGGAGTTGAAAGAGATGTGTAATCACCATACGACCCCGCGCCTTCATAACCGGCCGGAGCGTAAGCGCTCTGTGAACTGTCCATCATCACCTGACCAGGTGGTTGCGGAACGGGTGCCATGAGAGAACTCGATGTGTGTTCTGGCCAACTCGGTTTCTGCATTTCTGCACTACTAGATTCGTATTGGCCATAGTAGTTACCCTGATTTTGACTAGCATTGTAATATGGCGCTTGATTCTGTTGACCGTACAGGTACTGGGCTTGAGATTGAGCATTTGCCACAGGTGATTCGGTTGATAATCGGTGAGCTGGCGACTTTGATTGAGCTACCCCAGCAGCACAATTCCCATCGGCAAGGCTCTCTGATGTAGGTGTTGTGCTAAAGCTTTTTTGATTGGGGCTATGATACAAACTTGAGTCAGGTAAAGGTGAAGCAGTGCATTGTACTTGAGGAGCCATTGTGGGTAGAGGCGTTGTCGGGGTAGGTGAAAGTGACTGTGCGTTTAAATTGTTAGATTTAGCTCCTTTTGCCGGTCGGGGTTTTCTCTCTTTCTTTGGTTTCTCATCGCCTTTCTTTGTTTTTGATTTTTTCGAACGTGAACCTGATTGTTGTTCAGCGGAGGATTCATCTGGTATCTCTGTATCTAATACTTTGGCATTGTCACCTTCTGCCGAGGGCAGATCAGGCGTATCACTCTGGACTTGGAGATTTGGTGCGCTGCTAGTATCATTTGGAGTCGATAAAGCAGTGTATTCACTGTAAGAGCTAGAACCATCAAAACTCGGTTGATTATAAGTCGGCTGGCTAACTTCGAGAACACTCATGGGGCCGGCAGGCTGAGGTATTGGTGGACTTATCTGGGAGCTTGGTGGTATATCTGTGACACCCGATTCATAGGGTGGGTAGAAACCTGGCTGAGCTGAACCCATAGCTGGCGGGGTAGGGTAGTATGCTGCTTGACTGCCAGAATTATATGAGTACTGCATTTGTTGCTGCGATGGAGCATTTGGAGATTCAGTTGATAGTCGATGGGCGGGAGATTTCGATAGGGTCGCAACAGGTGCATTGATTGGTACTGGGATATGTTCCAATTGATTAGGCGCATCAAGCTTGACCGAAGATCCTTGCTGATTTGGACTGGGGAAAGAACTCGAGGTGGAATGTTGAGGTGCTGGACTCATTTCAGGTGTCTGAGGTGTGGGTACAGGTGATTGTTTGGCTTGTAGAGCTTGTAATGATGACGATGCTGTGTTTGGAGATTGTGGTTGAGCGATTGAACTGCCAGGTTTAGGTGCACGTGGGGCCCTTGGCTTTCGTTCTTTTTTGACTTTATCATCTGTTTTCTTAGACCTGCTCTTCTTTGCTTTGGAACTCGAAGACTGATCATCGTAATCATCGAAAGTCTGAGAATCAATCGCATAGGGATCACCCTTATCGGATGGTTGTGGTTCCATGGTATCACCTGAGGTGGCGAACCTAGGTTGACCACAACTGTTGCCTGGAGTTGAAAGAGATGTGTAATCACCATACGACCCCGCGCCTTCATAACCGGCCGGAGCGTAAGCGCTCTGTGAACTGTCCATCATCACCTGACCAGGTGGTTGCGGAACGGGTGCCATGAGAGAACTCGATGTGTGTTCTGGCCAACTCGGTTTCTGCATTTCTGCACTACTAGATTCGTATTGGCCATAATAATTTGCTTGATTTGGTGGTGCTCCAGATCCTGTACTAAAGTAGCTACCCTGGCCGCTAGAATTGTAAGAATATTGCAATTGCTGCTGTGTATTAGAACTTGGCGAACTAGTTGAGGATCTATGTGTTGGAGACTTGGTGGTTGAGGTTGCACTTTGACCGCTATTTGGCATAACCATTTGCTCTAGCTGAGCCAAACTGTTCGATGCTGATTTTGATGATGAGCTCTGCTGATTGGGGCTTGGATAAGAGGTAGGATGCTGCGGCAATGGACTTCTGTCAGGGGTGTGTGATGGAGGCGGTGGCCTCGACGTTAGTTGTGGCAGTGATGATGTTGCTGATGGCGATTGTGGGTGAATATTGGAGCTGCCAGAGCCAGTTTGTGGTCTCATAGGCGGTTGAAGAGGGCTGGGCACCGATGAATTATTGCCAATCATTTGGTTACCAGAGGCTGGAGCAGGCCAGTGCTGGGAGGTATTTGCAGAGCCAGGATGCGACGATAAGTAGGGATCTGCAGGTGCCTGACCAGCCACTTGATTATAATAAGAGTCATAACTATAATAACTGCCATTAGCGCCACCCGTTGGAGGTGGTTGTCCGTAAATTGATGTTCCATGAGTTGGATAACGGGTTCTCTCACTTCCATTGGTAGACTTTTGGGCCATCGTTGGACGTGCCGATGGTTGAACAGCTGAATGATTTGAAACAGAGCCTGAGCCTCCATAGGGTATGTAAGGATTCATTACACTAGGGTAGGGTGATTGACTTGGCTGAGCATAATAGCTGCTAGACCAGTTTGGCACAGCACTGGGTTGCTGTGATAATGATCTCATGGAATCGAGCTGAGATTGAGATTGTAGCCTGTTTTGCAAACTTAATTGGCTTTGGGTGGGCGATAAGTTGTTAGCGGTTGAACTTGGAACACTCTGAGACATCATTGCGGACTGATGTTGTTGCTGCGGCAGAGAATTTCTTTGCCTATCGTATGATATTAAATGATCAGAGGAAGCTTGAACATCTTTGGGACTGTGGAATGGGGGTCCTGTTTGTTGCATTGGAGTTGAATTTGATGATATGCTAGCCCGGTTGTCGTTCGGCATCCCCAAAGGAGATGGATTTGTCGATGAATGGTATCCACCGGGGCCCCCATCTTGTTGTGGTTGTGGCGGGCCAGTGGCCTGCGAGGGAGCCGATGAAGCGCCAGGAACGCTCGGTGGCCCTAGGCTCGCTTGACTGTTCATAGGCGGCGGGTTCCAATAAGATGAGGCTAACGAAGAATACTGATGAGGATAATGAGATTGAGGATGCGGGGGTTGTTGCAAGCTTGGATGAGATGGTAAGCCTTGAGTTGCTGATAGATGAGAATTTGAGTTCAGCTGCGTGCTTGGTCGCGCCGAGCTTGGGGTTCCAGGCGCAGGCATCATGCTTGGGTATAGAGTGGACTGGGCGCCTGGCGGAACCAGGTTGGGTTGGTGTTGTGATAATGTCGATTGGTGCGGCTGGTGGCGGCCTGGAATAGAGGATTGCATTTGAAGCGAGGGGTCCGCTGGCATTCCCGCTGCCATTGGAGCCCCGAGCACATTTCCAGGGTGAGTTGCGTAGTGGCCCATAGAATTGACTTGTTGGGCTGAGGCCGCCTGCTGGTGCCATGCCGGACGCTGGTGGCCCGGCCAATACATTGGATTATCGCTCATTGGTGCCAACAGCGAGCCCCCTTACTTCTTTTAAATTGATTTTGCAAGATTTTTGCCCGAGTATATTAAAATTATTTAATCCTTCGCTTTTAAGCCTTGAGGAACTAATTAATGTTAGCTTCTCTCAAAGATTCTTGTGAGAACTAGTATCATCTCATGGAGAATCGTCATCATCATTATAAATATTACTGTAGTATTACGACAACGACGGCGACGAAGAGTCGGGCAACATCCACGATAACTGCAATGAACTAGCCAGGACCAGCAGCAGCGGCAGCAGCAGCAGCAGCGACGACGGCGGCAGCAGCGTCGGTGGCGGCAGCGACGGCGGCGGCGGCAACAACGATCGAACTGAGGAATCGTCGTCCGAAGCAGAAGCGCACCATTGGTTGGAGCTGCGGAGGTGGCGCACAAAACAGCGGCGGTGGCGGCGACCAACAGAAGAGCAAAAATACACACATAAACTCGTAGGCCGACCTAACCAAGTTGAGATGGAGAATTTGTAAGAGAGTCACACACAAGCACTGGTCCGAGCGGAGAGTCCGATGGGCAGGGTGCGCTCACGGTGGTAAAACGACTTGCAAAAGTTCTGTCGTGCTCTCCTGGACTGGCCTGCGCCGACCGCTAGTTCGGCTGAGGCGCCGCCAGCGGGCGCTGCTCCTCGGCCCAGAATCTGCCACACTAAATGCTCGCAACTCTGAAAGCCTGAAAATCTGGTCCGATTCCCAGCAAGTTCCATGCTCTTTTTCAACTTTGCCGCACACCGTAGAACTTCAGCAAGTCATTGTGCTCGCGCACACTCACCATGTCCGTTCATCCAACGCAAGGGGGAGGTAACCCAACACTGGCCAACCCACCAATGCCTGTCGCCCCTCGAGCCTGGCCAATGAAATCGCTATCCCTCAGTCTTTCTCTCTCGCTCTCTGTTTCTCTCCCTCTTCCTCCCTCGTTGATTAACGAATTCTTGCTAGAAACGAGCAAGGGTTGTCACAACCATGGCCCGAGTTCGCCCCCTAAACTCCCGTCCCGGCTTTGCGCTCGCCTCTCTAGCGCATCGCCAGCAGCAACCTCCTTCTGCAACGACCACCAGGGAGCGCACAAATCTCGGGCACGATCAGAAGCTGAAACTGGCCCCAAAAACTCTATCAAATACTGGCCAAGAAAATAAAGCTGGAATTGCATAGGTCAAAACGAGGGGATGTAATTAGATTGAGTAATGGTTGATGTAGACCGATTTCAACAGTGGGATATGAGCGCAGGAAATACGGCCCTCACTCGCTCAGACTAACGAGGCTAGTACGAGAGGGGACGCACAACCTAGTGCTACATTGGCGCGCTGGCCGGCGGGAGGGCGGCTGGCATTTCGAGTCTAGAGGTTACACAAATACCTCTCGCCCGAACTCTCTGATGGCTAAAGAGCATGAGCTGTTGTAGCATCCGCAACAATTCGCCGACCACGCGCTGTCCAACCTACATCGCGGCAGCCTCCCTTTTGTCTCATCAGCAAAACGTGAGGGACGGCCAGTGTTGCCTCAATGGACTCGCAAAAGCGTCCACTATGTCGACTAATCTGGCACATCTGTCTTCTTTCAGGCCGCAGCCAACACCATTGAGGCCTCTACATCAACTGCCCTCTATCCATCACCCCCAGAAGTCTAAACTATGGCCTGCTCCTCTTGATTCCAAACGGGCACTTGGTTCCATGCGCTTAAACAGGCTTGAGATGCCAAGAATAGACTGAATGAGAGGAGGCCAACTCTACTCCGTTCGTAAGCACCCAATGTTGACTTGATCGACATGAAAAGAAACGCGGTAGCGATTTGAATCCTCCGCGATATCATCATTCATTAAAATGGGATGCTCTGCTAGAAAATCGAAATCTCAGGTCCTCAGGCTCAGGAGGACCTGGAGAAGGATTCGATAGGATGCCGTTACTCAAATTTCGATGAAGGATTATATTTTGGGGGCTTCGGTAGTCGAGCCCGTCTCCTTAGGTCACGTGTGGCTATGTAGGGAGTACAATCTTCATCAAGAACAAGGTATTGATCTTGTCTCCATAGAATCCCAACCCGCTTCTGCGCAAAATCTATAACGGACTATGTACGAACACATGATCAGTGCAAACTTTTATTTCTGCAACCAGAAACAGATATAGTCTGCGTTAACTTTGGGACAGAGCATTATATCCATCGTTCACATGTGAACAGGTCCTCCTTGGTTGCACCAAACCGGTCTCTTTAGTCTGTAATGAATCCTTTTTTCCTCTCGAGAGTTGCAGGGCAAATCGCTTCCAACTTCAACAAATTTACGAACAGGACTCACACTTGTGGACAACTCTCGAAGGATGATATTGGAAAACAGGTTGTGTTATGCGGCTGGATTCAATATTCAAGGTTTGACAGTAAAATAATCCTCCTCAGGGATAGTTATGGATCTGTACAATGCCTTAACGGTGTTAACAAGTTGAAACCGTCTGCACAAAAGTTACAATATAACAATGAATCGGTTGTACGGGTATCCGGAACGGTGAAAGCTAGACCCAAGAACCAAATCACTACCAAGCTTTTGACCGGCGAAATTGAAATTATTGCTGATCAGGTGGAAATTTTGAACGAATCAACCAAGCATCTGCCGATGCTTACCAGGGATACCTTACCAGATGTTACTCTGGAGAATCGTCTCAAATACCGCTATTTGGATCTGAGGAGTCAAAGAATGCAATATGCGCTCCGGTTCAGATCTAGACTGTGCAAAATCGTTCGAGATAAACTACACGAGCTTAACTTTGTTGAATGCGAGACGCCCACACTTTTCAACAGAACTCCAGGTGGTGCAAACGAATTCATTGTACCTAGCCGAGAGGAGAATAAATTCTACAGCTTAGTGCAATCGCCCCAACAATTGAAGCAACTATTGATGATCGGTGGCATCGACAGATACTTTCAGATTTGCAGGTGCTATAGAGACGAGTTAGGTAGGCCAGATAGGCAACCGGAGTTCACTCAGGTCGACATGGAACTTTCATTCACTGACCAGGAAAACGTGATGAATCTCATTGATGAACTTGTTTCGCATGTTTTGAAAAGTTTGCTTGTCGATCTTGGCGTGAAGCAGGCTCTTGGCTCGAACTCCAAGATTGATCGAATGACCTTTAAACATGCTATGGATAAGTACGGCACAGACAAGCCGGACGTTAGATTTGGATGGCCCATTGAGAATGACATTGATTGTTTGAGGATCGTGGTCCCCCATGTTATTGATGAGAAGATATTGTCAGAGATAATCGTTGGCTGCAAGACAGAATTACAGACCGATGTAATAATTGATCATCTAATCGATCGCACGAAAAACGAAACGATCTTGAGAACAACTAACAAATCAGAGAGTGTTAGGGAACTGCTTGGACGATGCAGAGTCAAAATCGCTAAAAAACTCGATGCAATGGGAGTGCAAGTTTATAAGAGTAGACTGAAGTTCCTTTGGGTAACAGATTTCCCTCTATTTACAATTGATGATCAGGGGAAGATGGTATCCAACCACCATCCTTTCACCGCACCCACGCTCGAATCAACTCCTCTACTTGATAGTAACCCATCGGAAGTCCTTGGACAACACTATGATCTCGTATTAAATGGACAAGAAATCGCTGGTGGCTCAATCAGGATCCACAATGCCGAGTTGCAGGATAAAATCTTTAAAGAAATTCTGAAAGTGGACACCAGCTTATTTAGCTATTTCCTGGACGCTTTGAAATCCGGATGTCCGCCCCATGGGGGCATAGCGATTGGGTTGGATCGTCTTGTGGCAATATTGCTCGATAGGGATTCGATACGTGAGGTTATTGCCTTTCCCAAGACAAGCGGCGGTCGAGATTTGATGACTGGTTGCCCTCATGATGTTGGAGCTGATGTTAAACAAATGTATCACATAAGCTGAAGATCGAAACGGATCCAAGTTATCAAGTTAAAAGATGTGCGTCATTTTAGCCTTATTTTGTGACCTAAAGTGATCTAAACCCGTTCCTACACTTCATTGATAGATTAAACCTTGCTCAATCTTGAAATCGTAGTCGCTCTGATTCGACCTCAAGTAAGCATCGGCTCTATCTACTACATCAGCCGCCTTCTTGATCTCCTTGAATAGTTGATCCAGACTAACCAAATCTGTTGAGTTACTTAATGTGAGCTTTGCTTCGAACGGGACCGAATCGAGCGGTGACACTTGGGCCGCCATGGTGTTGTACTGATTTGACGAATTAGAACCGTATGTTCCAGGCAAAGGTGGTGGTTGGCTGAAAGGTAGCGACGGGTAGTAGGCTGTTGAATTTGATAATGAGCCTACATTGCTAGGATAGGGTGCAGGTGGATAGGGTAAATTTGGCGGCTGGGGCATCTGGGGGACTTGCGCCGAGAATGGGCCCGTCATTTGAGCAGAGCCGGCAGCAGATGGGTCGAGAGAGGTACCAGCGGAGTCATGCTGCAAGTTTCTTCCTGAGGGTTTGTTTTTCGGCCTACCGAATACGTTTGTAAATAGATTTTCCAACATTATTTCAAGCGAGTGAAGTAGATGATTGCAAAATCATGAGTTGTACAATTGTCTAATTTGGTCCAGATCACGTTAAGTGTTAAATTTGGCAACGTCTCTTTATAGTCCTGAATTGATGGATGAATCACGATGGTTAATTCATGCTAACCCCATGTTTATTTTAAATGACGATGACTAATATTGACCCTCCAGCAAATTTGTTCCAGACTATACGAGGTATTTATTTTTGGTTTTGAGTTTCGCAGACTTTTACGTTACGCGCGTTTCGGATCTGACAGGGAGGGGGGACGAGAGCTGTCCGTCTGCTCAGTTATGGTCACTGGTCTTGTAATGTTTCAAACTTTCAAGAGGAGAGAAGTGAGTCATGAACGTCAAACCGTGCGTTAGTTGCAAAGAACTTATCCGATCTTTTATTTATTTCAGCCTGACGCTCTTAACACTTTTTTGTCGTTTTACGAGTCGAAAAACCCTTGTGAGGGTCACATCACCCAGTGATTAAGCTGGGGTTATAGCGAATTGATAGAATAATTTGGTTTTATTTTGTTTCGGTCACCAGCGCTGAGCGCTCACGGCACGGCGAGAATATTTTCCCTGTCTCGCTCACCGCGGTCTGAGAACACGCACAGATTTCCCTTTTTCTGCACAGAACAAATGCACTGATACCAGATCCTGCGATTAGGTGAACTATATCTGTTCTTGGCTTCTCGGACTGAAACTTTGCTAATTGTTCTCAGTTTTAGCAGGTATCAATTGATTCTCCCCTGACCCTATGCACAGATACAGCGTGAATTTAAATATAATTGGCCGAGCTCTTGAGTACTCATATGGCGTTAGAATTCAGAATAGGCAAATTCCGTCAAGATTAGAAACTGTTGAGAGATCCAAATGACCGACAGAACAGTCTCAGCTGTTGATTACTCGGCCTTGTTGAAGTAAGTGCTTTCTTCCTGAGCTCGCTAGGAACCTTTTCATCACAAATTTTTGCCGAGCACCATTTCCGTCTTGGTGTTCGGAGTCCGAAAGAGGTTGGTTAGCTATTCGCTCCAAGGCGAAAAAGCAGCGAAATTGGTGGCATGGAGAGGATCTAGTGTTGTATCAATCGTCCAGCTCTAGGGTCTCATGGGCTGTCAGCGTGGAAGATTTATGATGAGATTCTAGTGTGGAATCATTGGGTTTTGATCGAGGAAGGAAGGTAGATTCAGGTCGACTAACAGAACTATCTTGACTTCTACCAGAAGGTGCTCGTGCGCGTCAACAATTAACCCACGAAAGGTTGCACAGTCTGACAAACGAGCAAGCCGAATCTAACCCTGAACCTGACAGCCCCTTGACCAGGTTAGCGAGACCAACGATCAGGTAGACCAACAGGTAGCTTGAGAGCGGGCTCATTAGCAAAGAGGTTGGACGGACTTCCAGTGACCGGACTTCAAGTGGAATGAGGAACTGTGTCATCCAATCCAAGAGCGGCGTTGTGAGCCTTGACATTTCCTGTTCTGCTAAGTTACAACCGTGGAAGCACAAGAGCATTGCTCAAGCTTGCATTTCTGGTCGTAAGACAGACGATTGGATTCCATTGACAATGTATGTGAGATTGAGAAATGAGTGGTAAGTTCTCACCTTTTGAGAGAAAGCTTTTATCCTCATGCCAGGCTCCTCTAACCTCGGTTCCAGTTGGGTCCATTGAACAAACAAACAATGCGAGTTACCTTTGCAATTCAATTAGCGCTCTAGTAAAGTTGGTCGTGCAGTTGCTCTTAAACGTATTATGACAATAGACCGCTGACATCCAGTCGGTGGCTAGTACCATGTACGACCTGTACGACAACGTATGTCTCATGGGCGGCGAATGAATTTGGGGGCCATTTTAGATGGATCCGGGTAACCTCCAGTGGAGTATCAATCGGCTGCCAAGTGCTGGAAACAGGAACTTTGATCACAACTACGCCTTAGATCGCTAAAATGACCAGACAATAAGAAATCTAAGCCATTTGATCGGTATCTATAAATATTGATTTGAGGTAAGAAAGTGGAGAACTGTTTCAAGGTTCGTTGGAAAATGGCTGTCCAAATAGGACAAGCTTCAGTGCCAACGATAGACAATAGTAGACAATTACGTAAAGGTTGGCTTGTCGGCCGTTATTTAGGTTGAAATTTCCTGCTGCTGGTTATAGTAGTGATCAAAGGCCGATACTGATATCTGACAAGACTGAACAATCAACAATATTGCCAGCTTCAACCGTCTTAAACTTAATCCTTTTCTCAATACTTGAGTGTTTCCTCAATCTGCTTGCACGAATGAAGTTTCAAACACAAGAAGCTCTAAAAATTAAATTATTTCCTCACTCAAAGAATGTGCCCATTGATACGGAACCTTGGACGACATTGGCCATGCGGTGTATCCTCTATCGAGACGAATTGTTTCAATTGACGGAGAGAATCCGAGCGTAAGGTTTAACCCTTGTCATGGTTACGTAGACAGATTACAGGGTCAGAGATAAACGCACCCTCAAACGGGAACTGAATGTAACGGCAAACTGATTTCTTGAATTAATCCTGAAATCATCATCATCATCAAACAGTTAACTTTGCGGGAAAGGTAAAATGAGGTGAGAGGGGGCGGTGGCAGGATGGCTTAAAAGAGTGAGACTACAAGGGGTCTTGTGTTACCAAAGGTGGGAATTTTTCATTGTTACTTGGAATTGATTTATCTAATTTTAGGCGCAACCGCTGGAGGGTTCTGGGACCAGTTTCCAAGAGTTGTCGTTAAATCTTTCGCTACTGTTACAGGTGAATTTGAATGTAATTAAGCACAAGTGTGAGTCTGTTTTAGTTGGAGCGATTAAACGGTGAAAAATTTTGTGATAAATCTTAAAGGCTTTCCTCGAGCTTAGTTAACTTACGAGCCAGGTAGCTAGCGAAATTCTAGCTCACAAATCTATCCATTTCTCGTTCTCTAGGACGAGCTTGCCTTTTAGCAATCCACTTTTACTCTCATCATGCGCTTAGATTAAGCGTGAAGTGGTGGAGATAGTACGTAGTTGTTCGGGTTTTGGTGGGAGCCTGTGCAGAAGTCCAGCGTGGTTGTCGTTGTCGCCATCGTCACCAACTGAGATTGTTAGCCTTCATTCTAAGATAATAGAACGTAGTCAGTGTTCTCGTTCAATTACCTGCAAGCAACTTCAAGTTATTCAAGAGAAGTAGAGATAGAGTGAACGAGATTGAGAGAAAGGGAGAACGTCCGCCAATCTTGACCCAACCCCTCCAACAGGTGCGCGCGCTTTATCTAGAGCGGTTACTCGCCATCTAGACTTTCACTTTCAACTTTGTTTACCCAGAGGACTTTCAGAGTATTTTGCACTCGGACTTGTGACTTGATTTAGTGAACACAAGAGGTTCTAAAATCCAATCGAATCACGAGTCGGTTCACAGTTTTCATAAGAATTCAACGCAAATTAAATTTAACATCTCAATACCAACAAAAAGTTCGACACAAAAAATGAAGGTAAGTTCGAAGGCGGAAGTGGCACATTTAGAGTTTAAATTTGGTTGAATATTCATACTGATTGACGGATGTTAAGTTTACATGCGAGCGGAAGATGTTCGATCGCATCGCTCAAATGGTCTCAATTTTTGGCGCCATGAATATATACTTGGCGATCCTAAGCGAGTCAGTGCCAATATCAAGAACGAAAATAGTTGATAGTAAGACAGAGGTCTTGCCAAAAGTAAAGGGTCGTGATGTCAGTGACAAAGTGGTCGCTTTAGAGTTGGACACCCAAGAAACAGGTTACCTGCCGCCAGCTTATCAAGCTACCGATTCTGATTATGGTTATGACGCTGGCAAAAACACATTCGGGAAACAAGCCTCAGATTGGAGTCTCTATGACCAGGGTAAGTTTGCATGAAGAAAGAATTCTGGTGAAAGATTGATCGATTTCATGGGAATGTTTGCTGGTTTAGAAGGCTCCTGGCTTCCTATCTGAACCAATTCTCGAATGAATTTAAGTTTTAATTCGAGCTAACTTGAGTAGATTGAACACTTCGACCAACGAAAATACTTGACCCACTATCTTTTTCAGGTAACCACGGACTTTACGATAAGTACGGCGACAAGGCCTGGGCCGATCAGGGTCACAAAGCTCATTCTGCTCATGGAAAGCACGATTCATATGGAAATAGTTACAACTCGCATGGTTCAGGCCATGGCTCTGGCTATTACTCAAGGGATCGCGGTTATGGATACGAGAAACACTATGCTTACGACAAAGAGGTGGCCAGCAAGCAACATGCTGATAGTCACAATAGCTACGGTAGCAATCATGGTCTTCATGATCACTACGGCAATTCGGGATCACAGTCTCATGCCCATCATGGACACGATAAATATGGCCAACTGAGTAGATATGGTACGTTCGAATGCAGCAGTTAATTGAAACAATAATTCAAATCTAAAACACAATTTGCTAACTTGACCGCTCTTGAATGTGCGATAAATTCAGGTAACCATGGTTATGGAAAGCGAGGAAGCAACTTGGCGGCGCATCATGATTACGGTCATAATCAGAATAAGGGCCATTATTACTCGCAAAACTCACAACCTTACTCATACTCAAGTTATTCATCGAATAATGTGCCCACATACAAATCCACCTACTCGGACTACAGTCCCCAAATTGGATACCCAAGTAGTTACCCCAGCTACTATTAACACCACACCCATCGGCTAGTGTAGGTGCATAGTTTGCTCACAGCTTCCGCCTCTGTAATGGAAACACTCGCATGATCATCGCAATCGACCCATAACCCTTGTATTCAGGACTGCTGTTCGGAGCCAATGAAAGCACTCCATAGGTTAGAGGGGTAGAGGAAATAAAATGTGGCGACCTCATTCTACGCCTAGTTTATGCTCGATTGTTCAAGATAACTTGTGTGTGGGTGTCTCACTCTTTATTTTTGTCTAATTTACTCTTGGACAGGTTAGCCTGAGTCAAACAATTGGAGGGTCTATTCGCCATATTTTGAAGGTGGCATATCTTATCCTTATTCTACTGGCGAACTACTAAACCTGATACCTCGAGAGTAAAGTGCTTGTCGCTATTCGTATCCGTTTCAAAGATTATCAAATCGGGCTGATTCTACTCGCCAAGCGAGTCAGGTCTGAGCATCTTCTCGTCGAGATTGTTTATGGATTTAGACGAGATGGTTGAATTGAAGATCTCGTGATCAGTGAAGCAATCATAGAACTCATCCTCATCCAGGTCCATGAATCTAATGCGGCTTAATTCTTCAGAAGGAGGACTTGCTGTGGGCTGGTGATTATCAGGTCTGAGAGTCGCACGGTCAAAACTGGATCCTATGTTTGTGGTTGCTTGATTTCCGGATATTATATCACCAGAACAAGCTGGTTCGCGAGAAGTTTCATCGCCGAAGTCTTTGTATCTTCTTATTGGATCGTTTTCCAGCTCGAATTGTGTTTCATTGTCGTCCCCGCATCTATCCGTATGATCGTCGCGTTGGCCATTAGGATGATCCTCCTGTTCGTCTGGAAAGGTTTCTGTTTGATTGGATGAAGATAATGGCGGGTTAGAAGGTTCCAAAAGTACTGCCGAGGTCAGTTGGGCAAACTGTTTCTCGGTCGGTGAGGTGGCAAATTGTTTCCAATCATATGGTGTTGAGTCCGGATAAAGTGATCGGCGCATCCTATTGCGATGAGACGAGCTTATAGCGCCAGAAAAGTTCGATCTGATGGCGTCCGAGTCATCGTAGAAGGGGAACATTAGATCTTCGTCGTTAAACTCTTCATTGGATGAACTTGCAGGTGAAGACAATAGACTAGGTGAGGTTGGAGATAGTGAATCCGATTTGCAGCCCGGACGCAAGTTCTTCCTGCCGAGGAACAGGTCTCTCCTGTCCAATTCCAAGTGTTTGTTTTCTCGCACAACGTGTGCAAGTTCAATTATGTATTTGCCCTCTTTGTACCTCTGAGCCTCAACGAAGGCCTTCTCGTATTTCCAACCGAGGGTGGTGCGACAATTACTACAATATATATCGGCAACAGCATGGGAGCCTGTATTGAGCTCGCGACTCACAGCCGGGCCACACGAAACGTTGACAACTGAGTTGAACAGATATGCTCGACCATGATTGCCCTGGAAGGACCTAGATACTAACTCGTCATGGTTAGCTAAGTGAGTACGACAATATATGCAAATGTACAAACTCTTACAATCGGTCAGATATTTTTGATCCAAGTTGTTGATGGTGTTCGTGTCCGCTAGCCGCGAGTTATCAGTGATGAGGGAAGGGAGTGGCGCCATAGAGCGGGTTTGGCAATCTTCGTCTGTTTAGTTCGAAGCCAACCTAGCGATGTTCGGCTCAGGCTCGAGTGGAACCGTACTTCCTGTTGGCTGGAATAGTTCTTTTCAGGAGGTGAACTTGATCGGACATATATATATGGTGACTGTATGAAGTACGAATTAGTAGTGGCAAGCTTGACAAATGCACTCGTAATGTTTCGCAGCTATCTTTCGCGTTATCTTCAAAGTACTGAACATAAATGGGCGTTGTACAACCAGGTTAATATAGAGGGTCCTTTTTCGTTTGCAGCTTTGCAGAAATCGGACCTGCGATAGACCCGATGAGCCCTCTTTTTGTTTCCCCTTATCTACACAGCAAACTCTCGTCACTCCACTGATACTCTCAAACCGCGATTGTGTTACAGCAACCGATTTTTGTTATTGTTAACATAGATCGATCAAAATGAGCAATAAATAATCATATGGTCCTGTTTAACTTTCTAATTCCGTTTGTTTCCAGTGTGCGATCAGAGGGCGATAGCATTGCTCGTATGAAATGAACTCGACAGCCAGCTAGTCTCCTCGTCGTCGAACCACACTAACGCTATACTATGCTATTGAGATAGCTGCGTCCCATCGGCCAGCTTGTTGTTGTCGGCGCAAGAGTGAGTGTCTCCATGATACAGAATGAGCTGGAGTGGGGAGAGCGAGAGAAAGAGAGTGAGAGAGAGAGTTTAACGACTTAGCATACTTTGCTCGATCGGCACTCTCTACTTTGTACTCTTTGGTGGAGGTTTGCGCGAATAACAAGACCTAGTTTGCGCGACAAGGTGGAGCTGAGCAGACTCTGCTGTTATGCCGCCCCGGCTGTTTTGAGGTCCGAGCGGTGGTTGTCTTGGTACAGAATAGGCTTGCGTGGCT
>Ga0268249_1000228_pt1 | contig 34663 bp, 21 predicted proteins | sample AgamicAtPe_FD_200257 | JGI IMG/M metagenome (GOLD analysis project Ga0268249, IMG submission 200257) | Agave microbial communities from Guanajuato, Mexico - At.P.e (v2) (version 3) | ecosystem: Host-associated > Plants > Phyllosphere > Phylloplane/Leaf | place: Guanajuato, Mexico | collected... | reverse complement strand
TTAGGCTTTACATTTTGCCTGGACGGATTATGTCACCCGTTGATGCATCCTTCAACTGTTCGATAGAATTCGTCTCGTCAGTGAGCTTTGTGATTCAAGTCAGCTCAACAAGCGAAGATTCCGGTTCCCGAGGAATCGTTTGAGCAGATTGCAGAATCCACTCATGGTCGTCCGCATCAGACCGAGTTGTTTGAATTATGAACCGCTCCTCAATGCAATCATTCGAACTGAAACACGGAAGCTTTCTCATCCCACCTAATGCTTCAACAACAATTTCATGAGCGAAAATTACACCGACAGCATTAATGATTGTAAGCATGAACAAGCCACGACTTAGATCGCTTGGGCCGAGCTTGCCAGAATAACCGAGCTTGCGAAGCCTTAGCAGTAGAGAATTTATCTCGATGAATGAAAGACTATTAGGAACACGGTTAGGACCGGATTCGATGAGCAGTTTGCAAACTCTTTCCGAAGCTCTACTTTTGATTATCTTCAATTACCTACAGTCGACGTAACCTATTACGTCCTCCTCTATGATGCGTCCTTTTTTGCTAGTTGGACCACTTATCTCAGATCAACCCCCGATTCGTGTGATAATTGGTGAACTGAGGGTAGAGTCGCCATGTCTAGGACGAAGTTTCAAGCCAGACCTCGATTGAAGTTGCTTTTGGATTCTGCTTGCGACAATACGGGATTCGCTTGACAAGTCTCGACCGTTCCGTAGCTATCCTATTAATGGAGACCATCTGATTGATCTTGATGTCAACAAGTGGCTGACTAGCGAGAAACTCCAGTTTCATAGTATATCCTATCTATAGTGCCTTCAAATCAGCCGCTTACACCGGCTGACGAATAAAATTCCGAGGCCCTCAGATCTTCAGATCTTCGAAGCGGCACAGCTTCTTGTTGAGCTGTGTAGGCTATTTGGATTCTTTAAAGGATTTCGTTTTTGCATTTCAACGAAGTTTCAAACTTATGACTTAGTGATAATCATGGGAGGATCTTAGCGAATAATCTATCGAAAATTGCCTAGTCGCGCCCGTCCTTCTGATTACGCTTCCTTTCGAAGATACATCCAACCGGCAATGTTGGCTGGAGGGACAAAATTTGCCATATAGCGCGATTGACAATCAAGGAATCGGAGTCGAACTCAAGTTAGGGGGAGTTCAAGATTTTTGTCGGCCTTCGTGTGGCAGCAGTTACCTCGTAACTTTCAACATCTCAGATACTATCGAATCCATAGACAGCACTGCCAATCTCGACAAACCAACCCCCAATTGACGTACTCGCCAATGTCGAGAAGAAAGAAATGCTCAACTCTTCCGTTTGGACTTGAGAAAGATTCGAATCGAAGGAGATGAATTTCCGGTGAGCGCACGAGATTATTTGAAACACCGAAATCTAGCCTTAACGAGTTGTTTGAGGGTCATTGTACTAATAATGCCAGTTCCAAGAGTGTGTTGAAGCTGGAACCCTTTAGATGCGTGCCAGGTGGATCCCTGATGGCCTGCTCTAGTCACCAACGCAACCTAAACCCTATATGATAACATCAAGCCGGGACCAAAAGTCCCTCCTAATTTAGAATGAGCACCCACATAGTGCTTGTGTTGAAGATTCGAATAAACGCTTATTGCACCTGGATCGTCAACTGATCTTGATCATCGGAAAGATGGGGATGAACATGGAGGCAAAAAAAGTAGGATTTACGGCTTAGATCGAGGTGGTCGAGCGACACCTTAGGTCTGATCGAGCTTCGGCTGTTTATTGCACAGTTACTCTAGCATGCATTCGGCTAGCAACGCTAAGGCAAGATCAATGCTAGATTTCGCCAAAGTGCCGACATGCCCTTTTAACAATCACTGACGACTGAATTGCGCGTCTGTCATGGCGACAGAAGTATCAAGTTTTTGCTAGGGTTGATCGACTTTACTAATCGCGAAATGTGATTCTCGACAAATTCAAAGTAACGAGAGACAGCAATGCAAGTTATCATGATAACGTTGGCTACGAAAAACTTCTATGAATTCCGAGGCAACGCTCTGAATCATGAATTCACGAGAGCAACTTCCGATTTCAATCTTAGAGAGGGCGATCGCTCGCCATCGATTCTTCCAAGGTGCTCACCTCCCAATCAAATAAGAGATCGGCCGCTGCTACCATGTTACAATGGCATACGAGATTCAGGATCCATGGGGAAATCTGCTGGTGGCTCGCCAACTCACCAGAGGTGATCATGAAAAGATCTCTCTCTCTCTCTCTCTCCATCTTTTCATGAGAGCTCGGTTCTGACACTGAGAATTGCGCTCACGAAGACTAGAATTATTTTAGTCATGAGTATATACTATTCTTTTTATTTATCTTTAGTCTAAATAAGATATCGCTGTATCGTATCCGTATTAAGTCAAGCCGATGCTGGGCAGAAACAGAACTGTTCAGTTCACACTACCTGACTACTGCTAGGCTCAGTAGGTGCATTAAGACTACGCTTAAGCCTCTCCATGACGTTGTCTCGATCGTGATCATCCAACGTGAACAGCTGAGCACTTTTTTTCGTGCTCTTCAACTTGTTTAATATCACCGGCATTATAATAGATCTTTGAGGTACTTTGTCATAATGTGAAGTGACAAAGTATGTCTTTCCACCGTCACTCGTGTCGAGCCACTTTACCTTGATTGATGGACGCTTAACTCGAACATTCTCCGCTAGCTGGCACAGATAGAATGAGTTCTCTTCGTTGCGGATCGCCAAATAATCATTTTTTTCGTAAAATATCACATCTTGCAGGTCCTGAGCAGGTCTCATTTCAATATCTTGTGCGGTGGAGAGATTGGACTCGGAGGTTGATGATTTCTTCCGATGGCGCCCGCTCAGTTGAGCCGTTTTCGATCTCTGTTTCACTGGGCTCGCCCGATGGGTGATGAACTCGTCGGTGCGCTCGTATTCACCCACCTGAAAGAGTTTTGTCTGGGTCCTGCGCCGTTTGCTTCGGCTACCGCTGTCAGGTGTTTCGTCATGATCAGCTGTCGAGTCTACAGTAGTAGACCTTTTCCGTTTGGTACTTGTTGGACCCGATTTAGTGGGTATATGTTCTTTGGCATCAGATTCTTCTTTGATTCCTGCTTCCTCAGCTGCAGGCAGTGGTGGTGGTGTGATTTCTAAGTTTCTCAGCATGACCATATCCTTTGTTTTGTTTTCAGTTAATTCGTCCAGCTCTTCAATATGGTTGATAGGAGTGGCGCCACTATCTAGTGCTGAGTGTTCGGCAGCTACAACTTCAGTTTCTGTATGAGAACTAAATGCAACTTGTTTAGAAGGACCTTCAGCTGGAAGAACCTCGCCGACAATCGATTGCAAATTGATGGATCTTGTGCATTCTTCTGGGTGCGCTTCGTTTGGTTTTTCGTTGATTTTTTCAGGGATGTCGTTTGTTTCAGGTGATTTGGCAGCTTTAATTGTGGCAGAGCCGTTTGAAATCAGTGACGGAGACTTATTTGGAATGATTGGAGTGGCTTTCTGAGCTGAATCAGTAGCACCCTCTTGGGTGCTACCCGGCGGCAGAGCAGAATCTATAACTAGATCGCAAGTGTTGTCATCTGAGCCTAGTTCATCTGCTTCATTGTCGCCAACATGAGTGACTTGATCTTTGGTGGAATGCTCCGGTTCCTCCTCGCTGGAGAGTGGTAAATCTATTGAATTCGACACTTTAGCCACTATTCCTTCGAGCACAGCCTCTATTGTAGCAGGGTCAGTATCAGGCAAGGAAGCGGGATCTGTACAAGATATTCCAGCATTCTGGGACATTTCGCAGGGGGCTGTATTTGGCGGCTCATTGGTGGGCGCGTTGTTGAGGATATTGTTGTGATCGTTGTGCGTCATGACAGGGGTTCTCTCAACTCCATTTTTAGTTATATTATTGTTTGTAAACGAGTTTAAGCGGGTGCCTTTCTCTGATGATGTTAAATTTAGTTGGGGTTTGTGCTGGAGCAATTGCGGGTTGTCCTCATTCATCTGCGGTCCAGAGTTTTTGTTGCTTACAGTAGAATTCATCGAGGACACTTCCATGTCTGTTCCCGAGTATTTTGTTATTACGATCCAGAGTTTGATGTGCTGAAGCTGGGATGGCTTGAGTATCAGTGTATTGTGAGAATCTGGTTTGAAGGATTGGACATTCGTAAAGCTGCTTTTGAGATGTGTGAATTTTTGAGTTGTGTTTGTGTTATTGCAAGTATAATATAGAGTGAATGTGGAGATTGTTGTTGAATCAAAATATTGAATTTGTGTCCGAGAAGATGAGAATGGATATGTGATGGACGTTAAGATGCATGGATGGTGGAAACATCTTAATGACTCTAGTCTGACTAATGGTAGGATTTATTTTTGTTCGAGAGAGAAACTTATAATATCATTCCACCTTTTCATGTTCCGTCCAAGCGCGAGAGAAGCCAGTCCGCCAAACCAAAAGCGTCCATCGCGCGCATATTGAGATGGTCGTTACAGAGAGAGCCCTGGATGTGTGGCAGCTCACGAGGGAACTCAGTTTCTTTCGCTTCGCCACTAAACTTCAGCGTACATTTCGCAAATACAATAATCGCCCACTGAAGGTACCAAGATAGATAGGGAACATATTCTATTATCTCACGACGAAACCTATCTATTTCGCGAATTTTATCAAACTCAGAGTTACACCTTAGAGGATTCTCTCATTAGTCAGACCATGCTGGACAAGTGGTTGACATTCATTTTGTGATACTTGTCTTTGCGCTTCGTCAACCACAGCGCGTGTCATTAGCTGTCAACGGAAATTACATGTAGCAGGCTGATCGGGTTTGATCAATTTTGTATCTAAAGAGTCGTAAACCTCATCTGCGAGCCACCTTACTAGCTACGAAAAAATTTTACTCCTTTCACAGATGATGGATTCAGTTCCAAGGTTTAAGACCCAGATCAGCAATAAGTATGTTCAGGAAATGTTCGCTAAGAGGCATCCTAAGCGCAGGTTGAAGCAGATTACCCGTAACGAATCAAAAGTGTTATCAGTCACTTCTATACCTAGTGAGATGCTTCCCAAACTCAAATCTCCTGCATTTAGTCCAAAAGAGTACAAAAAGCCTGAAAACTGGATCAAAACTCAACAGACCGTTAAATTGTCGAGGGAGGAAGTTTACAGGGAAGAGAAAAAGAGCATCGCTAGAAAACTGGACGGACAACAAGGCTGGTCACGTGCTGCAAGATCCCTAAATACAGCAATCAAGTCACCAGCAAATAAAAACAACCCGCTAGATGATACGAGCGAAGTCGACAGGAGGGTAAACTCGAAAGAATTCTTACAAACCTTCTTCAAGATGGCCAGCTCCATAGCAGCTGAGTCTATTGAATGAGATCTAGTACAGAAAGTGTTGATGGGATGCCAACAAGAGGGGACTCACTCAGAATCTTCTATTCCGATATCTCGAGGAGTTGTTGTAATCCATGGGCTCATCGAGAGACTTGATGTGAGAAGCTCCAACTTGATTATTGAAAACACGATATTGATTGCCCCAGTTGTAGCTTGTGTCCATATCTCTGGTGTTCCGGGTGCCGCTGATTGTAATGTTAGAGGGTATCATGCGCACGGTGTCGTCCACTTTGTTTGACACTCCGTACTGGCTAGTTTGTTGTCGTTTCCTCAATTCCTCCCGCTCTCTGGCAAGTCGCTCTCTTTCAGCTACTGTCCTCTCTCGTTCAGCTCTCAGAAACTGTGCCTTCTCGCGCTCAAAGTTCTCACGTTCTATCCTCAATTTCATTTGCTCCCTGGCCAGTCGCTCATTTTCTTCTCTCTGGCGTCGCCCTATATCTTGCTGACTAATATATGGGGGGCCGTCTCGGTGGCTGATTAGACGTTCGATGGGTCGCACCCGGTCCCTATTCTGTAGTTCGATACGTTTCCTATGTATAATGTCATTCATACCCCCACCACGACTGCCGGCATAGTGTCTCGAGGCCTCAGAGCTCCTTCTGATAGGCGATCTAGAAGGAGGGCTGTACATCTTCTTGCGTTTCTCTCTACTAGAGCTACGTCTCCTATCAGGACTGAAATTTCTCCGATATCCACCGCGTTGATTACCTCTTTTGAATCCTCTATCGCGTCTATCTGTATCTCTCTCGTCCTTTGCATCCTTGGATATTTCAGTATCGGCTTCTGTTTCTCTGTCTTTTAATTTATCGACGGTCCTATCTTCCCTAGATTTAGAGTCTTTTTCCTTCCTTGACTTGTCGCCTACATCTTTATTCTTCTCTCGCGTTCTGTCCTTTTCATCATCACGGCCTGACTTCTCTGTTTTAGAACGTTCCTTAGGTTTTGTCTCTGAAGAGTCGCGATCTTTACGTTTTTCTGAGTCTTTTTCTCGCGTATGGTCTCTCTCTTTGTCCTTATCTTTATCTCTTTCCTTGTCCTTAGTTCGATCCTTCTCTCGATCCTTGTCCTTCGAGCGCTCTTTTTCCTTCTCTTTGCCTGGTTTTTCTTTGTTCGATTTGTCAGATTCCTTCTCTTTGTGATCCCTTGAGCGATCCTTCTGAGGCCGATCTTTTTCTGGCTTGCTACCATCGACTTTGGAACTAGTTGAGCTTTTAATGTCTTTAGATGCGGACTCCTTATCATGGCCACGAGAGCTTTTGTTGGATTTAATTTTAGTGTCTGACTTTTCGATGTCACATTTGATATCAACATTGGCTGCGGAAGTTTTATCGTCTCGTTCAAGAGACTTGGTTCCATTTTTAGTTGATAAACTGGCTTTACTCGAAGAAGTGTGGGATTCTTGAGGCTTTTTGTCTCTCACGCTGGATTTGCGTTTTGGATCTCGGGGCCGATCATCGTTTTCCTCACTATGGCCACGTTTCTTGCTGCGGCCATGCCGCTTGTCATCGCTGGTATCTTTGACTTCATGCCCGTTGTCGCTTAGTTTTGAATCATCATGTTCACTACCGTCAACCGAACTATCTCTATCTAACTCTCTATACTCATCCAAATCCTCCTGGTCAACTTTGATTTGAACTTCATTAACGATAAGTAAGCTTGTGTTCACTGGTTGGTTGCTGGTTTGCTCCTCTGTAGACATGCTGGAAGTTGTGTGCTAAAATTGGTCGAGGGTTTGTTATGAATCGACGAGCCCAATATTTCAGCGAGGCTTTAGGCGATACCAGATGAACGTTCTAGGTTGAAGCATGTGACACGAACTTGTCCGACGCAATGTTTGTGATTCGCGTCGGCAATGGCCGACCAATGCAAAATCGCGAGCTGCTGTGGGTGTCAGAGGTTCAATATCAACTATTGATTGGGAACTGATAAAACAACATTCGATCCAATCTATTTATTGTAAATACAACACAGTATGATCAGGAACCCCAATTCTCGAAGTGAATTTCTAAGCTTTAAGGTGTGTGCATAGTATGAGCGCGACATTCTGGAATGACTTTTCCCCCAAAACTTGGGCCGAAACATTCTGCAGTATGCAGCGGGAAATTCAAAACTTTTGGATCGAGTCGGAATGCCAGATAGAGAGGAGGAGACCCCTATGATCGCTATAGTCTTAGATTTAGACGAAATTTATTTTTGTTTTGAGTTTTAGCCTAGAGATATTATTTTAGGGGTCTGTGGTCGAACTGCTCTATACTTAAGGAGAGCAGATAAATAGCATGAGCTGCTTTTCGCATTGGGTCACTGGCCAGATCCTGTCAATTTGTATGAGAATTCAGGTTAAAATACGCTTTGGTTATTTTCGCAGGCTTCAATTATGACAAAAAAGGTCAGATATGAGTCTCCTCATCTGGTATTTAAGTCACCGTATGAAGCAAAAATAGATGAGGGTGCCTTAAAATTGCCGACAGGGCGACTATGTTATCGGATCCGCTTACTCGGACATAATTAGTCCTCTGCGATCGTCTTTCATCATCTAGGTTCAGCAAATGCCACAACTAAGACTTCGTATTTACCTAAACTAGTTGATCCTGGAACTTCTTGTGCTACACTATTTAGAGGTTGCATGGTGGGCCAATTGTACCTTGATGTCTGACTTACTGTTCAGTAAATTTGAGTGGAAATTAGCGTTAAGTACGGTTTGAATTGAGACGGTGAAATAGATCATGGCCAACTATGAAGTTTGTTCAAGTTAGCTTGATCTTCCGGACTCTTGTCACGCGCGATCAGGAGTGTATGGCCAAAGCCGCAAGCGACGCTCTTGATGTCAATACCATCGAGAGTCTTTACCTCTTGAGGTGTGGTAGAAGACTTTGATTTTCCCTCACCGTAACCTAGCTCACCATAGGTTGGACTTGGACCCCAGCTGATACAAGATCCGTCAGCGATCACGAAAATAGAACGGTTGGCACAGGATACGGCGGTTACTCGCCAACCACATAAGTCTTGAACATTCTTGGGATACATGGTAGCTTCGCCAGAGGATTTGTTCTGGCCCCAAAAGTAAAGCAACCCGTTCACGTCCAAGGCCATGCTGTATGTAGCGCCGGCGAAAACTCTAGAGGCTCCTCTACCTGAGTTTAGAGGGGCATCGAATACTTTGATGCTTCTTGGTACTAGCTCGTTCTTAGTCTCAGAGTGGCCGAGACGATGATAGCCGGCGAAACCCCACGAGAAGCAGCGATGCCTCTTATCAACTGCAAGAGTGTGATTTGTTCCGCACGCCACATCAACGATTGATACATCATCAACAGGTGAAACATGGCCTTCGCGAGATTTTTCGATAAATGTCACGATTCTTCTTGGTGCGTACTCGCAGTGAAAAGCATACTTGTTACCGGATGTGAAGTATTTGCCCTCAGAATTGTGTCCGAGTTGACCATGTTCTGGATGACCAAATGAGTATAGCTTGCCATCAGTATCTACAATCATGCTGAATTCTCCGCCACATGCCATCTTCACTATTGGTTTGTTCTCTTTAAATGCAATGCGGACCGGTGTTGTGATTTGGTGGACGGATTGTTGATTGGTTCCGCATTGACCCATTTTGTTGTCGCCGCAAGAGAAAACCATTCCTTCAGAACTGAGAAATAGGGTGTGAGATCGACCACAAGCTGCGGCCACAATATTGATACCTTTGAGGGCACTGACCACGACTGGTGTCGTCCTGATCTCGGTGTCGCCTAAACCAAGCTGGCCCTTATCGTTTCTACCGAATGTCATGGTTGTTCCGTCCTCTGTAACTATTACTGAATGGCACGCATTACAACCGCTGAAGACCCCCCTCACTCTTAAATTCCTATCAGAGCCATCCAGTCTTACTCTATGGGGACCCCAGAGATTTCTTGCGGCTGGATTAGCTTCGGTGGGCTTTTTTGCTGCTTTGGGCAATTCCTTACGGCCAGTCATCTCCCAATTGGCACCGCCACAGATGAGCAATGTGCCAGTAAGCTCATCCTCTTCGTCCTCTTCTTCAGAAGATTCCGCCGGGGCTGAAACTTTGTTAGCATCGCTAGAATTGTCGGGAGAGGATTTGCTATTAGCAGCGACCTGTTCCTTTGGTTCATTTCCATTAATTACAGCCGGTTTCTTGTCGTTTGTATCTTGAGATTCTTTCTCGTTCTTCGTGGCGCCGTTGACTTGAGCAACGGGCTTCTCCAACCTTTCCTGGGAATCAACATCTCTCTTAGTTGAGTCGTTCAAGGCTTGCGCAGTATCACCATCAGTCGTTGGTTCTACCTCATTAGCTTTGCTGCCATTCGAATTGTGGCTATCGTTGTCGATAATGTTATTGTTCAACTTTCCAGCTTCAGCTTCTTTGGTTTCTGATTTACTACTTTTGGTAGGGGTCTTTACCTCGTCCTTCATTCGTTTACATGGCTCCTTTTCCAGATCAGACGCGGCATCGCGCTTGTTTTTTGGAGCCATTATCAACTAGGGGGTGTTGAATCAGTTCTTAGTTTGATCTGAATTGATGTGTGACGTTTTTCAAGTTTGACTTGAGAATGCTCGAAGGATCAAGTCTCTCCTATCTTTGAATTGATTTGATTTAAACGACTGATGTTATGGTGCTATAGCATCACCTCGTAGAACAACAAGTTGTTTGATGGTTGACGTACGAATATGCTTATGATTGAATTTGATTTATCGGATACAACTTTGGCTCGAGCGAAATGGAACTTGTTGGGTTCTCTTCATGGATCGGTGGGTGATTGATAATTTGAGGTTCACCACTAAACTAGATCGAAATGTCATAGGCCTAGTTCCCGTGTGAACAAGGTATAAAGCTGATCGCTTGGGACGGGTAATCGATGAGAGCTTCCTATACTGTAATTTATTTTGGTTTGGAGTAGATCCTCGACGATACGAAAATGAATGAGGTATACGTTTTTCATTCGGGATAACGCATATCACACAAAATCGGTTTTCAAAGAGGCGAGGAGTTGAGCAGGATTCAGATCATGCGGTCATTTTTGCCGAATTCCTGGATTTTTAGATTAAAGTCTATATTCTATGCTTCTCAAGAATAGTATATACTCACGACGAAAATGAATAAACAGATGATGATGGAAATCTCGATACCATCAACAAAAATGGTGTCATGATTCGTGTAACCACGAGTTTCATCTTTGACTACGTTCTTTATGCTCCAATCCCTTGGAAGTGTTAGATATGGGAGGGTGTAAGTGGAACCCAGTCGGTGGTCAAGTTGTGATAAGAGCTATGATAGCCAAATACATGTAGAAGACAAAGTGGACTAGATTGAAAACGATCTTGAACATACAGCACTTTGCATTAAGCTTTAAAACCCTCTTATCACAGATGCTTGTGGGTTCGAAAACGTGGCCTCGAGGACTTGATCTGTAGACGTAGATCATCCAAGCGAGCAATGGAAGGGTAGTTGCAACCGGGATCCAATTCATCGTGAGCGCATGGATAGTCACGATTAGACATATACAGAGTATCTCCGGTACTAGTATCTTGAATTTCATTGAGTAAGCGTCCGGATGATTGGTTAGTGACAGGTTTATTAGCTTGCACCTTAAAGAGGTTGACCTCGACCTACCTTGTTCAAGTTTGAGCAACATTTCTGGGGAGTTATGTAGTCGCAGTCCAAGTCGCTAAGTTCCAACACCTGGAATCATGGATAAGGTCTCGATCTGTCAAAATCCAAGAGATTCGGAGGATTTCTTTCTCGCGTTGGTAAAGTACTCACTTGATATGCTGACATTAGAGTCAGACCGGCCGACAAAATGAGGGACAAGAAGTAAATGGGGAACATGATACCCATCTTGATCTTGCGCCGAGGTTAAATATAAATTACGAAGACAAGATTACGTGCATCCTCCAAGGGACCATTAAACATACGTGCACGTCATCATGGCAAAGATTGAAAAGCCTGAGGATATAATGAGGCGCTCCTTTATCTTAGGTCGTCTCTTGCACCTTGCATAGAAGTTTCGTATTTTGAGCCCTCATGTATGGCATCCGATTCAGAGGAGGTGCCCTGATATGAAACACATAATGTATCGGCCACCCCATGGTACTTCTCTAGACTCGAATCTCGATTTGTTGGCACGTAACTGCGTTCGCTTGTGTACAGTTTATCTAACTGAGAGCAGCGCGCAGTAGAATGGATTTAAAATAAATAGAATGACATTCCACAAAAGTAAGTCTTCTTACAATCGAAGCTCAGTTAGGTTTCAACAAACATTTATGCCTTCCTTGGTGGTAATATTTGCATCGTTATCGATATTTACATCACCATTTATGTTTGTTAATCCAAGCAACAAGAAATTATCCCACTCCCTCTGATCATGGCGAGCAGTGGCCTCAAAGTGGAGCTCGCAGACCACATTTATCAATACCTTTGCCATGAGGTTCAGTATTCGGACTTACCTGAGGCATCAAAGGAGAATTTAAAAACCGCCTCAGAATGTATCAAACAAGCTTATAATATTAATGATAGCAGACAACAACCAGATTTCGGTTCAGCATCGTCTTCCAATTCGCCTGACGAACTATTGAGAATTTTTACGAGGCATAAAAAGATTTCGAATAACAATAAATCAAGCTCAACATCTGGTCAACAGAATGAAAGTGGAACTAGCACTAGTACTGGCACCAGCACTAGCCGTACGAAACGAAGTAGATATTTGATTCCAGGCAGGCATCGTCATTCAATAGGTATCTCAGTTCACCAAAAAAATTTTAAACAAAAGCTAGTTGCGCTCATAAAGAAGTTTCGGACTGATGGGAGCAATTTTGATAGTGAGGAACAATATCGCGAAGCTTTAGAGAGGGAGCTCATGAAAGCAGCTGCGGGTCGTGGATCAAGAGCTATAGAGGAGCTGCTTGAGGAGGACATTGAAGCTGAAGGAGAATCTGGATCGGAGCGGGAGGATTGGGACAATATTAGTGAAACATCGACGCCTAAACCTAGTCTAAGACCCTTTTTTTCGTCAACAACGTTGGACAAGATCTGAGAGCAAGAGAAAGGAGGAGAGAACCAATACTAATAACTCTCAATCAAGCTAAGAGATGGAAAGTCTCCAAAGGATCTAGATAACAAAATTGATCAAGCCACACATTATAATCGGTGATTCGAGGCGCCACACGCTCAGAAGATTTTATTCATGTTTATTTTGTCGGCCCAAATGCAATGGAACTGGTTCGAAGTACGCTAAGATCGCGAACCTGAGGAAATTTTTCCATTGAAATGAGAACGACTTGTTAAGCGTCCAAGTTGTCAACTAAATCCCACAATGTATCAATAAAAATATACACTTAAACAAACATGACTACAATAAGAACACGTGCCCCTGATTGCAATTGCGATGAAAACGGACCACAAGCTCGAGTGCTTGCGTTCGGCCATGTTATTCGAGCTCAGTCTGTTCGTCTAGTAACCTGACTTTGGGGCCTACAGTTGGCTGGGCGCCTAGCGATCATTGCGAGCTATGGTCGCATTTTGTGCACACGCAGCTTGTGAAAACTTTTGCGCATCAAATCGCGCGCAGGATCACACGCAATATGACTCTTGGTCGGCCGCGCCGGCGTGAACAATCGCCCTAGACGAGACCATCGAGCAGCGAATAGCTTTTTGCTCGTTTGCTGCCAGCTAGCTCACTTGGGCCAGATGAAGGTGGGGAGAAAACGAGATAGATTTAAAGATAGATAGATAGATAGTGCACTTGTTTGATCCTTGCATAGAGTTCAGGTGGTTAACGAGCTGACTATTTGCGTCTGGCATGGAGAGGCCTCTTAAGCTTTAGAGTGTTGTGACCAGCATACCGAGTTTGCAGTAGTCAGACAGCAGACTGATTAGAAATCAACGCCGCCAAAAGCGAGATGGCTGCAGCTTGAAAGCTCGAGAACTCTTTCGAAGATTCAGGGGCTCGACCAAGGAAAATTAGCTGAAGATCTGATCGTCGGCGCGGCGACGAGTTGAGAACCTTGAGCTTAGAGCAAAAAGCATGGAAGAATAACAAATTCAACTCAAACGACGTATTCACGATTACTCCAGGTAAGTTGGCAGGTAATTAGTTGTGGCTGAACTAGGCGGCGCAGTATTTCTATATTTGGAGCTCATAACTTATGAGTGAAAATTTGAAAGCGAATTTGTATTCAAATTTGGACTCCAGGCGTATAAGTTCTATATGCATGGCTTGTTTCGTTGCCGGCTGAACATAGGGTCTCAGTAGCTCGGGTACGCTTGGCTCTGGCTGAAAGAGAGCTCATTGAGAGAGTGCGTGCATTTACCTGGATATATCTAAATCGGCCACTACTTTTGAGCGGGATCCTCCACTCAAATTCGACTGAAACTGGCTAAATTGTGACCGGCAAACCTCAAGCTCGATTAGTTGTCACTAGATACGCAGCTAATGCTACAAATGTACACAGATTCGCCGGTGGCGTTTGTCTGAACAAGAGCTGGTGCCATTCTAGTAGAAAATCTCCCCCGCAATCGCGAGCTAGATTGGTGGAACTGAACATAGGGCCTCGACCATCGAGTGTTGCCTCAATTGGGCGTCAGCGCGTAAAGGCGCACAAATTAAGCACCGATTATGATGTAGTCAGTTTGGTTGAGCCCCAAAAATGAACCTCTTCGTACGGTTGCAACTCTTCCTTTCCGCTGCCGTCCCCCCCCCCTCACTGTTCAACTGGCCGTCGGAGGATCTAGGGTGGAGCGCGCGACGAGCTGTTTGACCAAAGTGGCCGAGCTGAACCAGCGACAAGTGCAAACTTTCTCTCTCCCTCTCAGCTGACCACTCGAGCGCGTTGGATGAAATTTTCATGACAGGTAGACGACGAGCAAGCGAGTGAGCCCCAAACAAAGGTTTGCTCGGCTGACTAGCTAAACCGCTCGACCATCTAACCGGGCAGTCTAGCTGATGAGACAGACGGCTGGCTGACGAGTCGAGAGACATGGATGAGATTGGTGTTTGAACGGAACTGAGTGGCCGGTAAATGCCGAGCCCAACTGGCCAAACAAGCGGCCGGCCAGTTTTGCCGGACAGTCACGTGTCGCCTGCTCATAAACTGCTAGGTTGGCCAAAGCTATTGGGTTCGCGAGCCGAGCCAATAGCTTTGGCTGGAGCGTCTATCTATCTTGCTGGCGGATCTGCCCAAATCTGGGCCAAAACTCGAGTTTAGATGAGCTGGAAGGCGTTAGCTTGACGGCCAGTGGAAGCCGATCTCGTTAGCGCGATCGAATTCAATCCATTCGGCTTGGTTTAGCGAGCGCTTCCAGCCACGAGAGTTGGACTGCAGGATGGATGTGTAGCTGCTACACAAAGAGATGCGCTTGCATTGAAAACTCAAGCTTACGAGGGGTTATACAATTTCGCATTCGAAGCGCATTACATGATTACAAGTGTTGGCCTTGCCTCCTTGAATCTTTGCGCTGGCGGCAAACTAGCTGGAAACTCTCGTAGCTAGCGTATGCAAGTGCGAGCCACTGTGGATCCACTCGCTCAGGGAGGTTTCGCTCAGATAGGATGCCGGTCAGGTGAGCGGCCAGGGGGCCACCAAGTGACCGGCAGGTCTAGCCAGCGCACCAACAAGCTGCATAGCCTCGAGCTTGCAGCTTGTAATCGCCATCATTAGCGGCCAGCGGGTCGTTCGGCTGCGCGCCGAGCAACAATGATTACGGTGACAGCATTACGGCGGCAAGTCGGCTTACAATTGGGAGCCTCATTGTCGTCTACATTGTTGTTGCCTCAGCTCTCTAACTCATCGATCGGCGCCAAATTATACCAGCATTTGGGGGGCGGCCATGTATCCATAGGATAGAGAACGAAAGGATGTGATGAGATACACAGAAAGGAGTGGGAAGATTTATTTACGCCACAGTTAGTTTGCTCTGCTCTCTCGCTAACGAGAGTTGCTCTTTGGCTCGTGAATTGGGTGACTATGGACATACTGTAGCTGGCCCAGTTTGGCAGCCGAGTGCTCTCACTTCGAGAGGGGTGTTTGTTAATGGCCAACCACGAACCAGCCTCCTAGTGCCAGATGTCTGGTGGAATGGCCGCTGGGTATGGCCTAGAAGGCTTAGGATGCGTAGTCTCAGGTGACACGGGTGCAAAGTTTGTCAACTAGGGGCTTTGCATCATTTCTTATTGGTCATACTAACGAACTTCGGCATATATAATGCCTTTGCCCGAAATCAATCGTGGACTCTGTGGGGCAGTCTGATACTAGTTGGAATGAGGTGATCGTGTTGTTAGATCTGTGGGCCAGTAGAGGCAGTTAGCCCTCTGAGTAGGGCTAGTCTCTAATTCCGTTTAATTTTTCCGTTCCAACTATTACTGCTGATATTGGATAAAATCTAGCAGGTGGTTGAATGCTAGACGCTCTTTGTCTGCCTCTGATCTCGCACAGGAACTCGCTTAGGTAGAGAGATGATGAAATAATCTTTCTGGCTCCAAAAGATTTGAGGTTCCTTCTAGAGAGCGAACAGAGCTTAACTGGACGGATGGAGCCCCTCCAGCTCAGGTGAGGCCTCCGGGTGAAATTTGCTTTTGACACATTTTCTCAAAGCGGCTGAATGTAAGCAGCGCTGAGAAAACTGGGAGAGCCAAGCGTAGCAACCTGCAATTGGAACTCCAAGAAGTGGGCGCCCATTTGCGTTGCCTTGCACGAGAGAGCCGGTCTACCAGTAGGCGGGCGGGTAAGCAGGCAGGCAGGCAGGCTGGCTGGCTGGATGCTGAGCAGGAGGGTCGGAGAGATGACGTCACGGGCAAGTTAACTGCGTGTTCTCTGGCTCCGCAATTGATGGCTCCGATAATCGGAGTGGTCTCGATCAATTGGTAGTGGCGGTGGCAGCGGTGTTTCTGGTGCCCCAAACAGGACGAATAAGGGCGCAAACAGGCGGCCAGGTCGAGCTAGGACCGAGTAGAGCTGAGTTGAGTGGGGTTGAGGGGAGGGGGCCGAAGAGCGCGAGTAGAATGGTCGCTTAGCTAACTGTCATTGGCAACAAAAAGCGCGTCAGCTACAATGGATTGCCATGAGCTTCAGTGTAGATGCTCAGTTCCGTGCCCGCAGGTGAGGCTGGACTACAGGCTTTGCTGCCCCAATCGCGGGTTGGTTTATTCAAGCTAAAGAAGTCGGTTTGCTTTGATTTTGCTTCCGCTGAGGTCGTCTGGGCTGAAGGCAAAGCCAAGTCGGATTGCAACATACTGCTACACTGCCGAGATAGATGCTCGAGCATTTTAATTGAATTCTAGCTAAGTGGGGGAGGGTTGGTCGTTCCTTTTACGCTTGGGTGTTTATTTAAAACGCGATACAATTGCGCGCCAACTGGGACAACAAACGCCATCCAAATAAAGCAATGAGACGAGCAGAGAAAACACCTGGCCCATCCAGTTGGGCCTCATCCTGCCACTGAGGCAAAACTTAAACTCAAACTCCGTAAGCAGTGGTGGCCACTCGAGCTAGCGGCTATGGCGGCGTCCTTGACGCTGACTACTAATGGGCTTCAGTAGTGCCTCCGCGCTAACAAGTGCGCCCAAACAATCCATCCTAACTCGAACCCTTGGGCTGGATGACAGGCACTAGAGACGCCGGGCTGCAAGCGCCAAAACTCGAGCCACTTTCACATGGACGAAAGATCGAACGCTTTTGCGGCCTCGCGACACGTGGGCCAGTTGCCTGCGCCATCGCATGCCGCCGCCGCCGCTGCCGCTTATGGTGTCCTATGATTTACAGGTGCAATGGGGACTGCCCATAATGAGCCCCAAGAGGTTCGCGCTGGTTTGCGCTCCCTCGCCGGGAGGTTTTCCCTTTTCTGTACGCTAAATTAAGTCCAGTAAGCGATTGGCTAGCCAGCCAACAGGCCCATCGGGCTCGCTTGCAGGATTGTCGCCCAGCCTCTTTCTTTGATGGCTCGCTAGCGGCGTCATGCTCCCAAGGACTCTCTCCGCCTCTCTTCTTCTCGCACACCACAAGCGACTTTGGCGGGCCCTTCAAAGAATGGGATTCTAACCCAGCAGCTTGAACAGCGACGATTTTCTGTGAATTCTCACTCCTACGATGATTATAATGGAACCCGGCGATCTTGCGCCGGCCGAAATCGAGATTGAGCTCTAGATTATGTTTTGCGAAGTCGCTATATCTATTAGATTCATGGTGCGCTGATGATGAATGCACAAAGCCGAACGGTCTCCCATGTGATGGCTGTAATTCTTTATTACATTAATCCACAACCAAACAAGCCCAGTCGACCATTTTCTCGCCCCTGTGTATCGATGGTCGTCCACTTTTGCCCAGACCAAACATGCCAATTCGCTCCAATACACCAGCACGGGCGAGAAATTAATCTAATTGCAATAAACTGCAACGGATTTCGGCTTGCGCCACCTCGTCCTCCCTTCGTGGGCTAGAAACCGCAGGCCATCGCATAGCTCATCTGGTCTTTTCTTACATGTATATATCTGGACGCGTACTCCCTTGATGGGGCCAGCGCAATGCCGTTGAATTTAATTTTTCCCGCTCGCATCCAAATTTGCCATGCGAGTTGCGCACTGGCGAACTGTGAAAAATCCCATCACCATCATTGCTAAGAGAAATGTAGGTCTCTCTCAGCCACGAATGTCACACAGATCTAGAGAGAAGATTGGCTCTTAGCGTCTTCAGTGTGTCCCTCGTCTTCCAATTAGCCGTTTCCTCTTGCCATGTGTCTATCTCTCGCAATAAGGGTTGAGTTTGTCCGATTTTGGGGGCTACCGACTCCGAGATTCAGCGCTCCTCCAGCACGCTGCAACGCTCTGATTAGATCGCTGCAAGTCACCATAACTCGCCGCGCGCGGGCCACCCGAGCAAGACGCGCCTCTCTGTTCCCTAGATCCTCTTTATCAAGTTCGAACAGAAGCGCCACCTCCTCTCTCAAGCCCTGAGAGCTTCTAAAGAGACGAGAGTGAACAGCAAAGGGCTGATCGCTTGATGGAGTTCCGCACCTGATGGGGCCCACAGCTTAAACTGGCCAGATTACAAGAGTCGATTTGGCAGGTATTGGTTTACGGTCCATGGATAAGGCGGAACCTTTCCTGCAAGTCGCCACCCAGCTCTGATTTGCTAGGCTCAGAACAATATAAATAACTTCGATCGTCGTGCTTTGTCAGCGGGCATTCATTTGTTTAAAGAGCAAATGCAAACACGGCGTTGATTTGAGGTTGGCTCGTTTTGTTGACACAGTCTATGGCTTCGCACCGCGAATATGAGACAAGTTTGGCCATCATGTTTAGCTGGGCTAAACATCCGCACTAAGAGAAATGGAGGTGATAGGAGCAAGCTGGTTGTGGTTTGGCAGCTATGAACACAAGAATTTAGAGCATCTACAAGCATCAAGCAATGTGTCATTCCAGTTGGCATTCTAACTGCAAGATTCTTGCTCTCCAGTGAATAAGCCGCCGCAAGGCAAATTTCGCGACGAAGGCCAAATATGGTTGGCGCTAGCTGGTAGCCATATAGACAAACACTCGAACGTTATGGACAGGAACCAAATTGTTTTGAGTCCGCCAACCAAAATCGCCATGGGCAGCCGATGATTGATCCGAGACTTCGAGTGTTAAAGGCTAACCAGTTAAATTAAGTGGAGTGCTAATATGGCGACTTGGACATTAAAGGATCCATTAGAGACACTAGGAAACTGAATCTGCCCGTCGGCGCGCCTTTGGCCATCTTATATGGGCGAGCAAGGGCCTTTTGGGGACGGGGGCGGCCGAGTAACCGCAAACCCACTTTCGCTTGACAGGCGTATGAATTATGGAACCTGTTTTGAGTTTTAGCCTCAACAAATTGCAACGGTCGCAAGTGTTGGCCTCGGAGCGACAATTTTACCCATCAGAGTTGGTATTTCTAGTTTCGATCAATCAATTTTCTCCCCGCTTTGGGGTTTCTCTCCCAAAGCGCTGATCTGGCGAGAGGAATCTGTAATATATAAACTCTGAGTCTGCTTTGCGGCGGCCGCCTGTCTGCGCTCGCGTTGCCAAGCCCATCGGAAAAGTGCGACGCCTTCTAGCCAAAGGTGACCTATGGGCGCTGATTGGCCGGCGGCCATTGGGCCGTGTAAACTGTCGAGATGAAAGCAGCGAGCTTGGCAAGTGTAGATAATGCGAATTCCATGCTCGCAGGCAAGCGGCTTCCTCGGCGAATTGAGTGGCTCGATCCCACTTGGCACTTGCAAAAATAGGCACTCACTTGAGGAGCGGCCCGCCAATTGTGTGGGCGGAGCGGAAGTCGCAAGGTTTGCATTGGGCGCCCGCTTGACCGCACGGCTGGCTCAGGGCTTCCTGGCGGCGGGAGGGGCCCATTTGGGCGAGATTCTAATGGATCACAGCGATGCGCCCATCAATTGAGCCGCCGGCAGACTCTGAGCTCAGGTTATAGAATGCTACCATTGGGGCGACATTTCATTTGGCAAATTGCTCAGCTCGCGCCAGCTGCAGACTGAGTGGCGCCGACTTGGCCGAGAGGTGGGCGGCAAAGTCGATTTGCCAAGACTGGAGGCCGGGTTTGTTATCATTAGCCCGCAGTTTATGGGTCAACTGTCAGAGGGGCCCATGTTTGCTCGGCTCCTTCGTGGCGGCGCAACCAAACTCGCTTGGCGTGCAACTGGAACCAGCGCCGCGGGCGGAAGTTGCGCGCCCAAAAAGCTAGTTGACACTTTTCCGATCGCGTGAGCTCGGCGAGAATGCAAATGCGCGTCGTCATCATCACCATGAGCAGCGGCGGCGGCGGCGGCGGCAATGGCAGTGGCTGCAAGTTGTTGTTGTTGTTGTTGTTGTGTTGGCGACGCCGCCGTTGGCAGCTTGCTCTTGGCCAGACAAACTTATCATTGTTATCATTGGCTCTTTGTATTTAATTGTGCAGCCTTTGCCAAAGGAGCCAATGGGCGCCGCTTGGCTTCTTTAGCAAGCCGAGTGGAATTTCGCTCGCCTGCATCTGGCCAGATTTGAATGGCAAACGTGGACAGGCAGAGCGGAGTTTGTTTCGCACTTGCAACACTCCGCTTCGGTTTGGGCTGGTAAATGTTGGCGGATGTTGGTGGCACTAGGAGGCGCGAAAATCGGCTTGCTCGTGTCCAAGGATGTAAATGCCGCTTGTTGGTCAATGGGCGCTAGGGGGCAGGCGAGTTGCGCAAGTCGCACGTTTGCGGTTCGCGACAGAGGGGCTCCAGTTGGTGGTCGCTTGATGCAGTCGTTTGGCCAGTCACATCGGCGGCGGCGGCGGCGGCGCCAGTAGCAGCAATGGCGACGACGACGACGACAATGCGAGGCGACCAGTTGGTTGCGTTAATTTGTATGCGCCACTCGTCGCTTTGTGGGCGCCCGTTAGCTTTGGTCGGCGGCCGAGGAGCAATAACTCACAGTGCTGGCTGCAGCGGCTGCGCCGGTGGCGGCCGCTGCAGCAAGATTCGCGCCCGCCCTCTGCCTGCGCTCGCGCTCCATTAGCTCCATTTAATCCAGTGGCGGGTCGCGAACGACGCTAGACGCCGCTCACCTGGCGCAAACTGCGGCCAGCGCAAGCTCATTGCCACCCATCGTGTGGCGCCAAGGCAAATTCTCGTCGCCAAGTTTGCCTTGGTTCGAGCGGATCAGCGGTTGTCCCACGCAAGTTTTGCACACGAAACTCGAGCCAGGATGGGCGAATGCTCGCAACTTGTTGGCTGAGAGCGGAGCCAGCAACGGCCGCCAACCACTCGCAATCCCCAACTCCACTCTTGGAAACAACTCAATTTCAGCTGACCCAGCTGAATGGTTGAAATGAGGCGCCAACGTTGCAATTGTCGCCCGTGTTGACGACACCTGCGCCAACACGAGTGGCCGAGTAGATTGTCAACTTGTGTCCATCATTACACATCGCTGCCTCTTGCCGCCAACTTGGGCCGGCCAATAAATCAAATTCGGGCGAATCGGCGGGCGGAGAGGAGGAAGTAGAAGGAGCTGGTTGGCTAATCTAATTTGTTTGCGGCCTCCCAGTTCCGGCCATCGGCCGCCCTAAGTGGAGCGGCCAATCGGCGAGTGGAGCTGCCTCTGTCTCCAATGGCAAACCCAATTGCCTTGGCCGTGGCCGCAGCCGCAACCTCCGAAGCTCGTCTCCGTCGAGTCGTCGGACTTGCGTTGAGCTGCGTTGGTCCAATCAGCTTGCGGCAGCGCTAACGGCGGATTTCATTTGCCCGCAACAATCGACTCCACTGCCCGCGGCTCGAAGTTCAGCAGCAGCGGCAGCAGAAGCCGATCGCTGCTCGCTGTGAAAACGCTGCCTCAAACCACAGGTGCCACTAATTTGCATACGCACATCTGAGTGTATAAATACACGCCAGCTCAAACCAACTCCACTCTCGCCATTCATTGTTGGCTTCGGCCAAATGTCGAGCTCGCTCCAGAGAGTTTTGCCGCCTGCGAGCTAGTTTGCTCAGCTGTTTTCCGGAAACAATGCTCGCAGACAAGCAACACCCACATGCATCGCATCCAACCGAACCTCGCCCGACGGAAGAGGATAGGTTTTCCAATTTCCGCCCCAACAAACTTCAACCGAACTTCTCCCCTCGACAAAGTTGACGAGCGGAAACTAACCTCCAGCCGCAAACGCATCAACGAAAACCAAATCGCCCCTCCGCAGGCGACAGGGGGTCAACACGACGAACACCGGATGGGGCTGAAGAGTGGCGGCCGCTGTCGCTGTTTCCTCTTAGGCGCCTCCCCTCTGACCGGCGAGCGGCCAAAGCTGAGCCAGACAGTTGAATTGGAGGCGCGAATGGGGCTGAAATGGAAGGAGAGGAGCGGCGCACGAGGTCGCGAAAGTCGCTAGGTGCTCGACCCGCTCGCCAGCAATTGGAGGCCGCAAATCCAATTAAGCCCATTTAGTTGTTGCATATCTCTCGCTTTGGTGAAAGAGCCGAGTCTTGGAGGAGCCAGCAAGCAAACTAGGGAGCAAAATAGCGGCGGCGGGCAAACAATTAGGAGGGAGGAAAACAAATGAACTGAGCGCAGGGAAACAAAACTGGTGGCTCATCCTGTGTTTGAGTTCCTGTGAAATTAGGCCGCTGACAAGCTTGCAATCGCCAAGCGGGCCAGCTGAACGCGAGGACAGTGAAGGTTTGGCTGGCTTTGCGGCCGGAAAGAGGGGCCACAGTGGCGATTCGAGGGTTGCTCCTCATCAAATTACGTTAGCTCCTTGTTAAATAAATCATCGTTGCTGTTGCACGGGCCGAGGCAGCGGCGGGCAGCAGCAAACCGGCTCGCCAACATGGAGCCAGAGGAGCGGCGCCAGCAGCCGCAGCCGCCAGCGCCGGAGGAGCCAGCCAGGCGGGCGGACAAACGTGAGCTCGTTGCCGAGGGCCAGTTGTCGAACTCGAGCTTGCGCGGTGGCGGAAGCGGAAGCGGAACACTCGCGCTCGGCCAGCAGCAGCAGCAGTCGCGCCCCCAGCCGCCGCCGTTGCCGCCAAAACCCGCGATCAGGGAGGCGCTGCAGGTCGCCAGCTCGAGCTGCTCGGGCGGCCGCGAGCCGAGCAGGGCAGCGGGCGGCCAAGCTCTTGTTGCGAGCCACTCGTTGGGCGCCCACTCGCTCCTCGGGCCCGCAAGTCCGGTTGCGAGCGCCCGCAGACACGCCCTCCAGGAGCAATCGCTCGAACGGGACGCGGCGCTGAGTTTAAATGCGCGCGAGCGGCACAAGCGCACCTCAAGCATTAAGAGCGCCCTACGCCACGCACACCTCGGCCCACTGCGCAGCTCGAGCAGTAAGCGCGCCTCAGAGAAGGTCTCGCACTCTGCCTCATCGGCGGCAGCGCCAGACGGCCAGGTAAAATCAATGCCTTACGAGCTGTTTGAGCCGCCAATCACGCAGCGCACCTTTCAACGTTCAAAGCGGCGCGGCGCCATGCTGGCCGACCCAAAGCGCCAAATGAGCGTTGATACAATTGGCTTGCGCCAGCTAACGGACGAGTACCTTCAAAATGCAGGCGTAAAACCAATCTCATCCTCGGGCCAATGCAGCCTGGTTGCCCTAACGGCGCCCACTAGTCTTGGCCAGCTAACTCTTCAGGGGAGCTCGGAGGGAGGCGCGAGCTGCTCGCCCGGCGGCCAGCAGCAGCAGCAACAGCAGCAACAACGAAACACACTCGCCACTTATATTCCCAACTCGCTGCTCCAACAACAATGCTCAATTGAGGCCCAACTGTACCAGGCTGGCAAGCAGGCGATTGGTTGCACAAGAACAGGCTTAAATGCTGCAAATATCTCTTATAGCTCGGAGGACTCGCTTAGCAATGTGACCATTTTACCTGGCAATTTGCCCTGGCAAAGTGACGTCTCCATACAATGCGAGCTCTTGCGGGTGCCGCCAATAGTGGAGCCGTACGAAACAACCGGCGATATTCTAAACACCATTGCTGGCCCATTTAGAAGTTCAACGCAGGCACTGTCGAGCGAGAGCTCAGCTTTTGATGGCAGCGCCGGCGGCGGCGGCGGCGGCGGCGGCAATCAGCTGTCCGCGACACTCAAGCGCGGCCTGTCCGCAATCAGCCAGCATCACCTATCGCCCGCCCAAGCGCCAAGCGCTGCCCTGAACGTGGTTGGCAACTTGAAGAAGTCGCTCTCGAACACGCTAGACATAAGCTTGGCAAGCGCGAGGGGCCAGCACTTGCCCTCGCAAGACTCGCTGCCAGCCTACTCGAGCTTGCTCAACGAGCCAGAGTCGCCGGATGGATCCTGCGCCACAGGCAACAGGCCGAGCGGCGCCGGCCAACTGGGCGCAAACAGCTCCAGCCTGGACCCGGAAACTGGCGGCCTGATAAGCAAGCTGACCCGCCAATCGTCGAAGAAGTTCTCCGCTGGCAAGAGGGGACTTCAGCGGGCGCTCTCATTCGACTGTCGCGGCTACAAGCGCTTAGATGGAGAGCAGTCCAATGATTCAGGCGGCTCGGCAACCTCGAGAAACTTGCTCCTCTCGGCAAAGCAACGCGCCCACAACAAGTCCACCCTGGGCCTCAACGTCGACTGCTCGCCGCGCCCTTACCTGCCCCAATCGGCCTCCCAGGTTGACTTCCAAGTTCCGCTGCTCCCCTTCCATCGGATGCAGGACGCAATCGTGTCGCAGCGCCTCCTCGAGCCGCCACCAGCTGCGGCGGCGGCGACGGCGGCCCCGCCCAGCCAGAGCGGCGCCTCCATGGGCCAGCAAGCCACCCAGGAGGCGGCCGGCTCAAAATCGGCAACCGAGCGCCAGTTGGACGCGGACGAGCTCCTGTGCGGCGACAATCCAGCCGGCGCCCTCGAACTCGAGCGCACGAGCGCGCAGGTAAGTGAGGGCGCTAATTGATTTCAGTTAACGACGGCTCGCGCATCCTCTAACCCTCCTCTGACGCCCCAAACTCTCCCCAACTGAAAGATTGCGAGCGACTCCAGCGCAAGGGGATCCAACGAGACTGAGAGCTGTAAGTGCAGACAGCGAACAACGACAATTCCAACGGCGACGCCCCGTCTCGTGCTCGACGTCCCAGGTGAGTAGCGCACCTGCTCGACGCAAACTCCTCGCGGGTGTCCAGTTTTCACTGTCTCATCGCTAGTCTTGTGACCGATGGACCAAATCGCTGACGAATGCGCCCGCCGCCGGCCTGAGATGGAGGTCAGTCCGCTGCCTCGGTGGCAGCTAAAACTGGCCGCAGCCACCAGAGAGAGTGGCGGCAATCGGCGCCAAAAGAAACCTTATTGTTCTCTTGCCCACAAAACTTGCCTCAATTTTCTGAGGCGGAGAAATTTTCCAATTCCGCTGGCAACCGTTGGGCGCCATTCGATCGCAGCAAAGATGCCAGCTCGAGCCCGAGCCGACGAGCCTCTTGCAAACGCGCTCGCAACATTGCAAATTGAACTAACATGCAAATTTCGATTCCAACCAAGCGAATCCATCGATGGCTCGCCCCCGGCTGTCTAGTCACTTCCGCTGGCCTGCAAACAAAAGTGGGCGGCAACTGGCGCGCGGCCAGGTGAGGCGGCCGACTTGACACATGAAACTGGGGGCCCGGTTTCATCGTGCGCGTTGCCTGTCCATCCGTCCGCCTGTCTGTCTGTCTGCTCGTCCGACCAGCAGACTTTGTCGGCTCAGCTTGCGCCGCCGCCGCCGCCGCTTGTTTTGCGCCCAGAATCGTGCCTCGGCCGACATGCAGGGGTCCGATCGTGCGCCAACACGGCAGCCTGCCTGTTGAGATTGAACTCCTCCACCGGCTTGCGGCCGGCCAGGGCAAGAATGGGAGAGAGTGTGCGTTTTGAATTGGACAACCAGTAATTGGACTGGCCGCCAAGCCGGCCGCCACCCAGACTCGAGCGGCTTGCGTGCCGGCCGCCCACCAAGGCTCGCCCGTCTGGCCAGCTGTCGCCCAAACGAGCGGCCCAACGAGCGCCCGCCAACGGAAGCCAACGAGACCGACGAACCCATGAAACTCGCCCCTCAACTTCCTTGCTCGCTCGCTCGCTCGTCACACTCAACCGGCAGCCGAGGGCTTGTTTTAAAAGGCGGCCACCTACATGGATTGGAAGGGGGGATGCGCATGCACGGGGGCCCCTAATTAAAACTTGCCACCAGCTTTCAGTGACACGTCTACGCTGCTCTGGTAGCCAGACGAACTAAGATGCTTGCTCGTGAGAGAGGCTCGGCAAGTCCAATTAGCGGCGAGTGTGTAACTGGGTTAGCTTTGAGCCGGCTACTCGGCGCAGGCGGCCTCGTCCCTCGATCCTGGCTGGTGCACAAACAGTCTCGTCGGCCCCTTCGAGCTGGAGAGGCGCCCAGTTCATTCGCCCCTCGAGCCGAGATAGGAGCTTGCCAGCGCTCTAGTTTGGAGAGAGGCGACCAACAAACTCGGTCCAGGGAGCGAGAGCGTTTGCGCGCGCAAGGCTCAGCTAGCGCGACCAAAGCTCAGCCCACTCGCTACCTGTCCGCCCACAAGCTGTCCGCGTTGGCCAACAATCAGCCACAAATCTGGCCCACCTAATGAGCCGCCGCTGCCAACCTCGCTGGATGGCTGGCTGGCGGCGGGGAAGGTGCGATCGGTTTGGTTTGGTTTGGTTTGATTTGGTTGGAATAACAGGAGCCGTGTTAGAGGCGGCCGACCTCGTCTCATTCAGTCGCCGGACTTTGCGAGCAAAGGGGGCGGCAAATGTTAGAGGTTATGGCCCAGTGGTGAAATTGGTTCGTTTTTGTCAACTTCTGGCCGCGAGAAGCTTGTTCACTTCAATCAGTGTTTGTTCCATTAGTCAGGAGGTCGCAAATCGGCCAAAAGTGGACTGCCGGCACCAAAGTGGCCGCCCTCCTCCATAAATAGTCCCCTTTGCTCGCTAAACTCAACTCTCCGCTGCCTCCAACCAAAAACAAGGAGCCAATTCCGCACTTCTAGAGGAAGAGTTGGACAGAAGCCAGGAGATGCTCGTTGCTTCTCCTCTCGCTCGCTTGCCGCTATTTCGGGCCAAAAGTTGCGCGCCCCAATTGGATTTATTTGGCCTCCAACTGGCTGGCGGCTCGAGGAAACCAAATGACAGCTAAGCGCATTAGCCCCCTCGCAGCCTTCCAATGTCGCTCCTCTTACCTTCAGCTCGAGTGTCTCTTGTTGAAAGCTCCCTCCAGCCAACTCGTCCGCTTTTGAGGCACATTATTGCAGGGACGAAGACGAATGCGAATACAAATGCAAATCTCCTTGCAACTCGAATCTCAACTTGACAGCCCAACGCTAGCCGGTTGAGCCAGCTCGCTCTTGCCTCCGGCGCGGCGATTGGACAGCGAGGCAGGTGAATTAACCTGGAGCTGGTCGGGTTAGCGCGCAAGCAGTTTGGGTCCCCAAATTGGATCAGGAGGAGTGTGGCAACTTGGTGCGCGACCCTGAAAACTTGTTTGCTTATGGAGGCAGTTGCTCCAAGTGGCGCAATTGCAGGCTGTTTGAGTTCTGCCTCGTCAACTCTTGGCTCCCCCCTCGATGGTTGACTCTTCAAAGTACTTGGAAACGGGGCTGCACTGACAAGCTCGAACCGTATTGCCGCCTCCCTCTTCCTTGCAACGATAAACTGACCCGCTTTCGCCCAATGAACCACCAAAAACACAGACGACAAGCCAGCTCCAAGGGATCCAATCTCCAGGCCAAAGATTCAATTCAACGAGCACGAGCACGAGCACGAGCTTTCAGGTGAGGAAGTTTGCGCAAACAGCAACGAGGGATTAAAGTCGCCTGGTGTTATGGTTTGCCTTCCCTCGCCTTGCGTCACAATCGACACAACCTTCAACCTGCCAAACTCCTCCTCATTCTGTTTGAGCTCAAGCTTCAAGTCGCCTGATGTGGGCGACTCAGCCGACTTGACCGCGAGCGATGTCTTCTCGCGCTCGGGGAGTCTTATGAAGAGGCCCTCAACTATGATGGCTGGCGATGCGATGAATCGAGTTGCAAAAGCGCTGAGCCAATCAGCGAGCGACCAGCAACAAGCTGGCGCCTCCTCGGCGCTCATGAACCGGCGCCAGGCAATCGTGCCACCAAAGTTGGCCACCGATGCAAGCAACTCGGACGAGAGCGAGAGCAACGAGGTTGGCGCGATTGCCGTCGGCCAGCTGATCGATGTTGGAAGCAACGAAGAGGAGGAGGAAGGTAATGGGGAGCAGGTTGGCCAGCGAGGGCACGGCGATCGAGCCGGCGGCCAACTTTGCTCCCAGGACCCCAAACTGCAGGCGCTCAGACGGAAGCGCTCGGGCGGCGCCGAGAGGGGCGCCACCGGGCAAGCGGTGCAGCAGCAACAGTTGCGCAACGAACACCAACTTAGCCCAACAAGCCAAACGAGAAATGCGAGCGGAAGCCAGTCAAACATTCCGACTTTTCTCATTGAACCAGAGCAACCCTCAAACAGCGAGACCCTTTCGGCGCCGCTCCAGGCCAACTTTGGCTCAGACGCGTGCCGGCCTGACTCCCAGATGACCAACGTGGACTCGATTGCATCGAGCGGAAGCAGCGCAAACCTATCAACAAGGTAAGCCTTCACCTCTCTGTGTCAACCTGTGTCAACTCGCTCCACCCACTCGAACAACCTCCACTAACCTTACCTTTGCAAAGCGGCAAACGCGATTTTACGGTCACGTCGCCAAGCGGGCTCACGGTTACCTTTGGCTCTGCTAGGACTAGGCGCCGCTCGTCCATTGCAGTCATTCCGCAGATGCAAATTTGTCCCGGCGATTTGCTCGTCTATAGCAAGCAGCTCATCGACCGGATGAACCAACCCGAAGAGATGGAGCCGCCGCAGTTTTTGACAATCGACGGTGAGTTTGCGCGCCCAATTTGCTCATGTTTCCTCCAAAATTGGATCCCTCTGACCAACCCAACAACCCAACTGATTATAAATTTAACAGACAAAAAGGGCAAGAACATTTGGTCCTCATTCAAGCTGGTAAGTTGCCAAATCTCTCGCCTAAGACTTCTGGGCTGCCCTCAAATTGCGCCCAAAATGCACCAAAAACCCTCCATACTGTCCACATGAACTTCCGCCCCCCCCTCACTGGAACAAATGTGCGCCCAGTTCGACAATCGCACCCTGAAGGCAAGAAACGAGCTCCTCTGCAGCCTAGAGGACGTGCTCGCCTCTCTCCAGCCGTCGACTTTTGTGGACGAGCAGCTGTCGCATTACAAGGTTAGTTTAGGATCTCTGGCCGCTCGATTGGCGCCAACCGTCAAATGGCTCAGGTTTTAATCTTACTCCCTTCAGGGAATGTTATGGGACGAGTTCCTGTTCGAGACGGAGAGCCGGCGCTCGGCCTCCTCGGAGGTGCTCTCAATGGTCGGCGATGGGTTGGACAAGAACGAGCAGCAGGAGGCCCGAGGCTCGGCTGCAGAGAGCAGCGAGGGCTCGCAAGCGCGCGCAACAACCCTGAAGGGGGCGGCTTGCGAGCCTAAGAGGGAGAGCGTAAAGCCGTCAATGTCGAGCGGGTCGGCTGCTGCCAAACCGCACAGGTCGCGCGGTGACCAAACTGTCGCCAGGTCCATCTCCTCGAGGTTCAGAGAGAAGCCCAAGTTGAAGCGGGGCCAAACGGTGGACTCAGTGTTTAGGATTCCACTCATTCCGTCGTCGCCACTTAAACACGCCCAACAGCACCAACAAACGCCCACCGCGCACTTGGAGGATCACGACCTGATCACGATAGAGGACGACGAGAGGTCGTCGCCGAGCGCAACTGGCTGCAGTCCAACGAGAGAGGCCTCCATTTTGCGTAAACATCGTTCCTCCTCCACGAGATCTCGAAGTGGGTCGGCAAAACGGGAACAAACTGATTCGGCAAGAATCATTGGCCAGCAGGCCAACAAACAGCAGCCGGCTGGCGATGGCATCGCCGGCGACGAGTTTTGCGGGCAAACGAAGGATCAAGACAGTAGCTTTGAGACAGACGATGCAATGGACTTGATCGTTGGCCACTCCAATGCGCCAAACAATTTTGGCCGCGAGGGTTCGCCTAGCCCAAGAACTCCGCACCAAATGATCCGCCAATCGTCACTTTCAACTCTCTCCTCAACTATAACTAGAACTGAACAGAAGCGACAACGAGCTCTTTGGGATCTCTTCCAATCAGAGTGCACCTTCTTCTTTGATCACCTGATGACACTTAAAAACGTTTACATGGAACCATTGAAAAAGATTCAAGTCGAGGGTTTTGCCATGTTTGCAGATCCAGACGTTTTGTTTGGAAATCTCGATGAGCTTTGCTGTGGAGTGTATGATTTTTGCAAGGAGTTTCTATACATTATAATGCGAACACTCAAAACTAGACCAGACGAGCTAAATGCAACAGATGTGCTGATTAAACTTTACAAGAAGAATCCCAAAATTGACCATTTACGTGGCGTTTATCACAGGTATACGCTGAACTATATAAACGCGCTCACTTACCTTGAGAGTCTAAGGCGCCAGGTTGAGTTTGTTGAATTCGAGAAATGGTCCTCGCGCGATATTAGATGCAAGAAATTACAGTTAACTGATCTCCTGGTTGCGCCAGTCCAACATATAATGCGAGTTCCAATCATATTGAAGGATATTGAATCTCACACCGAGTTTCCAAAGGACCGCGACGAAATCAGAGCCATTCTTGCTGTTGAGGAGGCCTCACTGCGAGAGTTGGACGATAAAATGCGCTGGCTCAAAAACTTTGAACGCTTGCTCGAGATCCAAAAGAACATAAGCTGGCCAAATGTGCTAGAAATGGACCCCAAATTATTCATACCTGAGGTGAGTTTACCATAATGAATATTCATTTTTATCATTATGAAAGCAGCAAACGCTGATTAAAAACATTCACTCCAGTTTCTTAAAGAGGTCCTCTCTAAGCAACCCTGTGAAAAGTTGATCGTAAGTCCGCGGAGACAAATCGTCCATGAGGGAACTCTGAGCAATCTGGACTTGGGCAAGGCGTGTGATATGCATGTGATACTATTTGACGACATGTTGCTCCTAACGAGAAGGAAGAAGGGACTCACTAAGAAGGTTAGTTGGCTCGCTCGACATTGCAATTTCAAGCTCGAAGTTTGAACATGATTTCAATCAAATATTTACGAATCTCTTGCCCATCAACAATGCAGGCGAGCACAGTTTGTAAGACAAACTCTGGCGGCTCCTCCATCAAGGATGATGGATCTTTCAAGTACATAGTCTATAAGCAACCACTCAGCTTGGACAGATTTTACTTGCACGACGTTCAACAGGTTGACTCGCAACGTAAGTATATATTCGGCCAAGGATTGACTACAAAATTGTTAAAAAGCTTGCTAATGCATTCAAAGCTCGCCACCCTGCGCTCCATCAACTAACCAAAACCAAACAGCCATTGGCGTGAAGCATCTATTCCTCTTGATTGTGATGAACCGTTTCCAGCAGATTACAAACATTCACTCGTTCTCTGCCCCAAACGACGACATAAAGGTAAGCTCTCGTCTTAATGACCCACTCTTCTGTTGTACACAATTCACAAGCTAACCGAGTAGTCGCAGCAAACCTGGCTGTTCAAGATCAAGAAAACCGCAGAGAGATGGAAGAAGAATCTGGGAAATAGTAGTAGCAACGACCAGCAGCGAGCGGCTCAGCCCGAGTTGGCCCCAGACGTGAGAGCGGCGCCGGTGGAGCGTAAGGCGGCCTGCCAGCAGCAGTCACAATCGCACGCTCAGACCGAGGCTCCATTAGCGCGCCAACAGGTAGACAGGACGATGCACCTGGAGTTTGAGGCGCCGACTGCGAGCCCAATGAGATCAAGCAGCGCCTCTAGAACTCCAGAGGTCCTTGGCAATAGAAACCGTTCCTCGGGTAACGAGTCGATTGAGTTTGTTGTAACAAGCGCAAACACGCCAAGTCCGCACGATAACTCGTCAGCATATTCCAAACCAGTTTCAACGGCTTCCGCGCACTGAGATCTATGCTGATATGCTTGTGGATTCCGATTCAGCCCGATTAGAGATAGAGGGGGCTGTTTATGTTTGATAAATAAATAAACTTTGTTCCTTGCGGTCAGAGAGTGTGATCAATAGCCGAAGTCTTTGAATATTTGTTGCCTGCAATTGCACTGTTTGGATTTGGTTTCGGACGCGATTTTTTCCAATCTACTCGCAAAAGGTTTGACCGAGGGGGAGCTTGTCATTTCAACAATTTGAACTAATCAGACTTACAAACTTACTTACAAATCATGGAGGCTTCCCGTTACAAATTGTTGTGGGCGTTTATGTTCTTGGCTGCTGCGGTATCACTTCTCGGACTCGTCCTGGTTCGCTACATGAAGAGCGAAGAGGACATCTGCAAACTGTTAGAACTGGAACCTGCTGCTAGCTGGCCGAGTCAGCGAAATCTTGTGTCGCAAGATCTCAAGGCAATCGCAAATTTTGACGGCTATCTCTCCTATCAGACTGGACCAATCAAGGCGGATCCATTTGCGAAGTATCTGCCATTAACGCTGAGACAGGTGAGAGTTAGGCAGACCGAGAGTGGGTTGCGGTTGGATTTGGGTGCAGATTGTGCGAAAATTTCTCTCTACTTGGACTTGAAATCAAACGAGACTCAAGTGACGACGACAGACATTCAGCTGGACCTTAAGGTGGCAACAAAAGAGGGCATAAGCATCTGTCACATCTGGCACCCGTTTATTACAAGCACAGTGGATAAACACTACACCTGTTCGCTGTCCAAGAGTTACGATTGTAAAACAGAGGATAAGAATCACTATCTAGTGCAGCAACTGGAACTTGTTGTTAACGTAATTGAATTTGAGGTGAACGGAAATCCGGAACTCCTATCACGAGGACTTTTCAGTACTCCATCCTCCTATTGCTAGCTGGACGGAATAACATTCACCTGACAGTTGGGCTCATTTTTGTTGCAATCCATATGAGAAGCAATTTTGACCAAATTTTTGTTAGTGACAAACTTTTTTGAATCAAACGGAGCATCAAACTTCACATGCAGGTACTCGTTTCCTCAGTGAAACTAAAAATAAAATGCTTTCAACAAGATGGGATTGGCATGTAAATGATCTCGAGTTACTGACACTTGACGCCTCAGGATTGGATCTTGCAAAGTGTGCATCACATTTACTAGCAACAGATATGCAGAACTGAAATGAGCTGATGTCTGATTGTGTGGCGAGTATATGGCATTCGTAAATTAGTCGTTGTAAGTCTTTATTATTACGCAGATCTCTCAATCTTTGCTCCACATTCGAGCACACCACAAGTTGAGTTAATCATAACAAGCTGAAATGGGGTCAGCGAGTGGCTCCCAGGGACCGGATCTATTTGGTGGATATCCGCCCACCGAGCAGAGTGCGCGGCCAAGGACAAAGGTCCTGACATTGAGCGGGAATGGTCGCATCGTCTTGATGATGCTTGTCCTCTTGTTTGCATCGATTGCGCTCGTAGTTTTGGCTAAATTGCTAACAACAAACGAGCAACCGAGCGAGCAAGCGAGTGCTCAAGTTATTGAGTCGTACCCGATCGAAATTTCTCCCGAGGAAATGACAGAGCCACCACCAACAACCACAACCACTACTGCTACAACAAAATGTGCAGCCCTGCGCCTCAGGCCGGACGAAGACTCTCTCACCTGTAAAAAGGTAACCTCGCTTGATGCGAAGGCTAGCGCGAGGCTCGTGGGCTACATCGATATCGACGCCGAGCCCACGTCAACTGTGGGCTTGTACGCTCCATTGGAGGCGGACGCACTTGTTGCAAACGCAACTGGCGAAAGGATGTTTCTAGAGCTGAGCTCAGCGTGCAGCCTGACCCAGATCTACTTCGACAGGGGCGCCGAGGAGCTGACAGCAAAGGTTAAGGCGCGCGTGCAGGTGGAAGGAAAGAGATGGGATCTGCACTGTGCAACTGACATTCCCCTGGTCATGCTCATCAAGACTCCGTGGCAGACGGACTACGTGGGTCGGGCTCCCCGTTATGTGTACTGCGATCAAGACGATTTCGGGACCAAGAGTCACACAAACAGAAGCGGAATCAGCATTAGCTCCCTGCAACTGAGGATATATGATATAAATTTCAGAGCTTGACAATATAGACGAGAGTGTGAATTTGGAACGAGTTTGGAGTGGGGTTTCGCTCGAAGTGACGTTAATGATGGCGCTCAAGCTGAATAAACTTGTTTTGCTCGATTGCTGTCGCATTTCTGTTTGTCGTGCTCTCGTTAACTCGTATTGCATAATGTTAAACTACAGAGGTCAGCTCGAACTCGGCCAATCAGGGTGGCACTAAGAGTGAGGCGTTGAGACGGGGAGTATCTTGCGAGCTGCACAATGAAGATGTGGAGTGTTGGGCGCCGATTGAAGGCCAAACGGGGATGGCGGATGGACTGTCTGGCCCAAGCGACGAATATGGTGGCCAACAGATTCGACTCCTCTTGCTTGAATATCGACAAAGAATCCATGTTAAAATTGAAGGGATTGATCCTTTCAATAGAGAGGAACCTCAAGAATGTTTGTATTAGCCGGAAATATTGGAACGCAAAATGATGTAGCTGTGGATGAGCTGTTAGTTTTATTGTGGATGGCCTCTAGTCCCCAGCTCTAAGCTTGGTCTGAGGGCTTGAGCCTCAAGGCGCAATCTGGAACACAAGATGACTTCCCCGGCAACATCAGTTTCCTGCTTGAAGCCATCGTTTGACGACCTTAGATTCATGACCTCGGCTAGGCTTGGAGGCTGTCTGGCCCCAATTGGCACC
>Ga0268249_1000227_pt1 | contig 34726 bp, 18 predicted proteins | sample AgamicAtPe_FD_200257 | JGI IMG/M metagenome (GOLD analysis project Ga0268249, IMG submission 200257) | Agave microbial communities from Guanajuato, Mexico - At.P.e (v2) (version 3) | ecosystem: Host-associated > Plants > Phyllosphere > Phylloplane/Leaf | place: Guanajuato, Mexico | collected... | reverse complement strand
CGGCCGTCTCAGGTCGAGACTCTCGGCGCATTACGCTCGCCTGACTCACCGCCCATTCGAGGCCATGACTCCAGCCCACGAACGCTACCAGACAATCAGGTGTGATAACTAGTAATATTGACCGGCTCTTACACTCTAACGCAAACACGGGCTCTTTCACTGTGTGTCTGTGTCGCCATCTGCTCGCTAGTTATTGGGCGCTCATATTCGGTGCTACTGTGAGCTTGTTGTTGGCCCTAGGATTAATCGGTAGGATTTTTTCGCTAAAACGGTAACACGGTAAATAGCAACACAAGGCAATAGGGAGTAGTCGACGTTATCGCAAAACACAGCGCCAATTGCGAAGAGGATAACACGTCCAACTTGGCGGATGCTGTGAGAGGCCAACCTTTATCACGCCACTATTACTCCCAGGCCTATCGAGCTAGTCGACCGACTACACATCCTCGACACCAGCCAATATTTTAAACAGCCAAGTCATCCCTCTTGTTACACCCACCTAGCCCCAGTTTCATAGGCAGCGTATGCAATCTAATCACCTCTAAAGCATCCTTAGCAACACGCAATCACTCTTAACACTCCATTCACCAATCTGAGAGAGAACCCACACTCATCCTTTCCCATCAACAATGGCCTCCAAAAGTTATGATTATCTATTTAAACTATTGCTCATTGGCGACTCCGGTGTTGGAAAGACTAGCATTCTATTCAAGTTTAGCGAGGACACCTTTAGTCCAGCCTTCATCTCAACGATTGGTATCGATTTCAAAATAAGAACTATCGAGGTCGATGGCAAGAAAATTAAATTACAAGTTTGGGATACGGCCGGACAAGAGAGATTTAGAACAATCACAACTGCCTACTATAGAGGTGCCATGGGAATAATGCTCGTTTATGATGTATCTAATGTGAAAAGTTTCGAGAATATTAGCAATTGGATAAGAAATATCGAAATGCACGCAACACAGGATGTTGAATTGATGATTTTGGGCAACAAGTGCGATATTGCGGATAAACGTCAAGTGTCCAAGGAGAAAGGTGAGCAGTTGGCCTTGCAACACAGTATAAAATTCATGGAAACCTCAGCAAAAGCGAACATAAACATTGAGGATGCCTTCACTACATTGGCCAGGGATATCAAACTCAAAATGGAGAAGAGGATTGAAGACTCTAATCTCAACAGAGGTTACCAGCTCAGCAAAGATGATCCGTCGAAGAGGCGAACACGTTTAAGTTTTTGCGGTTTGTTTTAACTATGAAATTTGTTTACAACATTACCAAATCATTGTCACCATGGTCTTTATTCTCTTGGGGGCTCTTTAGAATACGATGAAGCAATGCCGCTCAAGCCATCCTCCAATTTCAAGCTCTCGCTAGCGTCATTATCACAACCTTCACCTACGGAAGCCTTATACTCCAAACCAGACCATTTGTTAGTCCTGGACTGTGAGCAACGCTCCAAAAGTTCATTTCTTGTATGGATGAGAGCTAGAGAGACGTCGCTCACTCTCCTCTTGTTGATCATATCGTCCTCTGAAAGGTGAGAAGACGAACCGGGCCACAGTACTCGTCCATATTCAGCTTCAAAACCACACGCCAATTTGAACTCTAATTCATTGATAAGCGGTCTATTGAAGACAAGTGATTCCAGTATTGTGGAACAAGTACAAGAGTTGACCACTACGAATGCATCACACAAATCGAAGTTCCCTATCTTACATTCGTCGATTGTCTGCACCATACTAATAAAGTATAATGTGTGTCTCCTCGGTTTAGCACACTCCTCTAATCTCTTCATCATATCACTGATGTCTGGTAATGGGTTTGTGATGATAATACCTATCCTCAGCTCCTCTTCCTCTTTTAGCCTCTCCACGAGACCGATCCTTCGATTGAGGAGCTTGGAGACGTTGATCTCCTCAACATTAAAATTGTTGTGGCAGTTTATCCTAAACAGTTTGGAGGGGCCATCGAGGGCCAATTCAATCGACGGACGCTGGCCAAGATATATCACACCGCAGTAGTAATCCTTCGGTCTCGCCAAAACGAAATTGCCAAATAATCTAGAGTCCCCATCGAGTTTGCTCAGAAATTTATGGCCATTGTTCGATGTTGTGTGCCAATTCGGCTGGCAGCGATACAAACCTGCTATATGTACGGGTGAATCGAAATCTTCCCGAGATATTAAATCTTCTAAACCCTTTGCGTAGTCGATCAAGCTTACATCATAGAGCACAACAATCGGGCCTCGAGTGATAGATTCACGTACAGATCTGACGTTATTCATCAAAATATCAATGTTTCTGGAGAAGATAGTCTCATCAATTGTTGGACGCCCAAATGCAAATAGAATTGGTTTATCAGCATGCTCGTTCTTAATCACAGGCTTAGATAAGCAAACATCTCCAATATTGATTATAGCGTCCAAATTTGACACGTGCTGCGTTACGAGTAAATCTAAGCAGCACGTGGTCGACTGTGAGACATACAAGTCTAGTGTTGAGGAAGAATCTTGTGAGGATGTGGAAATTCTGTATTGATCTTCGAGGTACTTGATGATATCAACCGAGTGCGTCAAGGCCTCCGCCTTTAACTGCAACGCAACCTTTCTATATCTATGCTGTAATATCCAATCGACACAATAGTCTAAGCCGTACAGATCCTTAAATTGAAATAAATCCGTCATACTGTGCTACTTGCTGAAAGTTGAGGAAAAGATTTCGCTAGTCGTTACATACATGTAACGATCAGCAGCTGTGACCTCAGGATGATTCCTCGAGTAGGATCTTCGGTTTTGGAGTATAAAGCTATTGAAGTCTCTAATTCAGAGGCTGATAGAAGACTATTTACTACGTAAATTTGTTATTTAGTAAAGCAGGGGGGGGGGAACACAGCGGACAATGCTTGAATTTGTTCTCTCCAACTCAAACAACGGATATCCCGAGGGCCTAACAAGAGACTTCAAAGATCCCTCATTGAAACGCGCGGATTGCATGAGTCGTGTGCGGACTTGGAGATAAATACGAAGCGAAAGCTTAGACGATCTCAAAGCTCATCTCCAGACCATCAGTTACGGAGTCATATTATTGAATGGTCCTATGCTGAGTGTTCTAATTATTGAGAATTCCAAGTCCCAGGCTACACGATCGTGAACATTGTTTCATTGATAACGGAGACACCTCTCCAGAGGCCCATCGGCGATTCAATTATGTACTCACGACAACATTGAATCGGAAGCTCTGTACCAAAACGACAAAAATAAATAATACATGTTGCGCAATGCGCATACACCTGCAGAATTTTTTCATGCTGTGCTGATAGACAATCCTTTGGCGCCACTTTTGTTGATTGATTGCATAGGAAGATTCAGACGAATCTAGCCAATCGAGATCATATTTATTTTAGTCGTTTAGTACATACTATGTGCAGAACATATCTAGAGACTTCCTATGGTTTCTTTAAGAGGGAGATCGGTGGTAGACTCGGCGGAAGTACTGGTTTTTGAAGCAGATCGAAGAAGTTTCATCATCCCTATGAACTCGTTCGGTACCCAACTCTCGAAAGAAGACAGAGCAGAGCCCTGGATGGGGCGATGGTGATAGCATAAATGGAGACAAAAGTCTTGAGGACAAATTCTTCCCGCTTCAATGTCAACGTACTCATGCAAAAGTTCTATATCGGTCTATCCTTTGTTTCCTTGAGACTGAAGAAGCAAGAAAAGAGATGTTTCATAACGGAACCACGTATCATAACGGAAGAGCTGCGCTCTCCGACCCGCCCTCTCCCCAGTGGACTGTGGCGACCAAAGGCGGGACAGAGATACCAGAGGGCCGCCTCACCAGAAGAGTTTCACACGAGCGAAGCCAAGGGTAGCCCGGCTATTAAATTCACAACTAAATTACTGTCTCTTCCTACCTAGGCGGCAGGTACACAGGAGCGGCGAGAGCAGATTTGGCACCCACAATCGTTGGTTCAGCAAGCTCTTCATGGCCTCTGGCTAATCAACCTCAAGCCAGCAATGCAAGACCTCGGTCGTCTTACTCCTCATCGCCTCCGTAATCCGAGCTCTTCAATCACGATTTACAAAAATATTAACACCAAAATAAGTCAGGGCGGGGGAGGGAGATATCACGATGAGGGATGATGTAAATACGTCAGAAGGATAAAAAGAGCTTCAATCTTAGGTACTAAATTCTCATTATAGTTTCGGCCAACTTCGTCCGGCCTCTTGGAGAGTCCAATAGTGTAACTAGACTCTGTAGTTAAGGAGGATAACGACATGGGTGAACAAGATTGTCGCAACAAGCTCGAAGTTATTTAGAGATTGAGAGGCTTACGAATACAGTGTTGGAAACAGTAAGGAAGTTCCCTTTTTATTCTCAGTTTGGTTTGTTACGGAAGGAGAATTTCTTACATCTTCAGTTTGTTTTGAATCCTTACTAAGATAAGTGGTTAGGAATTTACGTGTTTTCCTCCAACCACTAGGTCGAAATTTCAATCTACATGCCTTTGACTGTAGAAGTCTAGAGCGCTCGTTGAGCTTTGACTTCCTGTGATACAATTTATATCGTCAGTCCATCTGGGTGTCACCAGTGTAGAAGACGGTTCCTGAGCCAGGGGTCTCTGAGGTTCTATCTTATCATAGTAGGGTGTAGGTGGTGCCACACTTTGGAACATGGTTGAGCTGTGATGGGTTGGGGCTATAGGTCCGTTAAGATCGCTGTTGGTTAGAACGCTGTTGTCATGCCTGCTAAGAGTGTTGGCATTGTTACTACTATCCACGAGTATCTGCTGATCTACACTAAAATTGTGGATACGAACGTTGTTGTTGCTAGTGTGGTCTTTGAAGTTTTGATCGCAATTCTGGATTCTAGAGTTGTCTTGATTTTGACTCATGATGTTGGTATTCTCGCAACGACGAGTGGTTGGTTCTAGTACAAGTGTGTATGACTGAAAGTATGGATGAGCTAGAGCACCTTTCGCTGTTATTCGACGTTCTGGATTGAATGTAAGCATGCGTTCCATTAGGTCGATGGCATCAGCATCCAGTTGAGGGAAAAGATCATTAAAGCTAACTTTAGAATAGCCGGCAAAACTCGCGTGAGCTAAGCTAGTGCTTAGCGGCCATTCGCTCTCTAGGGGAGATCCAATAATTTCAAAAATTTTTACTAACTGACTGTTCTCTGATGTGCCTTGAAATAGCGGTTCACGACGAGCAAGTTCACCAAATATGCAACCAGCACCCCACATGTCAACTGCGCTCGCATATCCATCTCTTGTAGCCAATAAAACCTCTGGACTTCGATACCAGAGGGTTGCGACTACACTGGTTTGAATTGAATTTGGTTTATATAAACGGGCTAACCCAAAATCTGCTATCTTGACCAGGCCAGAGTCAGTGATCAGCACATTTTGAGGTTTCAAGTCACGGTGTTCAATCCGATTTTCGTGTATGACACTAATGCCGTCGAGCAGTTGGTAGATAATGCTTTTGATTTGGCGTAAGCTAAGTCCGTTTGAGGGCGCGTTCATCAAGTAGGTGGCCAAATCCTGCTCTACATGCTCAAAGACCAAATAAAGTTCCATGCCACGAATGTTGTGATTACCAGGACAAACATCGAGCAGTTTAACAATGTGATCATTGTTATGTCTGTTGAGCTCTATGAGCAGGCTTACCTCGCGCAACAAGCTCGTAGATACTCCCTCGTCGTCAGATGGCGATCTAATCCTCTTTAGGGCGACCATCATGTTAGGATTTAGAGTATCACGTGCTTTCCAGACTTCACCATAGGCGCCACTGCCGATACGCGACACCTTTTCGTAATTTTGTCTCAACTCACTCATACTGCCGGAGACGATGAGGTTCTCTGGGTTGATCTTTTAAAGTTGGCATTCAGTCACTATCCTGACTAACTCTCTCAACTCCCAAACGAACTTTTGTATTCGGAGCACGAGAAACCTGTTGCTTCATGTGAATAAACAGCTTACTGTGATAGATCCCCAGAGTGTGTTGGGAAGAGAGAGAGAGAGAGGGACTTCCACTGGACTTGTGCAAGTTTTCCAGATGGTAAGCAGTCGAGATAGATAATTTCAATCGCAAGATTAATCAAATATTTAAGGAACCTTGTTGAGCTGCATCTAAGGCGACGTTTGAGGTAATACTGTTGGATGTACTTATATTGTCTTGAGTTCTGATTAGGCCCTCTAGGTGCCCGCTGAGGTAGTTCTGTTTGTGAGGTAGGGTTGAGTTCACATGGGCTGGTAGATTTACTATGCAACTTTTTGCGACGGTGGCATTAGGCATCGCGGCCACGCGCTGCTTAACCGATGGCCGCTTACATTGGTGGCCAACACCGGCATTCAACCATTGGCCACCTTGAAATTTTGTTTTCAATTAGGTGACTAAAAGGGTGGAAGTGGACGATGCACAGATGTCATTCGACCTCGCGCCGCGTGCGATGCTGTTCGTGCTCTTCGGGGGCTTCAGGCTTCCTGCCGAGGGAGTGGGAATAGGAACTGGAGAGCGGAATCTGGACAGTTAGGGGGCACTCGAGGGTGTCTAGTGGTGGGCTGGTGGTGAGAGAGGAAATAAGGCTGGATGTGGGAACAATGGAATGTGTTTGTTGTTCGGATGCCGACGCTTTGTTATGGTTGTGGCTCTTGCTCGCTCGCTCGCGTTCCCTATCGCTGCACGACGGACGCTACTAGCGATGGAGCCGTCGCTGCCTCGGGCTCATCCCGCCAGGATAATCTCACAGGCGAGCACTGTGCAGCTTTCGGGCGCAGATGCAAGACTGCTCAAACAGGCAGTGGATTTGCGGCGGGCGCCACCACTAGGGGGCGGACGCAACGCGTTCCTGCCCGAAGCCGACCCAAGCAACAAGTTTGATCCCTTTTTTCTGTGCCTGTTCGCGCAGGCGGCTCAGGGGTGGGTTGTTTGGCGCATTGAAGTCAAATACTGCGCCAAATAGTTCACCATCTATGAGCGATAGGCGAATTACTGGCACAGGCACACCACTTGACTAGATTATTTGGCACACTTTTCTAAATGCCGCGCATTTGCGGATACACAATGGGATAATGGCAATCCGGCGGCCCGACCACTTGGGCGTCCCGATCGCTTGATAACAAAGTTATGGCAGCGAGACAACTATCCGCAGCGACAAGTCTCCTATTACTATCTATCTTCGACATAAGGCTTTTTCAGGTTTCCAGTTTGCTTTCTGGCAAATAAAAAACGCCTTCCACCATCTAGGAAGCGAGTAGGCACTCGAGGGGGCGGGTCTAGCAAACGAGCTAAGGGTTGATGTGAGCTGTTGGTCGCATTCTCGAGTAATGGTTGTGCCAAAAGCAATAGGGTGGCTCATCTGGTGGGGAGAGATCCTAGTTATAAAATGGTTAACACGGATACTGGTTGCATGACGCTCAACATGTGCCCAAGCCAGCTTTTAGGCTCTGAAATAGCTTCAAGTAAAGTAAGACGGGCTCACTCAATGCAATCTGCTAAAGGCAAACTGCCAAGATTGACGGCAAGAGATGAGCCTGAATAGGGCTAGTAGTGCCGAGGAAGAAACTCTCAGGTCAACTTGCAGAAAAGTGCAATCTGAATGGAGATTGGTGCGTTTGGACGTATTGTTTATTCAGCAATACTGTCCCAATTCTATGCCTATCTACAGATCTCTCTACTCTAAGCTTTGGTGCATGGCCATAGACGGAGCGGATTTGAAACGCAACGGTTTTAGGTCTCCGAAACTAACGGCGAGATGGTCGATGGTTATGTTTGTAGACCGCGACTTCCTGACAGCGAAACAAATCGCATACTTGGGCGAGAGGTCCATTGGAATGTTTGACTCGAGACATCTTGATAAAGCAAAAATTCGCCACTAGATGCCAAGATGAGTAGAACATCAAAGGAAAGATTGATAAGAAATTTGCATGACAAATACCGTGAGCTACATGGGCTCTTAGAGGCAGCATGGCGTATTGCCCATGACCAGATTAAGCTACTTACTTTTGCCCGTGAATGAAATTCATTCATTAACGAAGCCTTTAACTGTTCGATATCCAAGATCGACCATATGTGAGGCTCAATAGGTAAATGTTTGATCTATGACAGGGCATTGAACTTTGAGTGGGTGAGATATGAGTCTGATTATATTCCATTAGTATTTTAGGGCTCGAGCTTGGAGTTGCCCAACTAGAAACTGGACTGAGGCCATCAATAATGTGCTCAAATATTGTTGATAGGTTTGGCTTTACGTTCGTCCCATTGACGCACCAAACTATTGGAAGACGCTACCGCTCGAAGCTGGAAATGGCTGGGCGATACAAGTAACTTTGAGTTCGGTTTCGTTGTTCGTGTCCTCAAACTTCAACTGCTATTAATGTCGACAAATATCGCTACAATGTATACATTTTTATTATAGACAACGAACAAAATTGGAGCGGCCACCTGTGTGGTGTACCCTTCGGAAAATGTGAATTTAAAGCATCTACTTTGTTCCTATCGACAGGCTGAGTTTATCCGACCGAAGCAACGAGTGACTAGTGTTGTTCTCGGTGTTCCATCAAACAACTGATTCGATCTATATTGAGGCAGGAGTTCAATTTGATAATGTAGCGTTACCATCACATATCATTCACCCAACGGCTAATACGCGGCTAAAGGATCGCACCATCCAACTCTCTTGCATAATTTGCCACAACCGATTTTGCCGGTCGTGCTCGACCTCGTGGAGCTGATGAGTATGTGCAACATCGTCTCTCCGGATTGGATTGAATTTTTTCGTCTCGTTGTTGTAGAGAGCTGTCGAGTCAAATTGACTGCTCATGTGTTTGACACCTGGATCGAGAGTTTGAATTTAAAGGTACGTTGTTGCGTCGCTCAGCCTGCTTTTTAGACCGGAAATAGAGGGAACCATGTCATAAATTTGGGTATCTAGCTGAGTTTCTGTATCAAAAAGAGACATCCAGAGTTACCCTTCGGCAAATTTGTTCGAACACAGTCATGACTCGATTCGCCTATGTGAACTAGTGTTATTCTTGCAGACAAGAGATGAATACTGGGCGACTAACAATAGATTTACTCTGCAAGGCCATCGTTCAGATTGAATGAGGGAAAAGTCCCGGCTTCTAAGGTGACCATCTTACGTAGCAGCATCTAATATCATCTTACTGACCTTTGTAAATATTCGGTGATGGGTTAGATTTGGATTCCGTCTTCTGAGAGAGAAACTAACCTGGGCTCAAGATAACTCAGCAAACGATTTTCAAGGGATTCGTATCGACTAATCCTCACTCTAGTTGTGGATGGTTGGATTGAAGGTGTACGCATGATGGGCCAGTTTCACCTGTTGAACTAGAGGAGAATGTGGCGGGTGCATTTGGTCTGCCGAGTTTGTTGGTCGTTCGGGTGCGAACGAATTTGACAGTACAGTTGAGGATCAGGCTGATATCGATTCATGGCCCGGTTGGGCTTGAATGGAAATGGGTCTTTCAAACGCAGAAAGATGTCTTCAATAAAGGATCGCCCAGGTGCCTCCGTTCAATATGCTGCCTACACCGTGTCCTCCGCCCTCTAATGGACGCTGTATCCTTGGTAGTCTTGGTGTGTGGTTTTAGTTTGAAGATCATAGAGGGACCTCCAGTCGACTTGGTGCGCTTCATCTATCAATAATAATTCAAGTATTCAAGGCGAGCACCAAACTATCCTAAATATGGTCGAACTGGAGAGGCCGGCGAGCGTAGCAGCATGACGAAATTGGCGCTCAGGTAGCCTCTTGTCGTGGCCAGCTTACAAGATAGGTAATCGCGGAATGCAATTGGCTGGGGGCAGAGAAAGAAGGAAGTTTTGCTTGGACAGTGCAGGCACATCGCGCCAGTGCCACCAATATCACATACAAATAGATAGATCGGCAGAGAGAGAGAAAGAAAGAGAGAGATTTCGGGCCCGGCAAAAGCACGTCTGGGCTCGAGAAATGCACTATCATGATGCCCATCGACGTCGATTGGAATCCGCCGCCACCACTAGTGGCTTCCATGCTTTTGGCTGCGGCTCCACCGCAGGCTACAGCGGCCTCGCTTACTGGCTCCGCTTCAAGCCGGGATTCATCGACCAGGCCCCGTCTAGTGGAAAACTCGTAACTCCACCGCCTTGGACTTGGCGATGGGATGGCCAATGGCTAGATGCCGAGTTCGAGTATGTGGACATGGCCTTAGAGGCAAGTGATAATAAATTGAGATCAGACCAGGGCTTTTGAGGGGGGCAGCGGCTGCCACTGCCGCTGGGGCGCCCACACTATGCTCGCTGTAAGCAGTTCCAATCGTTTGAGCCGGAGAAATTAGACCCAGATTAGCAGCTCCAAGATGGGAACTTTACCTGCTTGAACTATCCAAGGGCAACCCAGTGTTGCCATCCGAGATGCCCAGGACTCGCACAAACATTAGGAAAGAGGGGCCGGGCTTGCAAGTAGCAACTGGCGCTCCTTAGGCGGCCCTCAAAGCGGACGAGGCTCGACACAGTGGTTCAAATCGAACAACATTATTTGACCCGAACCAGACTCACTCGACGGCGGTCGCTTCTTCCTTTTCAAACGACCGATGGCGCCAAAACCCTTGAAATGCCTCCCATGCTGTTGTTGTTGCTGCTGCTGCTGCTCCCTGTCTGAAACCAGAAGACAACCAACTAGACCCTCGTCGTTGGCGGCGCCGACCGATTGGTTCGGCTGCAATTTCGTGCTCGCTCAACAGGTTAGCCCGGACGAGGAACTCAATTCGCGAGCCTGGATAGCTGAATGCCCGAAACGTTGGCTCCGTTTGCCGCTTCAGCTGGGATTGGTTAGATTTGAGCCTGTTCGTCAACATGCTCGTCGAGACGCGAAACTCGTGAGCTTGAAGAGTGGGCAAAAGGATTGTTGGTATTCAGCATTCTGCTCGCCTCGCTTCTACCATCCTCGAACATCTGTGTCGGACACAACTTGAGTCTTACGCTAGTTTGAACCACCAGCAAGTTTCCGTCTGGCCAAAATGGTGGCCAAGCCTGAGCTTAGAGCAAAACAACCAATCCGATTGGTTTGCTCGCCGCCTAATCGAGCGAGCGCATCACCATCGGGCGGATCATCGTCGCCAGGGAATCACTTTAGCTGTTGCACTCTCTCTATACAAATGCCAAATCCTGGGCAAATTTGGCAAAGGTAGAAGCCGCACTTTAGGTTTGGCAGGCGCGATCACGGATGTGCTTGTGGTCATCGGCGCGGTCGTCGTTCCAAGCGTAGCCACTAGAGAGCTTACCTATCGGGCGAGCTCATTCTTGGCCAGGCAAAGTTCGAATTTGCCTTGCTCAGCTGGGATTGATTGTTGAGCCTCGAGCGGCAAGATAAGAGGATGCTTTTTGCTGATGGATTTGCGCAATTTGTGGCCGAGAGACAGCGAGCTAGCTTGGCGTTAGCATGAGCTTGAGCAAGAGGAAATGTGTCGCGCTGAGTTGAGAGCCAGAACATTTTGCGAGAACAAGTTCCAATCCTTATCGGCTCGCTCATCTAGAATAGAGAGAGAGAGAGGGAGAGAGAGCAAGCGAGAGTCGGACATTCTGAAATCAAATCAATCCATCTTGTACATCCACATAAGATTAGCGCCTGGGTGTCAGACGGAGCAGCAACAGCGGCGGCAACGATCTGTTCTCAATTTTTGGGTCAACTTGAGAAGAGGAGATAAAATATTAAGCGACCTGAGGGCATCAGCGGCAGGTAGAGGTGGGAACCGAGGGAAAGTAGCGAAAAGCGAGCAAAGGTGCCGCTCCAACATTCAAGGGTCCTGCGCAAAGTGAACCCGAACCAGGTATTAGAGAAACAGTTTCATAATAGTTATAATCAGTGTTGAGAGGCCTTGTGAAGGTTAGAGCGAAAATCAGTGCGGGGACGGCTCAAGTTTGGTTCGCCACCATGGATGCTCCCAGTTGCCGATAGTTCTAGCTCTTGGTGTTGAACTTGAAACTTTCACGATCTGCTGCCATTGCAACGAACAAACGCCTTTCCATCGGCAACCTGACAATTCAATTTAATGCAAATGCTCTGTCAAAGGAGTTGTTACAGTTACATTTGTAGTTGAACACTGTGAGATAGGGCTAGGAGAGAGGAGTGCGCAAAACCTGGTTTGAGTTAACCAAAGTTTGTTGGCTCTAATCAAACACATTTCATGCAAATAAGTGTGCCTGGTTCGCGCCACTCATGCAGGTTCGTGGCAAGTGTGCGCACTTTTAACCAGCAGCAAACCAGCAGTTCAAGAACAACACGACCAACATCTTATCTTTCCTCATTGGCGCCGCTTGTAGCGACAACCGGGCTTCTCCTTCGAACCCGCAAACTCGCATAGAGATCGTGCAAACATCTGCCCAGACGAGCAAACATTTGCAGTCGTGCAAGCCGACCAATCGAGCAAGAGAGATAGGAACCTAGAACAAGTGTAACCAGCTAGTAAGTCCAACTGCGAGAGCCCGCGCGACCCCCAACTGAAGCCGAGAACCCGCACGCTCCATAACGACGGCCGCCACAATAGCAACACCGACCACCACCAACTCCTCTCAGAGCCTGCGCCAGTCAAGCCGACTCTGCCAGCCACCTAGTCGGCTAGCTTTGAAAGGAGTTCAGCGCCTGGCCTTTGGAGGCCAATTGATTCGTAGACGTTTGCTCGCCGATCCGATGAAGGAGGAAGTTGGAGCCATAGTGTTCGCGCCTCAACCCTCGAATCAGCTGACCAACACAGCAGAACAACACCAGCAGCAGCACGAGCCAGAACAACAACATTCAGCCATGGCCACTGTTAGACCAATATCACCGCAGTATCAGCACACACTCGACTCGGCCATCTCCTTGGCCAAGGAATTGGCCTCGAAGAATATGGCCGATTCGGGCGAATCTAGCCCAAAGACGCCCAACTCGCCCGATAAGAGACGATTTAATTTCAAATTAAAACACTTTAGCAAAAGTTTTAGTGAAGCCTCGGCCAATATTCGGGACATTGAATCATCGATTTCCTATGAAGCCAAGCAAGCATACAAGTCGCTGGTTGAAAGGGGACCATACAATTCGTTCTCGAATCATCAACATCATACCCATACAATAGGTACGCACATGCATCATGGACAGTACACAAACGATGATTTCTCGAGCTCAAACAAAATGAAACACGTGGGCACGTTTACAATGAAAAAATCTTTCTTCTAAACCATAATTATTGATCCCATTAGAACGATTTATTAATGTTGAAGCCAACTCCATCGCGATCATGTATCCCAGGTGCTGAATCGATGAACGAACTCCAGAGCCTATGAAGTTGGGCACAATATCAGGAGTTTTTTGTGCATCATATGTTGAAACAATATGCGACCAAACGTTCATATCATTCTATCTTCAATTAATGCCAAGAAGGGCCGTTTTCTACAGAAAGATCAGCTCACAATTAGCCCACATTACCTGAGACGGTTCCACCAATTTCATGACAATCTACACTCATGGTCCTTATTGCAATGTTTACACCAGAGAAATGTCAAAAGCGCCAACAGAAAATATGCCTGCTTTCTGCTCAACATAACGAGTCAGTCGGCCAAGAACTTTGAGAGATACAAATACGTTTGGCAGGATGCAGATTTAAGGGTGGCAGTTGATGGATCGGCCAACTATCTAGCTGAAAAACGACTGGTGCAAACCGCCGATGTTATATGCGGTGACTTTGACTCGATAGATGCTAAACTTTTAGAAAGTTTACGCTGCCCTACCAAGGCCTCCAAACTTCAGTTTCTCAGGGACAATCGGGACAGATCAAGCAGACTAACTCTGCCACAAGTGATAGAAACTCAAAATCAGAGTCAAACCGACTTCACTAAGAGCTTAAGAGTTGCGGCCGAGATTCGGCCCGACATCAGTTTCTTCATCGGTCTCTACGACACAGACGGCTCTAGGATCGATCACCTGTTTGGGCTTGTGAACACTCTACATCTATTTAAAAAGAACGTTGTGATTGTAAATGTGCGAAGCAATACTATCTCATGGATACTCTGGCCAGGTAGACACTCTATCAAGAAATTGCATGGAAAGGAAATGTGCTCCCTTGTACCTTTCAGTGGTCCAGCAGAGCTAACAACTGAAGGGCTTGTATACGATCTAAGTCCGAATGTGAGCCTTCACTTCGGAGGCAAGATAAGCACGTCAAACATATGCCTGGAGGAAGCGAATGCTATATCTATAGATACTAATCACGAAATATTATGGTCAATAGATCTATGCACATAATTCTTGATGTAAAGCAACCAAAATCGTTCGACTTCCTTCCGTAGAACCTCAACTTTTAACGACCAGTGTCTAACAAACTGGTGCACCAAACTGCACCATTCCTTGCTTATCAACGTTTGTCTTCTGTTGATTATGCCAATAAACGATTTTCTGGTTTCTCACCTAAATTTAGACCAAACTGTCGCTTATTACACATTCTGGCCAGAGATTGGCACAGTCTAGGGGCCTCCCCCGACATTGTCGCCAGCAGCTAGTGATACGAGAGTGCCACTTGGACTTTCTTCAGAAATTGGAGAGCTAGAGAAGGTATACCTACTCTAAATTACGCGGATCTAGCCATAATGTATTGTCGTAAACGCGCATACCGGATGCATAAACCCAAATTTGAAAGTTCGAAATGTAAGGTATGATTTTGTGCCGACATTTAGGCACAGCGATGTGCTAACTGTGCACAGTGCGCAGTAAAGCGCTGCTCCTCAAGCGCATAAATGCATAACAGTTGGCTGGACTCACCGAGAAGGCGCGTGGTTCGTGAGTCTGGTCATGGTGTCCATGAACCAGCGAAATGCAGCGCCGCCGATGCTACGACTGCTGAAACTGCTACATCCACGACTGCGAGAGAATGGTTCGCTTGTATGGCAGCGACTGTGAGTGGGAGAGGGAGAGGGAGAGAGAGCGCAGGCTGGCCGCTAGTGAGAACAAAGGCAACCAGCGGCGGCCGAGAAAGACTCCATTGGCCGGTGTGTGGCTCTTCCGAACTCGCCTTCTCTACTCCTTGGCCACTCTCGGCCGCAAACTCATCGATCGGCTTATCGAACAGCATCTTTACTGGACGCCAACTTGTTGGAGCCTATTTGTCATCCCACCATCACTAGCCACTCTTTAAAACCCCATGGCTCGCCGCCATTCAGGAGCACCCACTCTCCGCCATTAATCATAGCTATGAACTATTGCTAAATCAAACGCAACAACACCTATTGGTAGCTCTCTCATTTTAAAGCAACGAATCCATCCACCACAGTGAAATGGATCGCCTCTTTGGCTCCCTGAGGGGCTTTATCAAAATCGATCAAATCGTAACCGACTCGTTCGTCTTCAGGCTCCACCATAAGTTCACTGTTGCCATATTAATCGGCGCCAGTCTACTTGTTACATCGCGCCAATACTTTGGCGACCCAATCGATTGCATATCAAGGGACGACATTCCGCCTAATCTGTTGGACACTTATTGCTGGATTCATGCCACCTTTTCAGTAGTTGACTCATGGAACAAGACGGTTGGAGTTGACGTCCCCTATCCTGGAGTTGACAAGTATAGGCCTGGAGAGGAGCGGGTCTACCACAAGTACTATCAATGGGTCTGCTTTGTCCTCTTCTTTCAAGCAGCTTGCTTCTATGCACCGCGTTATATTTGGAAGCTGTTTGAAGGCAACAGGCTTCGAACTATTTTACTTGGAATGGACTGCCCAATCCTACCCGACGCCCACAAGAGGCGCGAAGTTTTGATCAAGTACTTTCGTAATAACATGGGTGCTCACAGGGTCTATTACATGTCATACGTTATCTGTGAAGCTCTAGCATTTGTCAACGTCATTCTTCAAATGTACTTGATTGATTCATTTTTGGGTGGTGAATTCAGCACGTACGGAACAAAGGTTATCAACTTCACCGATTGGGACGAGTCAGTTCGTTACGATCCGATGGTACGAGTCTTCCCAAGGCTGACAAAATGCACCTTCCACAGGTACGGGTCCTCAGGTGATGTGCAGAAACACGACGCAATGTGCATCTTGCCAATCAACATAATCAATGAGAAGATTTACATCTTTTTATGGTTTTGGTTTTATTTTCTTGGGATGGTTACATTTTTGAGTCTCATCTGGAGACTCTCGACCTACTCATTCCGGGGAGCCAGGCTTTTCGTCTTCAAGCAGCGCGCTAAGTTCTGCTCTACTCAAGAACTTGTACAAGTATTTGACTCATTGCCTGTCGGCGATTGGTACCTTATAGACTTGCTCGCCAAAAACATGGATGCTGTCCATTTCCGGGATTTTATCAGCGAATTGAATGATCATCTCAGGAAGGACTACTATCACTCGTCATCGGATACGTCACATGTATTTGTTGGTACTGCTTAGAAGTACCGAGCTCATCGCTCAACGATCACGCACAAACATCGTAACCTCATCCATGACAACTATCGGATTAAGAAAAGCTATATAATGTTAAATAAATTCACGATAGCTTCTTATTCTGCGGAACAAACAAAACGCACATCAGTTCTGGGAACGCATCTCGACTAATATCTAAATCAATTTTTCAGAGAAATGTGTGGTAGTCACGAGATGGATGCTCTCGAGGAATGGATACGAGGCATCTTGAAGCTCAGACTGGCCACCGCAGAGTGAAGTCCAGATGTAGCTAGGGGAGTAATGTCATATTGGATCATTACAAATAGTGATAATTTCATTAGAAATGGTCTACAAATTTTGGATCCCGAATAGGAGAAAGCGAAGCTTGGTTCATGTGATGCCTTTTCCGATAAGCTCGGAGTTTATCGTACTAGTATAGATACAAAGTGTTTGGATCAGGTGCAGAAGGGACACAGATTTTATCTACAGTTCATCTCGCTTCTTCTCTTCCCCATCACGGTTGAATCCTACAAGCTCGTCTGTTGCATGCTTTGCAACATAGCCAAGTAGACCCTCAAGGTCTCGACTGCCCTCGTATTTGACTGGCGTTTTGGTGTCCTTCGGAAACCAGTACAGAGTAGGGAATCCATGCACTGTGAACAAATCGGGAACATCATTTGCAGTAGCATCTAATTTCACTATGTCAACTCCCGGCTCGTCTTTCAACTTGTTTCCGAGCTCCTCCCATGTGGGAGCAAGCGATTTGCAGTGCCCGCACCATGGTGCATAGAATTCGATGAAAATGTCTTTCTCAGATTTGATGACCAATTTTTCAAAGTTCTTGCCTACAGCGACTTTAACGCTTGCACCCTCGTTATCTGGTTCGTCCTCTGACTTCATGAATGGTTCTAGCTTTCCATCTATCAACGATTCTACGAATCTTGTGAATGAGTCAACCGAGAATTTCTCCTGGAGTGCATACTTCTTTCCATCCTTGTCTTTGGCAACGACTGCTGGTGCTTGCTCCTTAGACAGCCTAACCATATCTATTCCATATTCACTCAATTCGCTAGCGAAGTTTCCGACGTTCGAAATAGCGAAAGTGATGTCTTGGTCTTTGTATTTGGATGCGACCTTCAGTACTCTGTTTCTCCAGTAGTTTGTACCCTTTGGATCCTTTTCGTAGTCAACATTGTAGTAGACAACCACATTGGGTTTGGGAATATCGCGATTAGCGGGAGTCCTCGGCACTACAAGACCGTTGCTGTTCTCTAGAATCCAATCCCTCAGTTCATCACTAGAGTCGTAGATAAGATAATCAGGTTCAAACTTGCTTCGATAGTGTGCTGGGCGTGCAAGAAGAATTGTTGAGACTTTAACAGTCTTATCGGCACCCAAGGTAACCAACTTCTCAAATTTATCAGAAGCTTTATCTTCAAAGATGTGCAGGTATGAGGCGAGATCGCGGTTTTGATTTGCTGTCTCGATGAATTGTTTGTATTGGGAGTCGTCAGCGTCTCTGAACAAACCAATCACTAGCAAGTTCTTAGTCTCTTTGTATAATTTATCCAATTTTTCGAAGCTGTCAAGCTGTTTCGATGGTGGACCAGCGAGCGAGCGCATCTTCTTCACGATACTATCGGCATCTCGGCCATCATTGTAGTCGCTGGACTTGCCATTTCTGAAAATTTTGACAGTTGGATAGCCCTGAACTTCGTTCTGCGAACATATCTCTTTGCCGCCACCTTCGTTTGTACAATCGACTTTGGCCAATGGGACAGCCGGATCGTCATTGGCTAGTTTGGTCGCCGCCTCCTCGTACTCAGGGGCCAATCTCTTGCAATGGCCGCACCATGGTGCATAGAATTTTACCAAAATTAGATCTTGCGAATCGACGGCGGATTTGAAAGCATCTGGACTTAAGTTTGAGTAGTCAATCACAGAATCAGCCGCTTTAACGACCAATAGGAATGGAATCAATAGGCTGACGGCTTTAATAAATGTTGTCATGATTCTCATGAGGTAAGAGCCTTTGAAGGATTGTCGCTGAAGTCCGAATACTAATTGAGAAGACTTTGTTTAGCTGAATCAGGATTAAGTATTAATTTTATCGAGATGGTACCTCGCTTGTTGAGGATGGTTTTGGAAGGACGAAGCGGAAACAATGAGTACACGTAAGGTTTTCTTTGGCAGCATGAGATCACTGCCGAATAGCCAGTGCACAGCGAGCAGTCATTTGGGCCAGCGCTGGGAGAGGGCAGTCACTGAGTGGGCGTGTCACCGGAATGGTTTTTATTTATTTTCAAGGCTGTACGGTCGCCTGGTGAAAGATCTCTTTTCTCAAATCCTCCTCCAGGATATGATAAACAAGGTGATACAGATGATGTGATGGTGTCGGTCCAGCAAACGACTGACATTTCAGGGCGATATTTTGGCGAGCAAGTTGGCGTTTTGAATGGTTAACGTTGCACTGGTCGTCAGCACTGACGGTGTGTGCAGCTCCAATCAAGACGTTGAGCATATGATATCTATCCTGACGAGCCAGAACAGATCACACCAATTTTGGATCTAACTCGTGCACTCTTCAAAAATATCTCTGGTGAGAACTCCAAGTCTACTCTATTGATATATTTCAGATGGTAAATCTTGCAATATGAGCCGTATGAGGTCCTGGTACACACAGGTACCAAACAAAAATGCGCAGCATCTTTACTCAACTTACGCGAGTCTCGTCATAGTAACTTGGGTTCTGAAGCACTTAACGATTATGACAATGGCCGCTGAGAGTGTCAATCATGTCACATGTGGCTCGGTCATCAAACTTGGGAACGATCTCAAAACAAAGGTGAGGCTACATTCACATGATATCAAATATGGCTCGGGCAGTGGACAGCAATCGGTGACAGCGGCAGAGAATCAAGATACAAACAGCTACTGGTGAGTCTAGTTTCGATGGTTTCTTTCAAATCAGAATGTGCAGTTCAAGTGATAACGTGAGATCTCTATTTGTTCAACAGGACAATTCTAGGATCTAAAGATCAGTCATGCGTCAGAGGTGAACCAATTGAGTGTGGATCAACAATAAGATTGCAACATGTGCAGACTAGAAAATTCCTTCACAGTCACTTATTTAAATCCCCGTTGAGTAGCCAGCAAGAGGTCAGCGCCTTCGGCAGTGATATAGATAGCGATACCGGTGATCACTGGAAAGTCCACTGTGGTGGCAAGCATTGGCAGAAGAATGAATCAATTCGATTGAAGCACCAAGATACAGGAGCCTGGCTATCCCTGTCTGGCAACACCTATGGCCGACCAATTTTTGGCCAACTAGAGGTTGTCTGCTCTAGTTCCAGTGACAGTTCAAGTAATTGGAGAACAGCTGAGGGTGTCTATGTGCAGCCAACGGTCAAGGCAGGTGTGAGTGTCGAGCATGACGAGTTATGATTATCACTAGTTCAGCAGTGGTTGGATGCAGTTAAAAAGATGTGCTACGATGTACGCTATGAAATTTGCATGAGCCTTACCCCAAAGTCTGTCCAGGGTATTCCAGTTTCAATGCTACCATGACTGGTTATCGATTGCTCGATCTTAAACGTAATTCATATAGGCTAGCAGATCTAAAATTGCTGCCGTGTGATAAACTAAGAGTCAAGAGAGTAGTCAAGGTGCTAACGAGGATCTCTTCGCTTTTTTGAATAGTTATCAGAAGCATCGTAGAAGTCTACACTCTATGCTTCTCAAGAATAGTATGTACTTATGACAAAAATAAATATAATTCGATGAATAACCAGAGTTACCCTCCCATTTGAAACTGGTATGAGTCCATGTTTGATGGTCTCGGTGGGAGTGTTGGTAGTGATTGAAGGCCGCACCGAGTGAGGTCCTGATTCTCCACCGGAGCCCACTTCCGAAATTCAACGACCAGCTTCCTTCTTGGTTTCAATCAGTTGTTTGAGCAAAGCTAGTGAACGTACTCAAAGAATCGTCGATCACTTATCTATAGATTGCCTAAACTATCGAGCGAAAAAGAACGAAAACTCTCCCATGGATCCGTTAAGCTCAGGAGAACATCCCGCAAGCTCAAGTTCAAGCTTGTATTTGCCATCGACATTGTCGAAGTCAACTTCGAAGAATGTCGGTTTAGTCGGTAGACCGAGTGTTTATTTTTGGTTTTGAGTACCGTAGATTTCTCCCCAGCTAGGGCGTACATACATGTAAAGCCTGCATCTGCAGACATCTCGACCCCAACGATTGTGAATGTGTAGTTGGTTAGGGCTTTCTTCATCATGGGGTCGTGCGAGATCGACATCTGTGTCCTAGCCATGCAAACTGGGAGGTTACCGGATCCGCTTTTCTCAAAAACTTCTATTCTCATTCTAACCACAGTACCAATTCTGACCTCTTTTGCTCCGTATACCTTGGTTGCCACCATAGCGAGTTTCTCCTCGATCGAGTGACAATCCTCTCCTGAAAGTAAATTCGGACTATTCTATGAGTTCTTCTGTTTCGAACAAACCTTTATCATACTCTTTGCTCTTGCTCTGCTTTAAATCTATAGCTCTAGAGCCACCGAGGGTCGAATCATCAGCTAGCTGGCGATCGATTGAACCAGCCTCGATGGACTTTTCTCTTGCATGAAATAGCTCGCTATCCATATCTTCGTAGAACTTGTTGAGTGCCACAGCAACAGGTGTGTTGAAATTTTGCACGATGCTCTTGATATGCGCATTCAGGTTCACGAGGCCCAAATTTATCGGAGTTTCGTCCGCCGCCTCTCAACTTTTAAGAACAGGTACAATGCATAGCACTTGCACAAATTATGTACTCCGATTGCAGATCGCAGCCTTGGTGATCTGTATCATAGGTGTAGCAGTTGAAAGAAGAGTGGGAGCCTTCAAGTGTTACGTTTGTGATAGCAAAAATGACATGGAATGCACAGAGAATCTGTCGTCAGATTTTCGACTGGAGCCTAAAGATTGCCAGAACATCACTGGTGCAAAATTTTGCATCAAAACGACAAACATATATGCAGGTGAGTGCAATGATAGCATGTAGCACTAGGTTCAGGCCTTGGACTAACCAAATCCCGTACAGGCGAGCTGGGGACTAAGAGGTTTTGTGCCGCGAATGATCATGGTAACTATTGCAAATACATAAAACAGCCCACAGGTGACAAAGAGTATAGAAGCTGTGTTCTGACTTGCAATACTGATGGCTGTAATGGCGCGACCAAACTACAGGGCAGAAGAGCAATCGCTCTTGCAGCTCCTCTAGTTTTGTTGGCTAGCATACCAACTTTCTGCCTGTATTATCGGGTGAATCTCTGATATAGTTGATCAATCTAGAAGCCTGTCACAAGATGCTCAGAATGACCAATACTTTTGCGAGTAAATTAAGAGAGACTACAACATGAGAGGAATCGTTCCAAAATTAGTTGCATAGCGTTTATTTGCTATAATTTAATGGTTACTCATTGACTACTTCCGGGTGAAACCTTTAAGCATGAATACTAAGTTCCTCTAGACCCAGTAGCTGATTCAAGAATATAATCAGGGATGATGTGAGGGTGAAATAAATAAATACGGCCAGTCCACTGTGCAAGAAATCCTATCGCTCTTGTTGCAATAGTATCGATAACAGAACCATCATACTATGGTAATAGACAGCGGGTACATACAAATAGGGAGTGACAGCCGACCTAGACGATCTTTATAGCTGCCTCAACTCAGCCTTGATGCTATCAAGTAGATCAATTTTAAACTTAACATATAGCCTGTCTAGCTCCTTGCTAACCACCTCTGTTATCCGAATTTCTTGCGCTCTATCGATGCCAGTCCCGTTAGTGTTCATTACACTGTTACCACTGCCACTGTTCAGGGGCATTGATTGTCCGTCACCTTGTTGATCAATTCTTTCTCGTCTACTTGCAATCTTTCTACTCAAGTCGTTCATCAAGTTATCAGGGACACACGCGAGACTAGCAGCACGAGTTGTCTTGGCATTAGAAATGTTGTTATTATTACACTCTGATTCTTTGTCTGAATCTGATCTAGAGAGGTTAACCCTTCTTAGTTGGCATTTGGCTAATTCGCTTGCTAAGGTCACAACTTGATTGGGAGATCCGCCATTTTTGTTTATATTACTATTATCAAGTCCAAGATTGTTTGTAGCCACTGGTGAATGTTGCAGGTTATTAATGCTGTTTGTTTGAGCTGCCGGCACAGCGCTCGAGGTGTTTGTACTGGTGCCATTGATTCTACAATTACTCAAAGCTGGTGGGGCTGGCGGAGGCGGAGGTGGTGGTGGTATCGGAGCGACGACTTGTTGTTGAATCTGAACCTGCTGGTGCTGCACCTGCGATTGTTGCTGCTGCTGATAATGGTTGATTTGATTATTCTGATTCTGTTGCGATTGCGGCTGCTGGTGAGGTTGCTGATGCTGTTGTTGTTGTTGTTGCTGCTGCTGCTGCTGCTGCTGTTGTTGTTGTTGTTGTTGTTGCTGCTGATGCTGCTGCAGGTAATGTTGATGAATTTGTTGCTGCTGGATGAGTTGCTGCTGATTCTGCTGCTGTATCATCTGAGTCGGTGGTGCTTGGACTATTATCTGCGCTTGAGACTGCTGTTGACCCATCATCTGAGGTTGCTGTACCATTGTCTGTGAAGGTGCTTGTTGCTGCACCAAAGATTGCTGCTGTTGCTGCATGGTCCTTTGCAATATTGTCGCAGAGCTCTGTTGAGGTTGTTGTGATTGGTTGTTGATCATTTCCAGTGGGAAATTTGGCTGTTGCTGCGCAGCATTCTGGTTCAAGATTCTCAAGACTTGAACAACGGAAGCAAAGAAACTCTCCGCGTCTGGTGAGCCTCTGCGAAAGTTGAGACCCCAAAAAGCTTGAGAATCATGCCACTGAATGAAAGCTTCGTTGGCACGATTGTATTTGACCTCCCTCGTGATTTGACTGTCTAGGACAACTTCTTTTAGTTCATTGATTTTTTGGCCATGAATACGGAACGTGTTGGCGGGTAGATACTGTATTAGCCGGACTGTTGATAAACCAGACGAAGTGCCTGCTGGGTGCCATTGCTTAGCGCTCGAGTCATACACCATAACTTGGCCAACCACTTGTATTATGAGCCTCTCCTCCATGTTACTGAATTTTCACGTGAAAGAAATAGAGGCGAGCGAAATGCTGATTGTGAAAGCTTTTCGTGCGAGAGATCTGAACATGCAAATGCGTTATGGCTATAATAATCTCCCATTCGTAGGGGAGAGGCGGATTAAATGCTCACCAACAGCCGAGATTGGTTCATTTTGAGAACTACCTCTTGCTTCTGTTCGATAATAAATATCATGAAATAAATCTACATCAGTTTTGCTGACGATACAGCATGCAAATATATAACGATTTAATTTTTGCCCCAAATAAGCTTTGTTATGTTGATTATCGATCAATATTTGGCGAACGATGCACTGTGAGTGCTTCGAATCCCAAGCGCCATTTGCGTTGAATCTTCTGGAGTTCGGCGGGGTGCGCGCTGTAGAATTGAGGGAATCGAGTACTTGGACAGATCTCGAGAGAGCGCCACCCAATGGACTTGGGCTATGCGCTGGTTGTCTAGCGGGAACAGTGAGAACTAAAATGTGCTACCTTTCATTGGACATACTTCCTGCTGCATTACTCACTCGCGGGGCTTGCGCTTAGAACTCTGCCAGGGTCCGCAAATATCTGTTCTTTTAGGAGGTTGAAACTTTCGTCATATTAGACTTTCGATTTGAATGGCGCGTGTTACGTGGAATCTGCTGAACAGTTTATTTATTTTTGGTTCTGAACTTCAGACTTTGACTTGCACGAGGGATCAATTTCCGTACTTATGTAGCGGTAACAAGCTCAAAAATTAATAGAAGACCACCATAGTTTAACTATATTCAACTATATGCATAATTTTTACGCGAATGTCCAGCTCGGGTTATCAGTTCATCGGCCCACTTAAGCCTGGACAGAAGCCTCCCCCACCCCCCTCAAGTGCCGACTCTAGCGACAACTGGTCAATCTATGACTTGCTGACCAAGCAATCAGAGGGATCCTCCTCTGGAACCAGGATAGGTAAAGTTAAGAAACCGAAGAAGTTCATTCGAGCTGCTGGAGGTACTTCGTGGGAGGATCCAACTCTAGCCGAATGGGATCCTGATGACTACAGAGTGTTCTGCGGTGACCTTGGCAATGATGTCACAGATGAACTCCTTAGGGCGACATTCGAAAAGTACCCCTCATTTGTGAAAGCCAAGGTAGTTCGTGATAAAAGGACGAGTAAATCTAAGGGATATGGCTTTATAAGTTTCAAAGATCCACTTGATTATGCCCGTGCTATAAAAGAGTGGGACGGAAAGTACCTAGGATGTAGGCCAATCAAATTGAGGAAATCAGCCTGGAGAGACAGAAGCTTGGAGGTTAGGAAAACCAAAATGCCGAGCATATCGACCGAGTGAATGATTGATCCAGATAGCGGTCTGGCTGTGATACCATTCAGCACTCTTTTGAATCGCAATCTTTTATATATTTTACATACTATCAGCAAACAATTACACGAAGTTGAAGAAACGCTATAATCTCAATCTCGTCCACGAAGCTCTTTGAAATTTCGGTTAATTTGACTCATCAGCCTCGAAGTTTTGTTCACTTTCCCTGAAAATTACTCTTAGTTTTGGGAGTAGGAATCCCAGGACTCTCATAGCCGCTGATTCGCTCAACTCATGGCTTTTCTTGTTTCTGAATGGTGTTGATGACAATATTCAATGGATCTTGAATAGATTGGGCGTTGGCAAGCGTAGTCTTTTTTGACAATGCTATTCTCTGCATCATCCCCAACCAAGCTGGTCAACTTGTTTGATCAAGACAGCTATTCTTTTCCGAACTCTCAACTTAGAACTTCTCGAAAAATGACCACCCATGTCTTGTGGCAGCAGACAACGCTAAGTTCAAACACCTCAGCAGCACCTAAATTTCTCCGGTCGAGGAACTCTTACTTACTGGTAGGATCATGGTGATTCGTTTCAGAACCTTACTAGGGTGTTACCATCAAGGAGCCAACAATCGCGATAGAATTTCTGTATTCAAATTCAGAATCTCGATGATGCGCTGCTGAGACACTTTCTCCGATGCTCGAAAGTGGCCGATTTTGGTGAACATAAAACACGATGTCGCACTGCACATTTAATCATTCGATTCCAACCGTCGAGAGGAGTTACATCAAGAGCTAAATCATATAGATAAGATAGGAAGCATCCTTATATCACATAGAAGATGTTCAAATTCAACATTCCGATGAGCATCATAGTTTCATCCGGCAGTCTAATGCTCCTTGCTATCGGCAGTCTTTTACTTATATGCAACTCGGCGCACACGATTGGCATAAGTGTACCCGAAGACAAAGCGACCACCGATGGGAGCGATCTAGACAAATTTGCCACAGCAAAAAATGATGATGCAGCCGATACAAGAAATGCAAGTGTCGACACACGGCGAAGAAATGGACGTATATACAGCCAAACCGGATATGGAGCACAGCAGCAGGGGTTAGAGAGTTTTGCAGCAGCGTATGCTGCAGACAATTCGCCCTCTTCCGTAGACCAATCCTCTAATCTAGCACAATCGACTGTCCAAGCCAATGATGCGAGTGCCTATGCCTCTTTTGGCGAGTTGCCGCCAAATTCTGCGAGTAATTCGCCGGGATCAGCAACGCGACAACTTTCGACCGCCGATTATATGCCAAGCTCATCATACTATGCAAACTTCATGTCCCCGAGTTCTAACTCGGCCAGCTACAGTGGGCAACAGTCTTCCGGAAGCGGATATCATTCAACTTCAAATCACTACCCGCATTACCAAAAACTGTCCATTACACCCCCAGCCTATCCAACAAATAGTTATGATAGGTACGCAACGGGTTACCACGATCGAGCCTATCCTAGTATGGCCTCCAGCCCAATCTGGTCAGCAAGTTCGAGCGGTGGCTTGATGTCGACCGCCTCGTCAGCTTTATCGCACTGGACCGGTGGCTTCGGAATATCCGAGATAATATGTGGACTCATTGCGCTGTCTATCGGAGCAGTCATTCTCGGAGCACCTTTCTTCCTGATATACCTCGCCCTCATGGGAAACTTCTCTGGCTCTGGTACGCTGAGCTTAACAAACCCTAATGCACCAGCTGCGGGAGGATCTGCTCCCCCTGCAAACGGGCGCCGGAAGCGCCTGGCCATTTTCGAACAGATTGGCTCGAATAGGAAAAGCGATCAGTTGTCTAACTTCGTGGCGCTGGCAAACTCGGCAGTCAGTAGATTGAGCCCATTGATTGACACGGACAAGATGGTGGGTACCTTCAGACAGCTGATTGATTCAATCGAGAAATATTCAAAGATGGAACCGGAGAAAGATCGATTCAGGGGAAAAGCTTGAGGCCCGAAAGGTAGTTTCAGCATATAACCTTTTAAAGGTTATAACTCTGTACAGGTTTTATACCTGACAGGTTATAACAAAAGATACAACACACCCATAGTAATCATCCGTGGGCGATGCAATAACAATTCAAAGTTTTCATTAGACAACTACATTACAATATGTCTGATTATTCAGGCGCAGGGGAGCCAGCTGGGCACATATTTTAACAATAGTGTTTACCCAAATTTGTATATAAATAACTCTTTACACTGTCGCATTGGTTCTTCAAGACAGGCCAAAATTTTTACAGCTAAATCCAATAATCGAGATTATTAGTTTGTTACTGTCCTCTAGTTTCTGTGCAAATAATACATGAATCTGATGATGTTTCTTTGTTTATTACCACTTTTATATCACTGAACATTTGAATTTGCGGCGTCTCGGTTTAGGCTGTGGGCATAGGACGGCTCTGATAGCCTCATCGAAGACGTTCTTTAAAAATCTTTGCGTTAATGCGGAGCATTCTAAATATTTAACCGCGCCAATTTCTTTAGCACAGGCCAAACCTTGCGGATAGGTTATGGGAGCCAATTTGCGATCTTTCAATTTATCAATGGTTTTGCTCTCATCTCTAAGGTCTAATTTTGTGCCCACTAATATGATAGGCACTCCCGGGCAATGATGTTTCACTTCGTGGGCCCATTTGGCTTTCACGTTCTCAAATGAGGCCGGGCTCGTCAACGAGAAGCAGATTAGGAAGACATCTGTCTGAGGATAGGACAATGGTCTTAATCTATCATAATCCTCTTGGCCGGCTGTGTCCCACAAACCTAAATTAATTGGTTTTCCATCAACCATAACGTTAGCTGAGTAATTATCGAAAACAGTGGGTATATACTCTCCGGGGAATGCATTTGTTGTATAGCTAATGAGTAGGCATGTTTTACCAACTGCACCATCTCCAACTACAACACATTTGATTGACTGCATGCTATAGACAGAGGTTGTATTAGTATAATAGATGCTATTTGCTTACGATCGGTTGCTTCGAGAATATCAGTGATCGGTGGTAGAACTTTTCGACTAATACCTCGAATTGGTGGTGAATTATCTCAGTGATGATGGCTAATGATTTTCGATTCAGCCCTCTCGACATCAAAAGGAGCAATTAACGTTCAAATGGCGATCGATGGCAAATTTCAAATGATGAGGCCGATTTGCTTAGGTTTGACTCGGCCGCCTATCGTGGCATTTTGTACAAAGGGACGGCAGGTTGAGAACTAGAAAATGATGACACGCTAATGTCTATTTATCCGTCCTGCAGAGGCTCATCTGCGTCCAAAGAGGCTACAGCTTTCTCTATGCGATAGTAGTAAACTAGTATTTATTTTCCGCCTGGATTTTATAGATCTAACTGTGGCTGGCTGAGGCAGGTGTGTTGTTGAATACTGCGCTGGTTATTCCTCGAATTTTGGTGGATTTGTCTTTAGTCCCCACTCCTATATGCGAGTGACTTTATTTACGCATAGTCGGGCTCGGGTTCAATTCGTAGGGCATTTGAGAACGAGAATTCAAGATTGCTCTAAGCACAGACCCGCCTGCGAGCGGGCTCGAACGCGGTTCGGCCATTACTCCTGCCCTTGCGGTCGCCACAGTGTGTGTGTGGAGCAAAGTGACCCGGTGCCGGATGGGCGTGGGTTGCGGTACTTGCCAATGGCTGTCGAACTTCATCGGCTGGGTAAGAGCGCTGAAATTCTCCCCTTGATCATCATTTCTATATATACTTTCATTGAATAGATTCTACCAGATCATTGTTTCCATCCGGCACTGAGCGAGGGTTTCGGTCTTAACGCCACTTTTACTTTGACTCTGATTATCGAACAGTTTAAGCGTTATTTAAGCAGATTCGATATGGCCATGTTTGTTTGCACTCGAGGTTCCATGCCAGTCAGTGCTACCGCTAGTGTGAGGCATCAGAATATTGCGGTCGTTCCCAGAATTGCGACCTCTGGCCAATTGGATTCATGTCATAGTTGAAAAGACTTTCAGCCAGATGCATACTTGGCTCTTTTCTATCTCTGAATGACTATGGAGATGAGTAGTTCCACTACGATTTCAAATCGACGAAATCAAACTTTGCCTGGAATCACTGCAGTCATAAAACGAACCGAGTTACATGGTTCTGATCTGACACCTGCGACATGAGATCCCGAGAGGGATGCAGGATGAATGATCGAACAATCTGTCATTTCCCTTTATTAAATGCAATTATATAATTCAGCCGTTGGCATTCACACAAATAGATTCGCTCATTGCACAAATTTGTGCGTTTCCCTGCGCAAATTCATAATCTTCACTATGAACTCTTATGCTGTGCGAACTCCTGCAGACTTTTGTTGTGTCCTCAATCAAGAGACGGTGGCCAACTGTTGAAACGATTCATTGGAACTCCAAGATTGTATCCGAATTATTTAGGTTCATCAAGATCAAGTTTTAGAGACAGAAGAGAAGCCCATTTGTCTCAACAGGTAATTCGTGTCAGTTTCGGGGAATAAAAGAGGGAATATTATCAATCATGGCACAGTCTCAGTGAGCCACCGCCCGGTACCTGTTTCATCAACTCCCATCTCCTCGCAATCAGATGAGGTAACAGACTCTATTTCCAAGCGTCAGAGAGCTACAATTGTTAATCCTACAAGTGCAAATATCGTCCACTGTCACCAGAGATACATGATTGAGAAGTAATCATCTATTGAATAAAACAACCTTATTCCGATCGATAACTTAAAATCTAGGTTGGGGCCAGTAAATTAGTTGTCCGAATTAAATCTAAAAATATCTTGGATAGGCATGTTGGCTCACTAGTGGCAACGGGCGCGAGGTACGAGTAGCGAAACTGGGAGAAGCTTGTATCAGTGATTCAATGCGGCAGCCATCTGTGGTTATAATTACAAAAAGAGGCCGTCGAAAGCATTGACACTAATATCCAGCCGGTCTTACGACCTCAGAGCTAGAGTGGCCCTGGGCGCAGATCCGTCTCATCAAACTACAGCTAGCAATGCACTATTACTCGATCTTCAACCATAACCACACTAACGATTCCCTAACCTATCAGTCGCACTAGTTGTTGCGACATCAACACTCGTTTGTCACTCTGCTCTCCGTGCCACAACGAGAGTGATTGTTTCGTAGTAGCAATCAACAGTATTAATTCTCACTAATGGTTCTGGATATCATCCATCTCGGATAGCATATAAAAATACACACGCACACATATCGCTCTGGTATCACTCTAGGGCGAACCACTTTACAACACATATTGATTTAGTGTGCCATTCAGACTCCTCCTATTTATACTTATAATTCATCCCCTTTCTCACAATGCTACAGTTTCACTCGATCTTAACTAGCAGTAACCATAATGAACTGAGCAATTCTGATAATAGCGGTGCTGCTGCGGGGCATGGGGGGGCTCAGAATTATGACAACGAAGAGGACAATTTCCAAAATTCAACTGGTTGGGAGTACGAAGAGATAACTCTTGAACGCGGACCGTCAGGTTTGGGGTTCACAGTAGCTGGTGGAATTGATAATCCTCATTACAAAAACGATAATAGTATTTATATCACTCGTTTCATACCTAGTGGACCAGCAGCGCTAGATGGACGACTAAAATTAGAGGATATTATTGTTAGAGTCGATGATGCTGACTTGACAGATGTTAAGCACTCAGAGGCTGTTTCAGCATTGAAAAACTCTGGTAATCGTGTGCAATTATTGATTAAACGCCGAAAATCAACCACAGGTTCCTTCGATAGGAGCAAGAACGTAGCAACATCAAATAACATCAACAAACCGAGACAATTACATCAACAGCAGCTATCCAACAACAATTTTGGAAGAAACAATACGACTCGTCTTTTCACAAGCACTCAAGCGCCACAAGCTAATCAACTGCCACCCCTACCTAAGAGTACCCAAAGTAGTTCGGGATTGCTGCGAGGCTCTCCTCGATACTCGACCACCAGAGACAGTATACCAAATAGGGCACCGAGATTGAAAGGAGCATCATCATCAATTAGTTTGCAACATCCTGACGAAGAAGACAATGCGAAGGTATCTAACTTATTGCAAACGCGAGGTAGTCCATCGAACACTGGTTTTAGTAAATCTACCTCGGCAATCGACTACGAATTGGCGAAAAGTTTAACAAAGTTACCTAGGACAGTTATACTCCAACGTACAAGCAAGGGATTAGGATTTAATATAGTTGGTGGCGTCGCAGGTGGGGGTACTTTTATATCCTATATTGTGCCGGGTGGCACCGCGGAGCGCTCGAACAAACTTTATTGTGGTGATCAAATATTATCAGTTAACGGGATCGATCTAAGGTTTGCAACTCATGAGGAGGCCGCTTCGACCTTGAAGCAAGCTGGCCAGACAGTGAAGTTGGTTGTGAAATATAGGCCAGAAGAGTATATCAAATTTGAGAACAAAATCAACGATTTAAGGGAGCGAAGTATGATGTCGACTGGAACTCTTCAAACCTCGCAAAAGAGATCCTTATACGCTAGAGCTTTGTTCGATTATGATCCCACAAAAGATTCTGGACTACCAAGCAAAGGGTTGCCGTTCAGATTTGGTGACATATTGCATATAACTAATGCCTCTGACGATGAATGGTGGCAAGCTAGGAGAGTTCTTGAAAATGGTCAAGACGACATAGCTCACGGAATCATTCCATCTAAGAAACGGATCGAAAAACGCGAAAGAGCACGACTCAAGACCGTTAAATTCATCAATAGGAACAGCTCCGAATCCATGCTAGATAGAAGAAGGAAAAAATTCTCCTTTTCAAAAAAGTTTCCATTCATGAAATCTCGGGAGAATGTTGGTGACGACGAATATGATCTAATGGGCTCCCAATCAAATAGCCGCGGTATACTATCGTCGTCATCAACAACTAGTATTAATAACAACAGCGAACGTGGCAGCATCAGAAATGATGCGGAGGAGGTAATATTATCTTATGAGCCAGTGTTACAACAGGAAATAGACTACGTTCGACCAATCGCTCTATACGGTCCCATCAAAGACGAAATAGAGGCCCTGCGCGAAGATTTAAGTTGTGACGATCGGTTTTACAAAATGGAGTTGATTGTACCATATACGACTAGGCCTCCAAAAGAGGGTGAGCTTGACGGGGTGAAATACCACTTTGTTTCAATGCAAGAGATGAAAAGGGACTTGGCAAGGCATAAGTTCGTAGAGGCTGGAGAATTGAACAATAATCTTTATGGAACTTCAATAGATTCTATCCGTGAAGTAGCCGAATCTGGTAAACATTGTCTACTCAATATCAGTCCTAAGGCCATTAAGAGGCTGCACGAAGCCAACATCTACCCCATCTCTATATTAATTAAGCCAAAGTCTATCGAATCATTACTTGAAATGAACAAACGCTGGTCCCATGAAGAGGCTCTAGTCGCTATGGAGCATGCAAATCGACTGGAGCAAGAATTTGGCTCTTATTTCACTGCAACCATTCAACTGGACACTCCAAACGAAGTATTACGTGAGATATTGAATGTTATTTCGCAACAATCTGGACCTCTCATCTGGAAGCCAACTTCTTTCGAAGCCTTGAAGTTTGTGGGATAATGTTTGAACACATGAGACCTCGATTCACAGTCTCATTCGTACTTCTTTTAAACTAATATCACAGCATGTAACTCTTCTTGGCTCCTCGGACTAGATTCGGTTCACAATTGCGCTTCTCCCTTTCAATCAACCATCAACCTAGCGTTTCGAGCAACGGGAGTGTTGGTTGAAAACTTCATTAGCAAATTGATAATAGTTCGTCAGTCGGCGTCTTTACACCGAACAAAAAGATTCTTTGACCTATCAGTTACTTCATGGAGTTTCTTATCGGACTAAATGGAGAGCTGTGAACAATCCTAATCCAATTTGTCCCACTAGCAATCGTGCCGGATTTGCAGTTTCTTTTAATGCTCGTGGAACACCTGCTCTCCTAGGTCGGTTGAAGATTCACTCCTCAGCGTTACTTGAATAGGTGGTCGGTGTAACTTTTGGCTCGATTTTGCTGACCCCAAGCAAGTCCGTCTCGCAAGTGGAACAGTTGAACATTCCACATTTTTAGTGTAAGATTTTGTGTGGGCGTGAGTCTAAGACCTATATGTCCGCCTCGTGGGGGATCACAAATCGAGAGGCCACCACAGCGACTAATACGGACATCAGCACTGGTCCAAAAAAGGCCAGATAGGGGGCCCTCCTTGTCGAAGATGTCCCTGAAGGCTGGTAAATCTGCGTAAGCCCTACTCAGGTGGCTAGACAGCCCGGACGTCGGCCGGCTCATCTCGGTGAATGGGGTCGAACCTCTGTACTAACTCAATGGTGCATGACGACACCACGCCATTGCTTTTGAGCACAAAGTCCCGATGATCAGGGGGGATCCCCCCTTTATTCTCCATGAAATTGGCCACTATACTATAGTAGGTGAACCAAACCAACCATCGCTGTAGTGGTGACCAAGTTCTTGGCCGCTGTAGTGGTGCGAACTTCAGGCTGTGATTTACCAGATTGAGATCGGTCACTCTTTAACTTGCAAGACTAGGGGAGAGCCTGCGTCAAGAATAAATATTCGATTTGCTTGCAGCGTACTGGGTTCTCTCAATCGCTCCCACGATTTCCTTGATCTAGCATATGATTGACGGCCACGTGTCTTAAACCAGAGATACCGGATTGTCATGTGCAGAATCTTAGTTTTGATGACGCGAAACGTCCATCTTGAGTCGGTGCTACAACAAGTGGTTTTATTGGGCTGCACGTACAAGAGGGGATAAATTTCAAGGCCGATGAATCTCAACGGCGATTTGGTTGCAGACTCTCAAATGTATCTACTCATGACTCGAAATAAGTTGTGAGGTAACTTTCATGTGTAACCATTATGGGCGGAGCGAGCTGAGCGCCCGCGAGACTTTGGCAGCCCTTGAATGTTTCCATAATGTAAGGAGGAAAATCCCGTCATGTGCCAAATCAGCCCTCCCTAGGATGTCTCGAGACATTCGCAAGATTAAGCTCGCACAGTTTCACTCTTGGATTTACTCCACCTTGCAGATCCACGATGCTTATCGAAGCAGGTTCTGAGAACCTTTTTTGTCTGCTTACCCCCACTGGCATGCTCGTTCTTGGTTACGCAACCACTAGTTGTGAACTTACTTGCCGCCCGTCGATACAAACCTCTTGGGGACTAGCCTGTCCGTCCGTAGATGGTCCATTCCACTCAACAGCATTCACGCCTGTACGCACTTACGTAGACAGAAAAGGCTATCGTCTCCCGTACGTTACTGCAAGGACAACAAACCTGGAAGAATCATTGCCGATATTAACCTCACCATCCATGGCCACAGACGTAGAGAACCTCAAATTCAAGTAAAACTCTTATCATAGACCATCGATCATTCCTATCTAACATTATACATCGAATTAACTGACAGAGAATTATGATGGACGCAGTGGTTTGTTTCTCGGGATATGCAATCATTCTCTACTTCTTTCTGTCAATCATCTATCGTCTTGCTAGAGGGTTATGGAATTTAAAACTCGGCAGTTTATTTGGATTCAGCGAGAAATTCAGGCCAAAAGAGAACTCATGGGCTGTCATCACAGGCGCCACCGACGGCATTGGCTTGGCATACTCACATGAATTAGTCAGAAAAGGCTATAATCTATTGCTCATCAGTAGAAATCCAGAGAAACTCAACACAGTCAAGCAAGAGCTAGATGCCAAATCAAATAAGAAGGGTAAAGAAATCAGAGTGTATGCCGCCGATTTTTCTAAAACAGACATCTATGAT
>Ga0268249_1000225_pt1 | contig 35117 bp, 30 predicted proteins | sample AgamicAtPe_FD_200257 | JGI IMG/M metagenome (GOLD analysis project Ga0268249, IMG submission 200257) | Agave microbial communities from Guanajuato, Mexico - At.P.e (v2) (version 3) | ecosystem: Host-associated > Plants > Phyllosphere > Phylloplane/Leaf | place: Guanajuato, Mexico | collected... | reverse complement strand
AGAGAGAGAGAGAGATGTCACAGTTCTCGCTCAGTCTAAACGCCCTTTGTGTCAGCTGAACTCGAGCTAACAGACAGAGTGTTCGCGTCTCGCAAGACTCCTCAACTTGGCGTGAGATACCTGAGCTGGCCAGCCGCTGACTTGCTCCTCTTTGTTTCAGCAGTCAAAATTTACATAGGTGCTCCATTCAAAGGCAAGCGGGCTCATCGCGCGTTGGCCACGACAACGCCCGAAGCTGGCCGGACACTCGCGCAAACTTTCGCTCCAAGCTTCAGGCTAAAGACTCTGGCTGGCTTACTGGGCTAACCCGCATTAATGGTTGCTGCTCCCTTACCTTTTGACGCTAGCACACCTTTACCAGCACCATTCGACAACTGGAGGGTCTGAGCAAACAATTGATCCAATATGACGAGTGCAGCTCATAATTAACGGGCATTGACCTTCTCATGTCTCAAGAACTTTCGCTGAGCGAGATTAATCGACACGAAATTTGCATAATTCATCCAGACTGATGGTTGGACACAATTAAGCGCCAGAAGTCGTTGTCAGACAAACGAAAGCTCTCGCAGAGCAAAGGTCGAGCAAAATCTTAGCGAATGTAGGGCGCATCACCGGCTGCCAGTCGGGTTCTCTCAAAGCGACGATTAGCTAGCGATGACAAACTAATATTTCATAAAACACACTCAGTTCAGGTAAAATAATCATTTGTGTGCCGGAAAGCGGACACAATATCTTTAATTCGCCGTCTCCCTCTCTCTCGTTGGCGCACTCCATTTCCACTCTAGATCATCATCCTTTGGTCTAGCTCTTTACCTTTGGTCATGTATCTTTGCGCTAACTCAGCCACAATGTCTTTTAGTATATAGGAGTCCATGTTCTTGCCTAACAAATATAGTAGAAACCAATCGCCAATTGTAGATTTCCTAACAATGATATATAAATGGTTCAGTTGCGATATCCTAAATCTTAGATTCAACATGTAAACGCGAACGGATGGACAGGCAATGATAATAAGCCCAAAAATTAGCATGAGAAAGGTTAATGCTGCCAAAAAGACAAACCAGAACCATAGGAAAATGTAGATTTTCTCGTTAATTATGTTCAGTGGTAGTAGACAAAGCGCGTCTATAGTTTCAATATTTGCAGATGGACCATATTTGTAAAACTTGCATTTAGTTACGCGAGGGAATATTCTGATCATTGGATCTAAGCGTGTTTCTTGGTCTAATTGTGTGAATTCTAATACGTTTAAACCATAGCGCATAAATTCACCTTCAAAAAATGCATCCAATAGAAACATTTGAGCAACAACATTGACGAATGATAAAATTTCACAAAAATAATATCTAGCTGCGTACCAATCGTGATGTCCGCTTGAATGATACAAGTAATCAACAATTGCCTGCTTCTTGAGTGTCAAATCTGGTTCGAATCCAACGCCAACATCAAGGTGCATTACAACCGCCTCCACCTTACCTGATTCCCACAATTTCCTGTTGTATAGTTGCAAACGGTTAGCGGTTTAACGAGCTTAGTAGTGAATTTTGCCCATAAGAGTGGACTTCTCAACTCACCATAGATATCTGGGAATATAGAAAGCTGCTGCTTGTACAAATAAGACAAAACAAACCCATTGGTAATACTTGTGATGCTGGAACTCGTTTGGATCATTTGTGTTGTCAACTCCCGGATGAGGAACCTGTTGTTTGAGAATCTCTTAGAATTGGCCGATCGTTAATGGAGACATATTGTCCATCTATCTGAGCGACAGATAGATGGACAGTTGAGACACTTACGTCAATGCCGACTTTCTTATTGAAGGCTTTTGGGATGCTATATGTTGTATGTATCCAGCAATAGGTATTTATAATTGATTTATCAACTCCATCTGCTCTCAAACAATCGATTGGTTCGCCAACGTACTGTTTCGTCGTTATAATAATACAAAATGCCATCAATATTATGACAGTCAGTGAGTAATGCAGTCTGAATATGTTTCCATCGGTGTGGATGCGGCTTATTTTCAACAAAGATCTAAGCGATCTCAAAATGTCCAACATAGCGCCTCTAGATATCCCTGCTCAATGTGGGCTTGAATCTAGGAACAGGCCGCGCTATGCGTCCGCTTAGCCCTACCCTCCTACGCGGACTCCCTTTCAGTTTGAAGGCAAAATTTCTCTCCCTTGAGGTTGCAAAGAGTGAATCTTTCTCTACTTGACAGGATCAATTTGACGAATTGACGGGTTTTGAGTGTAGGCTCCAAAGCTGCTCGCATGACTAGGGCCAGCAGTTCAAGTATCCTGAGGGATCACTCTCAAGACTTCGCCCAACTAACTCGAGAATCAGTGTGGCCAACATCACCACTCGCAAAATCCGGCTCTCTTATGCCTGGACTGGACTCCCTCGTCCGCTCTCCTACGTTCATTAGAATACCTTGATAACTTTGCTCACCATGCCTCTGATAATCTCTCATAAAACGAACTGGCGGCTATGCTCAATGGCAACCAAGAGAGCGTTTAGAAAATTTCAAGTTTAAGTTGAATTTGACTAGCTCGTCACAATAATAGTTTCAAATTCTGACATCATCACACAGATCTCTAAGGTTATTGTCGCTTTCTCTTTCTTCTCGGCTTGGGCTAACAACTGCGAGTTCTCGCAAGTTGCAACAGGCAGACGAGTACGATGAGGCAACGAAATCCTTCTCACAATCGCCAAACTCTCGTACAATAGCCGAAATCGGGGCATGATTGGATGCGGTCCCATGAACGATGGCGACGAGCAACAAGCTCTTGTAAGACTGGCCCGCTATCATGCGCGGCCATCCCACAAAATGTTCAACAATCTCGAGGAAGTTGCAAAGTAGAAGACATGTCCGCGGGGGAAAAGAGGGAGGAGGGAGGACTTGGAGGAGGAGGAGAAAGGTTAGGGAGGAGGAAGCATGATGTAATGAGGGACAGACGCATAAACATACACCAACATCCTAGGGGCAGAGGGCGCCCTGACGAACGCGCACTCGCATAAACAAACGCTGGCGCCTTTAGCGGGATCATGTGGAGCAAACTAACCAGCTACCACTAGGTCCCCAGCAAGAGAGCCATGGATCCGTTTGTCGCTCCTGTGGGCTAGCGAGCTTTTGGCGGGTAAACTTGAGCTTTGGTGCGGACTTTGCCCCCTTCCCACGACTAGAGAACAAGACGCTCGAAGCGAGGCGATATAACCAACTCGCTTGAGCTCATACGAAAGCCCGGGACTCAAACGAAGCTCGGCAGCCTTTTAATCAGAATCTGGGATAATGGTTCACTCTTTTTACGTGCCAGCAAGCGCTTACTTTCCCAAGAGCTAAGAGCTAAACTTAGCAAACAAGCCCAGCAATTGATAGCAAACTGTGTGTGTTTTAAGATGAACTTAAAATCTTACTCTAGAAGTAGTCAGGGCACATTGAGCAGCTCCCGTTGAAGCCATGTTGCTGTTCCTAGATGAATGAATGAATGAATGAATGAATGAATGAATGGCTGGTTGGTTAGTTGCTTGGTTAGTTTGCCGATGATTCGCCATTTGCCCTCCTCTCTTCTCTTCTAATCGTGCGCCCATAAGGGGGACTCTAGCTCCGTTAGCGCACTTAAACTAAAGCGGGGACACAAGACAGCGGATGCGCTCCATGTCTCAAATTTAAACTCGCCCATAACAATTCAACTTGCTCCGTTTGAGTTGCATCGGTAGCCTCGGGCGAGCAAGTGTGAAGGGACCATTGTTGTCGCTAGAGTTGCCGCCAACTCAAACGGATAAACCAATCAGCATGCGAGTGTAATCTGAGGCCTGGCCAAAGAGGACTGGCGGCGGCGGTCTTATGGAAGAGGATTGAAGGAATAGATGTAGAGGTGCACACAGACTCACAGATATATATATATATATCTGTGTATGTATGTATATACGGGCTTAGGGGTGACTATTTGTCTAACTATCCGTCTTGCTTAGCAGCAAAGTCAAACGAGGTGCAACATTTCAATGGATTAAGAGTCAGCATTGCGCAAAATTGGAAAGAAATTAAGTGGAACACGAGCGAGATCCTTTTCACCCTCGAGCTGGCTCCAAACGAATCCCCGAGCCAGCACACTCCCTGGATCCATCGCTCAAAATGGCCTACAGAGATTTGGGCCCATATGAGAAGCACTGGCATAGGTAGGTTGGCCAGAGCTCGTTATAGCATGAGAAGCTTAAATGGCCTCCCTCCCTTCTCTCGTTCATTCCCTCAGATGTGTGGCGACAGCTCCTCAGCGAGCCTGCTGCTTAGTATTGCGTAAGATGGGGCCAGACGTTTGCAAGACCTGCGGCACTGGCAACAGTAATTATAATTCAACTGACAAAGATGACGCGCGACATAGTAGCGCATCCAGTTGGCCAGATCTGATTGCTCTCGGCTAGAAAACTCGACGTTTCCTGACAATGACTGTCAAACGAATCTAGCCAAGTTTGACAGAGCGCTAGCTACAAAAGTTTCGTGTCAATTGGGGATCAAAAAAGGCTGACTGTCACTCGAACATGATTGATCAAGATAGATCTCGCTCTCTAAATCGGACTGATCTGCAAGTTTGTTTCCGAATTTGGTCTCTCGCCTGGTCGGCAAACAATCCCAAACGATCAACTTCTGACTCGCATCTAATTATAGAACGAATCGAGAGTCATGGTAGGCAGATTCCGCTCGAGTTTACCCTCTGGTAATCATTATAGAGCTTCAGGACCACAACTACGAGCTTAGCGATGTGAGGTAAGATCATCACCCACTAATGAGATGCACCCATGGGCCCCGATTGCGTTGAGTCCGAACCGACGATTTTCTTTCGACAACACTGAATTTTTTAAGAAGTTTATTCTACCTTCTGTTTTGAAATCACATTCTGGAATAGAGCTCACGGACGTCGGTCAAATGCGAACCCGCGACCAAGTTCCATAACAAGTTCCTATGTTTAATCTAGTTACAGTTGTTAATTTTACATTCGTTGGTTACTTGCATCAGTTGGCAAATATGATAATAGTAATAATAATAATAATCTTCAATTCTCAAGTTGATGAAAGATAGTTGATGGTTCGATGGTTTTGATTTAACTACGATTTGATTTTTAGAGATTCTGTTGGCGATAAAACTCTAGATTTACTTTTCGCCTTTTTCAATTTCTTAAATGCTTTCCTTCGTATGCTTATTTTCTTGATATAGTCAACTTTTTCAAATATGTAAGGTTTGCAACCAATTATCGCTTTGGTTTTTAAGTAACCACTGGCGAGATTACCATTGATCTGGCTTCCACCATTTGTGGTCGGTTGAACTTCCTTTAAAGTTAGTTGTTGCTGATAATTTTCGGCTTCACTGGGATTTTTTTGTTTCATCACTCTACCATTGCTATTCGCTTCCTCCAGACCATTAGATTTGATTGCTCTACTAATGCTGTTTGGTGATACTAATTTTAAAAAACTAAGTTCTGAAACTAGCTCTGATATTCGATTTAGCTCGTTGGCGGTTAGCTCGTTGGTTGGAGTTGCGCTTTTATGCCTCCTATGATTGCTATTGTTGTGGTGGTGGTTTCCATGGTTCTCATGTTGGTGATGTATAGCATTATGATGTCCCTGCTGGTTAACGGTGGGTCCACTGTTATAGGGTCCACCATTTTGGCTCGGTGAAGAGGACTGGCTTCTGCTGGTATTACTCCCACTGGTATGTTTCTGGCTCGTTGATGTTGATGATGATGTTGTCGTTGTCGTTGTTGATGTTGCTACTGCTGGTAGTGGCATAACGACGGTTGTTGCAATCGACGTAGCGGCAACAATCTGAGGTGGTTGCAATAGTTGCTCGCTGAGGTTGTTAGTTGCTGAGGAGGAGGCATTTGAGGTTGCAGGAGAGCAAGAGGACCGTCTGGATGGAACAGATGATAGCCTGTATTCCCGCAGCAAACGGCGCTCCTCTTCGCTCGGTGGTGGCGAAGCCATCGTCATATCCAAACCAAAGCACAATAATTGGTATGGATCGTTTTCAAGTTGTTTCGTGACTGTATGAATAGTTCCAATATGACTGATTCATGTTAGATTGATCCAATTCACTGTTGGATCGAAAATCTATGTTTATAATTTAGATTGGAGGAAGATACATGAATCCGTTAACTAACCCAATGTCAACAACCATTTTTTCCACGGTTACCTCAACAGCTGCTCCATTGACTCTTGCGCATCTCATTGTGCCGTACAGCAAAGTGATGGACGCAATTTCGCGCGAGAAGCCAAGAACAAATAGAGTCAAACTGGATGAATGCTCTCTGAACACATGGCGCTTAAATCGCGTGCCCCGGCTCTGAGTTCACTGACTCCATCCACCTAAGCCTCTGTTATTTGTAACAAAAGTTTGAAATTAAATCATGGCCTCACCTGCATCGCGCACAGCATCTGCTTCGTCGAGCCTTCTTGACAAGCTACTTAGACGAACTCTAATTGGTGGCATCTATCCAGAGAGTTCTGAGTACCGCGACAAACTTAGAAATATGCTCAAGAGGCCGGCCACTGTTTACGCTGGTTTCGATGCAACATCAGACAGCCTACATGTTGGCAACCTTGCCACAATAATGAACTTGTTACACTTTCGGAGTCACGGTCACCGAGTCATTTGTGTGGTAGGTGATGCAACAGCAATGGTAGGCGACCCAAGTGGCCATACTAAAGATCGAAAGATACTAGACAAAACTGTGATCGACAGCAATGCAAAATGCATTGAGAGAGATCTCCTCAAACTGTTCACAAATCATGCCAAATACTATCAAAAGAACAGCGAAAAGCCATGGGCGCAGCCATTAATAATTCGGAACTCGACATGGTACAGGGACAAGAATGTTATCGATTTTGTTAGCAACGTATTTCGTCACGTGCGTGTTGGTCATCTGTTACACAAGTCCTCGATATCTGAGAGACTGAAATATGGCACCGGCATGAACATGTCAGAGTTTATTTATCAAATTCTCCAAGCATACGACTGGCTGGAATTAAATAGAATGTACAATTGTAATTTGCAAGTAGGCGGCTCTGATCAAGCTGGCAACATATATACCGGCCACGACTATATAAAGAAGAGCACAGGCTCAGTTGATTCGATCGGCCTTCTAGCTCCCCTGATCACCGATGTCTTAACAGGAAAAAAGCTAGGCAAGTCCTCCTCCAAACAGACTAGTATTTGGTTGAACTCGAGCAAGACCAGTCCTTATCAGTTCTACCAATTCTTCCTTAGAACGCCTGATGAGCAAGTCGAAAAGTTTCTCCGAGTGTTTACTTTTTACGACGACAAACTCATTGAAGATTTCCTTTACAATAACCTCAAGAAGCCAGACGACTCCTGGTATTGTCAACGAAAGCTAGCCGAGAATATCTGCCACTTGGTTCACGGTGATGATGGCTTGGAGTCCGCAAAGCGAATTTCTCATGCATTCTTTGAGCAAAGTCCAATGCAAATAGCAATGCTGAGCGATAGTGAGTTGGATCAACTCTTTGAAGCAAGCTCAATCATCACCATAGTTGGTAGGCATGACATGCGTGTGTTGGATTTGATTAAAAAAGCTAATTGTTTCAAGAATGATATGGATGCCGAGCAGGTTGTAAGAGCAGGTGGTTTGAAAATTAATGGCATTAAGGTGAAATCGTTCAACGCTCTTATAACTGAGGATCTTATTATTGGTAATAATGTCACCATCATGAAAGTGGGCAAGAGAAACTTCTTCTTGTTCAAGTGGAGGTGAGAACTATCGTTGATTTGCCATCAAATAGAATAATAATGTTCGAGGTCTGGAGCCGGAGTGCTCATCACACTAATAGTCATGGTTTCTCGATGTTCTGAGTGGAATACGGGGAATCCTCGATGTCACAGGTTGCGAGTATTCGTGGTTGTTGTCAACTTCTTGCAGGGAGGTCGGATTAAAATGATGGTTGCCATTGTTTTGGTTGCTTGTTAGAAGTTCAAAGTTGCTTCGTGGCTTGGGTGGCAGAAGACCGCCAGTTGAGGAGAGGGGAGATGTCAGGATGATGTTCGTGGATGATGGATGGGAGGGTACTTTTGCTGATGGTGAGCCATTAGTCGTTGGAGCTAGATCCAATAGTTGTCGCTCGTCTTCACTAACGGAACTCGGTGTATCAGCAAGGGCTGATTTGTACAGATCAAAAGTTTCGTTAAGACTAATAAGGTCTTGATTTGCTGTTTGATTTAAAAGCTTTCTTGTTGTTTGGCGCGTGGATCGAGTGAAGGTATCATTGAACTTGTTACTAGTAAGAGGCGTCACAAAGGCTCGATTTGAAGCTGCATGCGACGGTGCAATTGGTGTCACTGGTATGATAGTGTCAGCTAATGGTGGTGGCGGCGATGCAACGTCTGCCTTGTGATTTTCATACTTTAAGGTTGGATCGGTCGAATTCAAACTGGTTGAAATTTTCATGGGCGAGCTAGTTGTTGTTATAGGTGCCGGTTTTTTTCCTTTAGCGAGGCACTTTTGACAATTTGAGCACCAATCAGATGTGAGCCAGTGACTGTTGTGCATGATGTAATCATACTTCTCATCCCAGACATCTATGGCTGTGAGCCACTCGTCAATGTTGAATTTGAGTCCCATTTGGTTGTATGATGCGAGATTAGTTTGAGATAATAAGGAAATTGTAGCTTGATTTTTGTTTCTAGGGGAAGCGAATTGTTGAGTTTGCGAGCGAATGATCTAGTTCTGCCGTACCTCAAAGGTGTGAGCTAGTTTGTCCATGTTTGAGATGAGTGAAATATGGTGACGAATAGTGCGCGTTTGTTTGTTCATTAACATGGATTGTAACATGAAAGCCAACAGAGCTCATGAAAGAAGAAGAAGAGAGAGTTCGTGCTACCGACGCGAAAGCAGGTTTGTGATCTTGCAGCGGATAAACACGATCGCTCACCGGCTTTGCGGGCTGGCCCGTCTCACACAAGCGCCTAGTTTGAGGTTACGTCTATGCACATTTGTGTGAGGCAGGCTTCCATTTATTTTAGTCGTGAGACGTCTGATCAGAGACGTCAAAACTTTTGGCACCGGCTGTATCTGTTTTTGCCCTCTCGGACTGGCGTGCCGCCTATGAGAGAATCCTCTACAATCGTTGTATTTATTTCTGTCGAAACTCGTGAAGCTGTAGTTCGAGAATCCCTTTCCATTCGGCACCATCTTTCTCTCTAATCACTTGCCCGCTCTATTTCTGAGCACAACGAGGTTTGAAACTCGTTGAGCTCATCAACTTTGAATCGCCCATTGGTGGTCGGGGGACCGGGCGAGCAGGTGGCCAGCTCGCGAGAGGGTGGAGCGGCGTGCATGGCAAACTGCTCCGACACATGACGCCCTTCCAGGTTGCAACTACCAATGCGAGCGGGTCGACTCGCAGCAAGATCATCAAATCAGACAGCTTTGACCCAATAATAATTTTACCTACCATGAGGAGCGAGCGCGGGGATTTGGGGTATCAGCGAGGACCCTGCGATCTCTGGCAGCGAGAGGATCGAGTTTCGGCGGGCTCGACCTGACCTTCCCGCCGGCCGCCACGCCGCGCTCGGTGTGGACGTCGCCTGCGCGTCTGCGTTGCGGCCCTCGCTCGAACCCGCACGCTTGCACACAATGCCGATGCGAGAGCTTTTGTAAGGAAACTTTTTAATAGGCTCGCGAGTCTGCTTGGACGCGAATAATACTGCGTTTTTGTAGCTTGGGCCAAAATTAAAGGCGCTAACATTGTCTAGCGGCAACCAAACAAGTCTGCTCGCTCAATGAACGGCGCCAGCGGCGGCGTGAGTAGGAGCAGCGACAGTGGCTTGGCTGCCTCTCCTTCAGCCCAGTGAACCCACAAGAAGCCTCGCTGCCTGAAGTGAGCCATTTTCTCACACAAACACATGGACACAAGCGCAATTGTGTAGGGAATCGAGTCAAGAAACTAGCGCTTGTAGACACCATTTTCAACTTGAATTATTACTCAATAATTTGCTCGCTTTTCTATAAGTTTGTCATTGTGATTACAATTGAAACTACCACAAAAATTATTACAGCGCCATGATGAACAAGATCTATCAAGCGAGCAACAATTCGCATAGATCTGGCGTCGGACAGGCAAATGGTGGTAATAATAACACAACAAGAGTTGGCCCTCAGAATGCCGTCGCAACTGCTCCTCCGCCAGCACAATCCATTAATGTGCCCAGCGCCAATCATAGCCAGCAGCAACAACAGCAGCAACATCACCAGCACCACCATCATCATCATCCACGCCAACATGGTCAAAATCCGCATCCACATCATCACCAGCCGCCGCCGCAACAACCACAGCAACAACAGCATCAACCACAACAACAACAACAACAACAACAACAGCAGCATCATCATCATCCGCCGCCGCCGCAGCCGCTGCCCCCCCAACCGCAGCAGCAACAACATCACCACCACCCGCAAACGCAGCAACTACATCAGCCTCAGCAACAACAACACCACCATCGGCACAACCCTCAACTTCAACCCCAAAATCCAGCCTTCGTGCCACATCCGGCCGGCAATCTGGCCCACGAAATGCCAGAACACAAGCATCACCACCCTCAGCATCCCCAAGTGGCCCACCAGGCCCTACAACAAGGACCTGGCCTACCCCTCGCCCCACTGCCCAACCAAGGTCAGCCTCAACCAAATCCGCAGCATAATCCGATTGTAAAACATCACCCCCCTCCAGCCCAGCAACCGCCCATTGCAACTCCCCAGATTCATCAGCACCAACCTCATCATCAGCATCATCTTCACCCTCATCCTATTAACCACAACCAACAGCAGCAACAACAGCAACATCATCAGCCGATGCATCAGCCGCAAATACCTATCTCTCCCACAATACCTCCGCAGCAATGGCTTGGAGGATCCCATCCTCCAACTCAAGCGCAACCTCTTCCAGGCCAGCACCACCATCCACAGAATGCCCAACATCCTCAGCAACCGCAACATCAATTACCTCCCCACATTGCCCATTCATCAAATCCGCCTATGATGATCAACCAACAATATCCAAACCTGTTCTATACCCAGGTAGGACATGGTTTCGTGCCTCCACCTGGTCATGTATCTCAATATGACCACTCTCCAGTCGCTAGTCATCAGCCTGATTCGGGTGTCAATATTAACTCTCAACAGCCAGTCAGTATTAATAATCACCATCCGGGTAATTTACCTCTAACAACTCAGATGCAAACAGTGATCAGCACTACAACTACTGGGACGACAAATATCCACCATGTCAATAATGGACCAATCATGGAGCCCCATTTATCAAATAGAATGCCCCAACAGACTTATATGATACCAGGCCCTTACTTACAAAATCCTTTCAACCTAATGGTATCTTACCCTCTACCAAATTTAAATACTTATCCTGGTGGTCCCATTCCACCACCTAGTCCTGCCATCATACCTCCTATGCGAGTACCTGGCGATCTAGAGCGGCAGAATTTTAACCCTCAAAACCAAACCACACAACTTCCAACTCCTGCCACATTGAGTCAGCCATCTGTTGTCAAGCCGCCTTTGCCCAATGTTGCACCAACCATTACCCCTCTCGCACCTAAACCTAGAGAGAAGAAGGCTTTAGCTATTGTTCACCCCGAAACCAAGCACGTCTTCACCGTTGATGAATTGAAAGGTTCTCCAACAACACCTCAAGTTCAAACCAACTCGAAAGACCAGCAGTTGAACCCTCCAACTCCCAGAATCTCCGATGAAGACTCTACCTCAAAAGAGGAACCGATCGAAGGCGACGCCACGAAAGCAAGTAATGCGACCACAAAGCCCATCGAAAAGCCTATAGAGAGTCCAAAGTCATCTGAAGATAAGGATCTGCACGAGATAGAATTAAACGACACAGAGAAGCCAGTATCTTCTAACAAGGTGGAGGCACCGCAAGATGCGTGCGAAAAGAAAACTGAGGAAAACGGCGAAACAGAATCTAAAAAAGAAAAAGACAATGATGATCTGATTGAGGAAAATATCGCCGGACTAACCATATCCGATACTGGAAAGTCAGGTGAGGAATCTAAGAGCCCGAGTAACGAACCCGATACCCTTACGAGCACGCAGGCCCAATCTAATCTACCGTATGCTGCTGGTCAATTCAGTCCAATGAATCCAAATGGTAGAAGGAAATACAGTATCGAGTTCCTGAGAGCTGTTTTCAAGGAGATGAAGTTAGATCCCGGCACGAATTCCGGTCCGAACCATAGAATCGATTTTGTTCCTCATTATGTGAACCAAGGCAATAACTTCCGCGAATTTGCATCCTCTCAGCCTCTTGCCAGAAGATCAAATCAACAGGCTATAGGAAAGCCAAGGAGAGTTATAGTAGCTCCAGCACTACCGCAAGAGGTTGAGTTGAAGACAGCAGAAAAGCCATGGAAGCCTGAGTTAGGGGATGAAAAATCTAAGATTGATGAAGCTGGACAAATGGATACGAAGCGTCTCCTCAAAGTGTTCAGAGGGCATCTCAATAAGCTAACCCCTCAGAAATACGAGAGTCTGATTGAGAAGATAGAAGCACTCGATTTGGAGGGGGAGGATAGGCTCAACAGTGTTATTGATTTAGTGTTCGACAAAGCAGTTGATGAACCAGGATTCTGTGAGTTATATGCTAGAATGTGCAAGGTGATAGCAGCTAAGCAGATTCAATTCAGCCATCAGCTTCTCCGGAAATGTCAAGATGAGTTTGAAAAAACTGATTTGTATGACGGTCTGGACGTCGATAAGAGAAAAATCAATATTGAAGAGGAGCACGATATCACAAAAAAGAAAATTATGTATGAAGAGTTATATGAGGACATGCGACGTAGGAGAAAGAAATACTTAGGTACTATCAAATTAATTGGGGAAATGTACAAACTTGACTTGTTATTGCCAAAAATTATTGGTCTTTGTATGCAGTATTTGCTATCAGTGGCTAGCAATGAAAATTTTGAATGTTTATGTAGCCTGATATCAACAGTTGGATTCAAGATGGATCGTGAAGCTGATAAGGAGATAAAAGACGGCTTTCACAACACCCTGAATGTGCTACGAGAATTGGCAAACTCGAAGAAGATGAGCAACGCGTTCGAACTGGAGAGTAGGATTAAATTCAAAATACTAGATACTATTGAACTAAGCAGAAGAGGTTGGAGGCCACGCATGGTTGAGAACAATCCGAAGACGATAGAGGAAATACGCGAGGAGGCTAAAGAGGATATGTTGCGGCAGCAGCACCACAGTCACTCGGGCCAAGGCAAGAATTCTCTAAAATCTGATGATCGTGATCGTGATCGAGCCCGGAAAACAGGCCATCAATACAGCGCTTATTCGAGAGGCCCGAACACAAAATGGTGATGCTCGGTTATTTTAAAGAATACAATCAATCTCAGCAGCCGATATTCGCTGTTAGTTGAAAGATTGTATCCTTTGTGTATTTTCATAACAGATAATAACTAAAATGATCAATTTGTTCTTGCTAATCTGACTCTGATATAAACGTTCTCGTTGCGCTCGTAGGGGAAGAGGCAGCGATCTCGTTTAAGCTGGCGGTTTGTTTCGGTGATTTGAGAATTGAACGCACCAGATGTCGTTGTTGGACTTGACTCGTCAAGGAGCTATATTTTATATGGGCGCAGATAGGGGCGTTGCCTCAAACTCGTAAGTCCATCTAGATGTAAACAGATGGTTTAGACATATTGGAAATTTCTTGGTATTCGTGGCAATTCCGTCGCGATGATTTCGGGTTTTGACGGGAGACCGATGCGGGTTAGTTTCGATAAGAACCTACCTCAGACCATTCTTGATGACGAGGACGATAGCAAGGTATTGGTGAAGAAGGCAGGTTTCGTCAGTCTCAAGGATAGAATTCGCAACTTCAATGACCAATGTAATGATTTGAATCGGGGTCGAAGAGTGCGTCCGGGGAGTACTACAGGTTCGGGGCAGTTCGCGACCTTACAGGAGCTCTTTGCGAGCAGATGTAATTCAGCTCGGCGACAAAACGACCATGATGACTTCTGTCGCCAGCCTAAGCCTAAAGTGCCCATAATGAAGCTAAATAAGGACGATTGGAACGTCAAATGTTGGGAGGATCGATTGAAATTACATAAGAGGCGTCATGGAACTGAGGCCAATGAGAGCCGGCGAGATTTAATTGAACGCACTGGCACGAAGCCCAGGCAGCCCAGAAAACAGATTGAGGTATTTCAAGGTAGGATTGAGGAAGTGGCGTCAAAGTTAGAGAGAGCGCGTGAAGGTATTCCAACGGACGAGAAGTTACATCAGCTAGTGTCAAGCACAAATAGGAGGGCAAAAGTTTCGCACGAGTGGACAGATTTACTGAAAAGCGAGCTGGAGAATGGAACCCATGATCCCAAACTAATAAAGTCTAAAATTGTTGGCGCAGGTAAGTTAAAATTGGAAAAGGCTGAGGCCAAATCTCCGCTTGGACGGCCAATAAGGAAACTCAACCAGGATGACGAGGATGCAGAGCCGGGCAAGTGAAGCAACATTGCAAACACGTGTCGAGAATATATAAGCAATTTGAATCTAGAACACTGTTGACCCAGCTAAACAAGTTGATAAAAGTTTTACAATGTAAACTCGTCCAAGATGGCCTCGAGCCGTTGATGTCCTTAGACTTGTTTATTCAGCGAAGTGAACCATAAGACAGCTTTGGGCCGGCATCATTATGTTAGCCTGCCAATCAAGGGAGCCCATTGGCCTCTTGCAACACTTTAGCCTCTCGTTCGATTGGCCAGAGAGAGAGAGAGTGGCCTAGCGTTCGGTTGATAATAATGATGGTCTTTTGTTGGCTTGCTGCCACTGTGGTGTCTGTATATGGAAGGCTTAATGGAATTCTTGGAGACAGGCGCGAGCTTGTTCAACGTGAACAGCGGACCAGCAGGACGATGGACGGGCAAAATTGGCTCGCTTCCAACTCATACTCTCGCGAATAATCCAATTGGGTCCCTCGTCTCTGGATCTTCCACTGGAGACAAATTGAAAGCTCCAATTAATTAGGCCATCGTTCGCTTGGCTCCATCAAACGCGCAAGTCGACTCGATTGGGACGGCCCCTTCATTAGCTTGGGCCAGAATAACAATTGGCCCCCTCAAATCGGAAGTTCGACCGACACAACTACTTAATTCTAAATAAATTGAGAGGTTGATTTGGAGGAAGCGCGTTGTTGGCGCTCGGGGCAGTGGAGTAGCTCCGGGAGTCCACTGTTCTGAGGCCAGATGAAGATTTCTGTGGCCTTTTGGAGGCAACCTGCGCTACGAAAACCTGCTGTTGGATCGCGTAGGATCTGATTGAATCTCTCGCACCCTCACCTCCCTACTACGCGCCCAGAATCCATAAAATTTTCAGCCCAGCCCAGCTTCCTCTCGCTGCAGTGGCCCTCGAGCCCGAGTCGCTAGTTGGCTCGCCTCAACTGGCTGCGCATAGGGCAGAATGGAAGACTCCACTTGTTTGCCAGCAATCCTGATGACCAGCCAAAGCTGTGCCGCTCCAATTAGGCCTTCATGTTGGCCTTAAGTGGACGGGATCAGTTACGGGCGGAGGCAGGAAACTCAATTCAATGATTTATGCCCCAATCAAGCCGGTCCTCCCCAACTAGCGCTTGGTTCCCCTCCCGAAACATCAGAGCGGCGAACGAATGCAGTTGTCATACGTACACAATTGAGGGCGGATGTTTGACGGTTGCATCCGTCTGGCAGCGGATGCAAGAGTTCAATTGGAGCAAAATGAATCCGAACTTGGCCCGCCCTCTTCCGCTTCCTCTCTAACCGGCAAACCACCGACGAATCTTGCAGCGTCCGAGCCAAGTTGTGTTGCAAATGGCCGCTTCTTGTCCTCCTAAACCCGCGCTTGTCGCTGGGCTTGAACTGGAGGGCAGTTAGCTCGCTGCTCTGGCCATTACATGTAATGTTCGCACTCAAGTTGCTGGCTCCCAAATCTTAGGCCTTGAAGCTCTTGTCTCGCCCTTGCGAGAGCTGCGTTCGCCTCCAGTTCCGTTCGGACCTCAGTTGGCTAATCAAGCTTGTCAGCAACCAAAAACAGCTGATACTTTTTGCCAGTCGCTCGCTGCCAGTTGCTCAATCAGGTGTCAGGAAAACCTGATGACTGTTGGCGCATACCCGTCCAGATAAGCGCGCAAGGGATGACGATCGAGTCGGCCAGACAGCAGCGAGCGAGTTGCAGGGAGCGAGCGCGAGTCGCTAGGTGACTGGCGAGCTGCGCCTGCGTGGCCAAGGCACTCTCGTCCTCTTGTTAGCCTGACAGTGAGGTTCAATTTTATTTTTCTATTCAAACCGAGCTGACAGTAGCAAAAAGGCACCTGTTTATCGGCGCTAAGGCGCACATAATGATGCCTTCGGACGGAGAGAGCTGAGCGCCAAGTGGCTTGGGAGGATGAACTACATGTGGCTGCTCACTGCAGCCATCTCGTCCTTTTTAAGCGCGCCCCTTCAATCAACGGGACTGCAAGCTCACTCAGTCTCGCCAGTGTCAAGCAAAACAGAGTATCGTCTAGCCTCAAGTCATAACAATTCAATTTCTTACAACAAGAGCAAGGAGGATTACGATAATAGTCACGACGAGCAAGCTCAGAGCCGCGTGAAGCGGCGACTCAGAACCTCGAACAAGTTGCCAGAGTTTTCAGCGCCCATTGGAAATGTGACGGCAGTTTTAGGTCGCGACGTTCGCATGGTTTGCACAGTTGAAAATTTGGGCCAATACCAGGTAGGTTCGAGTGAGAGGGCTTTTGTTTTGCGCTTCCTCTGAGCACCTTGATTGGTCGCTGCAACGAGGCTGCCGAGAGATAGAGAGAGCCAACCAGCTAGCAGCAGAATGGAGGCCTCTCGACGGGAAGGAGAGTTGGAGCTGCTCAGAGGGGAGGGGCGGCTTTTGGCGCTCGAAGTCGAGCAAACAATCCAGTTTAAAGTGTTTATTTTGTGATGAGATTATTAGATCGCTTGGCAGCCAGCTTTGCCGGCGGCAAAGTCGCCTTGCTGGCTGGCTGGCTGGCTGGCTAGCAGCTAGCGACAGGCGACCAGCTCGTCTAGTTTTCGGAAGCTGGCAGCCTGTTTGGGCGAGAACAAGGCTAGACAAGTAGATTGATGACACGGGCGGTAACATTTCGAAGGCTCGCATCCGTTGGTTGGCCAGAGGCGGTCGGATGCGCCAGTTTGCCATGAATGAATCTTCCTGGCTCTAGTTTGGCAACGGGCTAAACGCGCTAGTTGAACAAAGAGGCTATTCAATATATAAAATGCGACACTAGAATACTTGGCTCAAGCCTCTATAAGCTCGCTGACGGTTTCAAGCAAAACTCCCGCTCACTTGAACGGGGGGCGAAAATATATTATCGTATTAAACGTTTTGCTCTCCTTTTGGCCTCGGGATCAAGTTTTAGCCCAATCTTATCGCTCCCTAACTCTGCACAATTTCATTTCATCAGCCAGATTCTGTTTTGGTTTTCGCATTTGGTTCTGATGCTGGTGGCGCAGGCAGTTTTATGAGCAGATCCAGAGATGGCCAACGCGGATTAAAGGTGCAAACCAGGACGAGTCGAACAAGTGAGCGGCTTTGCTGCTGAGAGATCAGCTGGCTGGAGGATTTCAATTTGTACGCACACGCGATTTAGAAGGAGAGAGAGGGGGCTGCGTTCACCCGCTCGGAAGGAGCTCGGCGAATGAGACATCCAGGGGGCTTAAAACCTGTCCGCTCTGGGGCTGTCCTCTGGAAGGTAGACAAAAATCAATATCATGTTAATGCTGCTTAAATCAAGCAGCCCAAACTTTGGCCAAGTCCAGGCCAGGAGATCGTCTTTTGGCCAGTTTGCGCCAAGCTGGCTGCAACCTCTTGGGGCTGGCAAAAGTTCCGATTCAAATTCAGATTACCTGCTTGTTTTGTCGCAACAATTTTGTTTCCCCTCGCTCGTGCGAACGTTGCAAATTTTGTGCAGCTTTAGCGGCTTCAACCAATGCGGCACAACCTTTGGTCTTCCAGTTTGGACGAGAATGCAATGTGACGGGCAGCTGCGTTTGCCTCTCTACTCGAGTTTGCTTGCCTCCGAAAGGAGCCCGAAAACTTCCAAGCTAGCGAGAAAAGTAGAGCACAATTCATCTAAACTAAAACCTAGAACAGTGAGCACACATTGAAAACAAACATCTCACGTGATTCATCAAAGTTAAAACACGCGACAATTGAGCTTGCCCAGCAGGTAGGTTAGGCAGGTGAGACGCTTCGAGGCTCAGCTCGTCATGCATCAGCCGATTATTTGATCGAACTTTTGCGCTCCACGACTTTTGCTCGTGTTGTTGTCTCGGCGCTCGCAAGCCGCCAAGATCCAACTTTGGGGCGCCATTGTGGCCTCAATGGGCGCAAATTTGGCACAGACACTCTGGCGTCGCCTCGCCTACTCGCGCAAGAACCCAAGAGAGTTCGAGCGAGAGGCTCCTCTCATGTGAAAGCAACTCGCCTTCCCTTGCAGCCAACCACCTTGAGCCCACCGAAACAGTCGGCCCCAAAAGTAAGCCCATCCGGCAAACACTCGCACACGTACATTGGCTGATAAAACGCAACCGTCCTCTTCGTGATAATAAAAAAGGTGGGGCCTCTTCCTTCCAACTTTGTCACTTGCTGGATTTCCATTTTGTTAATTGTCTTGGGCGCCATCCACTAAACTGAGTCACTTAGGCGCGCGAGCCGGCCAGCCAGCCAGCCAGCCAGCTCGCCGACCAAGCAACCAACTAGCCCAGTGTGGCAGCTAGCCGCCCCGTCTCGTAGGCTCGTTTTGGCGCCAAGACCGATAGAGCAAACAACAATGAGCATTGGACAACAATAAAAACTCTAATGGAGACCATCACTTTTAGTTTACGTAACTCTCCATTGCGCCAGCCTTTGTTGCCAACTAAACCGGCAGAGGAAGCCGAAGCATCATCATTGTTTGTCTTATGTTAATGAGTTGGCTCGTTTGGTCGGCACTCCTCGAGCGGGTTGGCCGGCGGGCTTTGCCACTTGCCGGGCGCGAAGATTGTTTTCGGTCGCAAGCTAAGTTGGCGGCAGGATATAGAGCGAGATTTGGGGGCTCTTGCGTGGATTTAGTCTTGCCACGAGCGCTCCAAGTTGATCGTTCGCTTTCAGAGTGCAACCATTGGGCGCTAGTTGATAAGTTTGTTTGCCTCCCCAGATGGATGGATATGCGGACGCTGCCAGAACCATCGGCCTGATTGCTCGCCAAAGACGCTTGCTTTGGGGCTTAAGTTGGCCTCGCAGCCGAGCTGCCACCAAACTCGAGGGGCCTCGGACCAGAATCAGTTGGCGCGGCTAACGTGAGTGGATATTGGAAGAGCATCGAGGAGCAACCTGGCTTTGAGCGCCTTGCTCGAGTTGGTTTCAAAAAGTATCGTTGGCGTTGCAAAACTGACTCGCCTACAACTGGCATGAGCTGGGTAGACACAAGGGACCCCGAAATTAGCATACTTTTAGCTCGAACATCTGGCTTAAAATCAGCCAAATTCAATGAGTTCCATTCTCCTGGGATGCTCCTCCTCGAAGCTAGAGGCTCGTAGCTTGTGAATGATATCTCAAATGGCGCGCCAGAGTAGAGTTCAGCTGCAGTTGTGACCTTTGGGCCACAGAACTCCGAGCGATTTTTCCCATTGGAGCTGATTTCAGAGCCAAACATTTCAATAAAGATGAGAGGATACTCTTTAGAACCGTCTCCGGTGGTACGCATGCTATTTTTAGTCCTTTGGTTTGGGCACGCGGATTTGCTTGCGCTTGATGGTGGGCAGTCGGCTAAGTACGTTCGGGTGCAGCATGTCTCGCGGTCATAATGCAACTACAATGGAGCTTTCATGAGCCTCCACAGACCATTAGACTTCACCTATGACGCTGCCTCTCTCCAACCATAACCATAGAGATATGGAAAAACTGGCTCGTTTGGCATTGGCGTCCGCTCCTCACCGCCTCTCCATCTCTCCCTGCGGCCAGCTCGAGCAATAATTGCGCTAATCGGACTATCTATCTGGCCGTTTCGCCTTCCATTCAGCTCGTTCATTCGGGTTGGCGGAAGATTCTCAACGCCAGAGGAGCGAAAGGAAGCCACTTCTTGGCGGGCCACAAGTTTTCTGACTTGCTAGGTGAAAGTTATCACCGAGCATTGAATTGGTGCTCGCGCGCATTGAGTTAAGGAGTCAGTAGGCTAGCTTGGCCGGCTAGTTTTGCTCTGCGGGTGATTATTTTGCGTCCAGAAGCGGGGGCCTCATGGCGGCTTGTTTCGGTGGAGGCAAGAGAGCGCCCGATGCGCCAGTTAATGATGAATATATCCGGATAGATTGATGCAACTCGCCATTATTATCTTGCGCGCGGATCGTTGTGGTCAAAGTTGCAAGATATAATAGCGACAATCACGCACTTTCAGCAAAAAGCCGCCCAAGCTAGCGGCAACTAGCTCCTAGCTACTGCTGTAACCTAGATTGAGCTCGCGAGCTGATAAAGCTGACACTTTTGGTTGGCTCGCGATACGCGAGCTAGCTGTTATTAATTAAACGTGTCACCATTGGCCCTTCCCGTGCGCAAAATTCAAAGCGGATGGAAGCCCCGTTGGACGCAACCTCTCCTCGAGCCCTCCAATTGAGTGGCCACGATTCAGACTTTGGCCAAAGAGAAATTAGCAACTCTGCTCTCTCGCTGCCACGGTCACGTTCTTTCCCCTTCGCTTGCCAAGTGACCTGAATTGCAGCTTTGCGGCTCGATCAAAAGGGCGCCAAATTAGCCTAGCTGGTGGGAGACCTTTTCATCTGAACGCACGAAATGGCAAACCGGCCAATCACAACTCGAGGGTTCAATCCAATCGACCCAATTTGGGATCAAAACTTTACCTGCTCTCTGGCCCAGTGCGTATGTTAATTCTCAATTCAAGCCTAGCATAACAACAGCCAACACCAACTCTCGCCCGCTCAACCAAACTAAATAGATCGCCTGGCTCAAGGAGGAAACCAAGACCATAATAAGCATCGATACCAACATAATTATAACCAACTATCGGATCTTCCTGATTCCCGACGAAGAGGAGCGCAAGTGGGTCCTCCACATAAAGGATGTGCAAGAATCTGATAGGGTAAGAGTTGGTTCCCGTTTGGCGCAATCAGCGACTTACCGCTTGGCTTCTCTCGATCATGGTTGCCTCCATAACGAGCCTGGACTCCCTCGCGACCCCTAAACCTGCCCCTCCCACAATTAGCCCCAACTGGCGCCCTTTTTGTAAATCCAATTGCTTGCAGGAGTTGCCCTCCTCGACCGACGACTGATCGTTTAAGGGCCCAACTGTTTGACACTTAAACGCAACAATTTACCTTGATCACGGCCCTTGGCGAAATGTCTCGTGCGAGATTCAGACTGTAAAATTTGCATGCTGCTAACGTTCTACCGTCGTTATCCAGGGATTTTATCAGTGCCAGGTGAACACCAGTCCAATGCGAGCAACGTCCGGCTACCTGGAGGTTGTTGGTAAGCGCAACTTTATTTTGAACAATCAACGCGGCCAAAACGGTCGATTCTAACATGATTATCACGCTCAACTGCCTAGTGCCGCCAACAATCATTGAGTCGCAAACGAGCCAGGTAGCTGAGGTCGCAGAGCACTCAAACGTCAGCATCCAATGCAAAGCGAGTGGCCATCCCGCCGCTACCATCTCTTGGCGCCGCGATGATGGGCTGCCAATCAAATTGAATGGCCGCTCTCAGGTGGACACTTTCGAACAAGGTGGACCTGACCCAAGTTCGACTCTAGTCCAGACAGCGTTCTTCAAAATACCCAACGATGTGCCTGCAACAGTCATGCCTGGTGAGTATCGGCTGGTAGTCTTGGTCAAACAGGAAGCCCGACCTCCCAATTAACAGACAACTCCAAATTCACTCGAACTCGAACTCGAACCAAGCAGAGCTAGCCGACATTAAGAGCGACAGACTGTCCCTGTATAATGTGGATCGATCGATGGCTGGCATCTACGTTTGCACTGCATCAAATGGCTTGCCTGGCCAAGCGAGCAAGAGGATACCTGTGTATGTTAAATGTAAGTGTACTCAATCAAAGTGTAACTGAGCCATAATCTAACGCAATGGCCGATAAACTAAACCCTTCGCATATAATCAATTCCATTCAGTTGCACCAAAGACGTCCGTCCAGAACAAGTACATTTCAGTGAGTTTAGGCGACCAGCTTGAGATCGACTGTCTCATAGAAGCCTTCCCAAAAGCAAACAGTTACTGGTCCAAAAAGTCCAGCCACCGGCCTGAGTTCGAGGTTGAAACGAGGCGTCTGGCAAGAAATGGCGCTCAGCGCGCCAATTTGGCCAAACAACCGAAATCTCAAATCTTTTTAGCCAAGCAGTTGGCCAACAATGAATTAGTAGCTGACGATCAACAGCTGGACAGTCTTGGCTGGACTCGCAATCGATCGTCCTCGCCAGTGACCCGCTTCAGTTGGCCCATTGAAGCGCATCCCCATAATAGAATCTCCGTGAGACAGGCGGACCACCGGCTGGCCAACGATGGGATAGCCGCTGAATTGCCAACTCGCTGGCCGTCGCCAGTTAGCAGAGACAGTTTGGATGGAATACGGCGCCCACCAAGACAATCGGCCACAAACAGAGCCTTCCAAGGATCGCAACCTCTAGTGACAGTTAAGCAGACTGCACTCAACTCTTACACTTATAAGCTCCATCTTACGATCGCGAAACTAAACAACGACGACTATGGACAGTATACCTGTATCTCGAGCAATTCGATGGGAACCTCCGAGTCGCAGGTGATAATTACAAGTGAGTGATGTTTGGTGTTCATTTAGAAAATGTCATTGTGCTCTGCTGCTGACTGTTTTGCCCCCTGATTTTGATCCCCTAGAAGCAGATAAGCAGGCCGACGGAGAGTCCAGATCTCGACCAGATGGATCGCGGCCGAGCGAGGATGGCGAGTATCAGCGCGATAGTCTTGAGTATATTAGGCAAACTCAGTTTCAGACTGAGTCTCGCAGGAACTCAACGGGCGGAAATAGGGTGGTTTACGGTAAGGTTCACGAAAAAAGCGTTTTTCCAGAGTCTCTCTTGGTTAACAATCAACTGACTGTCTATATACGAAGACGAAAATTACCTCCAAGCGATCAAATCGCGTCTAAACAACAACAACAACAACTTCGTTGGACCCAACAAGCTGCACCAAAAGCTCAAATTGAGGCGTAAGTTTTGCTCGCTAGTTGCTGATCGTAAAAGCAGCTAATGAAAGACCAGAAATTAACCATCAAAACTCTCGCTCAGAATCATCGGACAAAAACTCAACCATCACCAATCCGAGCCCGAGCATTCTCCTGGTGATTGCGGGCTTGGCGGCCATTGTTGGAACACTTGCGGGCCACGCAACTGACTGGCGTGTAAGGTAGCCTTGAAATAGCCCCAGCTCGAGGGGGGGGGGAAGCGTATAAGTTATACGGTTGCTTGTGAGGCCAGCTGAGAATTCGATTGATCCATCCTTGTCAGGCTGGCAGGGACCGACGATGCTTTGTTGGAGTCTGAATAAAAGTATAATGTTAACTCAGCGAGTAGCACGGCCCAACTAGTCCATGGTCTGAGGTGACGGGAGAGGAATAGGGGGAGCATGAGGCGAGTAGGTGCTTGGTTGGAAAGAGGATAGGAGTGGAGAGAGTATGACATTTGCACTTCTAGTCTGGAATCCATGGATTTCGTGAGCTCGCTGACAGATTTCGCATGAATATTCACGTTTAGTTGTCTCGGGTGGATCTTGTAGAGCCTACAAAGGCTTACTCCTTTGTCGGCCGCTAGGGGTATCGAGCGGCCAGCCCCACGGCCAGTTGCTATGAGAGCCACCTAATAGCGCATACTCGAACGCCATCTCGATGCGCGACCGGTACTGAATTCACGCGCTCGTTGGTTGAAAAGCTTGTGCTCTCTGCATCATGACAATTCCCGTGGTATTGTATACAAACTGACGATTGCGCCAATGCCGAGGCTATTATTCGCCCTAGCTACGCGAAACACTAGACAAATAAAATGGACTGACATTCAGACTTCGTCGACCATTCCCTTCCTATTAGATCTCACAAATCAAGTCGCGTTCTATCCTTTTCAGCCGGGGAATACACAAATCCGAGAGTTGAGGTGGAGAAATAAAATTATAGATAGAAAATTTTAGCTCACTAGAATGGATTTCGCCTTTAAAGGACTCAAAGGGTTCGCAGCGGATGCAGCCACGGCACTGAATAGAGCTGTTCAGGTAAGTTAATGACGAAGGTCATGACCAGAAAACGAACCCGACGAATCTAGTTGTTAAATTGAACCATCAAACAATGACTTAGTTCACCGAGGAGAGACTCGGACATAGCGAGCGCACGGAATTGGATGGATACTTTGAGAACTTACTCACTCGCGCCGAGCAAATTAAATCTTGGACGGAGAAAATAGTTACCTCGGCCGAGACAGTGTTGCAGCCAAATCCAGGCACCCGAGTTGAGGACTTTCTTATAGAGAAACTAACCGTCGCTGATAAACGAAAGGATCGTTTGAGGAATCTCGAGTGGTTGGGCAGTAATATGGTTGCCGCTGGACAAGAGCTTACGCCTGGCGATAATTACGGAAGCGCCTTGATCAAATGTGGCCAAACCCAACTCAAGATTGGCCAAGTTGAGCGCGAGTTTGCTTCAAAAACCGACAGGGATTTTATAAAACCGTTGAAGAAATTTCTTGACGAGGATGCAAAGGCTCTGACAAGAGAGAAGAGAGTCCTAGAAGTGAGAAGGTTAGACCTAGATGCTGCCAAGAACAAATTCAAGAAAGTCCGATCTAGCGACCAACCACAAGCCTCAAATGTAAGCTCATGTTCGACTATTTTGATTCTAGTAGCGCGGATAGTCTGGGCACTCTAACTCAAAACTATGCTCCACCTCTCACTCGCTCTTCCTCTCTTTTTCTCTCACTTTCTCAACTCAATCTCTGCTCACCAAATCGTCATAGCACACCTTTGACCAGGTGGTCAAAGAACTCGATGAGGTACCTTTATCACGCTGATTGCTCTACTCGCGCACCCCCGAGACCGCACCCACTAACCAATCACGCCCCCGTGCATTATCAGGCCGAACACGAATTACGCAAAACCCAAGAGGAGTTCGACAAACAGGTGGAAGTCGTTAGCTCTATTTGCAACAAAATTATCACCTCCAATGAACAGCACGTGAAATATTTATCCAAATTTGTTGAGGCGCAGGCTGAGTACTATCAGCTGGCCAACCAACATCTCATTGATCTCCTCAACAACAGGGAAGATACGCCGAATTCATCGGCTAGGACTGGCTCCACAGGCTTCGCAACCTTTGCAGCTCTTTCGGAGAATTTACCTGAAGAGTGACTATTGCTAAGTTGATTGAGAGGACCAATAACTTTGCCTCCGAGAGGTTCTTTTATGTTTTTTACAAGATTATTGACCTGGAGCCCAAATATATTCAACTGTTTTATTAGCTCGCCGGCCTTGATACATTGAGGGCCTGAAGAGATCATCCGTCTAGACAGCTCTCAGTTACTCCAGCTTTTTCTGGCTCAAAAGAAAACATGATGAACCAAGGGACCAGTAGCGCATAAATTTACTTTGATTGTTCCAATCTGTTACTCTTACACAAGATATGTTAAAATCAACAAACACTGTTACTTATAGTATGCGAGATGACGCATACATGCCACCTTCCCCCGGGGTCAGCACTCACTTACAACGAATTTCAAGTTTACTAGACTATGTAGTTGATCTGAATCAAAATTTAACCCGTTCTCGACTCAATTTGATTGTCAGCTCGCCAGGTGGAGTTTTGGCAGAAGCCAAGTCTGAGCATTCAATGCTGATGAGTTTGGTTTAGAAACACTGAGCACTTAAATATAGAACATAGATCTATTTTGTGCTCCCAAAATCTTCTCCAGATGCGTCTATCGCAGCGCCTACTTTAATCGCACTTCGTGGCCTCCAGTTCGGAGTCTAAAGTAGCAAGGCTCGGGGACGTAAATCGAACTTTAAAGTCAGCTTCCGCTACTAGCCTAAAATGGCCCTAATAACAAAGTGGACTTTGTTGTTGTCGTCACTAGGCGTGCTTTTCCTGTGTAGCTCTAACTCTGATGCATCCGATGAGCATATAGAGGTAGCCTTCAAGTCGGTCACCCTTAAGGATGTATGTGCTAACCGACAGGTGCCAATAATCTCAGTTGCTGACGCTAGGAGGCTAATTGGCGAGCTCATTCAAGAACCCGATATGTGTCCAGAGAGCTTCAGGCAGTCTCTGTACGAGTTGAGTCCAGTTTTGGCTCTTGAAAAGGGTCAGAGGTTGTGTGGCGAGGCGAAGTTCAAGCAGATTGCTGAGTATCACTTCCGTTACATAAATCCAAAACAGGAGACTTATAGGACGGGCGACGACCTTGACCATTTGAACAAGGTTGTCAAGAAGCGGCCACTCACCGAGGAGAAGTTCGACTACTCTGTTCAGTTGGACGATTACAAGCAGGAGATCATGATTCCAATATCTCTGCAACAATTTTTCAAGGCTTGGGCGCTGCAAGTAAGCGGCCTATGCAAGAGAGCCCTCGTTGACAACTTGGAACGAGCAATACAAACCCTACTCTATGACACCGAACTCGATCTGATCGATAGGTTTGTTAAAATTGGTCCCCAAGTGATGGATCCAATCACAAAGTCGCCGACAAACGAGTTAAAATTTAGCACCCTGGTATATATGCCAGAATTGGAGGGTTTTAGGGGGCCGAATGATGACGTTTTGCATGCGCAAACAACCCAACTTGACCTGACCAAGGAACCCGAGTTGAACGTGTTCATGCACGCTTGTCGGGATAGATTCAGGCCCATCTATTCCAAATTGATTCTGCCAGTTGTCCGGCTGGCAAAATTGGGCTACGATTACGTTGGGCCGAGAATAGACGATATCAGTGATACATTCACAAAGGATTCACAAATGTTAAAATGGTTGGCGCTGACGAGCGTCTGCGAGTATCAGGGTAAAGTTGAATTGATTGAGCCTGAAATTGCTCCAATCAAGATGATACCAATCGACTACGAGCCAATGATAAACTATGTAGTGGACGATCCGCTTTGGATAAGAGGAGCCGAGGCTCTAAGAAGGGAGCTTCAGAGGATTGAAGGCAAAAATTCAACGGGATTGAAGCGAATCCTGTTCAATGCTGGAGTTAGCGGCAGGAAGGCGCTTGCCTTGCTCGATCCGCACCGGTTTGCTTGGTACAGGAGGAACCAGAACACTTTGAGTAGCTTTCTAAACTCGGCCTCCATAGGATCAAACGCTCTGAGCATCGGCGTATCCTTGGCTGGCTAAAGTGTTCCCATCGGCTTTGGGCGCGTCAGCCTGTCGTCAGAGCAGTTGCGCTGGCTTGGATGCTCGCATTGAAGCCGGCAACCATGCGCTCTGTTCGGGCCAAAAGTGTCCCCGAAACGTCAGTTATTTTCAAGGTTGCCTGGCTGACCTAATCGACTTCCTGTAACTTCTCAAACTTCGCCCATTTACGTGAGCACGAAATCTATTTTAAGCAATAGAATAAAGTTCATCTGCGATCAAAAATAACACGCTCACACATTGTTGCAATAACGGGCATTTTCCTGATAGCTGAATCGATGCTCCAACTCTATAGCTCGGCTTCGAAAAGCAACGGGTTGTAGCCTTTGCGTGGGCGAAGCTCCAGTGGAGGCTCGCTTTGCGTCTTTTCCAAATGCGACCACATGTTTCCTGTCGCATTTGGAGAGGCCAGCCAATCAATTGTGTGACATTTCGAGTTGAGCCAAAATTAGTGCGCACATCTTGAATTGATCAAGTGGAATCAAGCCGAGCGACTGTTAGAGTTGAAGCAAATTTGATTCGAACGATGCACTCGAAGGCAGAGGCTGATCGCTAGAGCAAACGAGCTAGCTTTTTTGCCCATGTAAGCCGAGCAACCTTGAGCCTGAACCTGGTGCCTGGTAGCCTCAAAACTTGGACCACCTGTTGCCCAAAGGATGCAACGTGGCTCCATTTCGCTCGGCTGTGCCAAGCTCTTGATTGGACTTGTGGTTGGAGTTGGATTTGTTTGCGAGTCGCTATGCTCGTTCCATGCAAACACAGACTTCAAATCCATGACTTTCGATGACGCAAAGAGAGTTTGCGCCAACAAGGAGGTTCCAATCTGGCACATTAGACAGATGGAGCAAATCCTCTCGATAATAAGGCGAGCGGAAAACATTTGCCCAGATAGGTACATGGCCTCGCTGTTTGAGTTGAGCGCAATTTTATCCCTGAAACGCGAGCAACTTTGCAACGAGCGCTCCTTCGAAATGTTCCGCGACTACCACTTCAGGTTCATAGCGCCTCTGAGACACTTGAACAAGCGGCCGAGCCAGTACGAGCCGCTGCCAACCGAGATCGTGCGCGAGCAGCTCCATCCGGAGCCAAGAAGGTACACCGTCCAAATAGACCGACACAATCAGGCTCTCATGGCGCCCATAGCGGTGCGGCACTTTTTCCTCGCCTTCGGCCTCCAGCTTAGCAGCCAGTGCAAACGAAACCTGTTGCAAAATTTGGAAACCGATGAGCGCAAGTTCCTGACGGCGGACGACTTTGCAGTGCTGATGCTGTTCGACAAGGAGACTCCAGTCGGCGAGCTCCTCTCGGGCGACATGGAGCGGATCGACTTCGATAGCGCCCTCTACCTGCCCCAGCTGGAGGGCGAGCGAGCTGAGTTTTCGAGGCTGAAGCAGGAGCAAACTGTGCACCTCAAGACGAGCGCCTCGCTAGACTCAAGCCTCTTTCAGCTGGTCACCGCTTGCCAGACCAAATTCAAGCCCATCTACGACAAACTGCTGATGCCGGTGATAAAACTAAGCAAACTCGGCTACGACTATCAGGGCGAGGGCCTGAGCGAGCCCGAGCGCGCACAGTTGCTCGGCTCGAAGGTCAAGTCTTGGCTTGGAATTGTGCATGTGTGCGAGATTTTCCACAAGGTTGTTGTGATTTCGCGCCAGCCAACCGTCGCCGAGCTGACAACGACGACGACGACGACGACGACTACAGCGGCCCCTGGTGTCCTCGGGCCGGCCGAGGGGCGCAACGTGGTGGAAGTTGACCGGGTGGAAAGGATGACTGCGGAGGAGGTGAGCCATTTGGACGAGAGCGAGGCTCTCGGGCCGACAAGCTCGCTCGCCTACGAGGTTTCGGTGCTGACCAGGATGGAGGAGCGCCTCTGCGTTTCTAGCAAGCGCCAGCTCGACTTGGAGTTGTCTAGGAAGAGCGGGAATGGGAATCCCTTCGGCTTTGCCGGCTTGATGCGCAAGACTGGAAACACAATCAAGCGTTGGTTTGCCAAGTTGGACCTGATGAAGTTTGCGCACTACCGGCAGAACTCGCTCTGGTACTCTGGACTGCTGAACTTCATCTCGTCGTGCAGCAACGTTGCGAGCATAGCGGTGACGCTCGTTTTCACCGCCTCGGCGCTCGGCTGAGGCGGCCGGCCAGTTGCGTCCGAGAGGAGCCGCCAGTTGAAATAAAGGCCGAGCTTGGCGGCCGCCGCCGTCGACCTTGGAGGCGCGTTTGCGGCGGCCGACTGAAAGTTGGCATTAGCATAGCCTTGAGACGCGTCCACTCGAGCTGAGGCGAGCGGCGCCACTTACGTGCGACACCACTCGCGCCTGGGCCTCCATTTCGGGTCCCACTTCGAGCTCGAGCTTGGGCCGCCTGGAAGCGGCGCCGGCAGTTCCATTTGTGGCGCCGCCGCCGCCGCCATTAGGCTCGCTAAAACTTGCGGTCTGCCCGTCGAGGCTGGCTGGCGGCGGTTGTTGCCGCTCGAGGGCCTCGCCGATCTGATCCGCGGATGGCGCGCAACTTGTCGCCCGCAAACAACTGCCAATAACAATGGGCAAAAGTAATTACCAGCCGCCAACAAAGCGCCTCATGTTACAAAGCGAGCCGAGCATATTTCTCAGCCCAAAATGGGCGCCCTCGGCCCGCCCACTCGGAGTGGCCGCCTGACGCGCCCGTCCGCTCGCTCGGGGCGCCGCCGCCGCCGCCAAGGCTCGTTATCTTGGCCCATCATTAGGGGGCTCCGCTCGAGGGGAGCGCGAGGCAATTGAGCCGGGCGCATTTGCGAGCCAGCCGCCGGGGTCGAGCAAGCCGGCTGCCCGTCCACCTGGCCGCGTGATTTATGGAGGCGCCCGTTTGAATTGCCTGTCGGCGGCGCTCGGAGTTTGCGCGAGCAAACTTGGCCCTGACGGGCAAACACAAAGGCGGGCGATAAATTTACATCCTGGCCGCCAACTCGCTCGCTGTAGCTACAAATGTGGCTTAGATTAAAACCGGCCGAGGCAGAGTGGCGCGCGCGCGCAAGTGGCCGGCCGCTCGCGACAAGTGCGCAGTTTGGCGAGATAAATATTTGGCCGAGCCGCTTTGCCGCAAGATATTCAAATTTGCCCACTTGGCTCGCTTACAACTCGCACTGGCTGGCGCCCACTTCCGGCGCCCTCGCGCGAGTGTTTGCGCTCGAGAGTCGTCGCCGCAAGTGGCTTGTCGCGCAGCAAGCCAGCCAGATGGCCCAGAGAGGAGGGCTGCCGGTTGTGGTTGGCGCTCTGCTCGCTGGTGGCGCGACAAACAGTGGGCCAACTCTCGCGGATCCGCCAATGGGACGCCCGCAAGATTGGCAGGCGGCGCGAGCGCGCGCTGATTGGCCCCCGCAACCTTTCCATGCAGTGGCTCAAGCGGCAGCTCGCCAGAGCGACCGCAACACGCAAATGGAGCCAGCGGCGCGCCGCAAATGGGCTTCGGGCGCAAAGTAGTGCTTGCGAGGCCCGAGGAGCCTCGTTTGTGCATAAGTTGGAGCTTTGGCGGTGCTCGGCGCATACCTGCGAGAGCGGCAGTTGTTGTTATGGGCGGCCATGTTGCCAATGAGGGCCAGGCGGCGCCGACCACAGCCAGCCTTGAATCTGGCTGCCACGCACTTGGGCTGCAGTTGCGGGCGCAAGGGGCGCCCGCCGTTTGGCTGGCCGCCATTTAATCATCGTTTGTCGGCCGACCCACTCCAAAGACAACAACGAGTTGGGCCCAACATAAATTGGACCTCTCAATTTGCGGCGGCCAGCCGACTGGCGGGCAGTGGGGCGGCCCGAGTGGCTAAGATTGGCGGCTTGTAGCTGGCGAGCCACTCGCACTGCCACTTGTCACTGGCGGCCGCTCTTGGATTTTGGCGCCGAGTTTAGCCGAGCTGGGCGGCAGCTTTCGCAGAGTGGAGCCGCGACTCTCGGCTTGCGCGGCTGCACTCGCACCGCCACTTCCGGCCGCGGCAGCCGAGTGTGATTTCTCGGCCACCGGCTGCGCCACCAGCGAGAGACCCCAAGCGGCGGCGGCGGCGGCGGCGGCTGCTGCAAGTAGCCGGCGGGCGCGCGTAGGCTGGTCACGTCGCGGGGGCTCCATCGCGTAGGCCTCGCACGTTGGGCTGCCGGGCCGAGCCGAGCCGAGCCGAGTTTACAATTCCCGCCACTCCAACAATTGGCGGTCTAGGCGGCCAGCCAGCCAGCCAGCCAGCCAACTCTGGCCGCCAATGAATCAAAATTAAATTCTCAACAGATGTTTGCATCAGCGGGCGTCCGCGGGGCTGCGAGCGCGGCCGCCTGGCTGCTCGCCTGCGGGGCCAGAAGTCGGCCGGCCAAGCAGGCGGCCATGATATATCGAGTGGGCGCCGCTGCTTTAAAATTCAACCGCGCTCGATAAATCATGCGGCCGCTCGCTGCGCTTAGCCCGCCGCTGGGCCCCAATTGTGGAAAAAACGCCAATTGCTGTAACGACCCACTTGCTCCGCTCGGCCCCCTTGAGGGCCCCATTTGGCCGGGCTGCTCGCCGCTCGCCGCTCGCCGCTCGCTGCTCGGCCGGCCAGCTGCAGCGACCAGCAAGCCGGCCGGCCGCCTCCACGCGCAATTAGCTCGCTCGACGCGGGACATTAGCGCCGCTTGCCGCCAGCGCCGCGCCCAGAGGTCGCCCACTTCCGGCGGCCGGCTCGAGCGGCCCAGGTGGCAGTGCTCGCGGCTTTGGAGGGGCCGACAGGTAAACAAGGGCTAGCGGGGCGAACAGAAAGATGGGGCCTCGCCGAGGGGTTGGCGGGAGGCTCTTCGCGCTCCAGCGCCCGTCTGAGGCGCCCGCAGAGGGGCGGGCGAGCTCGGCCAGCTCGGGCCCCCCTCTTCGCGCCTCGCTTCCCCCCATGGCGGCCGGCTTTGCGCGCTCGCGGCCGCAACTCTGAGGAGGCGGACGGGCGACAAATTGCGGCTCCGCTCGGTTGGTGGTGGGCGTGGCCCGCCGCACAGTCCGTCCGCCCGTGGGGCGAGCGAGTGGGCGGCGCTCGGAAGCGCGCGGCCGCCCAGAGGCTCGAGTCTGGGGCCGCCGCCGCCGCCGCCGCCGCCGCCGTTGCTGCTTGTGTAATTTGGGTAATTTGTAATTTTGGTTGGAGCCGGCTCACGCTGGGCGCAAATCACTTGCAAACTGACCGCCCCAGGATTGGCCGGCACATCGATTTGGGCCCATTAGAGGGATAAGCAGGCGCTTGGTTGCCGCTCTCGGCTGAGCCGCCGAGCTGGCGGCCAGAATCTCGCGCCAAAGTCGCCACTCGCTCGCCGCTCGGGTTGCATCTCATGAGACACTCGAACTGGACAAGAGATAGGAGAGCGGAGTTGAGTTGAGTGGAGGAAAGTCGGACGCGACTGAACGAGCGGCAACGAGGCGAGTGGCGCCAGTCGTGTTTCTCCTCCAGCCTGCGATTGCCAAGCAAGCGAGCGGCCGCAATTCGCTGTCCGGACAACAATGGAGCCTCTGCTGTAATGCGCCGCTCGAGCTCCCCCTTTGGCCCGCCCGCCGCCCAGTCAATCAGGCCAAAGCTTTTCAGCGCTCTCCGGGCGGATTACATGGCGCCGCTAATGGATAAGGCCGGCCGCTTGCTTTGACAGTTGTCATAGGCGGCCGCATCAGGGCGGCTTGTTTTCGAAATCCCAAGCTTTTAAGGTGGCCGAAGTTGCCAACCGGCTCCATTGGGGCCCATTTGAGCCTCCATGTCGCTTGTTGCCTCCAAAAAGTCTTCTCTGCCAAGATAATCGGCCGCTCGCACGAACAGGTCGAGCTTGTTTGCTCGAGTTGGTTGGAGAGTTCGAGCATCAATTTGGATGCGAGCGGGGCGCAACAAACAAGCGGCCAGGTTGAGCCCGATTCGCTCGCCCGTCCTGCTGGCAGCCCTGGCGGCAAGTGATTGATAAAGCGAAATTAACACGCCAAACGGACCAAAAATTGGCGTCCGGCTTGTGCGCCTAGCGGCGTTTGCGACTCGCGTGTGCCGCTTCCTTTGTGCGGCCAACTCGCCGCGAGCGCGCAACTTTCAACCGCGACGGCAGCGCCCCCCTGCGGCCGCGCGCAAGCGCACCGAGCGGAGCCCAAGCGAGCCGCCCCGTCAGCTCCAGTTGGGCGCTTCTGTGGCCCATCAATCGCCATTTGCGGGACTCAAACGGGGGCGAAAAGTGAGCCAGCTCCACCAAAGTGCCACCACAAACAAGACAAAGCGCGCACATACAACAGCGGGCGAGCTTGATTGGGCCGGAAGTCGCAAGTTGCAGGCCACCTCAGCTCGCTCTAATGATGCAAGCAAAACGAGAGGCGAGAACCAACATCGCGAACTGAAATCCAAGCGCAGCCGCCTTGAGCATGGCCGGCCGAGTGGCCCCAAAACTCGGCTGGGCCGCCAGCTCGTCCGCCTCCGAGCTCCAGCAAGCAGAGTGAGTTGCGCCGGCCGAGTTTGCTAGTGGGCGCGCCAATTGTTTGGGCCGAGAGTTTGGACTGCAACTGGAACAATCGGTTGGCCGTCCTTGGGCCGGATGGGCGAGCCGAGTGGCTGAGGCGCTTCCGCCAACCAGGTGCGTGGAGATGGGTGAGCGAGCTGAGCGCGGCCCTAGTGGCAAATGGGGCGCTCGAAGCGAGTTGAACTCGGCCGCAAACAAGCTGGCCGGGCGGCGAAGTGTCTGCGCAAAAGTCTCAAGTTGCAATCAAAAATTCAACCGCCAGCTCGCCTCTGCGGCAGCCAAGTTGCTGCTGCTGCTCCACTTGGCGCTGAACCTGGAGCCGAGCGGCGCCACTCTCGTTGGCCGCGAGCACCAAACGGAAGGGCAAAGCGAACATCTCGTCCCAGTGAGAATAGGTAAGTTTAGTTTCAGGCTGTCGGCAAAAAGGTAATCGAATTCCGGACGAACTCGGTTCGTTTGTTTGCTCGTTCAATCGTTCGATCCGTGGCCAAAGCTTTGAGCGGCGAGAGGCGACCAATTCGCCACTTTGCGTTCAAATTGATGGCTAAGGCGCCGGCCAAACGACGCGGGTTTGAGGCGGGCGAGCCAGCAAACAGACTGATCCGCTGTCGCTCCTCCCGCCGCTAGGCCTTGGGGCCGCCGCTTGCGCATCATCTATCAAGCGGCCGGCTCGATTGCAAGCCCAGCCGACCAACCAGCCTCAACCCTCGCCTTGCAAAACTCACACTCGAACTAAAACTAAAACTCGAACTCGAACTCGAACTAAAACCCGAACTCGAACTTCTCGTCTCAGGCGCCATTTTGGGCGAGTCCGATCATGAGGAGGCAAACATGTTCATACGAACAATCAAGATGATTAATGAGCGGGGGGACGAGACAATCAGGAAGCTGTTGAACCTATCCGGCCACTCGGCGGCCGGGGCCAAGCGGGCCCAGTTTGGGGGGGCGGCGGCGGCCGGCCAGGTGGAGGCGGCGCCTCTCAGGCTCGAGCCAATGATTGAGTTCTTGGCAGACAAGCAGAGTTCGCTCGAGGCTGACGCAAAGGTTTGCCAGCTCATCGAGTCCGGCGTTCATGCAATTGTTGGCCCGACTGAGGGCGCGAGCATCCAGCACGTCCAATCTATTTGTGATAACATGGAGATTCCCTACTTCGAGCTCCGCCCCTTCCTCGGCTCGCCCGCAACCCCCCCGGCC
>Ga0268249_1000224_pt1 | contig 35143 bp, 29 predicted proteins | sample AgamicAtPe_FD_200257 | JGI IMG/M metagenome (GOLD analysis project Ga0268249, IMG submission 200257) | Agave microbial communities from Guanajuato, Mexico - At.P.e (v2) (version 3) | ecosystem: Host-associated > Plants > Phyllosphere > Phylloplane/Leaf | place: Guanajuato, Mexico | collected... | reverse complement strand
GCGGCGCTAGTTGTCCGACCGCCAACCTACCGGTTTTGTTATAGCTCAGCGGAGCGAGATATTCCGCCATCAAGAGTGGCCAGACAGGAGCGAGTGGCCGCGCTTGCTTGTGGAGAGTATGAAAAGTGGGACGCGGAAAGTCAGGCACCTGCACCTGCTGCACATGCAACAGGCCCAGCCGACGTGAGCGAGCTTGCTGCATCCGACTGGGCCGACTAGCAACATCTCGCCAGCCTGTGGACTCGCCGATCCCGTTGCCTAGCCTGCTTTTCCTCCTCGTGAACGCGGATGGCAGTGGCGGCGGCGGCGGCTGCAGCGGCTACAGCGGCCGGACTAGGCCAAGCGGGCACGGCTAGCAGGCCAGTGCCGTCGGCCGGCTTGCTAACCCCGAGAAGCGAGGCAGCACTCTCGATCGCTCATGTCGCTTGCTAAGGTTCACCCGAAAGCGTTGGCATCATTGTTTCGAATGCCGCCGAGCGGCCGACTGACACCGGCCGCTCCAGTGGGCGAAGATCCAGTTGGCCAATGAACTCTCTTGCCGGCCGAACTCGAGGGTTCAGATGAACTTTGGGGGTTGGCAGGCAGGCGAGCGAGCGGGCGCTCGGCGGCAAGCGAGTCGAGCGGAGCGCAAGCCATGAGGCGGCGGCGGCCAGTGCCCATTCAAGATTCATTCAACTCTCGCTGGAGTTTGGCTCCGGCGGCCGGCAACCTTTCGCTGCGGTTTCAATTCCCCCACTTTGGCTCACTCACTCTCTCTCTGATGGAGCCTGGCTGCCTGGCGCAACAGGCAGGCCTAGCAGCCACTGGACGCTCGAGCTTGTGCTTGAAGTTAAGTGAGAGCGCCAACCTGGCAGGCAAACGTGACCGCAAGTTGGCGCCTGTTAGATCGGTCAAGTGGCCGCCAAGGTTTTGCCTGCGCCGATGCCGCTGGCGCAGTGGCCGCGGCAGGACAATCGCGAGCTTGCTGACAAGCCATGTCCTCAGCAAATGCTGCACATGACCTGATTCAGCGGCCGTCATGCTCGCCTCGCTGGCAGGAGAAAGCAGCTGGCCGTCGGCCGTTGTGGAGAGGAGTGAGGCTGCAAACTGAAGCGGGCGCCGCTTTGAGCCCGCGGAGGCCTCGTCCAAATCGTGCTCGCTTTCTGCCAAAGTTGAAAGGGCTCGCTCGGGCCCATGCGCGGCGCCTCGCAAGCTTTGGGCGCCACTTCCGACATTCGAGCCGCCCACAAGAGCGAGTCCTCTCTATAATTGGCTCGATTGCGGGCGGCCCCCTCGCGGGAGGCGCCGCCAGGTCGACGCTCAGAGGCGCAGAGGCACAGAGGCGCCCAAAGCCAGTTGCTTTTGGCCGCCAACGAGGCGCCGAGGGAGCAACACTAGGCCAGGCCGCGCGTTAAACGGCCGCCAGGTGGGCCAAGCCGAGCCCATGGCGCTGGCTCAAGAGGCTCGAAGACGCGGGATTAAGTTTTAAAACAGTCTGGATATTGAGCGGGATGAGGGGCGACTCAGTGCGCCGATGGGGCCATTGTTGATTCGCCTCCAAATGAAAGCTCACCACTCTTGTGCTGGCTTCAGCGCTCCTCTGCGTGCTTTTAGCTGCTGTGCGAGCGAAACGGCCCAGCGAGCGAGCAAGCGAAAGTTCATCAACCTCTAATTTGATTCGCTCGCTAGCTTTCCAGATCGGGCTTTCCAGCTCTACAGTCGGAGACCTGCGTTACTTCGGCCGCCTATGCTGCCGGCGCCAGTTGGACGGCGGCGGCGGCGGCAGAGGCGGCGACCGCCTCTCCGCTGCACTCGGAGCACAACAATCGCAACGGAGGCTCACACAGCGCCGCTCGCTTGTTGACTCGCTCTATCCCTCTGCTGCTGCTGCTGCTGCCGCCGCCGCCGCCGCCCGCTCTGTCTGGCCATCGTTTTCAATGGTCCTGAAGAAAGTTCATTTCACTTTTCCTCAGCTCATAAGCGAGCAACTCAAACCCTAGCTTCAGCTCCAAACTCCAGCTCAAACGGCTAACCAGAATCTAGTTCATCCAACTGGCAAGTTGCCCCCACTGAGTGAGCTTGCGAGCGGCGAGCTTGGCGCCGAGCGAGCTGCAGACTGCAGCAGTCAGTGACCGATGAACGGAGCGAGCGGATAATTCAAGGCGGCGCAATTTTTAGATGCAACAAGAATAGAGTTTGATAGATAGAGAGAGAGAGAGAGAGAGAGAGAGCCAGGCCCGTTGGGAGGGAGCGAGTTGATTCTTTCCGATTTGCTCCCTTGCTCCAGCCTAGCGAGCGGCGACCAGCGAAAGGCTCCACTTGGCCGGCCAGCCAGTCTCGAGTGCCCGGCTGGCCAGCTTCGCCGGCCATTTCCTCACTCCAGCCAAGAGTGCGCCCAGAGAGGGAGAGAAAGAGTGGAAAGGAGAGACGCTTCGGGTTCAATCTAGTCCTGCCGCCAGCAACCACAGGCAGCCAGTTTGATCGGAGGCTGGGGCAAGGAAACGTCGCGCTCGCCTCAAAGTAGCGAGCGAGAGGGCAACACTTTCATACGCTCTCCTCTCTCGATCCGAGCACCCGGAATGATGGGAAGCCTAAAATGTTGTCCACTTTCTGGCGGAGAAAGCGGGAAGAGTTTTTGAACTTTCTAAGCTACATCAGCGGCTCATGTGGATGACACTTCGGCCGGCAAGCGGTTGCAGTTCGAAGAAGAACAGTTTTCAATTATGTCAAACAGGAGTGAAGAGGAGCTGAGTTCAAGAGGAGAAATTTGTGCGAGCGAGCGCGCTCATTGCCTAGATCCAGAGACAAGATTTTAAACCAAAATCGAGCAGCGAGAGAACCAAGCAACAGGTAAATCGAGCCTCGAAGTAGCGAGCAAAGTGGACCATCATGCTCGGCTACCAATGCTCGCAGGCCCAACTCCAGCTTCAAACCCAAACCCAAACCCAAACTCAAGCCCAGAACCAAGTGGCCAGCTCAGCGCGAGCGCAAACAAACCCGAACAGCTACCAGCTTCCCACTGCCAACCCGGCGCCAACTTGCCCGTCGCCCTCGATGGCCGCCAAGCATGAGGAGACGAGGCTGAGCGTGAAGCGCGAACCAGACGAGACCGACGACGAAGATCATTGCACGAGCGCATTGTCCTCGTTAGGCAATCACATGAACAACAATAACAGCAGCCACCAAGTCAAACTCGCAAGCGGCCAAACAGACCAAACCAGCAATCCAGCCGCCACTGCCGCCGGCGGGGGCGCCCAAGCGCAGGCAAACAGCTCAAACACAGGCAGTCACATGTTGTCGCACCTTTCAAGCGGCGGCGGCCACCAGCACCAACACCAACACCAACACCAGTCGGCCTCCTCGCCTGGCTACCACTCGGCCGCCCCCTCGCCGACCTCCTCGGTGGCCTCGCCAGTCTCCTCCTCATCCTCCTCCTCTCCTTCGTCGGCAACCTCGTCCGGCATCTCAACGGCAAATTCCACCTCCTCCTCCTCCTCAGTCTCGCCCTCCTCCTCACGCAGTCCAATCTCGCCAAACCTACTAGACTATTATCCCGAAATAAACCAGGACGGACTGGCCCTCAGCTGGTCGCACGATGCAAACAATCGGGCAACGCTGGCGGCGGCCCTAATGTGTAAGTAGCAGCCACCTTAGCGGGGTCGCATCGGTCTCTCGCCACTAAGGCGCATGCAACCTCTGACCAACAGCAACCTCTCGCCCCAATAACAACAGCCAACAAGATGATCGTCAGTGGCGACATTTCGCTCGCCGAGATGAGCAGGTATCCGGTGCCCATAATGGCAAAGCCACCGCTTGGTGTCAGCGATATAACTTTGGAGAATTGGTTGCAGGAGATTGTGCACTCGCAGCCGCAAAAGGGCATCAAGCTCACCTTCACCTCGACGCGCACTGTCGAGCCAGCCTTCCGGGTGCTAGCTCGCCACGCTGAACACTTGAAGGGGCCAGTGATCTTGAACGCGGACATTCTCGCCCGGCCGCCGAGCGGACAAAGCTCAACCAATAAGTCCCATAGGCAGCAGCATGTTGCTGCCCAAAACTTGCAACAACAACCTGTGGACGCCTGGACCTTCCTTATGCTTTGCCGGACTAGATTTCCAAGGTCCATCATTTCAATCGGCTGGTGTTCGCCGGCCAGCCAGACAAACCCGGGCGGCTGTCCGAGTGGCCTGCAAGAGTCGCATGTGGACAGCAGCAGCTCTTTGCACTCGTCTGCGGATTCAATGTTTGAGCTGGACATTATGGACTCGCAGCCAATGCCAGCACTGAACCAGCTTGCCGGCGCCTCCCATCTGGGCCACCTCCAGCACCTCAGCCACCAGCACCGACTCCACCAACACCTCCACCCTTATCCCCTGATGCAGCAGCAGCATCGCCACAGCCACCTGATGAACCAACACCAGCAACGCGACCAGCACCAGCAGGTAGCGCAACATTTCGGCCCGCAACACCACGCGGGCCTAACCCACCACATCCTCTCCTCGACCGGGAGCCTGAACAGCAGCAGCGGCAACAGTAGCGGCTCGCCCTCGCCCACCTCGCCGGTGAGCCAGCTCATGAGTCCGCCCCACCAAACTGTCGCCACAAACCTGTCCATGGGCAGCAAGCCGCCGGCTGCAGACTCCACCGACCAAATGTTCCTTGCAGCCACCATTGAGGCTCAGAAGGGTCAGAGTCCGGCTGCTACAGCCGCCGCTGCCGCAGCCATGGCCGCCGCCGTGGTGGCCGCAACCTCCTTCCACCAGCAGCAACTGCCCTTGAACCTGAACATCAACGAGGCCGACCAGCAGCGGAAGCCGCAAGCGACAAACTGTGCTGGCTCGCTGGCCAATTTCGCCCACAAAATCCAATCTTATCAAACAATCAGTCAGCATAACTTAAATCAAGCATCAAGCCACGAATCGTCGGGCCAGCAACAGGCGCCAGGTGTCTCTGCGGCCGTGGCCAGTCTCTCTAACAAACTGTTTGGAGCTCAAAGCTCGCAGCACATACACAAGAAGGCTGCCATAGGCGCCCGCTCGGCGCAACCGTCGCCCCAATCGTCAAGTCCAAAGCAACTAACCACCAGCAGCAACCTCCTGCTCAAGACCACCGGCGGCGGCCAGGCTGGCAACTATACGCGTGATATGATTGACAAAATGGCGAGCCTAGTGAAAGAGTACAATCTCACCCAGCCGGTAACTTTTCCCGTTGAAGCTAGGATTCTCAGGAACTCAATCGGCGAGCTCCAGCGGCTCCTCTACCAAGTTGGCTCAAACTCGACGCTAACAGTTGTTGCGCAACAACACGATCTCATAAGTGTCGACGATTTGCTGGCCATTCGTAAGTCCTTTGCAACAAATCAAATTTTGTTCGATTTACCTGAAGATTTGGCGAGTTCGCTGAAGCACGAGTTGGACTTGATTTGAGGGCAAGCTGATAGCGGGCGCCCCTTTTGGGCTTAGCTCTGAGAAGCGTCTCAAGCTTAGAATTGAAATTCATACACAACAACAAGAAACAGGAATTTGGCAACAGAGAAAACGAGGAGAGAGAGAGAGAGAAAGCGGACGAGGTTGGTTGATTTATGTCACTTTTAGACACTTGTTTATAGAGAATTAAATAAAAGTTTGAAATTAGATTTTAGAAACTTGCTTTCAACTTCTGCTCCCGAACAATGAGAGGTCAGATTGGACGTTTAGATTAGGACACCACTGATCGCTATGCCCCCTCATCTGTCCGCCTGAGGCCTCGCTCCAGCACAAATCCTAGCTCTCCCTCTCTGCCAGGGGATGTCTAAACTCATGCCGAGCCACTGTCCACGCGTCAGTCTCGATTGGCCACCTCACACGGCTTAGATTAGCCGGTGGTTTTTCGTTCCAGCAAAAAGGAGAGCGAGTCTCTCTCATTGGCTGAATCGCGAGCGCAAATCTAGATAAAACATCTGGGTTGACTCATCGGCGGGCCAGCCGATCGGTTGGAGGGGAGGATGTATCCCTTTCGCTTTCTATCATTAATATTCGAGGCGAGTAAACAGCACCGTCCGAGACACATGGGCAACAGGCGGCTTGTAATTAATTTGCGCCCAGCAAGCGAATAAGCGGCACTTGCACGTAAAGTGGCTCCTTGGTTGCAGGTGAGATTCACCTGGCGCACGTACGCCGCCTTTGCTCCATCAAGTGGCCGCTGATTTTAGTCTGACGTCTTGGTATGTTACGCAAGCGGCGGCGGCGCTGCGCTGGAGGGGCAGGCAGTGCCGAGTGCGGTGGCACAAACTGGATACGCCAGGCGCCTCCCCCGCCGCACGGATCGCGCCGGCCGGCTTGGCTCGCTAGGGCGCTTCAATCGTCGCCATTAATTGCTGGAACTTTACTGCCGCCAGATTGGCAACTGAGCGGCTAGAGAGTTCCAGCGAGTCGACTGGCTCAAGGAGAGAGGGAGCGACTTGTCTGCTCTTTTGGTGCACGATTACCATCGGCTGCTTGAGCCATTCAATTAGCTGTTTGGGTCTTTGTTATTCTCTGGCTGCCAAGTGGTTGTAATTATTTTATCCGCTTCTTCTCGTTGAGTTTCTCTTCCAACCGTCTCGTCTTTGCTTATCGAACGATGATTTTTCTAGCCTTGCACTGTCTCAGCAGCTAACTTATATTTACACACAAACACTCTTGAATACACAATGATTCCATCACCAGCAAACTGCCGCCATCGACTCATCCAGCCAGTTATCGGTGCGCCCACTCACTGAGCCAGCCAGCCAGCCAGCCAGCGAGCCACTGAGCCAGCCGGCCGGCCGGCCAGCCAGCCAGCCTGCTAGTCAGCAGGCGAGCGAGTGCGCTAGACGACGAGAATCACAGTGACGCTAGGAAACAAATACACAACTAGATCGTGTTGCTAAACGCGAAAGTCTTGGTAAACGGAACTGTGGCGGCGAGGGCGACCGAGCTGACTGGTAGATGGGCGAGCGAGAGTTGCCGATGACAAGCGCACGCTTTCAGGAGAGCGGCTAACCTAGCAAGTCGACGAGAGGATTCGCAAGTAAACATTGTTTCGAATTCTCCTTGCCCCTTCGACCCCTCAAGCGGCGGCAGCCCAGTAGTTTATTCCATAGACTGTTGCCCTCAAGAGTGCTAGTATTGGCACCAAAGCAAGGTGGTCGCCTGAAAGGGGCAGCTGGAGAGTCAAGTCTGAGGGCAACGCTCGAGCACAAACGCAACATGAATGAAGGCGCCTGTTTTACAAGCTCCACTCAAACCTCAAAGGGCCTCCAAAGCAACAAGAACAATCTGAACCAAAATCGTGTTCACGAATTCACAACAAGCGCAACATGTCCGCTCGGCCAAGAGTTGAAGGGCGAAAGCGGGGACACCGCTGAGCAAGCCTGTGGCCAGATGGAGTTCGGGCGGGCCAAGGATAGAGGCGTCCACAGTCCAGCAGGTTGCTCGGACTCCAGGGACGAGTCCATAGGCGATGGCCAGTGTAGGCCGCGTCAGCTGCGTTCGAGCCCAGAGGGTATTGCGAGCTCTGAGTCGGACACATCACCCATAATATCCAATGCTAGCTGCAACATTTCAAGTTTCAACGGCAGCAGTAGCAGCAGCAACAACAGCAACAGCAATACCAACACCAACAGCAGCAGTAGCAGCAGCGCCGACTCGGAGCGCCGCTATAGACCTCAGAAGTACTGTGCAGTTTGTGGCGACAAGGCGATAGCTTGCAACTTCAACGCAGTCACCTGCGAGTCTTGTAAGGCCTTCTTCAGGAGGAACGCATTTAAGGAGCAAAGGCTAAAGTGCTTGTTCGAGAATCGTTGCATCATTGACCGGGTAACTAGGCGCTTTTGTTCCAAGTGCCGGCTACTCAAGTGCTTCCAAATTGGAATGAAGCGCGAGTGGATATTGACGGACGAACAGAAGCAGATCAAACGAGTGAAAATTATGCAAAATAAGCAATCTAGACAACCTAGGCCAAACACTCCAAATTGCGCCAACGAGCTGCTGACACCGTCGTCGCAACTTGTTAAACTGAATGATTGCGAAAAGCAGGCCAACAATGGTAGATCTCAGGCGGCAAGCAAAGTGAACGGAAGCAAGACGCGACCCTCGAGGTGCCGCCAACTGAGGGTTGAAACGAGAGATGCAGCAACCTCGTGTCCGGACGAGCTCGAGTTGCTAAACCCAAGCGCCCGGCTAATCCATTACTGCTCTCTCGCCTACCAATGCCAGTATTGTTCCTTGAGACTTGAGAGTTGCCATGTAGGACAACCCATGATTGAACGGCAGCAAGTTCGTAACCAGGCGCAAGTCGGCCACGAGCACCAGGTGATGCGGATGCAATATACTCAAGCTGGCGCTGCAAGTGCCCAGATAGCTCACATTAGCAACTATGGTCACGAGCAGCTTCCGCCAGCCAGCATTCCAGATTTAATCCAGACTCGCGATTTGCCCCAACCGCAAACAAACTGTTGCTGCTCGGCGGAGAGCAACGAACAGCACCAGGCCGCCCAATTCGCCCAGACCTCAGCAATCCAATTCGCTCGGCAAACAGACAACCAAATGGTGCAACAACAACAACAACAGGTGTGCACAATCAATGAGCATGGCAGCCAACAGCTATCTCAGCTCCATGTCATGACTCCCTCGGAGGTTGCTCACATGAGCGAGAGTGGCGGCAGTTCGAGTATGCTGAGTGGCCCTTTTAGTCATCAAAACAACACAACCGGAACTGCGCGGGCCGCCGTCCAGTCTCACCTATCGTCGGCGAACGAGTTTGCTGTTGGCTCGAGTTGTCACCAAATCAATCAGACAGAGCGAAACTTCAATCCCTTTGTTGTTGCGTTCGAGGTTTGTCCGGTTCATTGTCTAAGCGGGAACCAAAAAGGCCCAGACGTGGCCGATCAATCGAGCGATAGCCAAATGGAGTCGGAGCGGACGGGCAAGGAGCTCCAATATCTTGAGCAAGCTGAGAGGGCCAAATCGGATGGCAGTGTCACCCGAGATGAGTCTATGCACCTAGCGAGGAGTTTTGAAATTTGCGCGTAGTCGAAATTTGTACCTCGCGACTAAAATAAATAAATAAGTACGCGCTGTAGAAGGCCACGAATTACGGTACTTTTGCAAATAAACACCAGAACCTACTGAATTTCATCAAGCGATTCTCACAGGTTTAGATTTAGCTTATAGTCTGAGTTGTCATTTGTTCTTGTCCAAAGCCATGAGTTCAGCCAACCATTCAACTCGCAGATTGGATCGAACTTGATCCGAGAAACCAAGAGCAGATATCCAAGATGAACAATATTTTTTTGATTAACAAAATCGCGCCCATCAGGTGCTAACATGAAGACTCATCGCATGACCCTCAGAAGCTTATCCTGTGCAAGCTCGGACTATGTTCAGCCTCATCTATGGTCTGTGGGAGTACCTCTTTCACAAGGGCAACTATTTCGTGCTTATACTGGGCCTGGACAACTCAGGCAAAACTACATTCCTAGAGCATTCAAGATGCAATTTTAATAAAAATTATAAGCAAATCGATCTCAATAGGATAGCATCAACCGTCGGACTAAATGTAGGCAAGATAGAAGCGAGTGGAATAGTATTGAACTTTTGGGATCTCGGCGGGCAGAAAGAACTTCAACTCTTATGGGACAAATATTTTCTAGATGCTCATGGGATAATTTGGGTCGTTGACTCCTCCGATAGAGACAGACTTGGTGAGTCAATAAGTGCCTTTGATAACATTATTAAGAACAAGCTGCTTGACAATTTACCATTATTATTCGTTCTGAACAAGCAAGATATTCCAAATGCGATGAAACCGAACGAAATCATTTATGCTTTCAAATCAAGTCTAGACACAATCGGTGACCGACGCTTCCTGTCAATCCCGACTTCAGCCTTGAAAGGTAATGGGATAAATGAATCAATCTGCTGGATAGCGGACCAAGTGAAGTTGTCTCATAAACCCCCCTCTGAGTAGAAGTAAACAAACAAGCAACAAGGCATGCTGTTGCAAATCTGCCTCTCTTTACAAACAAGCTCCACACAAACCGGCTCCTCAACTAGTCGGCCTGACAAAGTATCGTCCGCACGATTTCTCGTATAGTTGAACAGAAATCAAACTGATTGTAGAGTCGAAGGGCTTATAGCCAATAATGATGCGTGAGGTAGAGCCATGAGTTGTTGTCACTGCTGATCTTTGAACATCTTGCACAGTTGCGTGTACTACAATCCAGATCCTTTTGTTGTGACTTTTGTAGTTTACCGTAACGACTGAGCAAATAGAAGGCAACTTGTTGCAGTGAGCTTCACCACCCACACTACCTGAAATCAAACTTGAGATTATGAACTCTGTGCTCAGTCTATATGTAAACTGAACATCTTGTTCCGCCCTGCTCTGTTTTCTCTAAGACTCCTTGTCCAAATCGTGTGACCTTGCAAGGTTTCAGTTTCATTGTTGTACTAGGGGGCCTTACCCTCTCTGAGAATACACGACTGCGACATGCTACCTCTCAGATGTACAATTGAAGCGGTCCTCTTCAACTATCTACCCGCTAGCCAGATATTCAAATCGATCTCTACCAACGAGCATGATTGGACAGCCTTAGATCCTACAAAATCTCTTATAAGGATTGGGAGAACGATTCCCATGATCAGTCGTCCGTCAACCATCATAGAAGTAAATAAGATTTAAGTTTCATACTAGAGAGATCGCGTGTTTATTTATTTCAAAAGAAGTACCTTCGTTAGCAGAAGATTGTCATGATGATCCGTCAAATCGAATTAGCTTCAATTCTTGCTGCCATAACAGTCGCTGCATTTGTTGCTTCAGGTAATGCTCAAGATTACGATGGTGAGACTGAGACAGCAATCACGGGCTTGTCCGGATTATCTGGACTGTCTGGACTATCCGGTCTATCTGCGCTTGCCAACGGTGTCGTGACTGGATATGCGCCTGTCGGTGCCGGCTCTGATATTGGAGGAGGCTCTGACGTTATGGTGCAAGGTAACGGAGAGCGTGGATTAGGTGCCTCAGAAAGCTCAGAGTCTGATTCCGGAGACTACGACGAAGATTCAAACGATTCGTCCGCTTCAGAGGAGCACCCAATTCTATCGAAATTTTTCAATCTTATCAGCGGTGGAAGGCACAAGAGATCAGTGGAACAGGCCGAATCTCCAGTAGCAGAAACAAAGGTTCACAACAGAGTGAAAAGAGGATACAAGGGTTGGGTCCCATATGTTAGCACTTACGTGAAAACCGACAAGAAAGCTCATTTCAAGTGGGGAGTAAGTAATTTTCATGAGAGAATGAGAGCTATTCCCCGACAACCGGAATGAAATTAACAGTCTCGAATTCTTGTTGCAGGTCAAGGCCAAAGTTGGTAAGAAATACGGAAAGTAGGCAAAATACATCTTTAATCGGAACAATGGTCCACTGTTGTCATGCAAGTCAAACGTGCGCCAGTATCAGCTGAGGCCAGCTCATTGGGTGGATCTTCGCCGGGTTGTTCGCCAGCCGACCATAGTTTGACAGTACCATCGCTTGAAGCTGTAACAAACCGGATATCCGGATGAGCTCCATGCAAATGCTTGACAGACTTCACCCTAGAGTTGTGGGCCTCGAAACTCATCAAGGAAACGCACTCCTTGAGATCGAAGAGCTCTAAATGGCTCGAGTCAGAGGCGACTATAAAAATGTTGTTGGTCAAAAACTCAATCGAGTTGATCCGTTTAGTTACTTTGATGCTGTGTCCTAGGATTCCCGAGTTCTTATATAAATAAATCTCGTTGTTGGCTGCTATAATGAACTCTTCGCCAGTTTTGGACCAGCAAATTAGGTGAGCTTGTGATTTGATATTTGTAATATACGCGCAACGTCCCTTGATTAAATTCCAAGTTCTCATCGTGTTATCTCTAGCTAATGATAGCATAACCTTGTTTGATGGATGAACGCTCAAGGAACTAACAGACGCTTCGTGCCCTTTGAGTGTCTTCTCAAGGCTAATGGACGAGCTTTTGATCTCGTATATATGTACATTTCCACTTTCGCAACCGCAAATCAAGTGGGATTTGCCCGCAAAAGTAGCACAGTTAACAGGTCCGTCGATTGTTTGAACCAGCTTTCTTTTGGTTAGATTTAGTAGGTTTATCGACTCGTCAAAACCGGCTGAAATAGCAAAGGTACCGTCACTATTGACTGCTAAACATCTAACGCTACCAGAATGAGCTCTTAACGCAAAAGATTGCTCCAAGGAAATTCGAGTATCCGCGGTTTCGATAGCTTTGTCCCGATGAGCGCTATCCATCTTAGCCCTTTTTCTTGAAGATCTGGCATAATTCACTTGGTACCCAACAACATAGTCTTCATAGGTACCTACAATAATTTCTGCTCTGTTCTCAGCCATGTTCTGGATCCAAACAAGGATAAAGATTTTGATGGGTAAGTTTCAATCGATTTATAGACCCCTCATTCTCCAGCTACTCAACTCGACGCAGAGCACACGTTGGTCCAATCTCCTCACATGGATCACCAGTGGTATCACGTGTAGACCATTCACAAAAGCAGCAAAAAAGTTTGTTTACCCTCACACTCGTCACGAGTGACTCGTGAATCTGTTCTCGTATAAGTTGGGCTCCCAGCTTCAGACTTTCGGAGCAAGCTATAGAAGAAACCTATCGGAGGCCTCGGATATGAGTGGCGCTGCAAGCAAACGTTTGGCGCCTCTCATTCTAACTAGGGCCGCCATCAACAGGATCAGAGAGATCTGTAAATCCCGACCTGATGTGATAGGATTGAAGATAGGGGTGAAACAGCGAGGATGTAGCGGGCTCACCTACACACTGGATTACGCTACCAAGAAGGATCAGCATGACGTGGAAATAGTTGAAGAGGGTGTGAGAATCTTCATGGACAGAAAAGCTCAGCTGACACTCATCGGTTCCGAGATGGACTTCAAGGACGACAAGCTGACATCTGAGTTTACATTCAAGAACCCAAACATCACTGGAACGTGTGGTTGTGGCGAGAGTTTTACAGTTAAGAGATGAGCCTGCAAACCTGAAAGGATTGATCTGAGATAGATGTAAACTTGAAAGACTATTAGTGATGATGATTTTGTGGGCAGCGTTTTATTTGTACTCGTGCGGGACTTCCCGACATGGTGGGTGTGATCTTCAACATAGGGGCGTAGTTCTCGTTCCCGCGGCCGCACAAACTGGACGCTGACGTTCCACGCAGCTTTGGGGAGCGAATAAAAATCTTCTTCAGGACTCGTTCAGGGCTGTGGGCGCCATTAGGTGAAATAATTAACTGTTTAGTCTAATTTACTACTTTTCATATTATAACTAGGCATATTTATATGAATTTGAGCGTTGATTCAAGCAATAACAATAAATTCACAATTAGTGGAACCATATGATGAGGAGGCGTCGCTAGCTCTTCCTGTGGCCGATCCCATTCCGCAATAGATAGTACAGAATGGCCACGGCGGGAGAAGCCAGGCCAGATATCATTTTAAATTCTCCTGTTGGCAGCAAGCCAGCTGTTTACAAGTGGCCTCTGACCTATGTGTCAAAAGGTCAGAAGATCGACGGTGCCGAGGAGATAATTGAGACGATCAGATGGGTCGCCCGAGAGTATTTGGAGTTCAAGCCCGCTATAGAGAATCTCTTACCGGAGCATCCAGACTACAAGAGCTATGAGTTTATTAAAAACTTGTGCGACAAGTACAACAAGATCACCGATTTTGTCATGAAAATGAACAAAGGTACCTCTGTTGCTCTCAAAACATCATCCAGAGCTTCTCAAGGCTTGTTGAAGCATATCATACAGCAAGTTTACAACTTTGCCGTCCTTGATCCAACTGAATTGAACAAATACTCTCCTTTTTCCTCAGAAACCTACGGTGAAACCAGTTTTGAGTTTATGGCACAATTGATTGATAGAAACCAATTCAAACCTAGAGAACAAGATATATTTATTGATATGGGTAGTGGGGTTGGACACCTTGTGTTGCAAATGGCTGCTTCGGTAAAGTGCAAAAAGTGTTACGGTATCGAGATTGCAGATGTTCCAGCTAGGTACGCAAAACTTATGGAGGAACGTTTCAAATTTTGGATGAACTGGCACGGTAAAACTTATACAGAGTTTGAACTATTTCACGGCGACTTCTTTGAGAAACGCTTCTCTGAGATCATCAAAAGCTCTACCTTTATACTGGTCAATAACTTTGCATTCAAACCAGATGTCGATCACAAGCTCAAACAGAGGTTCATAGATCTCAAGGATGGAACCCAGATTTTATCATCGAAGCCATTTTGTTCACCGAAGAGCCGAGTCACTGAGAGAAATCTCACAGATATAGGGTCCATACTGCATCTCGTGGAGATACAGCCAGACCAGAAAAAAGATACAGTCTCGTGGACGCCAAAGCCTCTGCCATACTATTTACATGTTCTCGATGGCTCACGTGTTGAAAGATACTATGAACGGCAAAAGCGTCGCCAAGGAAGATCTATAGCCGATAAAGGACGACCAAGCAAAAAACGCCGAACTGGTAAAGCTGGTTCAGAGTCGAATTCTGATGATTCAGATGACAACACTGTCTATGGGCCTACTACGCGCAAGGCCTGGTCGGAGTGGTGCAATGCGAGTAGTATGAATGCTAGCAATCGGGCATCAACAGATAGCAGTAAAACAGCATCTAGCAGGAACAATAGTACTGACACTGAAAATCTATACGAAAGTGCAATAGAAGATGACAACACTGCCGTTAAGCAAAAAGAAACAGAAGTTCCAAAGAAAGAAAAGAAGATTGATACTCAGAAGTCGACAGTGGATCGCCAATCCGCTTCGTCACAGGAAACCAGTGCTCAAAATAAGAGTAGCCAAATTTCTAGTCAGACTCCAAAATCATGTTTGGATAAGAAGAGAGACTATGCCATCAAGAAAGGAGGCTCTAGTTTTTTACAGAACGCCCCACCCTCAGCATTGTACTCTATATCAAAGCCTAGCGGGACACCCAATGGTGCCTCGTCGACGTCGAAAATACCCAGCATCGTAATCAAAGTCAAACCTCCCATCGAAGCTAAGGTGGTCGAAGAAGCCCCCTCGCCGATACCAATCAGCAAAGAATTACCTGATGGTAGTCGGCAGGAGAATAAGACTAATTGCGAAAACGGGAAGAAACTCCGTCAGCGTAAGAAACCTGTCAAAATACAGGATACGGTTGAAGGAACACCTACCAAGAATCTCAGTTCCTCTCAAACTGAATCTACAACACGAAAATCTGTTGTCTCCGACTCTATTCTAAGTGGCGTGACCAACGGTACACGAGCCAAGAAGTCTGCAACCAACGTGAAAGCTGGCAAGAGTAACGGCACCACAAAGAAGAAGGCAGCTTCCCCTGACAAAAGCCTCAGTCTAGATCTTCTTCATGCCAAAACTGTGGAGAGCGTTTCAGGATCTGCGGAGAGTTCATCTCAACCTGCTCCTGGATGTGCTGACCATAGTCTAGGATCCATCAAAGAAACACCATCATTGCCGAAGGTTGTCATCAAAGATTTGTCTATGTTCACATCCGCATTCTTGGGCCCAAAAAACATAGAAAAGTTTGTCAGCCTCACGAAACAAGAGTTTGAAAAATTCGCCAAGACAATCCAGCAGCCTCATGCGAAGGATACCCTCCTCAAGTATATCGAATACGAGCGATTGAGGAACCGCGAACTGCATAGAGCGGAGGAAATCTTGAACAAGCATATAAGGGTGCTGAGCGAAAGAGTTCCGAAGGTGATGAAAGTGCATTGCGACGAGCTAGGGATCACGAACACCCCAAAAAGCATCGTTAGTCATCTGGGTGCCTTGCTGAAGAAACATCAGGATCTATCTGCGTATCAGACACAACTTGAGACCAATATACTCACGAATTCGAAGATGATGGATCCACCTGCTGCTCACTCAAACAGTAGTCAGAGTTTACCATCACCTTATAGAGTGCCTAATACATCCGCTACTCTAGATTTATCGCTCAAACAATCGAATTAGAAAGATGGTCTGTCAACGAGAACGGATCGATACTGATTTGGCGTAATACGGGGAGTTCGAATTCGCAACGGCTGGTTTTTGTGACAGATCACGAAGTCAAGGATAAATATAATCTCTTCTTGGAAAGAGGTGGCAAATACTGATTATTATTTCTCTCAGCAATTAACAGAATGTTCACGATGACAGGTCCTGTTGTCGGCCTTAGAATCTCACTTGGTCTCGAAAGCTAGAACAAAAGATGCAAAAATAAACAATATCTCTCATACGTATCTCATTAAGTCTATCAACTAGTTTCTGGAGAGTGTTGACTCCATTTGATACGAATAAGTCTCTTATCGGCTGCCTCTTGTCCTGCTTGATACTCTTTTTCAGGCCAGGAAATGTGAGCAAGATGGGTTCTAGTCCTGGAACAGAGACATGCAATAGCTCATCGTGTTTAGACCCCAGTTTTCCAAGCACCGGTAGGTTTTAGAAATCTGTGGCCAATCGCTTACGGCTCTTCAGATTTCCAACAAATCGCCACCTCACATTCGGTCCTCAGAGAAAGATAAAATGAAGATTAGAGATTATTTGAGCTTACCGTTATTGTTGAGCTGAGTAAACATAAAAAGTCTATAAAATTCAAAACCAAAAATAAATATTGGCTGCAAACCATCCGTATTCCATTGTACAAACGACTAAAATGAATAAAGCATGTAGGTTTGAATTGAATCTGCGCCTTAGCTAAAACTTCAGCATAAGCAAACTGCATAGCGTTCTACAACTTACGAGACCAGTCGCTTCATTGACTACAGTGTTGTTGTCCACCGATTCTGAATCGGCGATTCATGTTCGAGAGTCACTGCACCTTTAAGACGATCTCAGATGCTCAGGAAGAATCATCAATGCGATTGATTAGCGAAATATTGACGCTAAGAATGTCCTAGCAGGTGCATAAACATATTAGGCACTCGAATTGAGATTGAATGGGAGACCTTAGATTGCCACCATTTCGGCCGTATTGACCGGCGTCTAGGACTAACTGTGAATTCGTTTAACTGGATCGATTACAAATAATTAGATGGTCTAGCAATCAAATATATTAGGCTTGTTTAATATGAAAGGTCCATCTTTGGATGCAATTAGGAAATTCAAAGAGCTGCAAGAGAAGAGAAAGCGAGAAGAAGATGAAAAGAAAATCAGGGACAAATTATCAACTCTTGAGCATAGAGCTTCTCAGGGTGATCGGAAGGCGAAGCAAGAACTTAAAAAGATCGAAACGCTGAAAGAGGAATGCAATAGAGCTCCTAAGCCCCAGTCTGTGCCAAAATCAGCTCCATCTCAGATTTCATCTACTGTATCGAAGAAAAAGCCAGATACAGACTTTGAAGAATTAATGAGACTGGCAAAGCAGAACGCTAACCAAATCAAGAGGCAACCGGAGCCAGAACCATCTAGAAAGTCTATTGTCAAGTCTCAGGTTGCTCCCCCCAAGTCTAAACCACGCAAGCCATCACCGACCATAGCACCTAGCCACCCTATTTCTAGTCGCCCGAAAGCAACTCACCGATCAAACATTTCACGTCCTCCAGATCCGCCTAGATCATCCCAAATGCATCGCCGACCACCAGTAGCTACAGTACCGATGCCTGGGCCTTCACGTTATATTATCAACAGAAATCGATATCGCTACGAGGACGAGGAGGACGAGGAGGATGAAGATGATTACGAATCCGATGATTTTGTTGTCGATGAAGAGGACAACGACGTCCAAGATGAGGTGAGAAAAACGATTAGATCCGTGTTCCGGTACGACAAGCGACGTTGTGACCTCAGAGAGGAAGAGCTAGATAGGCAGTACAGAGCTATCGGTCGTGTAAGCACTTTCGAAGACTTGGAGAGAGAAGAGCGCCGAGCGTCAAGATTGGCTGCGGCGGAAGATGCAAGAGCGTTGAGGGAGGAGGAGGAAAGAAAGAAACTTAAGAAGTTGCGTTTGCAGAAACCTATGTGATAATTTATATCTGCTTGGGATGGGTCATCTAGGGTAGAGAACATCGTAGTGCCCTGGCCTATAAAGTAGATGTATCCTGGGCTTAGATGGAGGGTCCTGCTCAGGAAAATCATGAGCATTTACCGAGTCGACTAAAGAACCTCGATCCATGTAAATTATCCTAGCGCAGACTTGCAATGCTGATGTGATTGCAACGACATGAATATGATCACTTTCTTTGTACATTGGTTCTACTTCAGTCTTGCAAAACTCGACTATGCTCGAGGCACCAACGATAAAGTTCGCAAACATATCTGCGTTTTGTTGCAAGTAGCCACTAGTGATGAGTCGGAAGTAAACCACGATATAATCTGAGGTGGTCTGCTCGCAAAATTTCTCCAGCAGGTCATCTGAAGTCTGTATTTGTCTGCTTTTGATGCAATTTAAAACCTCCAAGAAGACATCGAAAAAGTCTTCAATGGTCACTGAAGGCAGGCCGAGTTTGATGAGCTCATCCTTGCTAACTTTTGTAAATTTAATAAATTTATCTAGTTCATCTTGGTTATTATCCTTGAGTAATGATTCAAAGTATGCAAAGCCAAATGCCCTGAAGAAACAGTTGCCATCTGGCCTCGTGCGACGCAGATAGGTGTAATCCCTTTCCAGATTCGCAATTTTACTCTGGTAAATTCCATCGTCGATTTGATAGTCATTCTTAAGCTCTTGGATAGGAACCTTGATACTGACGAAAGGTATCTTGTCGGCAATCTCTTTTTCTATGAGACGCTCTTGATTCTTGATTGCCTCAATATTAGCTGAATCCATAGTTTATTATGCCATGAGTTGGTAGATCTAAATTGTATGTATCTATTAACGAGAATTTTGCAGGAGGACTATTGTTCACATAAGGGCTTGACATTCAATAGTTGCCCTAAGGTTTTATTCGTTGCAGCCTGGTGATGAGATTTATTTGTATCCTACAATCTTTGACAAAGGGATGATACATCAACTGAACTCGAAACTTAGATATTGATTTATTTTTGGTCATCGAGAAATCAAGAACAGATATATGAACAAAGTATAACTCTTCTCTCTCAGTCGATATACTGTTTGCTTGAATTTCGCGCCAATCGAATTGCGAATCAAGTGAGCAGCTTACCATGAAACTCCGCGATGACGCCTGCGGCGAAAGCATATTTTTCCAGAAAAGTACTTACTCTCTCCTCAATCGGCGCTCGCACTCCAAACACGCATTGCTTCCAATTTTCGGTGAGGATACTTGGTCCTGAGATTTTGACAACATAAATATTAAATCAGTGATCGTTTCCCTCAGAGAAAATCTAATTCTTAGACTGAGAGATGGTGAAGGAGACGGCCTACTACGATATCTTGGGTGTCAGTCCAAATTGCACTGAAGATGAGTTGAAGAAATCCTACAGAAAGCTAGCACTCAAATATCACCCAGACAAGAATCCGAACGAGGGTGAAAGGTTTAAGGCCATCAGCCAAGCCTACGAGGTCCTCTCTGACCCAAACAAGCGCGAGATTTACGATCATGGTGGCGAGCAGGCAATCAAACAAGGTGGCCACAGCGGTATGGCAAGCGACCATAACCCCATGGACTTATTCGATATGTTCTTTGGTGGTGGTGGTCGACAGCGCGAACGGGGCCCGAAGAAGGGCAAGGACATAGTTTACCAAATGAACGTAACGTTGGAAGAACTTTACAATGGAGCCACTAGGAAATTGGCCATCTCAAAGAAAGTTGTTTGTGACAAGTGCGAAGGTCGAGGTACAAAGTCGCCGAGCATTGGACCCCAAAAGTGTGCCGGTTGCAAAGGCACAGGATTGCGCGTACGCGTTGAGCACGTAGGACCCAGTATAGTTCAGCGAATCGAAACAAAGTGTAACGAATGTTTCGGTCAAGGCGAAGTTATCCCACAAAAAGATAGATGTAAGAATTGCGAGGGTAAAAAGATAGCACGCGAGAAGAAGATCATTGAAGTGCATATAGATAAGGGTATGGAGGACGGCCACAAGATAACATTTGCGAACGAAGGCGACATGGAGCCTGGCCTCGATCTACCTAGCGACATTATAGTTGTTCTCGATGAGAAGCCTCATGATCGTTTCAAGCGGTGTCAGAGGAATGATTTGCTAACAACTCTTGAGTTGAATTTGAATGAGGCTCTTTGTGGTTTCACTCGGGCGATCAAAACTCTCGACGATAGGACATTAATTCTCAGAACTCATCCAGGAGAAGTCATAAAACATGGCTCATTCAAGTCGATACCAAGTGAGGGTATGCCCATACATAGGAATCCATTCGATAAGGGCAATCTTTTAGTTCAAATAGCTGTGCAGTTTCCCGATGAGATAGATCCGATGACCGCGGCTCAGCTAGAGAGGTTGTTACCACCCAAGCCCAAGATCGACTTCCCGCTCACTGGTGAAAACGTTGAAGATGTAACCATGCTTGACTTTGACCCAAGAAGTGACCGAGGCGGGCGTGGCGGCCGCGGTCCGAGGGCTGAGGCTTACACAGAGGATGACGATGATGGCGGTTATTCTGGAATGCCCGGGGGTCAAGGAGTTCAATGTCGTCCACAGTGATAAGCTCGCCCTGCAACTGTTTCGGCTGGCCATTTAAACAATCCTGGGGCTTGACTCAACCAAGCCGATTGTTCTGAGTCTGCAACTCTAAGACAGTTTTTGAGCATGATACATGCCACCTGTACAGGATAAACTACTCTTTACACCAACAAACTCTAGCCGACTTAACGAATTATGAATAGTTAAACAATTTTCAATTCAAAAAGTGCACTCGCTTCGCCATTCCCTGGAGGTAATAAAGGACCTTGACCCTTGGCATAAGTTTTTCGATAGCTAAGCATGGCTGGTTCTTGTTTTTTCTGATTTTGTGAGTGCAGCAACCTGTTGAAGCTCGCGCTGATGGGCCGCCTATCGGCTGCTCGCGTTCTCATTACTTCGCGTCTTCGCTAGTAATATAATTTAATCTCTGACAAAGCGCAAGTGAGAATTACGAGACCATGTCGACGGCTTTGAAGGATGTCCATACTGCTGTCACAAGTACCAGGTTCAGTATACCACCACCCCGTTCGCTCGCTAAATTTATTATATACCCATCGCTATGGAGGGTGCCGAACTTCCGTAATCTCAAAGGATTGATGACTCGGGTCAAGACGAACCTTCTATACTTCCAAACTAACTACCTAATATTGACGCTATGCTTTTTTGCTGTGTTCACGTAAGTCCATCTCAAAGGAATCAGAGCCAATCTAGCGGAATAAAAATGACTCACACTCTAAATACCACCTTTTCTCGACTGGAAACAGGATGTTCACAATGAAAACCCTGCTCTCAGGTTTTGTGAGCGCCATCATAATTGTTGTTGCAATTTTATTTTTCTTCGAACATCTGCCGCAAGCGAGGCAGATCAAGCAGAACCATCCCACTGTGGTCATAGTGGCGGGTATCGGCTTAATAGTGGTTGCCTGGCACGCCCTCCATACGATCCTCTTTATAGTTGCAGCCGCCCTGTCGCCGATTCCGCTTTGGTTTCTGCATGCTGCAGCAAGGTCCTCGGAGGGCCTCCTAGATGGCACTGAGTTGAACGGCGATTATTTCGCCAGAACGCCCGTTGGTCAGATAATGCAAATGGTGGGCATAGAGCCGCGCGCATCGAATCGCGAGTAGAAGACTGAGGGGCGGCGGGTCTCACTGGGGGAGGTAGCATTGTTGTGTAATTACAGCTTGCGATCATGCGCAAAGCCCTATGGTCGGATGTAGGCTGCCCGCTGAATTGGGCAAAGGTTCACTCACACTAGAATAAGAGCTTCACTCCTCCAGCTGAACTCCCTGAATCCATCTCGCCGAGCTGACCAAAGGAGGGCATAGGCTTGCAACAGAGCTTTCGGTCGGCGAGATAAGTGTTAATGCTGATTTGAGGTCCCGTCTGAGAGGTAAGATGCAAAAGCCGCGCTCGCACTCCGTTCAGCAACGAAGAAGATGGAGCGATTGGAGTGAATGTTCAGCGAGTTGCCTGAAGACACGACACCGGTTGAACTGTGATGACATACTGGCCCAGAATTCAACCCAGAAAGTGGCGGCAAAGAGCGAGTCAACTTCGTTGGATAAGAGAGATACAAGCGGAGGATTGGGCGAGAGCGAAGACGAGCTACTGCTGAAAGCGGACCAAATCGAAGAGGACGACTATGCTGACGAGGGAGACGAAGACGAGGAGAAGGATTCATGTGATAATGTTGATCCAAGGAAAACTTACGAGGAGATTGGTTGCATTGGCGGACAGTGCAAATATTCTGGCCAGGCGCCAAGTGAGCAGCGCCAGCCTATGGCGGCCATGTCGCCGAGATTGAAGCAGCACCACAGGTTGAAGGAGCTCATGGTTAGCGGGCGCGGTCAGGATCCGCGCCTGCTGTCTCAAGGAGACAAAGGTGAGTTTTGGCAGCGAGACGAAACATCGTGTCCGCTTGTCTCTCGTGTACGATTGTCAACAGGATCGAGATGCTTGGCTACGAATTATTTCGGTTTCGGTTGCTTGGCGTTGATGCTGGAACCGGAATCGAGCTAAAGTTGGGCCTATTTTGGTTCAAAATCAGACTGGATTGTCATCGGTCATATAATTTAATTGCTCTGTTTGCGAGCAACTAATCGCAATTCACTTTATGTGGCGACAAATTTTGCCCCAAACGCAAACCATTGACTCTCATGGAAGCCGATCGAGTTGGCATTTAAAGGACAGCTCGCGAATTATGCTTAACGGGCCCCAAACCAAACCAATTGGACCGCGCAACTTCCTCTCCCAAGTTTGGTCTCACCCAAAACGGACTGAACGTCAGCGCTCGCCATTGTTTCCGGTCGTTCATTTAGCTGATTCGTCTAGAATTGAAATGCGTTCCCTTTTGAAAGCGCAGAGAGGACTTTAGGCAAAGTGACGCGACCAGACGCAACTTGGGCCCCAAGCTGGAGTCTGGTCCGTTTGTTGGCCATTGCGCTTTTTATGTGCATTAGGCAACAACCATGATATGGACAATAAAACAGAATTTCAGCCTCCAAGCGGGCAGACCAAATTGGAGCAGCTGTAAACTTGCTTCATCAATCAAGATCCTCTGATTGTGTTGGGCCAGATTTGGTTTTGCGCGAGCGTGTGCCTGTGCGGCTAACGTGGTTACTCTTCGGCTGCCAGTTGGCGCTAGGTGCTTTTGTTCGTACACCGAATTGGACTGGCAGCCCTCAGCCTCTAGGTCTGGGCAACTTTGTTTCCAGCTCCCCTGTCTCGCAAGCTACTTGATGTCGCCCAGATGCGAGAGCGTTTTCACGTCAACAGATCAACGGCCGACGTGGCGCCCACGTTCGCCTCCCAACCAATCTAATCCACTCTCGTGCCACCCACTGTCCAGCATCCGGCCCCTGCGAGTGGGCCAAACAGAAGGCCCCCGCTCGAGTCCAAGTTTGCGCTAACGATCTGGAGTGCGAGTGGCCAGCCAGCCACAACAAACCCGCCCAGCTTTCCATGCTCAGTTTGGGCACCTCTAACTTCCGGCCGAGCCCGACGAGCTCCAGTGGCTTTGCTGGACTGCGAGCGCCTTTAGCGGCGAAATATGATTGATTTTGCTTGCATAAGTCGTTATTCGCTGGCGCTCGAGTGCCAAGAGTTGCAGCCGGAAGCGAAGCGAGCACGGCGGCCAAAGTGAATCGAGCGGATGACCCCTCGCGAGTGGGCCCGCCGCGCTTGATTGATGTCGCGCGGGGGGCTCCACTAGTTTGGTTGCGGCCCATGAAGATGCAATCAATCAAGTTGAAGGCGGCGGCTCGCTCGCTTTGGGCAGGGAAAATTTAAAACTCTTCGTGGCCACAACCTGACTCTAATTGATGCCCGTCCTCCTTATCAGCGCCAACTCTTGGCCGCATTCTTATGCTCTGCGCGCTGCTGAGAGCTCGCCGCTTACAAGGTTTGCGTCCGCAGTTGAACGAGAGCGGCGAGCATCCCCCCTTGGCTGTGCCGCCCAATTGACTTGCGCGCACTCTGCGCGGACCTAGCGACTTTTGCGACCAACGCCGCTGGCCGCACACTGTGAGCGCGCCAGCCAGTTACGCGGGCGCCTCCCTCTGCGCTGCCGGCCGCCAATGGATCGCGCAATGCTCAACGAAGCGATCAGTCGGTGGCAAGAAGCGCCAAACAACAAACGATGTCGCTCGCTGACAGTTCAATAGCGCAAAATCCCAAATTGTGCTCCTATGTGGGAGAGCGGCGGCCAGAGCTGAAGCTAGCGCGCGAGAGTCGAGATGGTTCAATTCAATTGAATCGACTTCTCCCTTTCAGCGGCTGCCCCTCTCGCCCGCCCCACTTCCGCCCCACTTGCAACCAGCTAAACTACAAACAAGCGGCCAGACCAAATGGATGTCTCGCTTGTTGTTGGCTCGCTTGTCATTATGATGGCGAATGAATTATTATCGCGCCGACTTTCAAATATACAAACCATTTTATTTAGTGCGGCCGGCGAGCGTGTTGGCCAAATGCATTAGCGCCAGAGGGGGGGGGGAAGAGGAGAGAGGAAGCGGCCGCCGCTGCTCCACTCAAACTAAAAAGCGCGCCAAATTTTGTCTCGCCCCGTCGTCTTCCGGTTTGAGTGGCGGAAGACGTTCGAGTGTCAGGCTGGGCGCCCAGTCAAGTGGCTCCCGCGAACAGATTTAATGTTCGCAAGGCTCAGCCGAGCAGAATAGTCGGCACGTCTCCTCTCAAAACCCGCAACCGCTCTGCTCGGCTCTTCCAAGTTAAAGGGGCAACATTTTGGCCCCACAACCGCCAATTGGATCTGCTTCCTTGTTCTAACAAAAATTCAATCAGCCTGATTACGCGGAGAACCCGCTCGGTCCACTTAGGCCGCCCGTGGGCTCCATTATGGTATCGAGTTGCGAACGCTGCCGCAGAGTATTCAGTTTCAAAGCCTGAGTTTGGTATAGAAATGGGGCCGGTCGATTGGGCGAGACTTCATTATTGCGGCATGGAAATGAGTCTTGACCTCCTTCGAAGATCGTTGAATCCAACCGGCGAGCTCCATTGCTCAGCGGCCTGCGAGCAAAGCTGCGGCCATTGTTCGTCCGGCGGTCGCTGTCAGTTGCAGGTGCAATCGGATAAAGTTTAGCGCAAACAATTGAGCGCCAGCTTGCGCCTCTCGAGCCTCCGCTTGAAACTAACCATTTCTTATCGTTGCGCTTCCATCATTTGAAACTCCCACTCATCATCTATGCGCCGCCCCACACAAATGCAGACGTCCAGCAAACGACGCATCTGTTTGGCGGCAAACTGGAGCCAAGGGCCAGATATGATAATACGCAGCCGATAAGATTTGACCAAACTCCGCCAACTAGGGGCCAGAAGGGCGCTGGCAACAACTTGCAATATTTGGCCAACAAGCAGCAGACCAGCGCCAACCAGACGAAGGGGCAAAGCGCGGAAGTGAACACACTTGAAGGGTCTGGCACAATATGGACGCAAAGCATGTGGTCGCCCCAGAAACTGCTCAATGGAGACCTGGGGCCCCAAGCCAATTTGATCCAGTGGAGCATTTTAATTGGATCTTTGTTAACCATTATTCTGCTCATAATGTTATTAGTGCGCAAATTGTTCGTCTCCACGTTTCCCTCCTACCGCTGGATGTTAGCTAAACAGACTCTCGAATCTAGCTCGAGCCAGTTTAGCGTTGCCGACTTTTGCCAGCCTCGAAGCCGCGGCCAAACAGCAACCAGCTCCACAACGAGCAATCAGCCCACCATTTCCATCGAGACCGATGCGAAGCTTGGCCAAGTTCACCAAGTTTGCCACCCAATGCTCTGCAACTGGCCAGCTAGCCAGCGTAAGCAACCTGACACTAGCAAGACTGCCCGCTCCTCCTCGAGCGCTTATCACCACGTTATTGGGCTCAACGGAAAGCACCATCTAAACTTGTCACTAAATAACGCCAATTTCAATCTTGATCGGCCAGCCTATTCGAACTCTGAGTCTGGCATCGCAGACGAAAGGGACTCGCTTGTTTCCAATTATGACTATGACACCCTGAATAGCAACTACGATGACCCAACGAGCATTCAACAGGGCGAGCGAGGTTCTATCATCACCCAGGATTTTGTTTCCTACAGGCCAAAATCTGGAAGATCTACATGTAAACCGGCGGCCATGGGAGTTTCAAATCAAAACAAGCAAACGTTGAGGGAGGCGCCAGGCGGAAAATCTGAATTTTCACAGGCATTCGCCGAAAGTGGTCACATTTTTACTACTAATCAAACAAATCTAAGCGACAGCAAGTCATCCTCGATCTCAAGCTCGGACAACTCGCCTTCAGTCCAATCGACGACTGCCCAAATGTTGTCCAACGAAGCCTCCTCCTCGTTCGAGCAGCCACTTGATTTGGGTCCCAAGAGTTCGGTTACAAATTCAGATATCGATTCTATTCCCGTTTCCGAAACTCCAACTCGCCCAGTTAGCCTAACTAGAAAGCCAAGGACCAAGGACTACACAAAATTGATAAACTACTCACCCCAATCAACGAAAACCCAACCAAACTCGCCAGTGCTCACAAGCTTGCCGACTGCTGGACAGAAGCGTTCGATGGCAACACAACCAGTAAGGCAGTCGAATTCTAAGCAAAGGTCGGGCAATCGACTGGTTTTGTCTGAAATTGGGGCCGGACAGGCGAGTGCACTGGTGTCCAATTGTCCAAGAGAGGGACCGATGCAACTGGATGGAGCTGGCAGCATCGAGCGAGAAGAGACACATTACTATGAGGAGATCAGCCGCCCAAGAGAATATTGAGGTTGTAGTTATGAATAAAAGAGGTTCAATTAGTTAAATGCACTCATTTGAGAGCTAAAATTGTCTAGAAGTTCAGCTGCCGGTCACATCAGTCACTGTCGGAGGTCATTCGCCATAAGTTTCGAAGGTGCAGTCGATATCCGAGTCAGTTTGCAGACCAAGTTCTCACCGCACGTGTATTTGTCCAAACTTCCATCCAAGAGTAGACTGATCCGCGTGGATCCACCCATTGGACAACTTTTGGTTCGATGGGTGGATGGTCCAATGATCTCCCAGTACGAAAAGCCAAGTACAGATGCAATCAGTCGCAATAACAAGTTATTTTTCGAATCTTTTGAATCGTGGGCCTCTCGGCTGACTCTGTATGAACTCTGTTGTTAGAAGAGATATCTAAGACAGGTACACATTTGACAGATTAATTGTTTCCACTCGAATGAGAGTCGAGTTGCGCGCTCTGCTTGCCATTGCATAAGTGCTCGCGGCAAATAATTTTGTTCAGCAATTTACTCTCTAAGTCAGGTTAGCTTATTCAAATTTGTGCCAGAGCTAAGATTGAACCTACAAGGATACAGATTTTGGCCCAACATGTCATGATCGGAGGATGCATGCAAATTGATGGCAGTATATGGTCTAGTTTAACCGAAGTCTTTTGGAAACAAGTCTGTATATTTAGTCAGAGTAGCCATGAAACTGGGCTCATTTGTGCCAACCACTCAGAGAGAAAAGTATCCCCTGGAAAGTTTTCCAATACCGAGAGGCGATGTGAGAATCAAAGATGAGGGCCCACAAAAGTCTCTTGCTTGTATCAGTATGTGCGATGGCCATCATGAGGTGCTCGTGTCAGGTGAAGAATCCACAAGTCTACCGAGACATGACTGGCCAAATCAAGACGAGCCCTGTGAATATACGATCAGAGCTGCATTTAGCAGATCCGACGCGAAGCAAACAAGCAAGCTACTCTCACCCGACCCTGAGAGATGGAATAAGAGTTACTTTCAATGAGCATTCAGTTGGATATGGGAAAGTTGAAAATATGCTGAGCTTCTTGGATAGAGTTGCGTTGGTGATATCGAAGCCGGCCGCCATCATCAGTGTCATCCGATTTTGTGCTCTGACAATCACATCATTCATCATGTCAACATTCATCTTCCCAAACAACAATCACAACTATGATTGGCCAAAGAAGAGAGTTCACGAACGTTATAATCCGTTCAGTCACATAACTCAGCGAGATGTTGAAGGCGTGATCGAGCTAATGTCGAGAAACTATGACGAGTTGTTGAACCGGGCAGGCTTCGGTGATCGAGCTGCATGTCGCGAACGCTCACTATGTGTTCTCGGCGATATGATGGCCTGTGATTTTCCTAACTTGGTTGTAACAGCCGGTAGATTTGCACAAAATCATCTGCCACCAATCGACGCTCATAAGAATAAGTACACGAGGGCCTTGGTGCTCGGGCTTAATCAAACAGATTGCGATTTGGCGTATAACACAAATGCATACGAATGTCCAGCCTTCAAAGATTATGTTAAATCTTATATCTATAGCAGCGTCAAGAGGCGCCGCGACCATCACCTGAAGCGAAGACAGTGATTGTAGTTGGTTCAATAAACGGATCGTTCTAGGGATCATGTTTTGATCTGACATTCAGCGCTAGTCGCATGATAGACTTCTGAGAAGTTCGTCCGCTTCTCGTGATCTTTTCGTCATCTCTAAGTAGTGTATGTAGTGACTCACAGCCTGAGGTCTTGATTTTAGTGTTTCAACAAATAACGAGTTCTTGAGTGTCTTTGATATGAAAATTGTAACAGCAGTAATAGTATTGCCATCGAAGCAACATATTGCACAGTCCAACAGAAGCAATTTTTCTCTTTTCGATCTGTAGGGTGAGAAGTCGATAGCAGCCTTCTTGTCAACAATATCTCTTATGTAAGATTTTGGGTCCAATCTAGATTCGGGCGTTCGGAGATTTAGGCCCGATGAGTCTAAATACTCAATGAGCTGCTCAACTCTATTCTCGTCGCACATCATCATCGAAGGGCGGAGAAAGGGTTCATTTGACGACGGTCTGGCTGCAAGTATTGAGCCTAAGGTCTTTATACTAGCTGATGGTACGGTGTTTTGCTTCCCCGATGGGTTATTGTTATGAGTGGAATTAGTTGCGACTGATTGGTTGTTCTGATCCTCATCATCGAAATTGAAAGCCTTGACATCTGAGCTGTTCCAGAAATCATCTTCCTCGTCTAATGACATATTTGCGACGAATGTTACCTAGAAATATCCGTCTGATGGCCCATGTGGGTATCTCGCTGATCTAGGAGAGATGATTTGATCTAGTTCCAAGACATGAATTCGGTGAGCGGTTGAAGCAAGTGAGAGAGACTGATTTTGAATAAAGGCGCGAAGAATAGTGCGCGTGCGCGAAGAATCGCAACATGCCTCGATCGGATGTGATTTTCCAATGCACTCGCAACTTGCCATGGAACATGTGAATGGTATCAACAATTTGGCTAGGTGAATTACTTTCTGGTTGGACCATACTATTCGAATTTATCGGTCACCTAGTGGTCCACAATATTAGGCATTCACCGTATTCATTATATTTATAACCTGTCAAGATGGGAAAATATTCCAAGGATCCCGTAAATGCAAGCAAATGTGAGTGTCTAAGAGCCGATATACTGGTCTCACCTCAATCTCACTTATAGATCCTCTAACTTATCTATTCTTGTCCCACCATTATCGACAAAAATACAGCTTGCCAAGCGAGAGGCTCCAACATCCGTGTGCACTTCAAAGTAAGTCTCCCAGCCGATCTAACGTGTTTAATGTCACGCACCGAGACACTAACCCATGTCCCTCCATCCTCTCGACTGTGTAGAATACACGTGAAACTGCAAAGGCCATCATGGGTATGCAGCTCAAAAGGGCACAGCAGTTCTTGAAGAATGTCATTGCAAAGAAAGAAATTGTTCCCTTCAGACGTTATAATGGTGGTGTCGGTCGAAAGGCTCAATGCAAAGCCCACAAATGGACCCAGGGCCGCTGGCCAGCCAAGTCGGCCGAATATCTGTTGCACTTGCTCAGCAATGCCGAAGCTAATGCCGACTTCAAGAGCTTAGATGTGGAAAAATTGTACATCAGCCACATCCAGATAAACAGGGCACCCAAGATGAGGAGGCGAACCTACAGGGCGCACGGTCGCATCAACCCGTACATGGCCTCACCTTGTCACATGGAAGTGATCTTAACCGATAAGTCGGCAAAGAAGTGAATTAGATTTGAATTTGGAAGTAAGGATGATTAAAATATTGATTAAGCTAACTCAGCGACCAAATGGGAGGAAACAAAATCATTGTGCACTTGTGACCACCTTTACGGAGTCGATTATTCTTGTATTAATCAATTAATTTAGTTTATAATCGCATTGCTGTTGCTCAAAGGTTTGTCACGCGTTCAAGACATGACTCAATAGGTGGCACCATTCTTGTCTAGCGATGGTCTGGTCGTTGGAGTCTTCCGCCGAGTTTTAGCAAGTAGAGCCGGTTGGCCAAACGGCAAACCCGCTCACTTGCTATCCGATGAGAGCCGATGCTCCTGGGGGCTGTGCGGGTTTGGGGGCGAGTTTGCGGCTGTTGTTGTTACAGGTTGTTGTTGTTGTTGTTGTGCGCTTATGCTGTGAGAGCTCACCGCCTGGGCTTGCGCGTGAGCTTGGGCCTGAGCCTGGGCTTGGGCTTGGGCCGCCAAGACGGCAGCCGCGGCCGCCAGGTTTAGCTGGGTGCTTGGGGCAGCGCAGTGGCTAAGCAGCCACTGGGCGCTAGATTGCTGGAGAACAGATTGGTAGGCATAAAAGTGGCCGGCCTCATTTAGGAGCTCGAGTCCGACTGCAGTTTGGCGCTTGTGCTTCGTGCGGCGATTCTGGTACCATGTCTTCACTTGTGTGTCGCTCAGTTTTAGTTTGGCCGCTAGCTCGACGCGATCCTGAACGGTGAGATACTTTTTGGCCTCAAAACTGGCCTCCAGCTCCTTGAGCTGATGATCGGAGAAGGCGGTGCGCGCCTTTCGCTGTTTCCGCTTCTGGCCCTCGTAGCGGAGGATGTCCTTGATTAGGAAGGAGGTGTTGCTGTTTGGTGTGCTTGCCGCCGACGAGCTATTGTGGTGCTGATGCTGATGCTGGTGTTGGTGCTGGTGTTGGTGCAAGAGGAGGTTGTGGTGCTGGTGGGGCGAGTGGGCGCCGCTATTGTGAGGGAGGTGCGACATTGTGTGTGTGTGACTGAGTGGCCCTCTCAGCTCTTGCTTCCCTCTTCCCTTCGTCTCGCTCGCGCTTCAGTTGTTCAGCTCTTCTGCAGGTTTGCTCTGGTCAGTTTGCTCTGTTTAGTTCGGGCTCGCCCAAGTTCATTTCGCCGCCAGGTTGACTCTCTCGGCTCTCCGGTTGCTCGCCTAGAACTAGAATTGGAGCTCAGAGTTTAACTTGAAAGCTGGAATTGGCCGCTCTTGTCTGGCTAAAGTGGTTTGCTTGAATGAAGGCTGAACTATGAACTAATCAACTAAAACAGAGATCTCGATTTGTTGGCCCGAAATTGAGCGACTTCTCAAGTGAGTCGTTTATGTTGTCGTTATTGTAGAATTGGCGGCGGCGGCGGCGGCGGCGGCAAAAGAAGCGGCAGCGGCTGCAGCTGAGTTTGTGTTGGTGTTGGCGCGCGCATGCGCTCGCGGGAAGCCAGGACTTTATCTATAATTTGCACATTAACTGCGACCAATCGACTCGCCTCCCCCACCGAGCGCTCTGCGGCCCCCAGCGCAGGCAGCTTTTTTGTCCCCCCAAATTGGCTTATCAGCGAGCGGCCACCTGAGGCTCTTGACTGGTCGGCGGCTCCTGTTTGCGGGCGCGGCCAGCCGCTGAGTTCCGGAACTGAGCGGGCCGCGTGGGCGCCGCCGCCGCCGCCGTTACCGCTGCAGGCTGGCGTGGCGCGCGCATGGCGTCGGCGGCGGCGACGGGCAGGCCAAGGGGCCCAGTGGCCGCCTCCTCGGCTCCACTCTTTGGCTCCCAGCCGAGCGAAGAGCAAACGAGCGTCCGGTTTGGTTTGGGGTTAAAATTGAAATTGAAACTGAAACTTGAATCTCGCCCTTCCCATTTGTTAGCCGGCGAGCGCTCAGGTTGGCGCCCCTTCGATCGCTCGGGCCGGCGGCGCCGATCAAGGCGAGGATGGTGCTGCGAGCGCTTCTGTTTGCGCGGGCCGCTGGGCTGGGCCGCTTTGCTCGGCTGCGGCGGTGGCGGCGGCGGCGAAACAGGTGAGGGTGAGGATATGCAAATTCCTTGCTCAACTTGGAAACGCTTGTCAGCGGGCGCGACTGGCCGCTCTGCTCTCTCGGCCGCCTGTCCTGAGACTGAGAGGCGAGAATGCGGCCAGCGGCGGGCTGCTAATCGTGAACACTTGTTGTGCTCGGCCGGCTCGGCGCGCTGACCGCAGCAGCAGCGGCAGCAGCAGCAACGGCGGCGGCAGCGTCGGCGGCGAGAGGAGGAGAAGCCACTGCGCTGGTCGCGTCACCCTCGTGATTCTCCCACACAACTCGGACAATGCGATTGCTCGAGGGTGCGACAATGCAACCACGCAAGCATAATTCGATTGGCCGCCGTGCGCAGCTCGCCCGCCACTTTGGCTCCCGCTTTCGGCGGATGGACTCGACTCGGCTCGGCTCGGCTTGGCTCGGCTTGGCTCGACTCAACTCAACTCAAATCGACTCGACAGGTTGATTTGCGGCGAGGACAATTCGGCTCGGCGATGGGGATCGTTTTGGAGTGGTTGAGCCGAGAGTGGCCGCTTTGGCTGTGCCGGATTTGTGCCCTCGCGCTGGCCGCGCGCCCGCCGCCCCTGCAGGTGTCTCGCTCGAGCGCCCCCCAGATGGAAAGCGCACGCATGAAAACCAACAAACTGGCCGCTCGCCCAGCCGCCTCTCCAATCGGAGCCAAGCTGGCGCGGCTTTGTATCAGTTTAGGCCATAAATTGTGAAAAATTGGCTCAAATTGGCCTCAAATTATGACAATTCGCCGCAATCGGCCGCCTGGGCCGGTGGAAGTGGAAGCGAGAGGCAGGAGGCGGGAGGCTGGAGGCAGGAGGCAAGAGGCAAGAGGCAAGAGGCAAGAGGCAAGAGGCAAGAGGCAAGAGGCAAGAGGCAAAAGTCGAGGCGGCCGCTCGCTCAACTGGCCATATCAATTGGCCACTTTGCCCGCTCCAAGCTGCCACTTTGGCTCCACTTTAGTATAATGATACTTTTGTTGTGTCCGATTGTCAATCATTTTGGGCCGGGCGTCTGGTTCTGTTGCGCTGGCTCGCAGGCCGCGCGCTTCTATGCGCCGGCTCCATTTGTTGCAATTACTGGCCTCCGCCTGGCTTGCTCGCTCCGGCCGCCGCCGCCGGGCGGCCCGCGCGCAGGAGTCTCTATAGCCGCCGCTAATGAATTCTGACCCTAATCTGGCCGCCGAGCGGAGCGCCACTCTGGCGGCGGCCGGCGCCGAATATAGATGGAGTGAGCACTCAATTATGTGGCGCTCATTTCCATATTGCGCGCAGGCCGGCGGCCACACAAGCGGCCGCGCCGGCCAACAATGGGCCCGTTCGCACGCTTACCTAGGCGGCCGCGCATTGTTGCAACTCGGCCGCTCCCACTCGGCGCCGGATTGGCCGGGCAAAGGATGACTTTGATTCGCAAACGTCGCCTGTCATAATGAAACTGACGGCGACAAATCAAATCAAATCAAATCAAACCAAAGCGAACCAAAGTCGAGCGAATCCAAGCCCAGGTTTGGCTCCATTGAAAGCGTTGGCGGCTCAACTGGAGTGAATTGAACTCGGCGGCCCGGCTTGAGCGGATCCAATCGCTCCGAGGCGAGAGAAGTGAGCCCACCGGCCCAGTTTGTCTTCGTTTAAAGCCCGCCGAGTGGCCGGCTCGCTGGGGCTGGAATTCGGGCCGATTGTTGTCGCTGCTATGGGAAATTGGACGGCAAAGGTTGGGCGGCGACGGGGGCAGAGTTTTGGCTGGCGCTGAGTTTGCGTTCGCAGTGGAGCTTGCGTCTGAGTTTGGCTGAAACGTCGAGCGGAGCTGCAAGTTGCGAGCTGCGAGTTGCAAGCCTGCGAGCCTCGAGGAGAAGTGGAGACGGAGCGAGCGGCTGGCGAGGATAAAAATTGGACCGAGCTCACTTCGCTCCAGCCCACTTTTGGCCAAAAGTGTCCGCTTTGAGGGCGCCTCCAAAAGGCGCTCCAGATGGAATTTGGCTCGGCGGGGCCGCAAACAGGTTGGCCGGCTCGCTTCCGTCGGGGCGGAGAAGTGGGGAGAGGAATCTGCATAATGATTAATTGGGGCCCAAGGTAAACAAGCGGCCGGCGCACAAGTCTGCGGCCGGCGGACAAGTTGTCGCCAGGAGTGAGTTCGAGCGCAGTTTGGCAGGTTGACTTTTGAGCGCAACGCACGAATAAACAATGGACGAGGGCAAACAATGGCGGATCAATTTGCGGCCGAGCGGGCGAGATAAAAAGTAAAGCGTCCTTGCGGCCGCCTGAGTGGCCGCTTTGGCGAGCGCAACTTTAGCGCCGCCCGCTTACATAATGGAGCCGCGGCCAGCTCTGCGCAGCCGACTGGCGGCCGCACTCTCGGCCAGCGCGGCGCTTTAACGAGAGCGCCGGCCGCCGCCGCCGCCGCCGCCGCCGCTGCTTTAAAGTGGCCAAACCTGCGCTCGATTTGCGAGCCCAAACACTATAATTAGTTTGCTCGGGCCCGCCGATTGAAACATCAGCGGCGCCGCTTCCGGCCGAAAGTGACACCAGCGGCGGCGGCGGCGAGCAGAGCAAACAAACCTGCTCGCTGGCCGGCCAGCGGCGGCGCGCATAAGCCCGCAATTAGGAGCGGCACCTAGGCGGCCGCCTGTGCTCCTCGCCGCCGCCCCGCGCCGGCTGGAGGCAGCCCAAATCCGCCGGCTGGCTGACTGGTCGTCTGGCCGGCCGAGTGGCCGCGCGAGCCCCTATAGCCGGCCGGTCTATAGGGACTGATGGGCTAACGAGCGGCCCGCTAAGCCAACACTGCCGCCCTCCATCATCAATCAGCGAGCTCAAGTCTGCGCGGCTGGTGTTGAAAATTGATGGCCGTTTGCGGTCTCTGATTGGAGGCGCACTTGCCGCTCCCAGTTGGCCGGCTTGGGGGCTCCGCTCGGATTTGGAAGCCATGAATGCGTAACGAGTTGATCAAATCCATTATTGGCCCAGTTTGGCTCCCCGCTCAGCTCAGCTAAGCTCTGCTCTGCTCTGCTCTGCTC
>Ga0268249_1000222_pt1 | contig 35552 bp, 25 predicted proteins | sample AgamicAtPe_FD_200257 | JGI IMG/M metagenome (GOLD analysis project Ga0268249, IMG submission 200257) | Agave microbial communities from Guanajuato, Mexico - At.P.e (v2) (version 3) | ecosystem: Host-associated > Plants > Phyllosphere > Phylloplane/Leaf | place: Guanajuato, Mexico | collected... | reverse complement strand
CTCGCTCGCTCGAGTGAGAGAGGTTTCATTGAAACTGTCAAACATGTTACAGCGAGCGAGCGCGCCCACTTCCGCCCGCAAGCCAAAAGGCGGCCAGGCCGGCCGAGTGGCCAGGCTAATGGTGGCTTCTGATCGACACTTCCATTCATTGGATGAGCGATGGGCGCCGAGTGCTCGCCCCTCGTTGGCCCCCATTGGCCGCGAGCGAGCGAGCGAGCGAGCGAGCACAGAGATTTGAGCCAGTGTCTCGCAAAGATGGAGTTGGTTTACTCTGCAACGCTGCTCTTGTCTCCCGCTCATCCGGCCAAGGGGGATCCATCCATCTCTCGCCCTGCCCGCAGATCATTCATCATTCGGCCGCATCAGCCAGCCGCTCGAGCCCGCGGCCATCGATGCCGCCCACTTCCGGCCGCCGAGCCGCCCAAATTAGTTGCGTGCGACTTGTTGTTGTTGCCGCTGCTTCTGCTGTTGTCCTTGTTGTTGGCGCTGGTCGCATTTGCATTTTTGGGGAAGCGGCGGCGGCGGCGCGATGATTATTCGAGCCGGTGGGCCAAAGCTGGCCGCCTAAAACTGAGGCGCAAACGCAACCGAAATGATCGATGACGACAAACACGAGCCAGCTAAGCCGCGCGGGCAGCAACCTGTCGTCGGCCGCCCGGCGACCACCTCGAGTTTTGCGCGCTCACACACTGGACAGGCCAGGTGAACTCGTGCGCGCTCTCTGCCGGCCATGCAAATTTCGGCAAACCCTCCCCCGCCTTTAAACTCGGCCACTCAATTTGAGCGCGGCCCTCGAGAGTTTTGCTCGAGAGGCTGGTCTGTGCGCGCGCGCCCCTTTAACGAACACGCGAGTCGGAAGCGAGAAAATTGGGCGAAGAAAACAATTTGGCTTCGTATTTTAATCACGTACTTTTGAATCACAGAACTCTCTCTCTCTCTGGCCCAGTTCTGGCGCTAAGAGTGGCCAACAAACTGGCCGCCCCGCTCGAGTCGCAATCTCGGCGAGGACATTTTTCACTCGGCCGCCATTGCAGCTGCCAATGCCAATCCCAAGGCAGACGCCGCAGCAGCCGCCGCCAACGCAGCCAACTCGCGCGCCCTCTAATTGAATGAGCCGCCGGGCCGAGATTGTGGACGCCGAGCGGGCGCTTTGTTTGCATGGCCACTCCTCGAGTGGCGAGCTCAAGTGGCCTGTCGCCGCCACTCGAGCGCCGGCCGTTCATTATCCTTTGTTGCGTCCGCGGCTCCGCTCAGCGCCAGGTGAGGCCGCCAGCTAGTTAGCTCGCGAGCGGCGGCTTGCATGGCGAGCGCCGACTTGATTGGCGCCGCCAGCTCGCAATGGAGGATGGAATACATTATACATATTATCATCGTTATCAGTTGTCGCCGCCGCCGCCGCCGCCGCCGCCGCCGCCGCCGCTGGGGCCGCGCGAACCTTGCAAGCGGAAACGCTGACAATAATGATGGTCGGCCCGCTTGGCTCCTTCAAGACACCATTGTGTGTCTGCCGCTGGCTGGCTGCAGCCCGCCTCTCCCTGTCGGCTCGCTTGTCGACACTCGGGCCGGCCGGCTGGCTGGCTCTGGCCGGGCGGCAAGGCGTTAAACTAATGACGACAGATAGACACTCGCGCCCAGAAGGGGGCCAAGCGGGCGCGCACAATATGCAAATCCATTCGCGCGGCTCATTGTGTCTCCTCCTCCTCCTCGGCGGCGGCGACGGCGCCAACACGGCTTCCAAGCGGTGCGCTTGGTTTGCAGCAAGCGAGTAGGCGCGACTAAAACTAAGGCCGCCACTCAAGTCGGCGCCGCGGCCATGTTTGTCGCCGCTCTTATAATTTACTTCCGGCCTCCTTCGCGCCCCATTCGTCACTCTCGGGCCAGTGGGCGTGGCGGCCCCTCAATCCGGGCCGAGGGGCGCGCAAAGTGGGCGGCCAGGACGGTTGGCGCTGACAGGAAGCGGGCCAGCCGGCGAGCGGCTCGACGGGGCCGAGCTGCTGGCCGCGCAACTTGGCCAAATCCGCGCCCACCAAAACCATCTGGCGCTCCTGCTGGCTGACGCTGGCGCCAGCCGCTGGCTTGGCGGTCGGTCGGTCGGCGGGCCGGCCAGCCAACCAACCGGCCCACCGACCGACTCTCGCGCTGGCCCAATTAGAGCCGCGAGCCGGATGCCAATAAAAAGGCGCCCCCTTGAAACCGTCGCCAGTCTTGGGCGCAAATTAATATAAATTAACTCCCAATGTCGCAGTCAATTTCCTGCCTAGACGCGGCCCCCTCGAGCTTGTTGTTTCCGGCGCTGAAACAAAGACCGACGGCGGCCGTCGGCGGGCAAGTCCAATATTGACATCTCGTCAGAGCGTCAAAACTGCGCCCAGCGCCGGCCTGGCCCATCGGCCGCCGCCGCCGCCGCCAAGCGAGCCGGCTAATTTGATTGATTCTGTCGCAAGCGAGCGATGCAAAGCCAATGGAGCAAGATGACTTTTATTTGCCAGCTGATGCAGATGGCTGCTTTTTGGATCCATTTAAAGCAAACAAAACTTGATCCCCCCCCCCTCCGCCAGCTCCCAGTGGCCATCTCTGCGCGCGGCCTCAGAGGCCAAGCCGAGCTTCGGGCGACCAAACTCGAGCTCGGCCAGTTGGATGCTCCATTGCGCATGCAAATGTCCACCCGGCCCACTTGCGCCCGAAACAAGACGATTCGGCTCGGGCCAATTGGGTCTGGCCCACTTTCGGCCGAGGGCTTGCACCTGAGCCGAGCTCGGCCAGGCTGAGTGGTTTGGGTTTGTTTGGCGGCGGCGGCGGCGAGCAGGACGAGCGGAGGGCGCAAACTCGTTTGCACGTCAACGATTGATTTGATGTTTGCTCCGCTCGCAGCCAGCTCAATTAGCCCGCAGCCACCTATATAATGGCCAATTCATGCCCAATAAGACGAGTTTATGTTTGCAATCACTCGAGAGATAAGCTCAAGATGCTGACTAGGCAGCCACTCAAGCTTGCGAGTGGCGAGCGCCGAGCGCAGAGTGGAGCGAGTCCATTAGGCTAGCTAGCTCGCTCGCCCGTCGGCCAACTTGACTCGCCCAGCGGCGGCCAGGCTGCTAGGCGGCGGCGAGCAGATGGGAAATGGCTTCGTGCTAGATCCACTCCACTGTTCATGCAAACTCACCTGAACTCGTCCCCCTTACTTGTTGGCCGGCAATCAACAACAAGCTCGAGGCAAGAGCGAGCGGCAGCAGCAGCAGCAGCGAGGCCGCCCTCTTCCGGGCCAACATCCTGGCTTCCCTTCTAAACTCTTGACCCTCGAATCTGCCCGCTAGCGGCAGAGATTCGTCCATTCCAATCTGGCCGCTCGTCACATCCTCCTGCGCTGCCAAGATCCTTGCTCTTCGCCTTCAGTCTGTCTGCCTGCCTGTCTGTATGTCTGTCTGGTTTCCTCGGCGTCGTCGTTGGCGCTCTGCGCGCGCTACTTTCGTTTGTCAAGTTGACTTGCCACTGGAATGCCTTTGAATGCTCCTGAACTCGGCCGCTCGCACTGAGTCTGGCGTTTGTTGCAGAGTTGAGAGGGCGCAAAGGGAGCTATGCGCAACCGCGTGAGTCGCGCGCGCGCCGGACGACCAGCGCCATCTGGGCTGCGTGCGTCAACAAAATCTGCTGGCTCACCTGAGCGAGCGGCTAGCTGGCCTTTGGCCGCGCAAAGAGGCGCCATTGGGCCGCTCAAACTGGACGGGCCGGGTTCACGCTTACAATGCGCCCTCGTGATTTGTCATTTCACGCACCCGAAAGAGCCAACACCGCCCAGGCACATTCCAATTATTGCCACCAAAACTGGCTCACCTCTCTCTCTCTCTCTCCTCGGGCACAAACTCTGGGTGTTTCATATGAACTCGCTCGCGCCAAGCTAGTGACTTGGCCCCGTTAGCTTGACTAAAAGCGCACCAAACTCATACAGCCACCGGCAAAACGACAGCCAAACAATCAACCTCTCATATCCGCCGAAAATCAATAAAACACAGCACAAAAGGAACAAGTGGCTTTTTAATGATAAGCGTCCGTTTTGTGAGTTATTGCTAGCAATAAATTGCAAACCAGTTTTCGCGGCTAGAGAGAGAGAGAGAGAGCAGCTCTCCGCTTTGCTGCGAGCAAATTTGGAGCCGAACACGACAACAAACTTTTCGTGGGCCCCAGACTCGCTGTGTCCTTGTTGGGGGGCGTCCAGCTAGACCTGGTGCCTGGACGGGGCTGGCCAAAGAGCAGCGTGCCAGAGGTTGGAGGCAGAGTGTTGGGCCCGGATTTTGCGGCGACTAGTTTCAATTATGGACTTCTAATCATGGAGCCAAAATGAAAGTGTCCCCTCCCCACCACCACCCATTGTGAGTCGCACCAATCTAGGCGCACGGAGAAAATATGCTCTCCCTCCCTCTGGGCTAGTCGGCGAAGAGTCCCGCCGACTTATGATTCTAGCGCGCAGGTAGGGCAACTTTAGCTCAGGTCAAGTGTACCGGACTTGCGGGTCGAGGGCGGCGCAATTTGACTGCTCGAATCGAATCGCCCTTGTTTTGGGATCCAGTTAGTCGCGAGCGGCCCCCCTCTCCTCTCCATTGGATCCTCCAGTTGGAGGCCTGACACCTGCCAGGAGACTTTGATGAATTATTCATCGTCTCGTTGAGAAACTTGTCGAACAGTCGGGCAGCAACAACAACAACGACGGCATCCGCCAGACTGACTGAAACCAAGCGGCTTAGCTCCATGAGACTGAGCGTGAGGAGTTCTATTGATTTAGGGGACCAACTCTAGGGGATAGGCATATTGGTAAAGCTGGCATGACTCCCGCCAGTTTGGTCTCGGAGCGACTGGCCAAGATGAGCAAGTTCGAGGGAGCTCATTCCGCAGTAGGAAACACTAGGGCACCATCTGTCGCGCAGAGTTGTGATCGAAGAGGTTGGTCGCAAGTGGCGATATCCGCCTGCCCATGGGGAGGCTATGAACTCTGGAAGATTCGAGCTCATGCACGGAACAATACCGTAACGGCACTACCGTTCATCAGCCTATGCCAACAACACGGTCATCGTGTCTTTCTACATATTGGAATTAAAGTGTTATGCTACCAAGTTCCTTAAACAGGCAACCTCATGCCTAAATTATGGACTTCATCACATTTCAACTCGAAGCTGAAATCACTTTCACGAGAATCGAACTCGATGGATTGTTTACTGCTATCTACCAAACTTAAGTATAAAAAGCAGTTACGGATGATATCTGAGGCAAAGTTCCTTAGTGAGGATTGAGAGAGACACCAGAGACTAGCCATGTGTCTGCCTGGAGATACATTTACACAACGATCTCCCCGAAGGAACACTGAGGAAACCAATCCAGATTCAACTCGAGGTAGAATATTTGCCCCTTTAAATTCAACTCCTCTCGAAGACAAGCCTGCCTGGCTGTTGGGAGGAGCTCATTCAACGTGATTCCGGTCTCCAGAGATCCAATAGAAGTGAAATTTTAAGGAGACCACAGTCATTCCAGGATGCGAGCAAGAACCGATGGCCTTACATGTGGCAGAACCAGAGAATTGTTGGACTATGTAGCAACTAATCTATGGTGGAAACATTTGGAGATGCTAACTCAATGAAACGAACACTTTGATTCGATTCCCATCGTGATATAGTTTCCTTATACTTTGATCGAAGTGCAAACGAAAAATACTCATTCTTGGTAGAGATCGATCGAATAAAACGTATTCTGAAGAAGTCATGCTGGTTCATCGTTAGTGAGTGTTCACAACAGAGATAATATGTTCATGTGAACATAGAGCTCCTGTCAGATTACAAGTTACAAAACGAAATACGATTGCGGTTTTGGCTCTGAGGGTATCAGTCATCAGCTTTACATAGGAAATCCGTCAAGCGACCATTCAAATGAAAATTGATTGCTGAGTTGATGGGTATTTCTGACATCTTTCGTGTAATGATATCTATGTGTCGCGTCAATTTCAACACGTTTTGTCGACCACTCAGGACAGATTTTAGAGCTCGTGGACTAGACTTTTAAATTAGACTTTTGTGAATGTTAGCTAGACATAACAAAGAGCTGCCTACCTGTGGAGAGAACGAAAGTCATCCATGGGAGGACCTTTGACTTGGTCGTAGGCAATTATACGTCGCGTGCGACGGCAGTTATTCGAATCTATTTCACTAATAACTAAAGAACTCTCCGATCTGGACAGTTGAACGTATTTTCCTGGTGGACAGAAACTTGATGTCAGACTTCCAAAAACTCAATCGGTTTATGTGAGATAATATGTATGGTTTATCGCAGGTCCTCAATTAAATCGGGTGCCTATTTCATTTCGATAGAGGCCAGTTGTCACACAGATTCCGGATTATCGGATGAATCCTACACACGCATTCATATGAAAATTACATTGTATGAGAAACTATCACCGAATTTCTCGATGAGTAATTATTCAACCTCTAGCTGCGGATACTCGACATACTTGCATTGGAACTAGGGCCAAAATTACTGACTTTGGACGTCGCAAATTGAAACCACTGAGAACTATTAGAGTCTCACATTGTCATTAAGGAAAACGTTGAAACTAGTCGGCCACGCTTATATTGAACGCGAAAAGTTAATATGCGATCCTTTGCCACCCGATTTGGTGCGAGATATTACTCCCTCTTGCTTACCAACCACGTTTTACTCTTATTCTTCAGATAGCTCTTCGTCACTTTCCCTTAACTGATGGCAAATAGATGTGATACGAGACAATGCCAACTCATAATTCACGCCTTCGGCGCGCAGAGAGACAGCGTACCCGAGGGCTAAGGCACGGACCCAGTTTGTCGCACGAGCTTGCTCAGATCCGAAAGCCTGTTTGTGTTAGTATTGAACGAGAACTACAGCTCTCAACAAGTTCAGTCCAAGATTTCCATCAATCTTGGTAAACGTACGAGGTTCAACTCCCCGTACGCGCAACAGGCTGCCTCGGCTCATTGTTGGTCTGACTTGTGAGTGGGAATCCGCCACCCTACAGGTGAGCAAGCCACCATATACTGCGTAGTTTGGCATTGATTCGCACAGCAAGACGAACTCCGCTCGAATCCCGTAGAACTTCAATGATCTTATGCTGGAAAAATCCGGATGCCGCCTTGAGGAGACTACTCATCCAAGTTTTGTCCAAGACCCTGTTCTCGGGCTCAAGTTCTCGCTGGAGATGGATCAGGTGACGTAGAGTGAGGATTATAATTTGTTACAAATCTTTTTAACACTAGTGATCGTCGAGTTTTAAGGAAAAATAGGAAAAGTCCTTGACTGAAAATTCTCAAGAAAATGACCAGGCAAATCAATATATTACTCTTCCTTGCACTAGCGTACCTTGTTTTCGTGGCCGCCGACGACCTGGAGGATAGGGCAAACACAACCGAAAAAGTAGATCTGGTCACATTCATCGCTTCGGCTGGAACCTCAACCCAGAGCCCGAAACTTTTGTCGGAAAAGTGCAATAAGTATGGGTCCAGCAGACGTTGCCAAAAATTCAGGGAGAAGGAGAAACAAGCCAAAATCGGTTCCGTTAACGATATATGGAATGACGCGGACATGCTACAACATCCAATAGATGAGGAACCCCGTCGAATGGATCGCTCCCTCGGTGAGATGTGTTTGTACAGCAGTGACTGTATCAGTGGTTGCTGCATGTTAGATAGGGAGACCAAGATCCGCAGCTGCCAACCAAAGGCCATTCAAGGCGAAAAATGTACCACTGCCCAAATTAAGGCCGACCTATACGTTGACGTATGTCCATGTGAATCTGGCGACTCTAATTGCGTCTATCCGGGCGAATATTGCTCCAAGTAGGAAACCCTTGCACTGACGCTCAATCCAAGTCAAATGATTAAATTTCCTCATTCACCCCCTTAGATAGAAACGATTCACCCTCTCGTCGGGTGAGAAGATATGCCGAGTAGGGAACCTCAGATTTTCTATAAATAAACGAGCAGTTCCAGAAATCATTGTCAACCTTCGGTTCCAGTTCATGCGGTTGAAATGAGCTGATATGTCAACAAAAATAGCGGTACCGATGCCCAATTTTGTAGATTCTGCAGTCCACATCGATGATAGTTGAGTCATAAAGTCTCACCTGTTTTGCACAATCCTCTATCTTTGTTGTCAACCTAGCTTACAAAACCCTGATTCATCAGGATGGCTAAAGCTGTTGTACTACAATCGAGGGAGGCTTCGTATATCGAGACCCTCAGGAAGTGTGAGATCGCTATCATTCTCCCTGGCGAGCTGGTCACGATGTGTACACTGGTGGCAACAAGTGGGATCGACAAATGATATCGAACGATAGGACTTAGTGTAGGAACCCCTAATGATAGAACTGGAGCAAGCTTTTGCAAAGATTACGAGAAAAAGGACTATTCGGGGGTCGCGCATGGACTTGGATGCGTAACTTGTGGGAGCACGTGAGCGCGTGTAAAACGATACTAAATGTATATCAACACGATTTTCTGTCAACTTGACACTATTCTATTGATCTAATGAAAGTCTCAATCCATCATGATTATTGATAGGTTCCATCCATCATTTAGGAAATAACGTGCAACTCTTGGACACAAGATGACAACAAAAAACTTTTCAGCTACTAAACTGCCACAACCCTCCTATCAGTTCGAGTTGGGACTCTTGAATCTCGGACTCAGGGATCCACATCTATCATCGTGGATACCACGATCCAGCCATATAGCTCAAGTGATTGAGGTCAGAAGAACAGGCTGCACCACTCAAAAGATACACGGATGTAAAATCGATGACATTACTTGTTCACTAGTTGTGATAGAGGATGCGCGCTTGGAGTTGTTCCTGAGACGTGACTTCATATCGAGATTCGTCGAGAGAGGAACTATACATTTGATGCAGGACACGAAGAGCAGCAAACTTTTCCAGCTAAAGATTCATACTTCGAACAATGTTCTCCATATGACAATGTCAGGGAAACTTTACAGAAGGTTCGGCCTAGTCGGCAAGAAGATCCGAGAATCGAAGGTTGAGGAAATGTACCGAGTCGAAGTTGATCTGACTGACGAAAGGATCAAAAAGTCTAACAAATTTCAGGACAAGTTGGTAGAAGTGTTCAAGAGATTGGAGCCTATTAACAAACTTTATTTCAGATTTGTGCCGGACAGGTCATGCAAAATAGCGAACGCTGCGGCCAACGAGGAATCGTTAGACTTTTTCAGATATGTGATAGATGAATACGCGAGAGACGGATTCAGGCCTGTCCCTTTGACAGCTTGTTCAATAGTTGAGCAGAGGCTCCATAGAAGCTGGCTGAATTGTTCTCAGCGCCACCCTGCTCTGGGTATGAATTGGATCAAGGAAGATTGCTCGCTAGGAGAAGTAAGAGGAAATGTAGAGATCTTAGGTAGAATCGTTGATATAGTTGATTGGCTAGGTTACCAGCTACTGTCGCTCGACTGTGATAGAGAGGAAATAAGCTCAAGTTACTCAGATGAGATGGAGCGCTTGGATGTTTCCTGCATTCAGTTGAACGGCCCCATGGATCAGGGCCAGATTGAGAATAATCTAAGGAAAATATTCGCTAAAATGAAGGCCGATTTTGTGGTTGCTCGCGCGCTGATTCTATACAATCAGCAAGATCCGCCACCAGCGTCATCCTCGCCTTCAGGTGTAGTTTTTCTCCAAGATTGTGAGTCATGTTCGTCAGAGCGCATGCTGCTAACCGCTATAGGCATGTCGAGCAAGTCGACCTGACATAGACACCTATCAGCGCAGAGCAATATGAGTTTAGGTATACATAAATATCTATTGGGCGTTCGAGTTCAATCGAGGGGTCCGCTAAATTTAGTCTAGGTTGTGAAATAATAATCTCATAATAATCAGTGTGAAAGCGATCTTTCGCTCTTTATTATTGACTCTCTGCCTTGAGCTTACAATATGTGAATCTATGATTCATATGCTGAGAATATGAGCCAGAATGTGAGAACCGCTTGAGACATTTGCAACATTGGAACGGCTTTTCGCCGCTATGCAACCTTTTGTGTTCCTTAAGATGATGTTTGTGCTTGAATGCCTTGCCGCACTCTTCGCACTTGTGGGGCCTCAACTGATGATGGTGAGAGTTGTTGTTGCTGCTGCTGTTATTGGTGGTGCTTTGGTTATTGTTTAGGCCGGTGCTATTGGAGTTGTTGCTTATGAGCGAGCCTGTCAGGCTTGTTGCTGTCGGAGTTGGCGTTGTTGTTGCGGAGTTTTGGCTATGATTGAGGCTACTGTTGTTGATGGCGTTTGATTGGTTGTTGTTGTGGAGGTGATGGTTGTTGTGGTGGATTTGGTGGTGTCTTAACTTTTTGCCAACGCTCGTTGGGTGCTGCTGCTGCTGCTGTTTCACGCTCAGATCCACGGGATCCTCTTGCTGCTCAGAATGTTGTGATCGCTGATCATGGTGCTGCTGTTGGAGGAAAAAGTATAACAGTTGCAATTGTTGCAATTGCTGGAGTTGTTGCAATTCTTGCAATTCTTGAATCTGTTGCAATTGTTGCATCGGATGGTGTTGCTTGTCCTGCTGTTGCATGCTTGCATCAATGTTGATGAGTGTCTTTGACAGGCCCGAGACTGATCCTAGACTGAGCCTAGGGAGGTGGATGCAGGTTTGCTCCTCGCCTCGTTCGTTCGCTTGCTTGCTTGCTTGCTGGCGAGCGGGCTGGCGGCCGAGCTAGGGACGGGCTGGGCTCGGCGAGGCTTGCGGACTGAGCCGGGCTTTGGGTCCTGAGGCGGCTGGGGCGCAAGTTGTGCCCAGAGGCTGCGGACTAGGCGGCTGCTCTGGAGGGAGACTTGGATTGGGCGCTTGGGGGCGAGAGCGAGCGAGACGGTGAGAGTGCGAGGAGGTGAAGGCGGCGGTGAGGCGGCGGCGGTGGCGGAGGGAGAGGAGAGGAGAGGAGAGGGAAGAGGAGAAGGAGAGGGAGGAGGAGGAGGAGGAGAGAAGAAGAAGAAGGATAAGGAGAGCGAGATGAGATTAGATCGCTTCGAGCGAGTGCCTGCGCGCGACTGGCGCCGGCGACAGTGCGCGCCTGTGTGATATGGTTCAGCGCGAGGGGGCGTGGAGGCGGACGGGCATAGGTGACTGGAAAACGGGAGCACTGGCGGCGGCGGCGGCTAGGTTTGCGCTGGCGCAGGCGCACCCGCATCGCCGCAAGTCCGCAACAAATGGCTGCCCGTGCGCCGCGCACATCTCGCCCAAATTAACCTCAGCGCCGCTCGCCTCCTGGCCAGGTTCGCCTGTCTGTCCGCCTGTGCGTGCGTGAGTGCGCGCGCGGCCAACCAACACTCGGCCCTCCTATTTCTTGTCCTAGTCGTCGTCGTCGTCGTCGGCGTGCTTGCGTTGAGCAGGCCGCCGGCCAGGCGCAGGGCTGACGCGCATCAACCTGCGAGCGACGGCCCCGCTGCCGCGCGCACTGGCAGAGCGGCCGGCTCGAGTGGAGAGGTGAGTATAGGTGAAGGAGAGGCGCGGGCAGGTCGCGCCGACCAACCAGATGAGTAAGCGCGCCGCCGCCGCCAGCTCCTGGCTCGCTGCCGGCCGGCCGCCCGTCGCCGCGGGGAGGCGTGGCGGCGGTCGGCGCGAGCTGAGCAAGCGCGGCCGGCCAGCTCATGCAAGTGCAGCGGTCTGCCGGCGCCAGCCAGCCAACAAGTGGCGCCGGCCGCCCACTTGCATTCGGCTCGCTGGTCTGGCCGCGCGCTCGCCCGGCAGCTGGCTCGCCGCCGGGCACACGAGTCACCATCCAGTGTTTGCCGACCGAGCCTTCAGCGCCAGAGCTCGGGGACTCTCGGCCGGGCCAGCCGAGTGAGTGTCGCCCAAATTGCTCACCCGTTTTGCCAACCAGCGACTGGCCGCCGCTCGAGTGCCAGCTCGCCGCCTCTCATGTTACGCAAACCAGCCGCGCTCTTCTCGCCTCTACCTATGTTTACCTTGCTCGCACTTCCGCCCGCCCGCCCGCCCGCCTGCCACGGCCCCTCGGAGGCGAGCGCGGGCCAATTCGTTTGGCCTCGCGCTGCCTCCGCTGGGCCAGCGCGCGCGCGCCAGTCCCTCCTTCCGCCCGCCCGTCCGCCCGATGGGTCCCAATCAGGCCGCTTACGTGGCCATTACTTCGTTCGTCGAGGGCCAATGTCGCCAAAGGTAAGCGGGCGGCGCGGGCGACCAATCGTTTGACAACAATTGGCACCAGCGAAGAGCCAGACTGTCGGTGGCTGGCGCGCGCGCGCCGACCAGCCGGCGGGCAGCATAGCGCAACCATAGCGCACACGAGCAGTCGGCAGTGGGGCGAAAGAGAGAGCCAGAGCCAGAGCCAGAGGGAGAGCGAAAGCGAAAGGCAGTCGCGCGACCAGCCAGCCGCCCGCTCCGGCCACCGGTGAACTCGCGCCGGCCGCTTCCTCCTCGGCGCGCGCGCCCGCTTAGGTTGAGGTGAGCGCACCGGGTTTCGAGCGCGCGCAGATGAGCCTCGCGGGCGGCCGAGCCGAGCCGAGCCGAGTTCCCCTTTGGCCGCCCATTCGGGTTGTCGTAATCGCCGCCGACTTCTGCGTGTCGTTGGCGGCGTTGGCTTAGCTGGAGGTGGCGGAGCTAGCAGTTGAGGTGGAGTTGGAGGTTTGGGGCAGGGCGAGCGCCAGGAGCCGGGAGCCAGGAGCCAGGGCCGGCGGCAGAAGCGCCGGCTGAGAGCAGACGCGACGGCTGCACCAGTTCGCGGGGCCAGTACGCAGCTGGCGCGCTCGCCTTCGGCCGGCGTGATTTCGGCAGTGCACACAGCGCGCGCAAACTGAGCCCCGCAAATGCGCCACCAACCACCGCCGCTTCGCCCTCCCTTCCTGCCAGCCAGCCAGCCAGCCGGATGAATGGATGGATGTCCTTTACTTTTACGCCATCACACCGGCGCTGTTGCGGCGAGCGCGAGTAGGCGCTACCTATGGGCCGGCTGCACGGCCACTCTCGTTGGCGCAACACTGGCCGCCGCCGCCGCCGCCGCCGCCGCCGCCGCCGCTGCCCGCTCACCGATGCGCTCATCAATCCTCCCGGTGCCATACCTTGTTTGCGCTCCCCTGCGCCAGCCTCAGCCTCAGCCGAATGCAGCGCAAACGGCCAAAGGGGGGCTGGCTGTTGCATCGGCGCCGATATCGCGTTCGATCGAGCCAACCTTGGGGGCCGAAGCGGGCGCAGTTTGCTCGAGTTGGTTGACATTGTTGGCGCGCTATTAGCGCCCGCCCGCCCGCCCGCTAGCTCAAGCCTCTAGCGGCCGGCTGTACCTATGGCCGCTCTGCTAGGGCCAAGCAAACTCTCAACCGACGAGCGGGCGGCGAACGAGAGCAACGGCCAACCAAACGCTCCCCTTTGGCGGTAATAAATTCACCGCCAATTACGTTGCACGAATTGGAGAGCAAATGGCAGGAAACTGCCTTCAGTTGGCTCATGACAGCGACAAAAATTTCTGCAACACCATTGGCCGGCAATGGGCAATGCAAATAGCCTTTGCTCACCGCTACTCACCAAGCGCGTCCAGCTTGAGAGCGCAAAAACTAAACGATTTTGTCGTTCCTCTCACTTTCGAGCGCAAGCAGCCAAGTCAACAGGTGCACCACTCCAAGGACATGTCATTGCGCCGCCTCGCTGCTGCTGCTGCTGCTGCTGCTCGATAAACAAATTCCATTCGCCCTATCCCTTTCATGTCTTCTTCGTTTGGAGCTTGAGCTCTGGTCACGTTCGCAGTAAACATAACAAAGCAAACAATGAGAGTTAACCAAACTCAAGACGAGCGCAGAACAAACGAAAACTGGCGCAACTTTCAACGCGTCAGCTTCGATCCAAGCAATGGCAGCAGTAGCTTTGAGGCTGGCGACTTTTGTGCAAGCGAACGCGTAAGAAGCTCGCTGGATGACAACAACAAGTCCTCGAGCGCGAACCAAAACAACGACTCCCCTCAAGCTGAGAGCAAGGCAAGCTTGGCCCAGGGGTTCAGTGGAGGTGCAACTCTTGGGGGCGCCACAATGCTTGCGGGGCCGCAAATGGGGAAGAGCGGACAGGCTGGGCGCAAGCTGGCTGGCGTTGCAAAGCATCCGCTAGATGCTGCTAGCTTGATAAGCAAACTCTTCTTTGGGTAAGTTCCATCACACTACCTACGGTAGGTAGGTAACCTACCTAAATTGATGTCAATCATCGACAGGCAAGTTGGCGCTGATTGCAAAGGCGCCAGACAAGCATTTTGCACTTTCTAACTGGCTGACTCGATTGGCCCTTAGCTTGGCAGCGCCGAGACGCCGACGGCTGCGGCTGCGGCTGCGGCGGTGGCAACAACAACAACAACTATGCTAATGATGAAAGCGACGATAAGCGAGACTCGAGAAGTTGATAGGAGGGCCTTTGTACCTTGGCTGGCGGCTTAGACATGCCCGCTGGCTGGATGGCTAAAGGCGTGACAGTGGCGCGCAGAGCTCAGCCAGCCGGCCAGCCGCCGGCCTGAGGTAGCTGGCGAGAAAGTGCTGCCAGCCCCCCAACATGGTAAGCGGCGCTGGTTTAGCGGCGACGCCAGCAGCATAGTTGGCATATTTCATTCGCCGCCTTGAGTTGCCTATAAATTGTCAACGTGATAGAACAGTATCAATCACTTGTAACCGCTCGCGAGCTCCACTGGGGATCCCTCGAGCAAACTGAATGGTTGGCTGGTAAGCTGCGCGCAAGATGATTCACCTCTCCTGTCTCGCCGCCGCAGCCGCCGCCGCCGCCTCCTCCTCCCTTCTGATTCAGTTCTAGTTGGTTGCCTCGCTCATCCAAGCTAGCCGGTTAGCCCGCGAGAGCGCTCAACTTCCCCCCAAAACAGCCACCACTCCAATTGAATACTAGCCAACTGGCGGCGCCGTCTATCGTGAAGAAAACACTAGAACGTTTCCCTCTGGCGCGCAAATCTGCTCTAAACTATCCGCACTCGCCATCTCAACCATTGTGTGCCACTAAAACTAACACTACGCTGCACTAACACGGACAAAACCTATGGAACCGCCAAAACGATTGACGCCGAAATTAAAACCAAAACTACCTCGCAAATGTTGGCCCAACCAACGCCAACAGCTGGATGCTTCCAATAATTTGGCGCGGTTGGCGCTATGGTCTTAAGCGTAGCGACTTGCCAAGCGAGCCGAGCGCCGGCGAGAGTTGTCACAAGATAGGCGAGCGACTTGTTGCGTAAGTGGACGCGCCTTAAATCCCCAAGCTCTTGCCGTCCCTACCTTCTACCTCCCCTCCCCCACATTGGCAAAAAGCCCTCCCTCCCTCTCTCTGCTCCTGCAAGAGAGCCGGCGAGCGTCGATGGGAGTCAGCGAGCGAGCGAGCGGACGGCAAGACGAGCGCTAGCTTGAATTCCCAGTAAGCCGACACCGGCAATAAACTCGCCGGGCTAACTCACCAGAGAGTTCCGATCTCTCGCCGCTCCTTTGTTTGTGGGGTCACCGATTGCGAAACATCTTGTTACAGTGGAATTTTCAGAAAAAGATAGCTAACGCGCAGCCATTGTTTTTGCCACTCATCCTCCTCTCATCGTTTCCGTTGCGCATGAAAACTGCTTTGCTAACCCGACGGAACTTGCAGCTATTGGACCGACGAGCTGACGCTCCCCACCAGATGCAGCACTCGCGGAAGCTCCATTCTGGCCAAGATGCTTGGAGCCGAGCAAACGCGGCCAAGTTTACTGAGGGCCGTTGTCAGAACACACGCTAAACATGTCCTGCTCAACTCTTTGCTCACCTTCTTCTCCGTAAGTGTCTAGCCGCATTAAGCTGACGTCAAGCGTCCCCAGCAAGAGCCCGCAAACAATCGGTGGGCGCTGTCGAGGAGCCCACCTCCAGTCACTGGCTGTAGCGAATCCGCCCCCCCCCCTCGCCAGCCTTGTAAGCGCCAGCTGGCCTTAGTTAACTGGAACGCGAGCGGGTTTGTTGGCGCGCCAAAACAGCACCTAAACTCGTCCACTCTATCGCAATAAAGAAAACAAGCGAGCATTGCAGTAAATGGCCGTTGATTTGCTTGCTCAGCATGGAAGGGGGCGGCGGTGGCGGCAGTGTCTTGGAATATGCGCCAGTCATGTGGTGTCGTGTTTGTTGTTCGTTGTTTAGCTCTAAATGCAACTCTAAATCGAGCAGCCAGAGCCACTGCGGAGGTAAGAGAGTTGGATGGACCTATGGTGGCAACGGCAACAACAACAACACCAACGATGATCATGGTGCTGGTGGCCGCGCCGGCTTCGCTGGACAGCAGGGAGAAATAAAGCTGAATTGCTGCTGCTGTTTTGGAGTTGCCGCCGGCAACTATAATGAACGCCTCCGAGATATGGACACCACATGTGCACCAATTAACATCAACGTGCTGAAACCTACACCTATCGAGCACCGTGCATGTTCTACCGCGATTTGGGCAGATGTTTTGATAGAACTGGCAACTGGCAGCCCAGCTGATGCTATTGGCCCAATATGATGGCTCATCTCTCCTGGGCTCCAGCATAGAGCACAAATCCGCGCAGCTCCATCTAGTTCAAGTCTCGAGCGCCAAAGGAAGACGCTTAAAGACGATTACTTGAACCAACGAAAGCTAAACGCTCGCTCAAAGTGAAACCTGCTAACTCCTCTCAAACTGCCCAATCCGCTTTTCGCCCAATTATCAAAACAACGCTCGCCGATCAGGAGGTGGTGTGCAAGTCATTAAGCGCTTATAGTGTTGGCCAAATGCTATTGCATATGAGCAACAGGGAACTTGTGGACTATCGTCTATGGGACGGCTGGTCAGCGGTGGCCGAGGATCCTCTGGTGTTTTGGACTGTCAGTCTCATCCTGTCTGTTTGTTGCTGGGTGTTAACCGCACACTTTTATGGTTTCCAGATGATGCGTGTAGGCTTACATGTGCGCGTAGGTTGTTCCTATTTGATTTACAGGAAGTCACTTAGATTAGGTCAGTTCGAATCGGGCGAAAAGACAATGGGCAAAATGGTAAGGAAGTTGAACAGATCATAATTTCCTCTATCCAAATAACCATCCCAGAATTCAATCTAAACTTTGACCGCTCGTCAATGTAGTTCAATCTGAGATGCGAGTTTACCATGACACCTAACGCTGTCATATGAGTGCGCTTCCAACGCTATCATCGAGTCTGACTCGCCTCCTCTTGCATCATTATTGGACATGGAGGCGGTTAGCTCAGTCTAGATGCTGGCTCGTGCTCCACTAGTATAGTACAATCGAGCGCACTTGAGTTAGCATATGGTCGATTGTGTGCATCGCGGTGATGCTTTTTGCCTGGAGTCGTCACATGGCGGCGGCTCTGGCCGGGCGGCACCTTAACTGTTGCCCCATCGGCGGTATCCTCCGCTTGCTCAGCCATCTTGAGAGAAGCGAGCCCCTAAAGAAGCCACAGCCGCATCAACAGCAGCCATGTAGTGACACAAACAAGTCGACTGGATCTGCCTTGGCCAGATTCGTCTAGGTTGGCATTACTGGCCGCTGGGCTCACGGTGCAGTAGGCTTCAACTTTACTGCGGTAAGTTTGCCCTGGAGGAGGTGAGCTGGCCGACGAGCATGTGCAAGGGCAGTATATTCCTCAACAATTATTACAAACAAATGTTCTTGTCCGATCTCTGCACTAGCCATCTCGTTCACTTGCCATGGGCTCTCCTCCCGTGTGATCGATCGTGACCATCCAGCTCCAGCTCTCGCGCTGTCCCTCTCTCGGGTGGCTAAAGCTGGAGCTTTAGCCATGTGTGTAACATATGTGAGCCAGCGCTCTCTCGAGCAAGCCTCAACCTCACCGCCATCGCCATCGCCATTCCTGCCTCAGCCCCCTGCTCCTGCCTCCTCTTTCTCCTGCCTTCTCTCTGTCTCACCCCAAACCATAGCCAGCTTTCACTTGTTTGTTTGCTAGATAGGAGATTCTTGTGCTTATTTCGCCTGTCTCAAGTGACTTATTTCCTTCCTTATCTTTCTCTCTTCTTTTTCTTTGCTCCGTCGTCATGCCTTTATAATTCGTTTACGTTCACGAGTCCCCTTCCGAGCTTTCCCTCCCCAATTGGCCCATCGTCGCCCCCCTCTTGCTCGAAACCTAGTCGTTCCTCTTTTTCTATTTCAATCGCTTCCAGTTGTAGTACCTCCTCCCACGGTGCTGCCTCTTTTCCTCCGTCTGCCTCAAACTCGAGTGCCCGACCTATGCTGGCCCTGCTTGGTCTACCTCCTACTTGGTGGCTTCGCTGCTTCAATTGCCCGGAGGTAGGCTCTTGTCTTGTTTAACCTAGGAAGCTCCTCGCAATATGACATAAAACACTAACTAACTAACTGCTGCTGCTGCTGCCCTCACTTATAAGTCATGCTCCTACGTGAACTCTAGCTCATATCCAAGCTCATTATAGCTTCTATAATCATCTTTCCACTTACCTCCACTTTCTCACCTAACAACGTTCAACAAACTCTCCCCCTCTCCTCTCAAACCCAGGTTAATTTGCTATCAAACGACCTGGACAAATTTAATTACGTCTGCATTATGATCCCCTTCCTCTGGATTGGCCCTATACAAACCATCGTGGCCCTCTACTTGCTTTGGCCGATCCTTGGGCCCGCCTGCCTCGGAACGCTCCTCGTTCTCGCCATCTTGACCCCAATTCAATTTTACCTGAGCCAAAAGTTTGCCTCATTTAGGCGCCGGATTGCTGCTTGTACGGACGATCGAGTTCGTTTGTTAAATGAAACAATTACTTCGCTCAAACTAATTAAGTTGTACGCTTGGGAGTACCCTTTTCGCGCCGCAATGGCTGAAACACGCCGCAAAGAGACGGATTTGATCAACAGGTGCGTTTGCTTTCCCCGAGCATTGTCGGCGGACAGTCACTAAATTGGCCTACCTTAATCAACCACCTGTCCCAGGCAATACTAACAACCCCTGAGGACGTTGTTTACAGAGCAAACCAACAAGCCTATCCCACTGAACCCGACCAAAACTCTTGCCTGCCTGATTCCGCGCGAACCCTCGCTAACGAACAAATTTCCTTTATGCTGACCGCCCCATTTGTTTTCTCCTAAATACAACCAAAACTTCGGCCAAAGGGTTGGAATCATAAAAGGCGTCAGTGTGGCTCTGATGTACATCTCCTCCAAGTTGGTCCTCTTTGTCACGATTATTTTCCACTGCCTTATATTTGGTGGATCACTGGACCCTAGGACACTGTTCATGTCCATGGCCATGTTGAATAATGTTCAATTCACTATGACTCAACTTATGCCACGCGTAGCTTCTCTTGGAGTTGAGAGTTTAGTCTCCCTTCGGAGAATTGAAGATTTTCTGCTCTCGAAAGAGTTTGAACCCTCTGAAAATTTGAAAATTTTGCCTGTTCCAAGGAGACGCATCCCTCTAGTCAATCCCAATCTGGCTTGTGATAACACCACACCACCGGGAAATAACGAACTGAAGCCAGATCGAGCAAGCACCACCGACGCCCAGATTCCGTTTGTTGAATGTGTGAACGTGAGCGCCTCTTGGCCAGATTCGCAATCCAAAACTTTGGATAAAATCACGTTCAAGTGTGATTCACCTGGCTTGGTCATTGTTTGTGGTCAAGTAGCAAGCGGGAAGTCTTCGATGATTCTATCACTGTTGAACGAGTTGCCCATAAAAGAGGGCAAAGCTGTCATTGGGGGCTCTTGCGGTTACAGTAGCCAGCAGGCTTGGGTATTCAATGGAACAGTGAGAGAAAACATAATCTTTGGTCATGGTTACAATCAGAAGCGCTACCGAGACGTTTTGGAAATTTGCGCCCTCAACCGCGACCTTGAGCTGCTCGAGTGCGGCGAGTTTACCTATATACAGGAAAATTCTCTAAGTGGCGGTCAGAAGGCTCGCGTCAATCTGGCCAGATGTCTTTATCGCGAATGTGATATTTACTTTCTCGATGATCCGTTTAGTGCAATTGATAATGGGGTTGCTCGACATATATTCGAGGAGGCGGTGGTCAAGTTCTTATCAAATAAGCTGGTCTTTTTGGTCACAAACCACACTAGCTTCTTCGACAAGGGCAAAAAAATGTTGGTCCTCGATCGAGGAAAACTTATGGCTTCTTGCAGCTACACAGAATTGCAGAGGATGTTCAAGGAGGATTCCAAGAATGAATCCAGAGACGAAGTATTGGAGAGATTATCTTTCTTGAAGACCGATGAGCTAATAGATGAAACGGAGGGACAAGCTTCGGGTGCGAACGAAGGCGAGACAAACCGGCGTCCGTTGTGCCCTATAGAAGAACGGAGTGGCGCACCGAAAAACCAGGAGGGCGAATCTGAGAAAGTTTGCCGAAGCACAGCGAACAGGGAGCAATTCAATTCGGTGGCAGTTTGCACGCGTTCAAATTTTATGGATGGAGATAAGCAACTCACCCAGCCGGCTGTTGGTTGCGGTTTGCCGCTGGCTGAGGGAAGCATTGAACTAATTGGGGCCACTCCTAAAGATCAGAACGAAGGTACCAAAACTACTGGAACAAAAACAACTTCCGAAAAAGCTGAGGCTACATCAGACGATTCAATTAATTTCGGACAAAGACTCGGTGAGAATGAAGAAAGACATTTAATTATCAGCCAAGAGGCCAACAGAAGGCCCGTGCATGTTGACCTCGGTGTGCCAGCCGATAAGTTCCATAAACAACCTGAGGCCAGAGACCAAACAGAGCTGACATCGGGGCGCAAGGCAGATGGTTCTGAGCACACAAAAGCCGGTGCACATTATAGGACAACAACCAGAACCAACGACAACGCAGTCAACCGGTGCCTGGATGAGGTTAAAACTCTTCCGAATCGTGACCATACTGGTGGGCTAGTTGGAGACCAGTTTTCAACCTCCACTGTTAATATGCCAGCTGACGAGGAGGCTTCGTCAAGCAAGCTGCCTGGTCTACGCGTTTGGTACAAGTACTATACACAAACCTCGGTCACCAGATTGATCCTAATCATACTTACCTTTCTAACTACTCAGGCATTATTCTCAACCGTCGACATCTACTTAACTGTATGGAGTCTGGTCGAGAGAAACAGAGCTTCAGTAAATGAAATCACCGTCTTCAATCAACAACAAGTTGCAACATTCAAACAAAATGCCTCCATTAGCCAGCATCAAGCCAATAGAACTCACATAATCCAATATGACCTGGCCAATGGAACAATGTCGTCATTTTTGTTGTCGTTATCCGACGATTGCATCGATTGTCCAACTGATGGTTCGAGCAAGATGGATCAGAAGATACAAAGAGTCAGTATCTCACCTTTATCACTGCGGTCATCTCGGCCGCCATTCGTTCTGTCGGTGAACGATGTCTTTGTTCCTATGTTGAATTTACTACACACTTTGCCGGAGCCTCGTGTTGATTCAAAAACAAATACTTTATCTAGCACTAGCAATCCGTCAAACTGGACTGAGCAACAATATAGCCATCAAGCCTCGACGATTACTGCGAAAGAAGTTTCCAAACTGGACGCAGCCTCTCTCGCTGATTTAAGGTTGGATGATGATGATATATTTGAGGAATCTGAGTCTGCGCTCAATGTTAAGTCAATTTACAGACCATTATATTTGCTTGTTTGCAATTTCACCTCGCAACATCAGGCGCTCACCTACACAATACTATTAATGGCCCTCTTTTCCTGTAGTGTAATCACAAACGTGCTCTCGCTCACCTCGTCAAACAAATCTGCTATATCTCTCTATAAAAAGCTCATCGATAACGCATTGTTTACCAAACTGGCCTTCTTCGACCAAAATCCAGCCAGCAGGCTCCTGAATCGTGCCACTCGCGACATCGGTATTATAGACGAGGCTATACCCTACAACGCAAACCAAGCGTATGATGCATTATTGCAAACAGCCGCCACCTTTATTGTGGTTACCGCCGTGGACATAAGGCTAGTTTTGCCGTCCTTGATTATTTTATTTATCTTTCTTATCTTTCATTCAATGCACGTTGGGCCAACTAAAGACATACAACGATTGGAGGGCATTTCAAAAAGTCCAATTATATCTCATATATCGACAACACTTGCTGGATTGCATACAATTAGGGCGAGCAAATCTGAGCACCGTTTTAGTAAGCTGTTTGAGAGGAACCAAGACGCGCATACATCAATTTTCTTGCTTTACCTTGGCTGTAATCGCTCGACAGCTGTTGTTCTAGATAGTCTAAATGCAACTTACACTGCAATAATTGCAGTTTGGGCTGTAGTATCGGGTTTAAATGGTCCCTCTGCTGGCCTTATCATAACAAGTGCCATGTTGTTGAGTGGGCTAACTCAGCATGGTGTGATGAAATTGACTGAAACCGAGTCTCTCATGACTAGCGTTGAACGGGTCATTGAGTATTGTAGTTTACCTCAAGAAGAGGATTACGATAGAAGAAGGAGCGGCAAGCGCCGGTGCAAATCAAATGGTGGTTGTGGAGAAAGGCCAAAGTGCCGCACTCTATTGAACGAAGGTTGCGTTGAGTACAGGCATGTTGATCTGTACTACAACAGACTTGCAAAACCTGTGCTAAAAAACATCAGTTTCAAAATTGAAGCAGGTGAAAAGGTCGGCATAATTGGCCGGACGGGAGCTGGAAAGTCGTCCATCATTACGACATTGTTCCGTTTGTATGACTTTGAAGGCTCGATTCTGATCGATGGGATTGATATCAGGCAACTCGGATTGATTGAACTGCGCTCGGCCATCAGTATAATACCTCAAACTCCAGTTTTGTTTTCAACATCAATCAGACGAAATCTGGACCCTCTGAACATTTATGATGACTTCTCTCTGTGGACCGCGCTGGAAAAAGCGCACCTGCGCGAAACTATTAGTACCTTACCTGGCAAATTGGATTTTGATATAGGAAGTGGCGGCGGTTTTTCATCTGGGCAAAAGCAATTAATGTGTTTAGCGCGGGTATTGTTGCGGCAAAGCTCACTCATTGTCATGGATGAGGCAACAGCCAATGTTGACTCAAACACGGACGCCATAATTCAGGCAACCATAAGGCAAGAGTTCAAACATTGCACCGTCATAACTATCGCTCACCGACTAGAGACTATTCTAGATTGCGATCGTATAATGGTGCTCGATGCGGGACGAATAGTCGATTTCGACACACCTGGACAACTGATGGCTAAAAATAATAGCTTCTTCGCCAATCTAACCAGCGAATCACTACCACAATCATCGTGAAGGAGTCGGGATTGTCGAGTTCTTCCACCGGTGGTCGTATGTACATCAGCCAAGACTTGTATCGAGATGCTTCATCCTTATTGATGAACACAGCGAGCCTACATTCGCACAATCGTAGAACGAAGTGCTCGAAAAATGAAAGCAACATTTCCTGTTCTAACATCTGGCCAACTACCCTTCGCGGTCTGCAAGAAGACTCTGTTTGCTATCTTGGCTCCTACATCCGAGTTGACTCTCACTCTCACTATACTATAACTCGAAGATGTCGCTGAATTCCGTCTCCCGAAGTCACTAGATCTGCTACCATTCCCATGGTCTTCGATCATGAACATCAAGCTCGTTTCTCCACAATTATCATTGAAGCGTTAAAACAGATTAGCTTCTCTTGGATGTTTGGCGCTAAGATAAGCACTTCCATCAAACACGAGCTTAAATAAATAAACCCGGTCTGTTGTTTGATTAGCGGATGGACCCCTATTGTTCAGCATCTGTCTTCCCAGTTGCACCTGTTGTTTGGCAAATTGGGGCCTTTTGAGCGCGATCTAATTGTTTAGAGGGACCGTCTAGATTGTTTGGTCGTGATTTCATCTCTAAACTCATTCATCGAATGTTCGATCAGGACTCGTGTTCGGCGGGCGGCTGGGCGCCAGTTCGAAATCGACTTTGGTAGAAAGCGGCCCAAGAACTGTTCATGTTTTCAACAAGCTGTACGAAGCTCGTTGGAGCACCGTGTAAGATTTTGTATGAAAGTGAGCGATTCGTGCATCAGGCACAAGCAATCTTCTCGATGGTTTATTTATTTTTGACGTCGGCAGAGAAAACTAAAGACCGTTATGAGCTAAACAAAATACTACCCTTTACTTACGAAGATATCCCACAGCCCTCATTACATATCCATTTATTTATTATTGAAAAGGAAGAACTCTCACGATGTCTATCCTCATCGAGAGCAGCCAAAGGTCAGCAGACAACTCGTTATCTAGTAGAAGCTCCGTTTCCAATGAGGAATTCACAATACGGGTCTTGACGTTAAATTGCTGGGGCCTGTGGCTAGGGGCAAAAAAGAGACGCCAGAGAATGGCTGGTATCATAAGATATCTTTTAGAAAATAACTGCGATATTGTGTTCTTGCAAGAAGTTTGGGTAACATCAGACTTTGAAACAATACGAGAACGAACAAAACATATTTATCGATTCGCTCATCTTTACAGATCAGGGAGTGTTCTAGGGTCGAGTGGCATAGTGATATTATGCAAATGGTTGCCTAAGGTTATACACTTTGAACCGTATTCCCTAAATGGTTCTCCTTTCTACCCCTGGCACGGTGACTGGTTCGCAGGTAAGGGTATTGCTTATTCGCGTGTTGACTTCGATGGACTATCACTGCACTTATTCTCTACCCATACACACGCCTACTACAAAGAAAACGAGCCAGTACATGATCAGTATTCGGTCCATAGAATCTGTCAGTCTTATCAGCTTGCCAGATTCATCACATTTATCAGCGACACGGCCTGCAATCGAAAAGCCGATGGGAAAGACTTACTCATTGTTGCCGGCGACATGAACTCAACCTCGTCCGAGTTGCCCTACAAAATCCTCACAACAATGGCCGGTCTGACTGACTGCTTCAAGGCATCACGTCATAGCAATTCTAGCTCTAACATTATACATAAGCACAAGATTATGACTTATCGAAGGAGGCTAGATTGTGCCGACAGAGCTAGCACTAGTTCCAACGACGACCAAGACAACAGAGTCGGATTCTATCACAAGCTTGGAGATCATTGCCTTTTGGATACTCTCGATCAGTATCGAAGCAAGATTGCACAGGTATTCTTTGATAGTGACACTGATGATGAAGATATTACTTATTGCCATCCCAGAAACTCATTCACTCCCGGAGCGGTGGATTATAATTCGTCAAGTTCCAGAAACGATACCGCTAACGGGATTACCAATGGGAACAACTCTCAGCTGGATGGAGACAATTTGAAAATAAACAACGAAAAATCTACTGTCATCCGTCAGTCGCAGCATAAAAGTTCACTGATGAAGAGGATCGACTTCATCCTATGCCGTCTGTTAACCCGTGGACATTGTGTAGTTGATCGAATCGCGACAGAGAGTAAGGACCATACCTTGAATTGTTCGCTAAGCGATCATGAGCCTGTGATGGTAGAGCTCAAGATAAGCGATGTTAGCCATGACCTAATGAAGAGGAACCATATAATCGCAAGAAGTCTCGATCATGAAAATTTACCGAAGGTTGTCGAGCACAGTCGCCCGTTGGCTTCAGTTGTCGAGTCGAACGTTTCACCGAGCGATGCTAGTCAAATAGAAGAAACAAGAGATCAATGGGTACCAGAAAAAGTACCCGTGCGCCTGTCTTATCAGGAGTGCAATGTTCAAGTGATTGAAGAGACTAGAAATATTCTCATGCAATATTATCAGTACAACAGAACGTCCAAAACTCAACTATTCTACATAGTGTTATTTATGTTTATTATAACACTGCCTACCGCAACTTATTATGCCCTCATATACGGATTAGTACCTGTTTCGACCATAGTGTTCATGTGGTTTGCATCGTCTTTCATTTATGCTATAGGACTCCTTATTGGTTTTTTGAGCTACCGTTTTGAACAAGGAGCTATCGAGGCGATATTAAATGATATTGTCTGTAAGCTAGCGGTCGCTAGGGACACTCCCAAGAATGAAAAGAGTTATTACGAGTATAGATAGAGGTGAATGCTACGCAAAGAAAGGAGTTAAATTGAGTCTATTCAAGGTTAGTTCAAGATTTTGAATCAAAGGATTCGAGCGGAAAGTCTCCGTTTTAGGCTTTGTTATTGCATCTAAAGATAATTTAAGAAAGGGAGGGAGGGATCGAAACATCAAATTTGATAAAGATTACATTGGCTGGCAGAAATTTGTCCGAATCGTAACGATATTCCATGGCCATTCAGATAAATAAAAGTGACTAGTGATAACTGAGACCATCTGCACGTAATGAGAGCAACATCTACATAGCGACCAAAGTTCTAAGAAGGATTCCTACAACTCTTTTGCCGATTGAGCATGCGCTAATGCAAATCCATGAATTGGCTTTTTCCCACCATGAGCTGACTGTAACGTCAGTTATCAGCAGCTGGGGCAGGTTTTCGTTTCTAGCGATTCGAGATATACTATCATAACTTCCATGCATGGGATCACCGCCAGCACTTGATCTAAACCTAAAAACTAACCGTCTTAACATGATTCGATTTCGATTGCCAATCTAACACTTATAGTTGAATCCTCCAGAAATACACAGCTCAAATGAAAGAAGCTTTTATTGGCTGACATAATCTTATAAATAAAAACGTTCGTGTCGCGAAGTTGGCGTGGGGGTGGCGCGTCACAACTCAAGGTACGTCGTCCCCAGGTGCGGGATAACAGGGTCGGTACCAAGACTGGGGAGAGGGCGGGTCGGAGAGCGCAGCTCTCCGGGCCGGTCTCTCCCCAGTGGACTGCGGCGACCAAAGGCGGGACAGAGATACCAGAGAGCCGCCTCACCAGAAGAGTTTCACGCGAGCGAAGCCGCGGGTAGCCCGGCTAGTTACTTATGACTTTTCAACTACTGTATAGTTGCATTTCTCCTAGATAATCCTATATGAATTGATATTTACAAAGATTTTCTTTGGGAACACGTTGCCGACTACCAATCGGCTTCGTCGGATGTTCAATCCATCGTGAGTCGTAATTCTCCTAAGGTGCTATCATGACTCTAGACGCTGAGAGATTTTCAAATGCTGCCCCAATCGCCATTTATAGGCGAGGTCCACTATGATACAGAGTATTACAATAAAAAGCGTCAGCTTGTGCTGCTATCGAGCGAGATCTTTTGATTGAAACGGTCTGCAAACCAGTCGAATCTGTTACTCTCGACCCCAAGATTCCAACTATTCGTGATTCATGTTTCCAAGTGCTTCTGTCGTTCTGAACATGTGCACTAAGTCGCCACTCGTCAGATGTTGACATTGCACATCGAGGGCAATCCAACTCGCCAAGAATCTAGTAATTAGAAACTTGCTCCCTGGTTGATAATCTGCACGGGCTGAATACTGATTCTTCTGCTACATCACCGACCTTCCGATTAGGGCCTAACTAGTCCAGCAAGTTTAGGCCGTCCTTCTTTTGCGCATCGAGGCTCTACTTCTCGCAGATAACATTTGGTTGCACTCGTATACAATCATCCGGCAAAAGGCCACACTTGACTCTTCTGGATTGTCTTTCGGATTAGAGAAGAGTCAACATTGAAGGCAGGATTACAATTAGGGAATGGAGCCGGTGATTGAAATAAGTAGAGCGGTTAGTTCGTACCTCTTAGAACTGCAGCAGACAAAGCGGGTGATCTCAAGTTTGATAAGGGTCAATTGTTCAGCTAGCGATCTAAATGGTGCCAAATCTCGGCATTGCAGGTTTGTTTGGTTTGGCGGAGCAGTTTTTGTGTCAATGATTTGATACTCACTTTCATTATTTGACGCTAAGAAATCCTCTATTATTTCTGTTATGATGTCCTGATAGTCTGTTGGCCTTTTCATTGATTTAGAATTAGCATGTGTTGGTGGCGTTCCTAGTTGATGTTGTTGTCGTTGTTTAGATTCCGCTACCAAAGACTCGTGGTATACTTTCGCTACATGGTCACGTTGAATCATTGAGTTTCCTACTGACCTCTTCCCAAATATGCTACCATTCATAGGGGGGGCTCGATGAGAGCTCGAGCTGGCTGAGCGAGCGCTGGTAAGCGCTGGCTCTGGCATTGGACTTGCGCTCACGATGCCAAAGTTGGGCCAAATCTCATTTCTCTCAAACTCACCTCCACCGAGTGAACCTCTGCCAGAAATTAGCAACGAAATCGAGGGATGATTTGATATGATGAACGTGAGAAACAACAATGATATGGATCTCGGACTCAGCCGTCCGATTTGCTTTCTTCCTACTGTTACGCTGACTCGTTCAATCAGCCTCGAATCTCTTCGACCCATCTGATCTACTGGGCCCGGCGGATTTCGACTAGCTTGCATCTCGCTCATCTGTTCAAGTGACCAGAGCTTTGTGTTTATAATGCAGTTGAAATTAGTTGTTGTAGCATTCAACATTCTTCTCACTAGGCAAGCATGGACAATCCCTCTGTTGCAACAGTTCGGAACGCTTATTTCGTAACGAACGACAGTGTCCCCGATTGACTTGAACTTCCTCTCTTCTATTCAGTCGGCAACTTGGTGACGATTTCAAAGAATGGTATTGGATCTGGTTAATGCATCGCTCTTGGCTCACTCTGTTCAGCAGTAATCTAGTCAAAGGCTAACACAGATTGAGAAACAGCGATCTATAGCTCGGGGTGGGTGTCTTAACTGTCGAACAATCCGAGCTGTTCACAGGAACTGCTGCTAGAAGGGCAAAGCCGCGTCTTTAAGTGCCTCGCCAGACCGATGTGATCTGCCAACATGCGGGATTGGTAGCACAAGAGTTGAATGGTGCACATTCCCTATTTGCTCCACCCCTGACCCCCCACCCACTGGCAAGCTAGGCTTGTCAGACCGAGCTAACCAATGAAAGGGTGCTAGATTCTTAGAGAGTGCGCATGCTAGCCCACCAGGCGAGTATACCTCGTTTGTTTGTAGGCCAATTAGTATTGGCTCACTCTCACTAGTTGGTGCATGTAACAAGTCTCGGGTTGGTGACAAACATGCTGCGGCATATTGAATGAGGGAAGCCACGATATCGCTAACAGTGTTTTGCTGCACCAACTTCGCCAGATGTCTCCGAGTAAAGCAATCAAATTAATTAGCTATCGACTTGACGCCCTGGACCCGAGAAACAAGATCGACCGGCTGCGGGCTGTCCAGTGAGTGTAAGCGAAAACTTGCTGGCTTGATGTGGCGCAGAGCTAGGTAATGTGGTGTCAAACCTATAAAGTTGATCAATTCTCCAAGTTATTTATCTCCGATTTATAAACCCCGTCAACTCTTGAGAGATAGATGCGTTTTTAAGTGCGCCTCTAGGCAGTCATTTCGGGCCAGATAGATCATAAAACTTGGTAAATCTATGGGCGACAAGTTTCGATTCTGTTCGACCCCTTCCAAACTTCTCCTGGCGTATCAGTTCCATAATGAGCTAATGGCACTCGCTGCCAACGAGACCAGTCATCGCTCTGTTTTCTGTTTATGATAAACTTCGAGACAGGAGACTCTTGTGGACCAATGCGTTGGCAGTTTCTTTGTTTAATTCGATATCAATCAACGACTTAATAAACGACTGGCTCTGCAAGAGAGCAAAATAGTCTAGCGTTTGCTGCCAATCCCGAGAGCTCAGACATCGCAAATCATGCACACGAGTCACTGTCCCTGAATAGTTTTAGGAAGGTCTACCTCATTTTTGGCGAACTTTGGCAGCCAGTTCCATGGGATCTCAAGAGTTGTATAATTTCTCTCACGTTTTATGGTCTCGTGATGCAGGAGACTCGTTTGAGGTATATCCACCCTTGTTGGCCATGAGAAGCTCTTCAAAACTGAGATTTCGATAGAAAGCCTCTAGAGATAAGACAAAACTCGTTCATATGCGGTTTTGGTCCTGAGCACTCAATGTGAAGGGAAAACAATTGTTGCTTGTTTGCCTTGGATATCATGGGCATGGCCAGTATTACTCGAACAAGCCTTTCTATCAATTAGTTGAGACTCGGTTGGATTTCCTCTCTAATCAAGGATCCTGGTATCCAGCTGAGTCCTTTACGTTGATTGACACACCAACATGCTTCAACGGAAAGTGGCTGATCAGTTCTCCAATCATTGATCTTGATTTGACTTAATTTCAAGCGCGAGCAACAAGCTCAATTTAAACAGGCTCGTTTTCACTCGCAATCCCTCTCGACGAACATCCCTCGAGCAGCATGGCAGATGTTGGCAACTAGGTAAGCTTAACAGAGCCCAGTTTGAACGCGGGATATCGGTGCAATTCATAGTTGAGTTACACGACCGTTTCGATCAATAACCGATATGGCGATTTGTTTGTTTGTGGTCAACAGAACCCAACAATGATTACCATCCGTCATTGGTGTGACCAGGAAGCAGGATGAAAGCCGCGCAATAAACTCACTTAAGGCTCTGCCTCGAACATCTTTGCTTTGTACCAAGTTTGAACTTGGATGGCCGGCGCGAGGAAGGGTAGGGTTAATTGAACTCACGTATAATCCGACAAGTTCTTTTCTGCGCAGCTAGAAGGTGGCCACTAGCCGATAGATGCCCAGAGGGTATCATACTATAACTCATATTTGGTCATCATAGATACAACACAGAGAGCGTGATATTCGTTTAGAGATCCCTAACCTCAGATAGAGAATAAGGAGCCAAACTAATTGCGATACAATAAGCTAATCAGCCTCATTTGCAAGGAGTTTGAATTTCCCGCGTCTGACCATGTTGAGGCTTCCGCCAACTTGCATCGCGATGCATTGCACTCCGCTCACAATTTAGCATTGGCATGTCGACTTTTCTATGCTCCAAACTTGAAATTTATTGGATCTATTGATGCCCTCTATCACCATCCCAGCATCCAATCTGATTGCCCTAGCTGGCTCGTAATACTTTATTTATCAAGACAAACGGATAGATCAATAAATTAACAGAATGGTTAGTATGGACACCTAATCTAGACATTGAGCCTGGACAGTCGCGGCTCGCTGGCTAGATAATCTCAACCATGGTTATAACCGAATCTAACTCCTGTTTCGACTTCGACGTCATCTTAAACTCTAGGGCCGCGTAAGAACGAAAACAATTAAGAAAGCCTCTAAAATAATGATAGAAAAATACTATACCAGGTTGACACTTGATTTCCACACAAACAAAAGGATGTGTGATGAGATAGCCACAATACCAACCAAGAGGCTTCGTAACAAGGTCGCCGGTTTCGTAACTCACCTTATGAAACGTATTCAGAAGGGTCCAGTCCGGGGTATCTCCATTCGCTTACAAGAGGAAGAGCGAGAAAGAAGAGATAACTATGTACCAGAGGTAACTATCAACCTTCGTGGTGTAACCACGTTCATTGCAACAATGCTCTAACTAGCTTCTTCAAATGTCCTATCTCCTTTCTCATCTCCAGATATCTGCCATAGATGTCGACCCTATTGAAGTTGATCCTGAGTCACAGGAAATGCTGGCCGAAATGGGCTTCGACAAAATCCCAAACTTACAACAAACCACGGCCACACCGTTTGCGCGCGTGGGCAGGGTTTAGGAGACGAAAAGATGGTTTGCTTCCGATCTAAATAAAGCAACAACTATACACATATTAGCGATCAGCAAGATGGCGCCCTATCTACTCGGATTTATTATCAGTCTCAACTCTTCAAGGAGGAGGCGCTCAACCACTCCATACTCTAAAGTAATCCTTTTGCCATTCTGGTATATAGTTGACAAAAGTAGCTAGAAAGTGCCCAAAGATAGGTATGCTTTCCGCCGTCATCGCTAGCCCATCCAGTGCTCTCTGCTTAGTATATTCGTCAAAGAACGGAGACCTTAGCAGATACAACAGCAGGGATGAAGCTCGCTGGCTCAATTCCAGTCTCTCGTTAATGTTGAATTGATAGCGTTGGTGGTCAATGTTATGATCTAACAAAGCTCCGTCATCTGGGAATGAGGGTGAGCGCACCAAATGTAAGCTGTAAATGTCCATCGCAACTGACGTGAAGTACGACAACCATGACTTCGTCCCAAAAGCGCCCATCATAGCAAGGTGAACAATAGGTCTTGTTATGTGCAGCATTTCGCCGTATAGTTGACGCTCGGTCAGAGTCGCTGATCTATGTTCACGATACCTATACAGTAGTAGTTTCAGCCGCTGTTCTTGTAGCTTATTGAAAGGTCCCGGAGTTTCAGTTGCATTCAAAGTGTCGGCAAATCTGGATCCTCTTGGAGGTGATTCGGTAATTGAGCGCATTCTACGTCCACTTGATTTGAGAACCATGGATCTCGATTCAGAACTAGACCTCGGTTGCCTCTCTCTAAGTTCATCACATTCGGAATCTGTGCATGAGGGAAACTTTTCTTGCAGTTTAAGTATCTCTGAGTAGTGTCCTCTATCTAAGGGAACTATCGACTGCGTTTTTGATATACCATCGTCGAAGACCAGCAAGAGGATGATTCTTATCGTTGCCTTCGCTATTTGTATTGTAGTTATAATAGCCCATTTTCCCGCATTACCATACGTATCTCTGGCGTAGATCTCGGCCAAGAGCTCTAAACTTTGAATCACGGATAAGCAAGCTCTTAGTTGAGTTGCACAGCTCGATAAATTCAATTTCAGTTGGGGTTGAGCTTGCCTGAGTATGATATCATTACACAGCTGTAAGAGGTTTGCTCCAGACGATAGAAGTTCGCCAAGGATTGGGGACTTTCTCGTGGCCACCAAGTACGAGGACCACCTGATGATCGCTTCAACCTCTGCAGCGACCCTAGGATTTAGTTTGACAAATTGATCGTATTTACTGAGATAGCTTTTGATAGTACCAAAAGCTGAGTTTAAATCTGATTCCATGGTGCCCCAAAGTTGGGCGGGCGAGGATATCACTCAAAATTTGACTTTGTATTGCTCATCCTGGTCAGTACATATCGAACCTAATTTATTCGTCAGTTTGGAGAAGATCCCAGGCTAAATTTATGCATCGTGATGATCAGGGGTGAATGAGTATCTCTACGTGCCGATAGATGAGAATATTTCAAGTTTCTGGAAATGCTTGGTTAACATTCTAACCAAGAGAACAAATTCTGAACCAAAGCACAAGTGACAGGTAGCACAGACTAGCTTTACAATTGTGGTCTTCACTGAAGACTCCTCAGAGCACCTGTAGCAGAAACCATCAGTGCACATTAGGGCGTCAAGTAGAGTACTCGCGGCAAACTAAATATCTGATATGCAATACGTGCAGCTGTGATCTTAGGTTCAGATGAAAAGAGGCAACGAGCAAGACGTCACGGAGCCATTCTATCGATCTAATTACAACTATAGCTCAAAATTTCACTCCCAAATCAGGTATGAGGATGGATTTCTAACTTTACGGCAATTTTTTCTCTGCAACCTCGCAGAGGCCTCAAGTGGGTGATAAGGTTGTCAGGGATTATGGACATGGAAAACACTACTACTGTCAAGAGTGTCATAATAGTCAATTGCAAGCGAAGCACGCCTTTCCGAAAATGCATATCAAAGTTTGTCTGATCACACAGAGATGAGCCACTAGATTTGTTGTATAGTAAGCAAGAGAGCCAAGAATCCATCTACCACTGCTGTCATGTTGATGAGGTGATATGTGATGTTCCGTGGATTATCGATCAACAGTTCCTGGCAAAATACATAAATTTGAAACTGTGGCACCGGAGAACATGCTGAGGATTTGATAATGAAAAAGCCTTTGAGGGGTATACATTGATCCGGGTCAACTTCATCGAGCACTTGGAGGCTAGCGGCCGTTATTTGAGATCACAGTGCATCTCTATTTCGGATTCAAAGACACAGCGCTTGGAATACGACTTTGATATGGCAAGGTTGCAGCATCTAGTCACGATCGAATTGCAATCGAGAGGATAAAAAAGTTTAGTTACGATTTTAAAGATAGACTAACGTTGGAAAGTGCAGAACAGATACCTGCCAATCGACCTTTTCCTGTTTTCTCGGATGGAATCCATGATATGTTTCACCCGGGTCATGCTAGACCACTGAAGCAAGCAAAGGAAGCCCTCCCTCGTGTAGATCCGATTGTTGGTGTTGTGAACGATGTGCGGGAGGCATGGCGTTATTATATACACTGTCGTTATGCTGATGAGGTGGTCAGAGATACACCATCGGTTCTGAGCGAAGAATTCCCGATTGCCATCAAGGTAGATTTTGTTGCTCATGATGACCTACCATATGAACTCTCAGCGTCAAGAAGATGTTCATAGGCATATCAAAGAGTTGGGTATGTTTCTAGCAACCCAGCGGATGCATTTCAACCATAGATCTCAAGATTAGGTTGAAGCATAACTGCTAGCTGGGGGGTCAAGGTCAGACATATTGTTAAAAACTGTCGATCTCAATGAGTGAGGATTGCAAGAGCAGGATTTCGAACAGGTGCAGATAAAAACGGTTTGAAATACGTGCCTCAGTGGGTTCTTGCACAGTGCCATTCGACAGCTGTTGGTTGAGCCGACCAGGTTAGAGTCTTGGCCTCACCATTATCAACATTCAGAATCTGTGCATGAGGGAAACTTTTCTTGCAGTTTAAGTATCTCTGAGTAGTGTCCTCTATCTAAGGGAACTATCGACTGCGTTTTTGATATACCATCGTCGAAGACCAGCAAGAGGATGATTCTTATCGTTGCCTTCGCTATTTGTATTGTAGTTATAATAGCCCATTTTCCCGCATTACCATACGTATCTCTGGCGTAGATCTCGGCCAAGAGCTCTAAACTTTGAATCACGGATAAGCAAGCTCTTAGTTGAGTTGCACAGCTCGATAAATTCAATTTCAGTTGGGGTTGAGCTTGCCTGAGTATGATATCATTACACAGCTGTAAGAGGTTTGCTCCAGACGATAGAAGTTCGCCAAGGATTGGGGACTTTCTCGTGGCCACCAAGTACGAGGACCACCTGATGATCGCTCCAACCTCTGTGGCCCTAATGGACATCCTCCGAACCCTCTTGGCAAAAACTATGAGATTAAGTCTTTTAGGACTCAGTCGCCATGTGCGACTAGAGAAAATCTGGAACATGTTCGTATTTACATCATCGATCACAGGAAGGTTCCCCAAAGTTCGCGAAACTTCCAGAACTTTCCAGAAAATTGTGTGCGCTTGACTCCGAATGATCGCTTTGTTTCGCGTTTTTACTGTGCATGGTATATAATGCGTGCAGCTTTGATCATAGGTTCAGATGAAAAAAGACAACGAACGACACACCACCAAACCAATTCGAATTATCAAAGCCATTAATTCAAGCTCGAGAAACTAAAGTGTTCAAAAAGAGAATCTATCCATATCAAGCCTAACCATGTCACTTCTACTACGTTCACTGTTACGCGATCCCAAGGTAACCAGGCCTCTCTCAAGGGCCGTGCGAAGGTTCGACGATGATTGGCTCGACGAATGGCCATCGAAGCGCATCAGGAGATCGGCTCCTGGCTACGATTCACCTATCGCCTTGGTGGACGACATGAATCGCCAAATGGTTGCGGCCGTTCAAAGAATGCAAGAATTCGCCGAGGATCTCGAGGCCTTGGACT
>Ga0268249_1000221_pt1 | contig 35752 bp, 29 predicted proteins | sample AgamicAtPe_FD_200257 | JGI IMG/M metagenome (GOLD analysis project Ga0268249, IMG submission 200257) | Agave microbial communities from Guanajuato, Mexico - At.P.e (v2) (version 3) | ecosystem: Host-associated > Plants > Phyllosphere > Phylloplane/Leaf | place: Guanajuato, Mexico | collected... | reverse complement strand
TTTCTCCTCCTTCGCCCCCTTGGGGGCGGCAGGCTATGTCGTTGGCCGAGCGCAGCCGCCATTCTCGCCACAATGGAGGGCCAAGCAACGCTGAGCCCTCGTTGCACGCTTGCCGCTCGCCGGATCTCCAGGCTCTCGCTCTCGCTCTTGACCGTCGTCCATGAGGGAGCTGATGGTAGTGTTGCCACAAACAAGCCCCCTTGCTCGACGACCATCCTCTTGCTGGAGCCAATCTCGAGTGTGCCAACAATCGATTGATCTTTGGCGGCCCTAAAACCGAGCCAGCCGCACGAGCGTTAACGCGCGTGTTCACCCCCTTGGAGGCTGGCCAAGCAAAGCGGCTAACTAGATTTGAGGTAGCGGGACAGCTGGACTAACTAGCCGCTTGCAATTTCCAGTTACTACACTCCACTCCACTCAGTTCAGGTACATTTTCCGCATGAAGTTTCAAAAATAACGCAAAATTGATTAAATTAACAGCTGTTCAAGCGACGTTAAGGGTTTGACTGGTGAACTTGGCGCCAAGCCTTTGGGTCGCCGATTGACCACAGGCGAGTCAGCTCGGCGCCAGCTTGACGCTTGGAGGAGGATCTTGTTTGCGCTTGAGGCGACAACGCAATTGTTGTCGCGAATCACAAGACCTGCTCGCCCGGATCAGATTTGAGCCAAAGCTAGCGCGGACGATCCATCAATGGCCAGCAAGCGCCAACACAACTCTGGCTGGCCGGCCAGTTGGCTGGCTGGCCAATCAAGCGAGGGTGCCGCTCGCGAGCTAAGTTGGCTGATCAAAATACATAACTTATTGGAGTTTCACGAGCCAACAAACAATGAGCGGCCGCCACCTCATGAGTTGATTAGCCTTCGGCTTGATTGATCAATCGGGTTCACGTCCAAAAGCGAGAGCCGCTATTTGCATTGAAGGTTCTCGCCTCCCCAGATTGGAGTGGCCGCAACTCGCATTGGAACATCCGATGGTCGAGCCAACTTGTTGCGCTCGTTTGCTCGAACTAAAACCACGACAACTCGGAATGGTCGGTTGACGTTGGAGCGGCTTAGTGGCGCCGCTTGATGGATCTATCGGCTGGCGATCAATTGATTTGCTTTTATCAACGCGCTGCCGCTCGTTTTAGTTTTAGCCCAGCCTTTAGATTCTAGTCTCGGTTTTTGTTTTCGCTTTGGTCTTTGGGATTTGGTGCGAGTGAGCGCAAAGGTTGAAGATGAGCTTGCGGTTGCGAGGCGAAAGTGGCAAAACAAAATCAGCGAGCGAGACAGGTGCATGCGGGAGGAGGGGGGGGGGATTTCCGCTAGCCTTTGTAACTCTTTGCTGCGCTTGTTTTGGCAGATTTGTTATTCCAATTTAACTATGCAAATAAAAGTGATTTGCTCACATGAACTCGATCGTTCGCTTGCTCGCCCCTTCGGACCTTCGGCTTGGAGGAAGTTTACATGGCAAAAGGTGAGCGAGGAGGAGGAAGCCTTCAGCTCGGTGGGCGACGCAAGCTTATGGTTAGCCGCTAAGGCCCAAGTTCAATTTGTCATCCCAGAATCCGATTGAGCCATCCAGTTTGGCTCCGAGCAAAGTAATGGCCCAGAGTAACGCCGACTTTTCTCTGGCCAACGAACGCTGGTTGCAGTTGCCGCTTTGGCTGGTGAAGGGGCAACTCGCAAGTAGAACGGGCGAGGAGCTGCGCCAGCAGCAACAGGCTGACCGGCCTTGGCTCTCGCTTGCCGGCAAATGGCCAGCAGATGGACTGTTGCAGCTTGTTGTCGTTGGTGCCAACGATTTACATAAATATATTGCACTCCTTTGCTAGAGCCGAGTTGCGTAAGCGGCGAGTTATGGCTGAGAGGGGCAAGAGCTGGCCAGGCGGCCACTCGAAGTTGAATGGCGCCAATAGTGCGCTCGATTTTGGGCCATCCTGGGCCTGCTCGCGATGAGAGCGCCTAGAGTGTGTGATTTATTGGCTGCGCTGCTAGCGGCGCCCAGCAAGCAGGTGCAAGTCTCTCGGGAGGCAAACTTGCGGCCAGTTTAATTGAAAAGCGATGCTGGCGAGCGGCCAACTTGCAAGAGGCGAGCGAGCCGCGTTGGGAGGCACTAGCACTCTATGGAGCTAAGCGCGCGCGCCATTGGCAAAGCAAGAGCAAGGGCGGAGGCCAGCAACAATGAGGCCTGCGCTTGACCTTTTGCGCCCGACCAACTTGACTCTCTCGCCGAGCGGCCACTAAATGGTCTCTTGCAGAACACTCTCGCTCCTCCGCCGAAGACTCTCGCCCTTCCCCTCCATCTGCCCTCCAGCTTCCTGGCTAAACTTATTAAATATGGAGATTTCGACCATCCAAAGGGCAAAATGGAGATCGCCGCTCACGAGCTTTAGCCCGGCATAGTGGCGCCCCATTGCCGTTATGACTTCCTAGTCTCGAGGGGGGCAGTTTGAAATGCGTGACACACACACTAAGTGATTGCCAATGGACTCTCTCTCTCTCTCTCTCTCTCTCTCTCTCTCTCCGCCTCGCTTGGACCGCTTGAAGTGCGAGAGTGTAAGAGGGAGAGAGAGAGTCGGTGGATGAGGCGCGTTATGATCGCTGAGGTTTGGTTGCGAGAGCCAAGGGAATATTGCGCGCGCTAGAGCGAGAGCGCCCAGCACAAAAGGTCGGCTCGGCCGGGCCCAAACCATGCGAGCCAGCCAGCCGCCGCCGCCGCTGCATCTCGCTTGCCAGCTGCCTGCGCCTCGGTCCCCTCGCGCAAGTGCAACCGCTAGCTGCAATTACTGCCGCCAATCACCAAATGCAATCTTTGCCCATTTCGAGCCTAATGTTGCCCGATTCACCCGATCCAGCCGCTCGAATCCATTTTCTCAATTCAAGTATCGCACTGACTCCCCAGCCAACCGGCTAACTGTCTGCCCGTCTGTCTGGCGGGCGAGCACTTGTGCAAGCGAGCGAGCGAGCGAGCGAGCAAACTTGCAACGAGCAGACACATATTGGTCAGTGGAGCGCGAATAGTGGGCAACGGGCGAGACAGGTAGAGAGGATGGTTGCGAGGCTTTGCGCTGTTGGGAGATGATTAAGGAGAAGAGTTTTGCCCTGAGATCGTGACTCTGCTGCTTTAATGAGCAGCGAAGGCAAAGGCGAAGGCAATGGCAACGGCATCAGCAGCGCGCGACCGACAACACCAGCAAGCTTGGGACCCTTCGCCGCAACTCAAGGGCTCTCGGTGGGCCAACGGGCGGGCTTTGCGGCCGAGAGGCGCGGTGTTGGCGCGGTAGGCCTTTATTGGCGCCAATGGAATGGCTGCAATTGGAGATGGAATGGGCTTGAAGTGGGCGGATTAGATTGTGGGCGCATTTGCGGATATGCAGGGGCGATCAAGCGTCTAAATGGGATGATGTCTCATCTCCCCTCGGAGGGGGGACACTTGCTGTTTGGTTTGTTTAGGTTTGGTTGGTTGTAAAGGTAGAGACAATTGGACGGACGGGCGGACGGACGGGCGGACGGACCCATGGCTCAGCGAACCAGCGAGCAAGCGGGCAAACAAATAGGAGAGCGAGCAAAACGGTGGACGAGGGAGGCCAATTGGGAGGACGAAATGTGTTGCAAATCTGCCGTTAGTCGGCCAGCACAACGACAACTTGTTACGTTTGTCTCGCAATTAACTCGATCCCTCTGCCGTCCCCCCAATTTAGGACCTTCATTGTTGTCCTTATTGTCGCTACTAAGGCTCGCTGGCTAGCTCGCTCTGCCTCTCTCGTCGCTCATTAGCCGGTTTTAACTCTGGGGCCGGCAACCAAGAACGAGGTGGACCCTCGCTTGGCCGGCCCTCTCGCCGACACAAGCGGCCGGCCGAGCTGGTCCACTGGTGACCGGCAGCCAAAAGTTGCGGCCACTTGAGACTTCTATTTAGCCGAGCTCTCAGGCGGACAGACTCGCTCTCTGGTTAGCCCGTCCAAGCGTCCGCCCGTTAGCTCGTCCACCTGGCTGCAGGCCAAGAGACTTTAGCTGGCACCGATGGCGTTGAGGTGCGCGCGCAGCGCTGGTGGGCGGCCACCTGTTGCCTGAAACAACGGAACTCATGCTCACTCTCGAGCCGATCAAGGAGTCTTGCGCCGCCGCCGCCGCCACTGCCACTTCCTCTGGCTTCGCAAGCTCCAATCGGGCGCCACTCTTCGCTAGCCTCGCGCGCTGTCAAAAGGATCCGAGCCAACGAGAGCGTCTCCATTCTTCTTCTCCCTCTTGGCTGGCCACTCGTTTGCCTTCCAAGTTGGCGCCACTTGTTCTCAACCGCAAGGGTTGCAACTTTTAACCAACTCTCTGAGAGCCACATCAAGTAACCAATCATCGGCGCACCAAGATTGAGAGCTTTAAACTAACACCAGTCTCGACTAGACACCAAAACTGTCCTCAAAGTTCACCACTGAGCGAACGAATATACAAACTGCCATTGACAAGCCTTGATTGCGCCAAGAATCAATGAAAATCATTCAAGTTTCAAAAGCAAATTGATGTAACTCGAACGATAACAAGCGACAAGAAAGGTAAGCAGCCAGTTTACTCCACTCTAATTCACCTTTGCACTCGGCCAAGTTGGGAGCCCCGGGCAGAGCCTTTGGCCCGGCGAAAAGTCCCTCCTGATCGGATTCAACTTGAACTCGGATCACCTCAACACCGGTGATCAAAGTGCAAAGCCAGCTTGTTGTTGAGTAAAGAGAGCACAAACTCGCGGGACAAAATTGGTCACCAGCTTGGCCGCGCGCTGCTTAAATTGGCCCTAGATTGGACAGGTAAATGGGCTAGAATGGGGATCATTTTTCAATGATGGGCTAAGATTGGTGGTGGGGCAACAACAACAATCGGTCTTGTTTTGTGTGCGTTTGTTAGGCGATGGCGAGCGCAGTGTTGCCGGCGCCGCTGCCGCTAACTCGGCCCGCTAGCCGTGAATAAGCAGACCCGTGAATAAGCAGCAGCGGTCGCCATTATTTTCATTGCCAGGAGCGGCAGTTCGAATTTGCTATCGGCAATGCTGTCGAGCCAGGAGCCATGAGCCATGAGTCATGAGCCAAGAGTAGAACAAAGAGCTTTACCTCCTGGAAGCCGGAAAAGCTGATAGGAGCCGCGTTTGTTTAACCCCATTGTGAGAGCGTAAGTCCGGCGCACACCTGTTGTCGCAACAATTGAGGGACACACGCATGCAAAACAAACCCCATCAAGCTCACGATATTGAGCCCATCCAGCAGGTGGCGTCCACTTTCTGAGGCCACTCGGTCGCCATTGAACATAATAGGGCCAGGCTCCCTTTTAGTTGGCGCCAGCCGCGGCCTCTACAACAACTTCACAACATGTGCAAGTAGGCAATTAGATGGAGTAATTAGTTGGTTAGTTAGTGTTAGCCTGTTGGTGTGGGCTGGACGGCGGCTCGACTTATGGCAGAGCGCGCTGGCCAACAGTTGCCTGTCCATCTCCCGCGATCCTTATGGATCCTTTCGGAGGCTAGGAGGGCCAAGTTGGGAGGGAGAGAGAGGGCTGAAATGCAGCTGCCGTTGAGTGAATGCTCGTCCTTCTATCTATCTTGCTCGCTCACTTGCCTCAATTCAAAGCGAACATCTCGGGCTCGCACCTCCGCTCTTCTAACCTGGCAGCAAATTTCTCATCGCTCAGCCTGCTTTTCCCTAACCTGGCCAACAGCACTGACGATCCCGCTCGACCAAGCCGCCCCTCAGAGTGCCCTCAGTGAGCACTTCGAGGGGTCGCAATTAATTGTTTGCTCTTCGCCGACTGAATGGGACGATGTTTGTTGATCTTGGGAAGGCAAAACTGTTCGTTCGAACGAATGAATGCATAAATATCAAGCCAATGGCCAATATAGAGGGATCATATTTCTTCTCACCCAGCTCAAAGGGGACGCGTCTGCGTTGCTTCAGCGAATCGCAGGATTCTTTTCTTTTATTGTTTGTTTCAGCCCATGTTTGGGCGTCTAACCAACCTGCTATCCTGTAGACGCAACGACCGGAGGAGGGAGAACCGAGAAAGCGGGACTTCGTAATTTGAAGTTGCTCATTTAGCTAAGGACACCTTAAGCTCGAGGAAACTGTTGATTGTGGTGTAGTCGTTGGTAATGGCTGTGGCCAGCGCCATACAAGCTTGGCTACTCAACTTGTCCACCTGTGAACATTGCCTCTGGCGAGTAAACTTTCGCGAGCTCCCGCCATCATCAATCTGTCATCCACTCTGTGCTCGCTTCCTTTTGCCCCCGTGGCGAGCTTCAGAGAGGCGACACTCGCCGGACCAAAAGTCCGAGCAACTTCCAAGAGGCTCGTAATTCATCTATGAGAACTCTTGTCCTGTAGTTGTCCGCTAGAGTCTAGCTGGCCATTGGCACCCAAAACCAGAGGTTAGCTCGCTTCTTCTAACTGATGGTCTTCTTGCCTCAGAGTCAATCTGAGAGACGCTGGTGCAGTTCATTTTTAGGCCAACATAACGACAGACGAATAGACAGATGGACGCTGGAGCGGTTGCCTCCAGTGGAACGCCTGCAATGGAAACGAGAAGAATCTCCCGTTGAGCAGCCATTGTATTGGCTATACCACCACCAGAGGCATCCTCCCATTCGTCGCTCTCGATCATCATTTGACCAGAGTGCCGAATTCGCCGCAAACTTCGGCACTCTTCTCTTTCTAATCAACGCTCCCATCGACAGGTGGTTACCTCATGTTGGTAGTTGATTATCTGTCCAGCCACGATCCACGATTTTCGATCAGATTGAGTGTGGAAGGGACATGGCGGAGAGCTGGGACAGTGCGTCTGTAACAAATAAATCATTCGACTTCTGTCCACATGTTGCCGGAGTTGAGGAGGATTTCCTGCTGGCGAGCGAGAACAATTGAAAGTGTGACCAATGCATAATTGTCACTCTTCATCATACGTTTCCTCGGTTTCGCTGAGATTCAATTCACGGATCTACAACATGCTCCTTGCAAATAGCATGCAAAGCTTCCGTAAGATGTTATGGACTTCAGGGTTGACTTTGAAGAGGAAGAGGGAGGCTAAAGTTAGCTCGCAATATGCTAATTGTGTTAGAAAGAGAGAGCGGGACACCATGAGGAGTTCCCATTTTGGAAGCTTGCAAAAAGGTTGCTAGCGTTTTGGGGGTTGGCGAATTGTGTTTTTCACTAAAGCTGCCAACCTCTGGATTTAAAACGGTGGTGGATTTTAGTTTTTGAAAAGCGAGAGACACGAACATCATCGATCACATTCTGATGTGTTTGCCGAAGGCAATGCAACTAGTTAGCAGGTTCGAGATTCGGGCAAGACGCCAGTCAATCAGCCTGCCTGCTATCAAAAATCCAAGAGACAAAGGTAAGAATGGGCACTGGCCCGTTAACTGGCAAGCATGATGAAACTGCCTCTCGGCGCTTCAGTATTTGCTGTTACGTTACCTGTAGCTAGCAGGCTGATACTAACTGGCTCGCCGTCCATCATCTGTCACTCTTCGCACTCTCATTTGCATTCACCGCGTGAAACTTACACTCAACAAACCAGAGCTGGTCGATGTTTGTTAGGCTGAAAGAGGGCTTGACATGGGTAAAGAGGTGAGCTGCAAGCGTCGCCATGGTTGTCTAGTTAGCTCACTAACTGGCCAGTCTCAAAGTTGTACAAGCGATTTGGGGTGCTCAGACATAAGTTCATCGCACGCATGAGTCTCGATCTCGGACGCCTTCACGACATGAAAGAGGACATAAAATAATTAATAATAGAGTCGCGCAGGCACCGACGTTTGCTGGTGTGCTAGGCCTCAAGCTAAGTTGATTACCATGTTCACTTTATACGCCCGACTTGGCCCAGTTAGTGGCTGAAGTATTGCGGTTATCCTGGCTATAAAACGGATCTATCCATTGCCTTGGAGGCAAATGTACCTTTGCAGCAAATCCATCCGCTCTCTCCCGCCCTCTTCAAGTTTCAGGCCGGAATCGTTGCGACGAAAACTCCTGGGATGATGCAAATTTTGGTTTGCTTAAGTCGTGATGCCTTTGTTGTACCCTTTCGATTGGCGCCAACGTCTATCTTGAACAGACGATTGCCGGTGCGTTCATCAATCAGCGAAGCGCCTAGTATGGACTACTTTGAATTGAATGTGGGTGAGGCCTTTTATATTGTGCCATCGTCTCACCCAACTAGACTAACCTGACTGCCAGAGTTCACGGAGACTGGTGAGTGAAAAATCTGATGAATCTATTCACTGGCGAGCTTATGCCTTAACTACTAGAGCAATTTCCCTCGTTTGAATGTATCATTTTGTGGGTAAGGTCCCGTTTTCGATGGCAGTAGGTGCAGCGGTAATGGCTAGCGAGTGCATTACTGGAATCTTTAGCGGTGTGGCCAGTAAGTATCCATTTAAATTTAGGGTCGAGAGCGTGGCCTAAGCACAATGAGCAGAGAGACGGCTGCTCGCAAAAATTCAATTGGTGGCTTGCTGTCCTATCGTTCGATCCATTTCCAGCAAGATCTCTCAGATTTTCGTCTTCCCTGAGGACTCTCTCCCCAGACTCTCGGTTCTGATGGCAATAGTCTCAGTAGTTTGGTGAGCTCCAATTAGATCATACTTTCGTACCGTGTGAGGGCTTTCGTACCTGCATGATTATCGTAACCATTAAAAAAATCATGCACGTCGATCCTCTTGACCAGCCTCGATTCATCATGTGCAGTCGCTGTCTTCGACCAGCAAATTTACCATGGTCCTCGCCCTTCACAGGGCGATAGTTTTCTTGGTAGTTAGAAGTGTCAGTGGAGCTTCCGAGCAGATTCACCTCGCTCGGTACCTCTCAGAGAGATAACTATCGGTCTATGTGAGAGCGTTCGGCCATCCTGCGCGCACTCGCTATATGCGAGTATCAATATTTAGACAAGACTTAGCAAAGTTGTATGCCTATACTCGAGGTAAACAGTTGTGTCACTCAATTCAAACTACTGGACCACACTTGAAATGAACACTTTTGCGTGCATGTGTGTGGCCATTGTATAATATCTCACAAAAGGGTCAGCTCTCTCCCTCCCTCCAAAACCAACTTTTTCCTCCGCCTTAATACCTTGGCCTTATTGGTGGCTCAATCGCAGCTTAGCAGCATGCCTGGGAGGCAAGCGGTTACGTCTGTAGAAAGGGGGCAAGAGGGGATATCCTGAACACCGATTTAGCGCCGATTCCTCTCTCTCTATCTCAAGTTTGAAGATAATTGGTAACCTTTATGGTTGGAACCTGTCTTCGATTGATTTTCGTCCATTCAATGGGAACCACAAACGTGCGTGCCATAAAGTCATAGGCTAATCCGTTTAAACGGCCTGAACCTAACCACTAAGATTAGGCTGAGTTAATTGTGCCCAGCGAAAAACTCTCTGCTCTAAAATTCACTTTTTCTCCAGCTTTCCTATTCTTATTTAGGTGACGTGCGCTATTATTATCAAGCGTTACTTTCGAGCCCACTCTTTTCGAAGATCCTTGAAGGAGAGGCTTGATTGCTTAGACCCTCAAGAGAGATGAATCTAACGGAAAGTTTAGAGTTCCTTTTAATTGATAATCCTAAAATCCAAGCCCCTCTTACGAGTTTTCACCTCCAAAAAACCTCCAAGATGTTTGCGTCTGCAAATTCAAGTTTGTACCATCGTAAAAGTTACGCGCAGATCGTTTCTTTTCCTCTTCCACTAAGCTGCCAGGTAGGGCTATTAGGGCTGGCTGGCTTGGATTGCCGATCTTAGAGAGCGGCCATCATTCGAACCATTGAACCGCACACGAAGTGACGGACTGGCCAGTCTGCCAGCTGGCTCAATGCTCGATCAACTCTTTCCTTCTATTCATCTTAACCCACAAAAATTGGTTACCTGCTGCTTGTTTGATGATGAACAAGAAGACAGGGTACTCTATGCTGAGTTAAGAGGATTTTCGCATCTCCTTCTAAATGCGAGTCAGGATTCTAAAGACAAAACGCAGGCGCTTGGAATAGACCGCAATCCTCGAGCAGTGAATCAAGCGGGCGAGTCAACTCGAAAGCCTGTCTCTGTATAAGTTCCCTGAAAGAGAATCTCAAAGAATCAATTCCATAACCTAGCAAGAGATACATCTTATCGTCGGGAGAGGAAGGGAGATTGCGATTCGGCTCTTCAAAGTATTGAGAGTTCGTGCAACGCAACATGATTACAGGATTCTGGGATTTTGATTTGTTGATGCCAGTAGTTTCTAGCCCTTGTAGTTTCTGTTGTTACTTTTCAAACCCGACCGAACGGCCGACCGCCAGTCTAATGGACGTGAAACACCTTGCACCCAGTGTATGTGGCCCGAAGACCATTAGCTCGCCCCCCCCCCCAGCTAGCATGCGCCCATACCACTCATTATATGAAAACTAGCGCCGAGAACTCTCTAGCATCTTCGTCTTGGTCAAAGCGAAGCCATCATGAAGCGCTGGACTGTCTAGCTGGCGCTCAGTCTAGCTTGAGCAGAGAGTCTCTGCGCAAACTTTTCCCGTTGTTTACATTCAGTTTGTTCTCATAGGCTCGCACGGATTGTTGCTGACTACATTGCTTGTGCGTCTGCTCACCCTCTATTTGCTAGCCTGCTAGCCCCGCTGACCAGCAACGTTGGCTGAATCTGGCTTGTCCTCTTTCATTAGCACATTCAATTCTCGGCTTATCCACAGCTGAATCGATTGTTTGAGCTAGCGGTTAGATGGGTAGTGGTATTGAGAGTGGTGGTACTCAAAAGCTGTTGTTTTTGAGTAAAACGTGACAGTTAAGGCATCCCTAGCATCCCAAAGGGAACAAAATTTTGCTCTCCCTTCCCTACATCCCCTGTTGACTCACTATGTATCGATTATCTTTGAAAGTATAATAGAAAAAGATCAGTCATCGGTTAACGGCAGTTCCTGTTATCTTGAGGAAGAGACCATGAGGGTTGCCAGAGAAAGTTGAGACTCATGGGGAGGTTTTTCTATCTGTCTAAAATCGCAACAAATTTTACGCTTGTTTCCTCCGTCTATCTTTTCGCTGATTAGTCTGACATGACTCTCAGCTTCAACGCAACCGATCGCTTACTTCCAAGAGTAATGGATCCGGTATGTTTGAATAGCTGGTCAAGCGTTTGAAGCCACAATTGCGAATTTAACAACTGATGTTAACTGTGGTCGGCCAGATTCTTGCCGGAAATGACGGTGTGCAGATGAGCGGCGGGATGAGAAACATAACTTGAAGGCACACGGTTGTTTTGCCACATAAATGTCAGCCGGTGCAAGCCTAGTCAAGTGACCAGTTTGCTCAAGAGCTCATTCCAAATATCAACTACATCACTAACCAGTTCCGATTCTCAGTTAGTTCCGATTCATTTGATCTGGCCGTCTGACTCGTTTTCGTCGATGATCCAGAAGAGTGAAAGTCTACCTCAAACAAACTAAGAGGAGCTCATAGGTCTAGCAGTTCGTTATGGATCACTATCTCAGAGAGACTTCAGCGGGTTGGGTACACGTCTGTTTGCCGATATTGAATGCATGTACAATACCTTCAGGGGGCTAGGCATACGCTGATTGACTTTTCGCCGTTCAAACCAACAGCCTATCGCCAGTTGTTCGATCAACGTTGCGAGATACCATGCTCATGATGCTGTTCCATCAGGCTGCATGATGAGGTTTTGTTGGTCAGTTTTCCGTCATCTTTTATGTCCATGTGTGATGATTCATCGTATAAGCTAGCCCCTCTTCTATTGGTTATAATTCTGATGATCAGACTTGAGAGGGAGAGAAAGAGAGTGAAGACGAGGAAGAGAGTTGACGAGATCTTCCTCTTCCAATTTGCGTGTGTTGGATAGGCGCGCACTTCCTCCCGAAGCCAGTGTCCCTCCTCTTTCGTTCTGTCTCTCTACCTCTCAATCTCTACCTTTCACTCTGCCCATGAATCGTTGCTAACAGACAAACACCATCACTTGTTAGTCTGAGTAGTAGACTTGTTAACAGCATTTGCAATGGTCGTCCTCCCCTTCTCTTTTGTATGCAATCGTTACCGGTTGCTCCCTCCGGCTCGAAGAAAGGGAGGGAAGGAAGGGAAGAGAGAAAGCTTTCAGGTTTTAAGTGGCACTGCATTGGCTTGCAAGGCTTTGGCTAGTTAGTTTACGTTCGGGTGGATGGACGGACATGCACAATTAACGTTCGTCTTGCTATTAATTGAAACCCCTTCCATCTGAAGCCCTCACTGTCCCCTCCTATGTCGTTCTCGTCCAACTGCCTCACCTCCTTCTTCTCTAGCTGGGTTAGCCATCCTCTCAGGAGGAGAGAAATTTTGCTTTGCTATTCAATTCAACGTTAGAGACTGCAAACGATGTTGCTCTTGGTCACTTGCTAATAGGTTGCGTAGAAATTTGTGCCATTGTTGTTGTGCCTTTCGTTTATATTTCAGCCCCCTCGTATTTATATGTTAGCGTCTATCAGTTTGTGTTGCTCTCGTCAAAGATGAATAAAAATGGACTGGCCAGAGCAGCGAGGTGGAGGAGGAGAGCCGAGGATGAAATCTTTGCTATAGCCAACGAGTTTGGTTTAAGACAAATGATTCTCGTTTGACAGATTTCTGCCCTCGTCCAACGTTGGCGATTGTCCTACCAGGTCTAGAGAGGATGTCTTTATAAAAATGTGCGAGTCCTTCCAACTCCTGAGGGCATCGCTTGCTTGTTGGAATATTTTAAAGCGATTTGAATGCTGGTGGTGCATCGGCTCGATACAAGACCCCCATATTTGTATCTGGATGAGTGAGGGCTAGAAAAGGGGTTGTTCATTCTGATTTGGAAGTGGAAAAGGGGCTCTCGGATGAGGCAATTCAAGCATTATCTTTTGCAATGCCGATCAGTCAAAGTGCTTGATTATTCGCTCATTTAAAAGATCGAGGTGAGAGTGGAGGATCTACCATCTTCACAAGGAGTCATGCGTTGCTGCTCGATTTGTTGGGGTGAATGCGATGTTCAATATGGGTAGCGAATAAAGTTGCGGGAGCGAACATTGATAGGTCTCATAGGGCCAACTATAACCGATGTGCGGGCGCATTTTGCGCAACCAGATACTGGATCAAAACCCCATTCTCTGCGCATGGCGCGCGTGCTGGGTTTTTAAAAATTTCCATTTCTAAGCGAACTTTCATAAACTCGAGACGATTTGAAGAGAGACCTGTAAATCTGAGTTACACTTTCACTCACCAAAGGTCAGCTGTCATAGCTAATGGCTACGGAAATACTAATTACTTGCAATCTTCTACTCCAAACCTATCCCCTCAATAAACTGCAGCTAAATCAGCCCACTCGGCTGTATACTGAATACTGTCATTAAACGAGTGGCGCAAAGCGACTGTTTGAAAGAAACTGGACACAACTGCATTATCTAGCTGACGAGTGAGTCCCAAACGGATAATGACATTTGCAAGTAGTGCAGAGATTTTACGACATTATCCGCAGCTTTCTCTTTAATACTGCACCACTAGCATCCATAAATCTGCCTTTGAGATACGTTCACCGGCTACAAGACATCAGCAAGAGTGAATCAGGCGGCGATTCGACAAGACATTGAGTTCAGATCGGAGGCTAATATCGAGTTTGAAATCTCTTGCCGGTCATCAAATAAGGAGGTTGACGTTCAGAATAGCAACCACCGCAACAGGTTTCCGAGCACTAAAGAGTCCGGACATCAATTTAGATTGATAATCAAATTGAGGAGGCTCAAGCGAACAGCCCATCTTCTTTATTGTAAGCTAGACGAAGAGGATTCAAGTTATACTAGCGTTGGCATTCTTATGACCACAGACGGTTAGAACACACGATGAATAATCAATCAATCCATTGGCCAATCGTAATCAATCCCATGGATACTAATCTCTAGCCAACTCAAAAAGTCTGCCAACTTTCTATCCCACAATCACTAGAGGTTGCTACCTGTCGAAAGCATTATGTTTAGTTGGCAAACAGTTCTCTAAGATTCAACGCTCTACCTGTTACAACGGATTAGATTGCAAACCAGCTAGAGAACTTGTTATTGCTGAACTTTTCTTCGAGCAAACAAGCTCATCAGCTCTAATCAAATCAAATGATAACGCGAAATATAAAACAACAGGCGCAAGACGATACAAGGAGAAGTTAATTTCACCTAAATTTCTTTCTTATAAACCGAAATTCCAGCGACCACCATCGCGGGTTACCGATACGCAAGGGTCCCTTTTCAATCGAGTTGATCTATCCGAAGAGGTATGGAAGCCATGAAAGGTTGCGAGGAAATTGACTGCTCTGTAACATTGATTTTGAATAGCAACGCAACGACTCCAACTTTGGCAAGCTATGGACCTGTGGAAGCAACTAGATAAGGGGAGACACCAACTAAAGCAACCTCAACACACTTGCAACAGGAATCAAAAATCCGTCGTTGACTTGGACCAAAGTCCAACTAAGCAACAAACAGATCCCATCCAGTCGATAGCAAATGTCTTGAATCACCATAGTAAATTTGTACAACGCCAGAAAAAGTCGCAACAGTTGGAAGAACAGTCTAAAAACAAACTAGATCAATCGGGAGACGGTGCAGCTGGCAGCGGTTTTCAGCAGCAGGCACAAATACAGAAAAGTGGCCCTAACAACACCTCTTTGCCAGAGAGCAACCTATCTTTCAGTTGCTCGCGCAGCTCCAATCAGGTGGACCAGGGTAACTCTTACCTGTATGCATACAACGATTTTGTCACTTCTAATAGAGGTTTTGACACTCCCGACATTAGTAAACTAAACTTCAGCAGCACTCGGAGAGAAAGGGTCGATGATGGTGGTAAAATTGTTACAAGTCTGTGCGGCCATAACTCAGCTAACTTACAAATTCCAAATTACGCCCCTCAAGAAGAGACTCTGATAGACTCAGATGAAGACGATGCATTAAGTTATATCCTTCACCAACATAGACCCCATCTAGACATTATCCATGACATCCAGTGCCCTGCATCCGGTTTAGATAAGTGCCACTTCAGCAGCCGTAACCAACTACATAAACATTACAGCGAAGAAGGCGTTCAGAGTTTTGACGCCCAGCGCATTGATCATCACCTGTCTTGTTCAAGAAGCTCGCATCCAAGACACATATGTGGGATTGGGGGTAGTCATAACGCTAAATTGAATAATATTGCTGCTCGCCTTAGAGAAGAAAGTCAGCGGGCTTTTGTGCTGAATCAAAGGTCTCGAAATAATTACCCCGATCAAGCAAACCAGCCTCAAACAGAAGACATTGCAGATCATCAAACGCACCAGTTCACCCATGAACTGAGCTTGATTCAAAATCAGATCTTGAACAACCCGATAAGCATAAGTAAATACGCATCTGACGAGAGCTTTCTTAATTCAAACAGCGAGCTACTATTCACCACAAGTGCAATTGAAAATTGTGCAACTGACAGGCGAGCGTTCGTTTTCAACTCCGGAAACGCGAAAGGCTCAACGAGTGAAATTATTCTCGATAGCACTAGTTCAAGCGAGCAGTGCCGACCAACTTTGTTGAACCAAGAGAGAGCTAATTCAAGAAGAGAAAAGCCGGGCTTCTTTAGTTGGTTATTCAGCATCTTCTGTGGCTTCTTGTTTTGTGCATCATCGACCGACCAGCAACTAAATCGGATTAATTTTGCTCACAATCCGGGTGATGCTAGAAAGAGGCGGCATAAGAAGTGGAGTGCAAATGAATCCACAGTTGTAGGCATGTATTCGTCATCGCAGCATCTAGGTGGTGGCAGTGTTGGGCAGTTAGGAGGCCAAGCAGGTGCCTACTTCGTAACCCAGACACCACAAACAGATGCGATGCATCAATCGTATGCAAACCATGCACATCAAACACATAGTCACCAATACCCACTATCATCGGATTCATCACTCGGATCATCAGCTTTTGCCAATTCAGCCTTAAGAATGAATGCCTTCTTCAGGAATTGCTGTTCGAAAAAATGTCTCTTTATTTCCTGTTTTATCATACTATTGTTGATATTTATATGTGTCATAGGGCTGAGCGCCTATTTGAACTTTCTTATCAATTCAAGCAAGACTAACCTCACACCGTTGAGCGGAAGACTGAAGGTTGAAACTCAAGGGGACTCGTTTGTGGATCAACTATCTAATCGGACTTCAAAAGAATTCCTAGCAAAGCAGCAACAATATGAAACAATTCTGAGGGGTGCTTTCGATAGAACACAGGCTTTGCTCAAGAGTTATCCAAACCATCTAGTCAAATGCGAGGTATATTCATTCAAGCAAGGCAGTTTGTGGGTATACTTCCGTCTGTTCATAAACAAGAAGACTCTAATGCGTGATACTCAACTGATGAAGCGAAAGTCGCCCGATGAAAGTCTTGATAAACAATTCTTACCTAGACTCACACAGCAAACACTCCATTCAGGTTTTGAGCAACTTATTTCCTCGTTTCGTAGTGAAACATCCGAGCGCCAAACAAGATCATCGCAGGCTACTAACCGAGTTGAATCCAAGAGCGGACCATCCACGCAGCGTGACCATGTGAGATCTTTCGATGACCAAATCAGTCGTCTGATGCCAATTGTTGAATCAATCGATCTACAATCTATCCAAGTAACTCCTGAATTTGATATGCTCTCAAGTGTGGACGCTAATGCAGCTCTCCAGCAGCAGTCCATGAGCGACAACTTACGCGCATCCCAATTCATAACGACTGCATCTTCGGCCATTATGGTCGCCACTGGATCGGGTAAGAACCTGGCCGAGTACGATGTCTCACTGACCACCACTGAGAGTTTGCCGAACTCTTCAACCACACCTACACCATCATCAACACCTCGTCCTGCATGGCAATCAACAACTGAGAACGCTGCATCCGGAGGTGGTGCAGGTGAGATCAGCGTCAGCACAAAAAAGTTTACCCTCTACGGGTATAAGGAGAACGCTACTAGGCCAGTTCCGACCACAGTTAACAGTGTGGAACAAAACCGGCAGAGAGATCAGCAAGAATCGCCATTTCTGATCAATGTTCAGCAGCGAAAACCTGTAACCACAAACGGGCCATCGCTGTCGAGAGCGAACGGGCCCTTTGAGATTACAAATAGATCAAGCAACGCACGAGAAACTGCGCAACCCAGACCAAGTGTTGAGTCCCAGGCAAGTGCCCTCAAGGAGAGGGTGGTTCAGTTGGTATCTGGTCAACCGGTTGTCAGCCAAAACAGCCTTCAGCGATCAAATATCAATATTTCTAAAAATTCTGATGACAAAGCACCAACTACAGAGAGAAATATCACTCTCTTTGCTCCTCTTCCTAAACCAGACAATGCAGAAAGCGGTAGAAGAGAGGGCTCAGACCAAAGGAGTAGAATTGTTAACGAAACAGTTGTGATGCAGATGGTGGCTCCGTATCAGAAGATTGACTTCTCCAGTCGTCAGCCGAATAATGTTGAGGTTCAGCCTTCGAGCCGACGACCAGTCCAGGATTTTTCAGTTGAAAAGTTGTGGAATGACGCGCTTAACAATAGTAATAAGAGGAACATTAGCCTAAAAATTGAAAAATCAGAATCTCATCCCAAAAGGTTGATAACAATTACGACTGTTGGGGGAGGCCAAAACAACGTCTCTGGCACAAATGTCCTCGACTGGAACAAAACGCCTCTTCTGAGTTCCGACAACTCTGAGACAACACATGCTCTAGCAAATTCATCATCCACCACAAGAATTCCTTCCCAGACACCTAGCACAGAAGCAGCAACAACACTCCCTTCTCAGTCATCAACTATGACGCCGCAACAAGTGTCCTCTCAAAAGCCAAAGATATCGCCGCACCTGAAACAAGGAGGCTCAATCATTTCGATCCCGTCGCGACAGCAAGATTCTGCCATACTTTTGAACAGAGACATTCAGCAGCCAAGCAATGAAGGTCAGATCTCGACGACAACCATCAACTCAACGCAGGCGGCAGTAAGAGCGCCACAATCTAGGCCAGAGAAACAGCAGCGCAAGCCACACGGTAATGGTCAACGAAACGTGACCTCTAGCGGACAGCGCACGGTTAAACCTACTATTAAGCATCAGAAACCAAAGAAAGTGCTCGAGAATTCGCCGTCGATAGTGAAGAATGACTCAACTAACGGAACTCTGATAAACAGCAAGGGAATCAGGATTGTTGACAATTTTTTGGCTACCATCGATTCAACGCTCAACAAAACCACATCAACTGTCAACCAAAATTTCACCCTCGTTAACTTGAAACAGAACAAGAACAAAACTCAAGAGGCTTACAACTTCAATGCAGACCAAATAGCGCCAACTCTACCAACAACCATCGAATTAACAAGATCCACGACTGCGAACCCACCTGTGCGAACTACAAATTTGCAACTACCTGATGACAGTCTGAACAATCATCGGGCTGCATCGAATGTCGATTATACAACAACCACCTCATCAACTCCTCCAACCACCTCCACTACTGAATTAACCACAGAAGGACCATCCAGAGTGACTGCGCCGTTAATCCCGCGCAAGGAAGCATCAGGGTCGGCGTTAGTTAAACTCGAACGCCAGCAATCAAATGGTTTCGCGTCATCAGCGCACAGTAATCAGGTGCGACCAGGAACATCAAGTTTCAGCAGTCAATGGAGACCAATACCTCTGAACATAACAGCGAATAGCACCACAGATGAAACCCATGGTCGCAATCGAACTATACCAAGAAGGCCAAACTCACCGATTCTACTAGCTGCTGAAAGGCCACCCCCAAACATCAATGTACCATCAAATCAAGGATCTCAATCACCGTTTGCCATGTCAACAGCAATTCTAGAAAGTCAACTGAAACCAACTGGTAGATCAGACCAAGCGCAGAGCCCTCCTAGGAGGACTAACAACAATCGGCTCTCAAACACCTATGTCATTAGCTCTGGTATCGGCAGTGGCAATGAATTCGAATCTCATCGGATGTCACGTATGCGTCAAGGTGAATCCCAAGCTTTGAACTCTCTCACACAAACTCTTTCAACTTCGACTACGTCTAGCCTAAATATGGATTCCAACACACGAATAGTTGACGATTTCATGATCACGACAGACAAAATTGAGGGTAACGCGCGAGGTACAACACTTATACCGCCAGTGATTCTGAACAATTTGGACCAGCTTGATCCAATTGCTAGAATCAAGGCTTCGAATCCAATCGAGGTGCAGCCCAAAAGAACAAAGGGACCTTTCGTTTTTGAGACTTTGAAGGCATTGAATACCATCTCACCCATAGACAGTAATCTGGCAGCCTCCAGCGATGTCTTGACTAGCAGACCTGAGAGATCACCAACTGGGCAAGGTGTCGACCAAAAGCTATTAGTTCGAAAGAAACTATTTCTTGGAAATGGCGAGGACGATGAAATCAATCCATCACCTACAACTAATCCGCCTGTCACAACTGACGGAGCTGAGCTTAGATTCTATGTCGGATCAAATTCTGTATCAGGTTTGAACAAGGAGCATGTGGATAGATTCGGCAATCGGATTCAAGCGGCGCGAGATGAGCGAAATCAAACTCAGCAACAAATTTTGGGTGAAAATCTAACTAACGCTCAAAATTATTCCTTCAGATGCCAATATTATGGTTGCAGAGCCAAGGGAAAGTTGACATACACTTGTCTGAACTATACACAAATCTGCGATGATTTTATCGACTGCCATGATGAATCAGATGAGCTTGATTGCGTTTCATTGTTGAAGCATGATAGTCAATCAAACAAGTTAAGTTTTAGCAACGGAGCTGGAATTATTTATTTAAATAGAAGAGGTTCTCTAGCTCCTATGTGTATAGACTACTTTATGGGACCGGAAGCTCGATCAGGGCCAGCGAGCAGTGTGCGAGATTTAAGTACTGATCAATTCAACTTGATGAAGAAGCATCAGGAGCTCATAAGACAAATCAACACTATTGGTCAATATGCATGCAGTCTTCAATCCTTTTCGCGTTTGGTCTCGGTGAAGATCAATCATCATAATTTAGTGGACGGTTTGAACTTGATAAAAACATCAAAATTATACCACAGACTGTCGATTGCTGGCGACTCTGATAGACGCGACAAAGTGTAAGTTCAGTCCGTTATAATTTAAGTGCTCAGCCGAAGCAACTTGACTTCACCTAACATCCAACTTCAACTGCCAACCCATTCTTAGATTCGACGCCTCAGCTGGATCATATAAATCTGTTACAAATGAGTATGAAGTTGAGGTTTCGACTTCACCCGATTGTCCCTCGCAACGAACTGTCTTCGTTAAGTGTGGCAGTTTTGGTATGTACATGAAAACTTTTCCTGTCTCTCAAGCTGCATCTGGAGCTGCTCAATTGTGATTCAACTGACACAACGCTCCTCCAACAGAATGTGGTCAGGATTCTTTCAGCACCATTGATCAAAACAACCTGGCGAGACGGAAGGATGGAGTAGTCATAAACGACTTTCCTTGGCTGGTAAGCCTCTTACTTTAGTGAGTTTCCCTGGCTGATGAGATTATTGAATCTAATCGTATCTCGACTATCTTTCGACAGGTTAAATTATACTGGCTGGGCTCTTTATCTTGCCACGGATACTTGATTGATGAGCTGTGGTTGATTTCGTCGAGCGAGTGCTTTGCAAATAAGTCTCTATCGAGAGACGAAGAAAACGGCTGGACCGCTGAGATTAGCTACGAGCACTACGGAAACGACGACTACAAATCCATTGAATCAAATAGGAGACACATCAAGGATATTCTCATTCAGAGGAATGGTTCGAGCAGTAATAGTTCGATTGAATCTTCTATCGTTTTAGCCAAATTGGAGAAACCAGTCAGGTTCAGGTGAGCTACTGTGCTAGATTTTGTCATTCTTTAGCGACAAAAAGATTGCTAACGCATCTCCTCATCATTGATCAGTCCATTGAATAGGCCCATTTGTTTACCTCTATCGGTGATGAATAAGACCTTCGATCTAGAGCAAGAGAAGGCGTACAAGGATTGTGTAACGGCTACCCTACCGCTTGCAAGCTCACCTCCGCCTACGCAAGAATTAATGCTGAGCAAAGTTGTTTTCTACAAACTTAGAGATTGTCTTAGAGAGGAATACCTGGGCGGAAGATCTGAGGATCTGATATGTCTGTCGGAATTAGCCAAATCTAACAGCCAACAACAGATCAAAGATGATGCTACACGTGTTCTCATCTGCCCGACATCTCAATCGTCTCGAATAAGGTAAGCCGAGCGTTCAGGTTCAATTCAAAGCTAGCTCGAGCACTCATATTGACAGATCGAAAAATCTCGCATGGCCAGATCTAGGTGGACTGTCATTGGAGTTCAAATCAAAGCTCAGGAATTGCTGATTGACTCAAGCAAGCAGCTGTTCACAACGGTATCTAGTCAGATTGACTGGATTGTGGATACAATGAGTGAGTAACTCGGTGAATTTCAACATTTTAAAAGCCCTGCGGGTATAATCCTAACAGATCGACTCATCTCCATCAACAGATCCTAAGTTTGACCCTGTTATGCGTGCGGAGGGTAATAGCTCGAGTGGAAGTGCACTCAACTCGCTAAGCTTACCTGAGCCTGAGAGCCATACATGTAATCGCTTTAGATGCTCTAGCGGCGAATGCCTGTCTTGGTCCCGAATCTGTGATGGTTTATATGATTGTTCTAGTCAGGATGACGAGAGAGATTGCCACAAGTAAAGTTGCCACAGTGCACTAAGTTTAAGCCATGTCATGTAAAAAGCCCTGTAGTTACGCAATGCCAAATTAAAGTTACCTGAAGTGTGTTCAGGCGATAACAATTTATTAGCAAATCCTAGTGTGAAAACTGAACGTTTGTTCAAAGTTCTTGGTGGCCTAAAGAAGATGACTGTGTAGTGGTGTTGTAAAACACAACCTAACATGGAATTGTGTCAATTGTTTTGTTTTAATCCTAGCTGTAGCCGGTTATGTTCATTCTTGGTCCAAAGTAGTCGACGAGGTAATAGGATCCGTTCGCCGGTCTGAGAACCTGAGTTGCTATCAGGATGATATCGACCAGCTGACCAACTAGCATAAAACCGAATGTGCAAAATTTGAGCAATCCAAGCGCGTAATATCCCAGGTAGAATCTATCAGCACCGAACATTCCTAAAAAGACTGCCAGTAGGAGTGTCGTCTCGAACGAATGTCCTGTTGTATATTGACATGGTTGTTGAATAATAAAATGAGTATCATTGATTCCGGAGGATTCTCGACACTTAAGCCCCTCTACTAAGCGACAAATGAGAGGCGCAGTGTTGTCAATGGTGCAATTGGCTGGTTGCTGAGTATCTGGATCAATCAAGGGCCACGGGCAAACATACTGGCCAACTCTGAGGGTGGTACAATTTAATTCGTAAGGTGACATCATTTCTCTTGGTTCTAGTTGTTTCTAATAGAAAAGTATAGATGATGTTTACTCTCTCGAGTTACGCGTTGATGGCTATGTGCAAGGTTTGGCTACAAATACAAACCACATGAATCAGCTGCTTTCCCAGTTAGATGCATTGATCCGCATAAAATTTTGTCCAACTATCAGTTATATGTTTAAACTTCTCTTGTAAACCAATTTATCGATGACTCTCGAGTCAAATATTCCAGCTGCATCTTATTGCCTCTGATAATTCCCTGTATTACAGATAACCACAGTTGGACGATGATCAGGACGATATTAGTATTCAACAACCACGGTAAACCCCGTCTTTGCAAGTTCTATCATCACTACACGGAAGAAGTACAACAACAAATAATCCGAGAGACTTTCCAGCTCGTTTCCCGCCGGGACGACGACGTATGCAATTTCCTCGAAGGCGGGACGTAAGTAGAACTAGGCCTCACTAGACTGTTCCGAGAAATTTGGGCAATCACTAACCGGATTTAATGTTTCATTCGATAATAATCTCACGTATTCACGGAACTTCAAGTTTAATTGGTGACGAAGATTACAAGATAATTTACAGACATTATGCTACATTGTATTTTGTCTTTTGCGTAGATTCATCGGAAAGCGAGCTCGGTATTTTGGATTTGATACAAGTTTTTGTGGAAACATTAGATAAGAGCTTTGAGAATGTATGCGAATTAGATCTTATATTCAATGTTGATAAGGTGCATCATATACTCAATGAACTCGTGATGGGCGGTATGGTTCTGGAGACAAACATGAATGAGATATTGAACCATGTTGAGGAACAGACTAAAGCAGAGCGCCAAGAGAGTGGCCTAATTCAAAAGGCAATCAAGGGAATCCCGGTGACGGCCAGCCTGGCAAAGCAATCGATTGCGAGGACAATCACTTCCAAGATTTGAGATAGTTTGAATTGAGTAAAAGATTTCTTGGAGTTCTAAATTAAAGTTGGTCTTGCTCCAAATTGATCGTATTGCATGTAGGAACGATAAGCTAGAAGGGCCTGGTTCGGGACGGCCAACTTGTCGAAGCAGCATGACAACAGGACGAGAGATTCTAGCATTAGATCGGCATGTTCTTTTGATTCATAAGCGATTGTGATGGATCCGGGTCCAGTTGATTGGATGTCAACTATTTTGAGTCGATCGGCTAGTTCAAAGATGCGCTTGAGTTGATTGAGATCGGCAATGCCTGGTTTGATGTTGCAGATAGTGATAACGTTTGCCGGATCTATTGGCTTGAGGAGATCGATTGAGCTGAGGCTGCTGTCGGTATTCGAGCCGCTAGGAGTGAGACTGTTGTTTTCGTTGAAGGCGAGGTGGTTACTGTTGTAGTTGTTATTTAAATCCGGAAAGTTTGCTGGCTTGGAGGGTTTAGCCCAGTCGACGGTGAGGATGCGATTAAACAGCTTGACGTTGCCTGGAACGAGTAGGCGGCGAGCTTGAGTGGCTGCCTCGTGGCTTTTGAATGTGACAAAGGCAAAGCGGCGGTCGCTATTGGGCGCGCAATCTGACATCTTGACATCCTCCACGTCGGTGAGGATCTGCTTCAGATCGGCGAGCAATTTCTCTCTAGTGCACTTGGCGGGTAAATTGCCAAAGAACAACTTCTTGTTGTCGAATGAGGGCAGGACACCTATGGGCGGCGCATCTGGGCGGATGAGGGTTTCATTGAGAAGGGAGCAGGCAAGTGCTGCTTCCTCTCGGGTCATGTACTTGACAAAACCAAAGCCGCGATTGGTGCCGCTGAAGTCCATCATTAGTCGCATCTTGAAAACTCGTCCAGCTCTCTCCATGACAGGCAAGAGTTCGTCCTCAAACAAGTCGCGCGGAATCTTGCCAACGAAAACCTCGTTCTGTTGAGCAACATCAACCTCAGAGTCCATCCAGGAGATCACTGAGATCCGTTGGCCGTTACGCTGGGCAACCTGAAAGCCGCGCTGCTTGAGATAGAGGTTGGCCTTGTCCGTGAGGCTCCTCATGCGCTCGTTGAAGTTGTGCAAAGGGTTCATCTTGTTGCTTTGCTGGCTCTCTGTTGAATGGTTGACCTAGCTCATGGCCACTCTAGTTTTGTTGTGGCCACCGACGGGAGCTGAGGGAGATGCTGCGGTCCAGTGGCCGGCGACGCTCGTGCGCAGCGCAGTCGTGGGTCGCGACGGATTCAGATCAATGGCGTCAGGTCACTTTGTTTGCCGGCAACGGCTTACGTTCAGCGCAAGCCCCTGGCGAGCCGCAAGGAGGAGGGAGCGAGCGAGCGAGAGGGAGAGTTTGAGAGCGGGCAAGTGAGAGCTCAATTGTCAGTGTCACACTGGCTGGCGCCAGACAGTCGCCGGCGGCTGGCGCCCAACGCAGCGCTCAACATAGCGCACGAGGCGGCCGCTTCTGTTGCTGCCTCAATCTGCCAATCAAACTTGAACTCAAAGGAGATGAAAGCTAACGAACAAACGGACTCTTTGCGCCTCATCCTCAGCAAACTCTATGGGGATGCAACAGTTGGGGCTTACGAGTTCATTGGAGCTGCTAGCTGGCACTGGCGCTAGGAAGTTGTTGGTGCTCGAAACTTGTGCGAGCACAAAACTCGTGCTTTGCAGATGTGCGAGTGCGCGCGCGAGTCAAAGGTCGCGGCGCCAACTAAGGCAAGGGGAGTGTGTGTTTTGAAGGCCCTCAGCTCACGCCTGCGATATTGAGCCGAAGTTGGTGCTAAACTGGCGGGCAGTTGTGGCTTGTTGCTGGTTGTTGTTGGCCTGCTGGAGTTGTTGTTGCTGCTGCTGCTGCTGAACGTTTGCTAGTTGCACTTGGGGCAGCTCGAGCTGAATGGCCGGCGGCGCGAAGAGGAGTTGCTGCTGCTGCTGCTGCTGGTATTGCGCCTGCGACTGGTGATAGGCGCACTGGTTTGCGGGCGCTGCCGCTGCTGATGCAAGGTGAGGAGCGCCGTTTGGCGGGTTGATTAGCAGCGCCAGCCGGTCGGTGGGACTGTGCTGCTGGTTGAGGGGTTCGCCGCTGGGGCACCAAGTGGGCGCGCGCGGGGCTTGGCTGCCGGCGAGCGCGAGCAGCAGGTCGGCCGCGTTCGAGAGGCTCCCCCTGGCTGGGGCGTTGTGCAAGCAGTGGCCGGTTCTCGCCTGTTGGTGCTGCTGCTGCTGCTGCTGCTGGCCAACGAAGGTTCGCGTCGGGCGCATCGTGTTGTTGTGGGCGGCCGCTCGCAGGCTGTTTGGCTCGTTGTTGTAGACGGTCCAGAGTTTTGGTCTTAGCGAGGTCTGCGCGAAGGCTTGGCCTTCGTGGGCGCACTCGAGCGGCGTGTTGCTGCTTGCAAGGGCGGGCGAGTTGGAGTTTGAGGCGCAGTGGGCGCCAGTTAGGTTGTAGTCGTCGAGCGAGAAGCAGGATTCACTGCAGGAGCCGTGCTTGAGCTTGTTTGCGTTTGCCTGGCTTTGGTTCAGGCCGCTCGAGTTTGTGGTTGCAGAGGAGGAGCTTGAGGCGAGCGACTTTGAGCCCGAGGAGGATTTCGTTGAGGAGCTGGAGGCGGTCGAGTTTCGCGAGTCTGCGGCCAACTTTGCGCTCCTGCAACTGCGAAGGGCGAAGGCAAACACGAGCATGGAGAGCGAAAGCATGGCCAGCGCGAGCACTTGCGACTGGTACCTGAGGAGGAGGAGGCGAGCGCGCTGGCCCACCGTCCAGCCGTGCGGGCCGGGCGCGCTGACCTCGCCGCCCGTCGCAAGTGTGTAGAGGCGCGCGCCAGAGTCCGCCTGCTGGCTGGCCTCGCCAGTCCAGTCTGGGGGCGCGTCGGCGGGCGGCGCGGAGGAGGCCGTGAGCCAGGTGAGCTGCGTCGAGGGTCGCGCGCTCGTCGCCTGCGAGCTGGCCAGCGAGCTAAGCAGCGAGGAGGAGGAGATGTTCGAGCTTGTGAAGGGTTGCGGGCTCTGTTGGCGGGCCGCCTGTTTGCCCGTAAGCTCGAGGTAGAAGTGCGACTCCAAGAGGAGGCTGCTGTTGATGCAGGCGAACACGAAGCGCAAGTACTGGGGGTGGCCGGCCGGACAGTTGGGCTCCCCAAACACGCTCGGCTCAACCTCAAGCTGGCAGCGCTGCTGGAAGAGGCACTTGGAAACGAGGACGCCCGTTGCCTGCGTGCTATTAGCAAGACAGCTCTGGTTCAGCTGCTGCGGCGGCGGCGGCGCTAAACTCGAGCCAGGCGAGCTGGCAACAGTTGATTGGTGTTCCGCTGGGCCAGCAACTGGCTCGCTGGTTGCAGACGAGGAGCGCTGCTCCCATTCTGCTTGGCACCTGGCGATGGTTTTGCTATCGTTTGCGCTGGCCCCATACTCGGCCAAGGAAACCATCAGCCGCTTCTCGCTCGGACACTCCAAGGAGAGTTGCGCGCCGCGACAGATCGTCTTTCGGCTCGCCTTTGCAGGCCGACACTTGTAGACAATCTCAACCAGCTTTCTGTTGAGCGGACAAGGCTCGTTGAAGAGTCTGGAAAGCTTCAATCCGTTTGCCTTGAGTCCCTGGAATTGCGGCTGGCTGTTCGTGTTCGTGCTCGTGATTGTGTTTGCGTTGCTGCTAGTGCTATTGGTGGAAGTGGGGGCTGAATTTGCGACAAGAGTTGGGGCCTCGCTCGAGTTTGCGCGCGGCCACCTGAGATCGAGCAAGCAGGAGTTTCGCGATTGGCACTCGGCCCTAACAAGCGAGTATATGGTGTCCCTATTGAGCGCTGAACTAACACTCTGTTGCTGGTCGCAAACTTTTGCCCCACTTTGGCCAAAACTATCCTGACTCCTGCGGTTCCAACTTCCGCCAGCTGGACAAATTTGAATTGGCCGCTTGGATTCGTCATTATCCTCCGCTTGGCTTCCGCCAAGTTGCGCTTGTGCTGCCACCAATTCAGCTGCTTTGCTCACTTTTGTCTCGTTTTGGTTTACTTTCTCAGGTAAAATTGTGTGCTCGGCTGCAAGCACCTCAATAACATATTCCTCATTACACTTAATCCTAAGCAACTCGCCGTCGCAGGCTGAGCTCTGGCTCGACTTCAGTAGTTTTGTAACGTAATTCATGGCTTTTGGTGGTCGGTGTTGTTGTCGTTGGTTTTAGAAGTTGGGCGGATGGTTGATTGTTAGTTAGTTTGTGTTTCGTAAGCAAATGCGATCGCGACTCGCACTAGTTGGCCACGAGCAGCTGACGTGATCAATCAGAAACATTGCGAGCCAACTTGCACGGCTTACAAACTCGAGCCCACTTTGCTCCAACTTCAACCATCATCAAAGTATCCAGCCAGCCAGCCAGCCAACAATCCATGCACTCTCGTGCTAGCGCGCGCGCCATGGACGCCAACTCCCCTGGGCTGCTCATGGCCGAGATTGGGCCCTCAGTTTGGCCACAAAGCTAGCGCTGGTTGCGTTACTGGCCAGCCGAAGCAGCTGCCAGATGGAGGCACTAGGAACGGGCGAGCGATGACAACAGATAGGAGAGCGCGTGGATGCAAATGACCGATCGACATGGCGTTTGATCAGCTGCCTTCTCGAGCCTCCCTGATTATGTCCGAGATGCAGCGGATCCTCGTCGGTCATATGCGCTCCCTCTCCCTCTCTATCTGCCCGCCCATCTATCCATCTAACTATCTCGAGGTCAGCGCTGCATATCTCTACGCGGCCATCTATTCTAAGCCTCAACTTTGCAGATAAGAGCCTGCTTTGGGACCCCCGAAAATGCGGCCGATAGGGAGAGCAGTTGTTTGCTGTGCGCATTTTTGAAAGTAGCGCCACGCGTGCCGCCATATTTGGCGTAACTGCACGTGCGCAGCAGCGAACTACCGGAAAATACATCAAAATGTAATCACATTGCAATAGGCTCATGGATTCGTGAATCCACGCTAGACAATCGAGATTCTGCAACGAACGACTGGCCTCCGAATCCTGGCTTGTGTAAACTTTACACGCTCTCACGTCTCTCCATTGTTTGTCTGCGCCCCTTCGCCTCTAAATCGATATTGTTCGCCACTCACACCAAGTTCCTGCCGACTGTCACCCACAACTGATCTTTAATCCTTCCAACGAAATAATTAACATGAGTAGAGTCCATCTATTGGACGGATTGAGTATCGTGATTTTTGAGGCCTGTTCGAGGGCGCGTCAGCTCGTTCTGTGGCTTCAAACCTCAAACTTGGCTGTAATCATGGAACCAAGCTTAGGCGCTCTATAAGGCGCCCAGCTTTCTAACTTGGAGGTCATTTTAAATAAATGTCCATACCTTGCCACTGAGACAAATCACTGGCTGGCGCCGAGTTTGAGGACAACAGAGTTAACACTTTTACCCTCCACAGTGAACGACTTCAATTGTTGACTTGAACCTAGCCCCTTTGAGCCGGCGACAGTGATTTGTATCTTTTGCACTGCTCTCGAGGTGTTCAAAATGTTCACAACCAGATGTCCGGTCTGCCTGTTCACCACCGCAGCAACCATCACCTTTGATTTGGAGAAAATACCGAATGCACCTCTTTTCACCTTGGCGTCAACTTGAACAGAGCCAGCTTTGAAAAGACGACTGAAGTGTGCCAGTGCATAGTACATCGGTTGCTTATAGAACTCGTTCTTATCGGCATCCACTATTATTGGACTATCGACCATGTTTTTTGCCCAGCTAGGTCCTCCCTGCAAATTTAAGGCCATATTCCAATCAATCCAACCGCTTGTTCCGCGATTTAAATCCTCAATTATATCGAGAGCATAAGCTTCACCTCTATCCCAGCTACCTAAATCGACTTTTTTGCCTCTCGCTGAACCCTTGCAAGCCTCAGTCATGAGTACAAACTCAACTTTGTCCTTTGTGCCCTCATAGATGCCCTTGAGGTGATCATAGGTCACTAAATTGCCACTCGTGTACCAGTGGAAGGCCACGCCAGAGACGTATTTCTGCACCTCTGGGTTGCGGAAGATGGCTGGGATTTGGAAGTTGACAAATCCAAGAGAATCGTCGCCAACCATGAGCTTGAACTTGTCCTTAGTCCATCCACGAGCCTCGAGTGCCGGACCAAGGTACTTGGTAATGAATCTTATGTATTCCTCATTGTTATACTGCAAGCTATTAAAAAAATAAAAGTACGGTAAGAAGGAAGAGATGGGCTCGTTCTGCACTGTGGCCCCCCAGAAATGGATCCCATTCTTCTCGTAGGCATCATAAAACTTCATCAGATAGTTTGTATAACTCCTGTAGATGCGATCCTCGTTGATCAAGTGGCCGCGGACAAAGCTGTTACTGCTCTTCATCCAAATTGGTGGCGTCCAAGGACTACCAAAGAGCTTTATATCAGTGCCAGCACTCTTTGCAATTTTCAAAGCCTCCTTGATCCAGGGTATTTTGAGAGTGTGATCCTCCTCAGCGAGCGACCACTGGGTAAGATTGTAGTCGGGCCCATCACTGTCATCGTAACTGTATGGCCTCGGCGAGAAATCTGTGCCCCCAATCGGAACTCGACCGAAGTTGTACTGCAAACCGTTTTTTCCATAGTAACTCTCAATCAATCGAACTGAAAGATTCCTGGATAGATTGTTCAGGTTCTCACCCGTTGAATCAGTGAAAGCTCCTCCCCAGCCAAGAATTGACTGGTGCTCGCTATCTAGATCAACGCGTATGTAGGTTGCTTTGGTCTGAGCAAATCGATGGTCTATCTCCAAGTTTGTTAAGTCACTTGACTCGAACCTTCGACCGGACAATGTGGACTGAACTAAAAACGCTTCGTTTGCCTTTGTTGGCCAATCAAAATCAAGATCTCCGCACGAGTGTTCGTTGCAAACGCAAACCAACTTCTCTGGGTCATTATCCACCGCTTGGATGTTACATGTCTTGTCGAGTTGTCTCTCAGGGCCTTGGTTGTTGATAGACGTAATTAGTCAGCGGAATCTGGAGGCGAATCAAAGACTAAAGTGATGAGATTCGTCAAGTCTATCCATACCTGTTGAACATGAAATTGAAGGATTACAACTGGCCACGATAAAAATGACCAAGGCTTGCGCTAAAAACATGGTACGTCCGTTTGCTTGTCTCCTTCAGCTGACTTCAGTTAGTCATTTTGCACGAATGTAACGTTCTTACTAGGATACGGAACCTTTTGTCATTTATGCTGTCTGCCTAGAACCTCTGAATATTGCTCAGTAGATTGAGCCGCTCCAGGCTAAGGAGAACAAGGATAAAATGACAAACCTGGAATCTGAAACCAGGGATCTTGTTCACAAGCGAACATTCATCGACAAGCGACGCACGGGACAAAGCTATATGTTGTTTGGTTTCAGGCCTACATTAGATGAGTTTAAACCAGATGAATGACAGCTGATCTGTGAAAAGAGAGCTATCTCTCGTATCGACAAATCTGTGAATACATCAATGGACGCCTAGATCTTCAACCAGATTGACGGTGGAAATTAAATTTCGAGATAAGGCCCACAGGCGCAGGTTAGATTCAGTTTCCAAGCGCAGTTCGCCGAGTATATGGCCGGTAGCTTTCGTCAGCGCTTGCCGCCTCCAATTTTTGGCCAATTATTGCTTTTCTTATTCTCTCGCAAATACAAAACTCTCAAACCGATCCGGCAACTGATAGCGAGACTCGGCGGCGAACGTCAGTTTATTCTGTCCTCTCACCCAAATTACCCCGGCAATCCAGTGCCGCCATCACATTAAATGTAACCATCACTGTCGTCATCAACAAAGTAGTAAGAGGTAACACAGACAAACAAGAAAGACGAAGGAAACAGGAAATTTGAATCTATTTTGGAGAGCAAATCCATCTTGCAGTCTCCTTGTCCCTGTGGAATTTAGAACGAGCACGTTGTATGAGCCATTGGCGATCGCACAAGTGCCCTATCCTAGCCCACCAAATTTGTTCCTCTCAAACAGGCAACCCGATTTGCTGTTACGCTAGCTGAGGAGTATTTCCTCTCCCTTCCCAGTTGCATTGGAATATTGGAAATTTGGAGGGCCAAGCCAGGCCATGGGCCGAGCGGCGCCAACACGCTTGAGTAGACAATGGGGCAGGAGTTCGATTGGCAGCATCGCAGCCCAAAATTAGAGGGCCACGGAAGAGGCAAACCGGAAAGAGCTAATGGTTGTGTAATGAGGTTTGCTCACAACAAGGGGGTCCAAGTTTGCGGGTGAGGGGGGGGGGCTACGTTGGGCATTGGGGCTCTTGTCCGGCCCGGGCGGAAAACCTGCATCCCCCTCCCCCACGCGCGCGATTCCCCATTTCCCAGCCTCTGCTCGTGGGAGGTTTGCATTGATCGAAAACAAAACTCGGCGCAAACAAACCGCCAAACTGACCAGGGACCCCAAGCGGCCCAAACAAGCGGCTGCCAGCCAGCGACCATCCAAGCCGAGCGAAACTGGCGGCCAATCCCGCTGCTTTCGGCTAATTGCATTATAATCATGTTGTCGATTTGTCCGACAGCCGGATGCCCGTTTGTTGAAAGCTTCATGCCTCGAACGAAGCCTCGCAGCTTGCAAAGTACCGTTGGCGAGTCCTCAGTTGGGGCACGATGATGTATGATGTGTCGATTGAAAGAATGAATGGCTTGCAGAGTTGGCCAGTGCTTTATTCAGCAACTAGACTGGGCTTCACGCCGTTTGGTACACAGCAAATACGGTGGACTAGCGAGTTGCCAATAGGCGGACATGTGCGAAGCCAAATGGTCGGAACTTGCTCTTCCCGGATGGACGAGTGGCGAAATTGAATGTCTGCCAAATTGAATGGAGAGATCTGAACGAACAAACAAGTGTTGAAATTTGACTCTCATCTCCTCAACCAACTCGGCCAGAGGGCCGCTTGTTTACACTGGCTGGCGCTACCGTTGACTCGGGCGCCATAGTGTCGGCCAAGTGAAGGACATGGATTCGGATCGTGCGCCTGACAGAACAATAAAAGCAAATGAGCAATCCTCGCGCCGCAGCCGCAGCCCTCGAGCACTATCCTCGGGCGCAAATCCCTCCCAAACCAAGCCTCAAGGTTTGGGCAATCTTGGCGACCACCAAGCGCGTGTTTGCTGGCCTCGCCGTTCATGATTGATGATCGTGCAAGATGTTTAGATTGCATTAGCGAGACTTTGCTTTGGATGGTTGGAATCGGATTTGGTGGCTGTGTGTTTGATGCCTCGCAAGTTGCAAGCTGAGCCTCCAAAACGCGATAGTTGGCCGACACTTGAGACGCTCCAAGTTTCGCGCCTCAAATCTGCTGTTAGCCATCTCAATGCCCAAAACTTTCGCTCCCGACAAGCTTGCCAAAAAGTCCAATAAGCTAATTGGTTTAGCTTAGCTAAAAACTTGTCATCAATTCAGTGACAGAGGTGCCCTGGGCGCTTGGAGTGTGACTGGCGGGCGCGCCAATCGGGCGCGTTGGATCTATTAATTTGGTTTCAGTTGAAAACAAATTGCAAGCGCGAGCTAACAAGAGACGAGAACCCAATTCGCGTTTGCCCAACTGCAAGCTCGCCTACCCCACTGATCTGGCTTTGGACTCAAATTCTGGGTAGCAAGCTGGCTGGGTAAACAAGGACGACGTTGCTTGGAAAGCGGAACTATTACACAATCAATCATGGGCTCTAATTGAGCCCGGAATCTAGTGAGTCTAGCCGGCTGGCCGTCTGTGTTTACCGCTTTGGGGTGGGTAAATTGTATTATGCTAATAATCAAACTACTTTGCGTAAAAATCCCCCATCCCATCCTATTCCAGCTTGTCAAAGACACGGCCAACAAATAGACGGAGGCCAAGATACAAGTTCCTCTTTAAATCCAGCGCATCCAGTTTAGTCTGGCGGCAATTTGATCCTCTAGCTGGGCGACAGTAAAATTAGCGCCGCGCTCCTCCTTTTACTGTCTAGCTAGCGGCGTTCCTCTCTCAGAGAAACCTTGCTCAGCATGGAACCGGATGGAGCCAAGCTGGCCGACGAGGGAAAGCGCTCGCTTGCTTGGCTTTGGAGAGCGCAGCTTGTTGTTGATTGACACAACTATGGGATCCAGGGCCATGCAATTGTTTTCTTCCCCATTTGCTTCGGCCTCCTGCGATGGAGTCTCCAGTCCACTTTAGCGAGCGCCGGCCGGCTGTTCGGGCCCTCGCTCGTAAAATATGCGCCCAACTTGGGCCTTTGGGGCGCCAGACAGGAGTGGCGAGGAGGGAAGTGCGAGAGAGAGAGAGAGGAGGCGCCCAGGGCAAGCTCACTGCCTGCCTGCCTGCCAGCCAGCCAGTTCCGGCAAAGCTTGACTCAGCCCCCCTACTCCAGTTTGGCTGAATGGGCCCGAATAGACTAGACTAAACTCGAATCCGGCGGCCAGAGAGATATTAGCGCACGGAGACCGGAAATCCCCCGAGTGGGCACGTGCTCCAATGGCAGCCGCCAGCAAAGCGGCGTCGATCGGAAGCTTGCACGACACTTGCAAGTGACAAGTGCATTCTAGGCGCCTTCGCTGATCTGATTTTGCACGTTTCCTGCTCTTATTAAAACCGCCAACTTGCATAGAGAAGCCCGCCTAACGGGCGGCCTATTTGCGGACGCAAAGCAAAGATTCCATTGAGCCTCGTATCAGCATACGAGGCTTGTATATCCACATCCGAGTTCATGCTTCTCACTGGCGAATGGGCGGCAAGAGTGCAGTGCTTGAGAGGATCTCTTTGAACTTTGTTATTATAAGGAGACTGAATGAGCCAAGTCGGCCAAGATTAGCGAGCGGGCGACAATGGCGCCTCGAAGGCTCGATTCCAATGGTCTGGCTGAATGTACTCGGCGCTCACAACTAAATGCCACACGTGATCTCAGGTTACCAGGATGACTCACTGAATTGAGAGAGCCATCGGAGAGAGAGAGAGAGGTGTATGCACTGGCCAGAAATCGGACAGCTTTGTTCTTATCTCGAAAGGACCATCGATGTCCTCTCGAGTCTATTCCACAACAACTAGCCAGCCTAGAGCGCAACGCCCACTTCATAAAGCTTTGAAATGGGAGCTTTGGGGTGTATTGAATTGAATTGAAACTTCGATCCTCACGGTTGGAGGGCAAACATGGGCGCTGTGCTCTCGGTACGAGTTATCGCCATAAACATCAACATCAACATCATCACAGCCGCCGGTCGCGCTGCCCGAGCGACGACTCCATCTCGACCTCCATCAATGTCACCCCAAAAGCATTGAGAGCAGCCGGCAGCGCTGCAAGATGGATCATCGCGCTCAAACTTGCGCTTCTCTCGCCTCACAAACCTCAAACGAGCCTCTAGCGAGAGTTAGAGGGACCAATCAAATCGTATACAAACACTCCCGCTTGATCCCATGAAATAAAATGAGATGGGAGGCAGAAATAGCGAGCAAAGGCCGAATTGGTCTCGCCGTTTGGCTTTCGGTGATACAAGGCGAGCAAAGTGGAGCCCTCGAGCGTTGGATTGGTTTGCTCACTAAGGCCAGCTCAAGGGCCTAGTGAGCCGCAAAGTTGACCGAGCAATCATGCTTGCCTAGCGAGCGAGGCGCCAATTGCAGACAGTCCTCGGCGGAAGGAGATGGAGAAACAAACGGGCGAGGCGGGCGCCTGGCCCTGGGTAATCCCAGGTTCCGTTCACGCTTATCAATCATAGCCGCTAAGCTCGATGCAGTTGGCCCTTCCATGAGCCCACCTCGTGGTCGGAAGCGCGGAATGGAGGGAGGGAGAGGGAAAGAGAGATGCAAGGAGGGAGAGATGGGCGATATGAATGCGGCAGAGACGGCAACGCTCGGCCAGGTGCCTCGCAATCGGTTGTTCATTTCCGCTCGCGGCCCAATCGAGCTGGAACTGTCACTGGAATCTGTTGTCGGCGGAACTCTGGCCTCGCCGCCGGCTAGACAAAGGGGAGGCGATAAATTCTGGCCGCCCCTCGCGCCAAAATCAAACCCTAACCTGCCGCTCGTAAATTGTAATTATATATATATATATATATAACTTCTCGTTTGGCCCACCGAGCTGCGTCCGGCCAAGCGGGTCTGGACAAAAGCTTGACTAGATTGGGCACAACAATCGATGCTTCAACCTGAGGCAGGTGCTTGTTGGCCCAATCGAGCAAGTGGCTCGCCCGCAGCGCTCGGCTTCTAATTGAATTGCGCACATATGGGCGGCGGGCGCGCAGCTTGGCCCGCCTTCCAACGGGGGACCTGTCATCAAGTTTAATGGATTCATCCGTTTCCTTTCAGGCGCCATCAAGCTGGACACTCAAGTTTGCCCCAGGATCCGTTGGCTCGGCAAGCGGCTGGCCAGCCATTTGGCGGTAGGAGCGAGACGCTGTCGGGCCAAGAAAACGAGCTGTGGCCAACGCGAGCTGGCCGCCGCCGCCG
>Ga0268249_1000216_pt1 | contig 36335 bp, 19 predicted proteins | sample AgamicAtPe_FD_200257 | JGI IMG/M metagenome (GOLD analysis project Ga0268249, IMG submission 200257) | Agave microbial communities from Guanajuato, Mexico - At.P.e (v2) (version 3) | ecosystem: Host-associated > Plants > Phyllosphere > Phylloplane/Leaf | place: Guanajuato, Mexico | collected... | reverse complement strand
GGGCGCAAGTGGGCGCCTCTGCCGCGCTTGCCGCTCGCCCGCAAACAAGCGACAGTCGGCAGCCTAAACAGGCGACGACAACAGGAGAGGTGATGACGCGGAGAGTTCCTCTTTATTTATAAACCGAACGAGCTTCTTCGAGCCGCCAAGCGAGCAACGCGGAAGAGCCGCCCGTCTTGCTCGGCCGCCTCCTCGAGAGCCCCCAAATTGATTCGTCCATAAGGCTCGGCTGCTACCGCCGCCGCCGCCGCCGCCGCCACTTCCGCCTGGCGAGCTGTCCGCGCGCTGATGGCATCTGCGCGCCCCGCTGGCGACTCTCGCGCCCGGCGGCCAGCTTTTGCCCTCTCCACTCCTCTCCTCTCCTCTCCTCTCCTATCGCAAACTGAAATCTACCTCCAAGAAGCCAGCTCCGGCCGGCGGCTCCAATTGCGACCCGCCGGCGCCAAACCAGCTCCAAATGGAGACTCGCAACGGGAGCCCGCCGACTAACGAAAAGCCCCCCCCCTCACCTCCTGCACTTGCGCCCCACCCGCGGCCGGAAACAGGATATCACAGCACCGGCGGCTACCTGACAGTTTCCTCGCCGCCCGATCCAACGCCCATCGCGGTGGCCTTTCCGCAGGCCGGCAAGGCGCTCGGCTACCCCAACACGGACTTGAACGGGGCCGTTCAAACTGGCTTCGCCATTCCCCAGGGAACCATCAGACGCGGCGCGCGCTGCTCCACCGCAAAGGCCTTCCTCCAGCCGGCGCGCAACCGGCCAAACCTGCACGTAGTAACCTTTTCCTACGTAACAAAGGTCCTATTCAATGGCGAGCGGCGCGCAGTTGGCGTCCAGTTTGAGCGCTTCTCGCTTCAACACGTTGTTTTCGCCCGCAAGGAGATCATCCTCTCCGCCGGCAGCATAAACTCGCCCCAGCTGCTCATGCTATCGGGCGTTGGGCCCGCAGAGCACCTCCGCTCGCTTGGAATCCCAGTGGTGGCCGACCTGCCAGTTGGCCAAAACCTCCAGGACCACATCTACCCGGCAATCCCCTTCACCGTCGACAGGAAGATCTCGCTCGTCCAAAGGCGAGTTGTAACGCTCACTAACATCGTCTCCTACTTCTCGCTTGGCCGCGGCCCAATGACAGCGCTTGGCGGCGTCGAGGGGCTCGGCTTCATAAAGACCAAGTTCACAAACCAAACTGACGACTGGCCAGACTTTCAGATCCACATGCTAACTGGCTCGCTCATTTCAGACGACGGCCAAACGTTCAGGCGCGTCCAAGGAGTCACAAAGGAACTCTACGAGCAGGTTTACGTTCCATACCAATCCTACGACACTTTCAGCATGTATCCAGTCCTCCTAAGGCCAAAGTCGCGCGGCTACATCAAGTTGCGCTCCTCGAATCCAAACGACCCGCCAATCATAAACCCGCGCTACTTGACCCACCCGGACGACATCCACTCGATGGTTGATGCAATGAAAATTTCCATTGCAGTTGGCCTGGCGCCCGCCTACCGCCAGTTCAACTCCGAACTCTTCACCACCATCTTCCCCGGTTGCGAGATCTACAAGCTCTACTCGGACCCCTACCTGGCTTGCGCGGCCAGAGTCTACACCTCCACCATCTACCATCCAGTTGGAACCTGCAGGATGGGCGCCCCCGACGACCCAAGGACAGTGGTGGACCCGCAGCTCAGAGTTAAGGGCGTCAAGGGTTTGCGTGTTGTTGATGCATCAATTATGCCATACATTATATCCGGTAAGTTATGGGCCTTTTATTTGAGAGTTAAATCGCGTGTTAGAGGCGGTTTGGTTTGTTTATGAGTCTCCGGTGGTCACCTGTTTGCTTTGCTGGCCACTCGCTCGCTCGCTCGCTCGTTTGCTCAGTGGCCGCTCCCGCTTGCAGGTGCCCACTGAGCAGAGCAATGGCAGCCATTTTATTCCACTCCATCACGATCTCCATGGGCTCTCGTTGCCCATTGCAGTGCTCGGTGCTGCCATGATCATGAGCAATGAGCGATGAACAACGAGCGACGAGCAATGAGCAATGAGCAATGAGTCTCCACTTGACTCTGCTCCAGCGCTCCAAGTGACCAATGGAGCTCCGGCCGGAATATATTAAGCCAACAAGAGGAGGAAGGCGACCATCTAGCCGCCCTCAAACAACTCAATCCGCCCGCTCGCCTCTCTCTCATTGTGCTGAACTTTCATCATCATCATTATAATCAGCACCAGCGCCATCACCTTGTATTACCTTGTTTGGCCAAGCCAAGTCTCGCATCCAATCTAACTCACTCGCTCCCAAATCGGCGGTCGCAAACAGGAAACACAAACGCGCCAACAATCATGATCGCGGAAAAGACTGCGGACGCCATTAGGGGCCGCAAATTGGCTCCCTTTGAGCCGCCAACTCGGGCCGGCGCAAACCTCTACCCTCGCAATCGGGTCAGCGGCAGCTCGGCGCACCAATACAAGCGCTCGGAGGCGCAGCATCCGCCCCCAATTGGCCAGATCTACCCGGAACAGTTGCAGCGTTCGCTCGTCGAGTTCAACAGCAGCAGCAGTGGCGGCGGCAACTTGAAGCTGACGAGCAGCGACAATGAGAACTCGCATCACGAGTTCATTCTAAACAGGTACGGAGCTTCAACGATGGTGGAGAGCATAATGAAAAGGATGAACTCAATCAGGTGATCGGGTTTGCCGCCAACAATCAGGAAGCGAGAGGTGATGCTTGCGGCGGCGGCGGCGGCAGCGGCAGCGCAAGCAGCCTCGGCTCCTCCTTGCGCGCCTGCCCCTCCCAGTCTCGCTGCTCGCGCAACAGGTCGCGCGCCAAAACCTGGCTCAAAACCAGACAAACCCGCCCCTAAACCTCCCTCCAACTGCCTGGATCCAGTGGAACTCACCCACCGATGAGCCAGCGCGAGAGAGAGAGAGAGAGCGACAGACTTGACTAGAGACTAAACTCGGATGATGATAACTGTGATGAGAGTATTAATTGAGACATGGAGCTTCCTGCCAGAGCGGCCGAGTGCCATCGGTCGGTTCGCCAAGCGACCCTCTAGAGGCGCACATCCTCCGCCTCCTGCTCGGCGCCTCTCGCTTGGAAATCCTCCCACATTGCTCTGAAGTGGCCACCCTCGAGCGCAAGCAGCCGCTCAACAGTGTCAAACTCAACCAGCCTGCCAGCCTCCAGCACCATGATCCTGTCGTAGTCTAGCACTGTGCTCAGTCGGTGCGCTATGTTTAACACAGTGCTGCCTTCAAAACAACGCTTGATCGTCGCCTGGATCAGCGAGTCCGTCTTTGGATCAACGCTTGCAGTGGCCTCGTCGATGATCAGTATCTTTGGCTCCTTCAAGACGGCGCGCGCAAGACAGACCAACTGGCGCTGGCCAAGGCTGAAGTTGCGCCCAAACTCGCCGACCTGGCACTCGAGCCCCTCGAGCGGCTTGGCCGCTAGATGGCCGCGTAGGCCAACCAAGTCCAGCGCTGCCCACAACTGCTCGTCTGAGTACCAACCAAAGGGGTCGAGATTTCGGCGCAATGAGTCGCGAAATAGGATTGGATCCTGGGGAATGACAGCGAGAGAGGCGCGTAGAGTGGCCAGCGCCAGCGTGCTTGTGTCCAGGCCATCGATGCTCACCTTTCCCTCGAACGGGTAGAGGCGGAAGAGGAGACTTATGAGCGAGGACTTGCCAGCGCCAGTGCGGCCAACAATACCAACGCGCTCGCCGCCCGCAATCTCGAAGGAGAGGCCCTCGAGCACTGGCCTCCGCCCGTCTGGCCAGTAGCTCAAGGTCACAGCCTCAAAGCTGATCTGGCCCCGCGGCCACTTGATCTTGTCCACGAGCAGACTGCTCGGCTCCAACCTCTTGCTCGGCTCCTCAGGTTCAATGGAGATAAACTCGCGCACCCTCTCCACGGCCACAATGGACGTTTCCAGCATGACAGAGTGGTCGAGGATTATTGGCATACAGTGTGCAGCGTTCAGGGTTAGCGCCAAGAAGGTTCCAGCCGCTGAGAGGTCCATGTCCTGCCCGAATTGGAGAAACGCAACGGCCCAGATGGAGCCCAGCAGGAGCACGAGCGATAGATTCAGCGCAAAGTAGAGGTAAAACTCCCAACTAGTAACGGCCAAGGCAACACTGTTGAATCTGTCGTTGCTATTTGTGAACTTGTCCACGGCTGACTTTGCGTAATCTGGATCCGATCTTATGGAGCTTGGATCCTCGACCAGAGTGGCCAGCGCAGTCAACGGGTGGACGAGCAAGGAGTCGCTCAAGATTCTAATTCGGCGTAGTTTTCTAAACTTTGGTTGAGCAATAGTGTAAATGGCAGCGTAAACGGCAAAGAGGGCTACAACATAAGCTGGACTGATCAATATTAGAATGAGATTTGAGGAGAAAAACACCATCGTGCTGAAGGTCATTCGGATGACAGTTTTAGAGAGAAGCTGGTCCACTATGGCAAAGGCGGCCGCGTATCTGGAGGTCAGCTCGCCCATTTGGCAGCGATCGTAGAAGCTCATTCTGGCATTGAAGAGGGCGTCCATTAGTTTTATATGTAAGCCTCTTGAGGATTCATTCAGTCCTTTGTTCAATTGTTTGAGAAAGTTCCAGAGCAAACAGGAGCTCGCTGCTAGGAGGAGAGTTTGGATGAGCCAATCGTCGAGCAGGCGAACGAAACGATCTCGCTCGCTTAACTCGGGCTTCTCCGAATCCTCAATCGCGTGGCTGGACCAGATGCGATAATAGTAGTCGCGGAGGCCAATCACGGGCGTTAGCGCAAGGAAGCAGGTGAACAGCAAGGACAAGGAGAGTGGAGAGAAGCCAAGTTTTAGGATGAATAAATATACTGAACTGCTTGGTGGTTGTTCCTTCGATTTGACGAGATCTTGTTCAGGAATCCTCGAAGTGGCGAGAGTGCTTGGAGCCCCAATCTTTGCGGTCGCCTCCAACTTTGGCTCGGCCAGAATGCGCCTCAACTCGTTCTTTCCCGCAACCTCAGCTCCCCCTCCAACAATCGGCTGCTTGCCCATTTCGAGCACAATCACCTTGTCTGCCCTGTCTAGGAATTGCAACTGATGCGTTGCCAGCACGACAAGCTTATGTCTCAGATATCCGCGAATGCAGTGGTCAAAGATGTGCCTGGCCACTCGCATGTCAACGGCGGAGAGCGGATCGTCGAGCAGGTAAACGTCCGCGTCCGAATAGATTGCACGCGCTAGGGCAACGCGCGCCCTCTGCCCGCCGCTCAGCGTGACCCCGCGCGCGCCGACTAGGGTTGCATCGCCATCAGGCAACAGGTTGATATCCTCGCTGAGAGCGCACAATCTCAGAAGCTCGTTGTAGCGATCAATTTCGAGCGGCCGATTCATGAGGATGTTCTCGCGTAAACTTGCTGGCAGAATCCAAGGCTCTTGGGCAGCATAGGCAAACTTTGTGGCCGCACTAACGGCCACTTTTCCCGCTGCTATGTGCGCCTCGCCCAACAGACCCAACAACAAACTACTCTTCCCGGCGCCAACCTGACCAACCACCAGGGTGAGCTCGCCTTCACGAAAAGTTGCCGTCAATCCGGCGACGATTTGCTTGACCTCCGACGATCGAAGCTTTTGGCGGCCGTAAGGCAAGCTGGAGTTTGTTAGCTCCAAGGCGATGGTTGCGTTCTCGCAGACTATTTGCTTTCCGTTACTTGGTGTCATCCCAATCACAAGACGGGGATCATGGATCTCGTCGAGCAATAAGAATTGCTTGATCCTGTCGCAAGCAGCCAAGAGATCCTCCGTACTTCTAACCGATTCAATAAAGGTTAGAGTGCTGTCCTTGCCCGAGAAGAAATGCGCAATTCCTACCGTAAAAAGAGTGATCGCGTTGAACTCGCCCAGATAGATGGAGGTAAGCGCTGTGCTGGATATGAAGAGTCTGTTCAGAATTAGAGTGGCCATTCCATCGTAAAGTGTGAACCAATCAATCTTTCTCACCACCTCCAATTCCTCATCACGAATCAAATCGACTTTGTTCCTCAAGATCCATTCCCAGCTGTACATTTTAAACACCTTGATAGCGCTGAGAAATGTGTTGATGGTCTCCAGTCTTCCGGCCGTCTCGCGGCTTCTTGCCATGTTGAGTCGCTTTCTTGCGCCGATAAGGTAAAACTGGAATAGATTTGCGATCGTAATCAAGGGAACTGGACTGAACGCAGTCAGCCAGCTGACTTGTGTCGCAGTCAACCAAACCATGACGCTAAGACTGCATATTGGGCCCATGATTAGGTAGGCAAACAGTCGATTCGCTTCGTCGACAAAAGTTATCTCAGAGGAAACTAACATAGCCGCTGCTGAGCCAGTCAATTCTTGTCGCTTCGTCGGATGGAGTCGCACTGATTTCCTCTGAACAATGCAAGTGAGAGCACTGCGACACCTGAGACCATTTCTAATGCCGATTTGTCGAGTGATGGCAGTGCCAACGAAATAAATGCCAAGCGAGATTACAATTCCGCTCAACGTGAGTGCCTTAGATTGGAGGACTGTTAACTCCAAACTTAGACTCCTATCATCCAACTGTTGCCTGTTTGAGCTCGATAACTCCACATTTGGCTCCTCGGTATGTCCCTTGTTCACTGCGAGAAACGTGTGGAGGAAGCGTCTCGCAAACTCGAGCATTAAAATGAGAGGTATATTCACCAAAATGAGACCACATAAAACCTGCCGGCTCCAATCGAAAGCGAAGGCTTTGAATAGAGCTCGACTCAAGCTTGCTCTTCCTTGCTTCTGTTCGCCGAGCTCGTTTCGCCAGGCGTTCTCTATCTTGTCGCCCAATTTACGGGTCTCAAAATCTTCAGGAGGTTTTAGAAGGTCTTGAGACAAGTAGGCGTCCAGATTTCCGTCATCTTGCGCGTCTATGATCTTGCTCGCTACACCCAAATGAAATAAGCAATCGTCTCTATCGCTGGCCCTCTTGCCCATTGTCAGATAGCTCTGACCCGCAGGATACAGTCGGATAACGTCTCTCTAGGCCAATGTAGGAATCTTGTTGTCTACAATTGGAACTCAACCTGGTCGCGGATCGAAAACTAGCTCAACTTACGTAACCTGATCCTCATGTTGCACAGATTTCAATGCGCGACCTGTTTTAATTTATAGCGCCAAAAATCTTGTCCCGCAAACAGCCTCACGATGCATCACCCCCGACGAAATGATCCCCAACGAATCCAGTTTTCTATTACAGGCTGTAGGTGGGCCGAAACCAGAGAGGGTCGAACGATGGCAAAAACGATTCGTTTGAGTCGACCATTTACGACTAGAGCTAATGTGACCCGCGAAACGATCTGCTTTGTTTGTTCGTAAGCCAACGGATGGATTAAATGTATCAAACAGTCTAGATTTTGATTAGATGATTTGACTTTATTTAGTGTAAGAGTGGGAAGTCGAATTGGATTCTATATGCTTCATTGCTACTTCTAATTCTCCAGCCGATCTTAGTGATCTGTTATAAAGCAGTTGAATAATTGATTTACAAATGAGCTACGACTGAATTCATGAACAAGTTTAGTCGATCAAGCCTATTTGCTCTATCACATAATGTTATCCACGTTTTCAAGCCTCGAGATTCTGGCCTGGCAAGGTCGTCATCAAAATCTAGCTCGGCAATCCAGCCACTGCTCTTATTCTTGTTAACCGCAGGCTCTTCAATCCTAAAATACTTTCCAAACATCTGCATCTGATTGAAAGTATCTTCGATTGCGGCCTCGATCGTATTGCAAGGACGTCGACAAAGAATACTCAACTCCAGGCGCTCCGCTAAAAGCTGCGCAGTCGCCATAACTTCCTCTTTAGATATTTTCATGATAATTCTCGACGATATAACTGTGTTGGCTTCGTTGAGTGCTCCGTTAGTGGCCATCAACAGGGAGCGACTGATCAACCCATAGTAGGCGGTTATTGGCGTTACAAAACAAGCGTATTCAACCAACTTGTCGTAATCTCTCGGTCTATAGAACTTGTCATTTTCAATCAAAATGAAATCTTTCAGCAATGCTAACGCATATTTGGCAACATAAATAGAGCTCCCAGTGAAGGCGAGTTGTATACCAGTCTCGATCGAAGACTTTCTGAAATAGTCGATATAATAGACCAAGTCCTCAAACTCTGGACCATTTTCGCGCTCTAAGTAGAGTAAAAGATAGGCAATCAAATGGGTCGGCAATATTGCAACGTTTCTTGAGGTGTCATAATATAGATGCTGAACTAAGTGTCTGGCCACTGTTGTCTCGTCTTTGTCTTTGATATAATCGCGTAATGAATAAGGTTCCAGTATCTGCACGCAAATCGATCCTAGGCCGTAAAGTTCAAGTCGATCATGGTCTCTGCTAACTGTGACAGGAACTACGCAGGGATTTGTGCTGTTTTTGAGCATTTGCTCAATAATTTGTCCAAAAATCGATGCGAGACCGCTGGGACTGGACCAGGGATCACTGTCATCTTCATGAAATGTATCTCCCCCAGAGCAACTCTGAGGTCTGATCAGTATTGCTATCGGTTTGCTATTTACCTTTAAACTGCAGTCCTCAATACGACCAAGAATAGAGCCGCTCATTCTGCTTGTCGTTTGAATCTGATTGTGAAGTAGGACTTGGTTTAAGTAATCGATATCTCGAGGGTTTAGGGAAAAAATGGTGTAAATATGAGGCGAACTATCCTGAAGAGCCATCTTCAAGACGTCGATTTGACCGGCATGGTACTGGAAGCTTTGGTACTTGGAGAACCAAAGTGACTTGCGCAGGTTAAGGTTATCGAAACTTTTGATGCAAATCATGTCCTCCGATTCTTTACCTTGATCGCTATGATCTCTCTTGAGGATGCACCAGCTACAGTTTCTCACGCACTGGACCGCGCCTGGTCTGATAGGCATGGAACTTGTTACTGATGCCTTGAAAAGGGCGACTTTCTTGTTAGTCAAGTTCATATTGACTTGGCTTGACGACAATAGTTCAATCCACCTGTAGATTTTACATCAGAGGAGACTTGGGGCACTAATTTACCACGTGTTCCATAGCGAAAACTAAATCTCAACCGCTGGATAATGTTCGCGCATGCACATACTGCGCCTTCAAGTGCCTGGAGAGGACGTTCGACTGGATTCTCTTGCAACAAAAATATGATAGGTTAATTGCCGTCTGGAATCAAGGACTCTCTCTGTGTCAACGTAAATTCGCTCGCGGAACGTCTAGAGTCCGTCTTTATTTGTACATATCTCACTTATCCTTGATGATGAAATCAGGATTTTCGAACATATCCTTGAATCTGGGATCTTCTAAGACAGTTTTCTTTCCAGTACTTGAGTTTGAAGCTATAGACTGCTCTTTCTTTTGTAAGATTTTTGCTGCCAGTCTCCTGTTAACTTTAGGTAGAGCATTTAGTAACTGAACGCGATTCGTCCTTTCATCAGCCAACTTTTGCATGACCTTGTTGCGTTTATATTCTTCGAACGCGTGAGGGTTCGATGCCGCCTTAGCTTTTGAGTATAACTTCATGTCTATAAAGAACCCATGCATGTAAGCCCTGAGAAGATTCGTCCCCACCAGATGCTCGATGCCCATTTCCTCAAGCTCCTGCATCGTGACAAATTTGTAATCATCATAAATCACATTGTCTTGGACTTCTTCCTCCAGCTCTTCGGTTATCTGGTCCAAATAGGAGCACCATTTTGGTGCTGGTCCCAAGGCGGGTATATAATACGGTTGTATCTTTTGTCCCTCGTTTGTCAAGAATACCATTCCGGTACCGGGCACCGAACAAAAGCTGTTCAGATCTTTGTCGGGTTGAATTGCTGTAAATGTCTCACCTGTATTCCTATGCCAGAACTTCATGACTTTCTCATCCAATGATAGCACTAAATCGTGCTCATTAGAAGAGCTATGGAACTCAAGAGTTTTAATTGGTAGACCAAAATAGTGGTCCTTGATTGTGTAGGGCTTATTTGTTCGAAGATCGAATAAGAAGACTTGCCCAGTTTGCGTGCCTACGGCCAAGTTGAGATTATCCTTGAGTTTCATGGATGTAATTCCCGGAGCTGTAAAGTCTGGATCACTTTGATATGGTGAAAATACGCTGCAATCGAAAGATTTTATCACATTTTTTGAAGTCCGCGAATCCCAACACTCTATTGTCCCTTCAACACTGCCTCCTAGAGTCAATTGCAAGTTGCTATTGACTAAACAGCAGTTGAAACCACCTTTATCTGACTCCAAAGAATCCTCGAAAGCTCCAATATCTATATTTAGTCTAAACATATCGCACGAAGCACCACAAGAGTACATGATGCAGCTTTGATAGTCGTAGCAAAAATCACGACCCGGCTTCGGTATTCGAACCCTATGGTAATAGCCAGTACTATTATGGAATTCGATGTGCCTATCTTGCTGTAGCATGGCAATCTTTGAGTAATCATCGGATAAAACCATCATTTTGATGCACTCTGAGTCGAAGCATCTTTCGAACTTCATTGCCATCTGTCTAAAGTCGTAGCATCTCAAACGAGGTTTGTACATCCCTGTGACAAATAGATAGTTATGATCAGGGCTCAGAACTATATTAGTGCTCAACACCGGCATCTCTAGATCTTGAACTAGTTCAGTCCTGTATCGGAGTTCCTTGTTCTTTTTCAGGAGTTGGCGTCGCTTCCGATCCGAAAGCCAATCTGGGATTGCTTTTCCAGCGCAAAGATTGTAAATTTTGACATTATTCACTATAGAGATCAACATGTTTACCGGTTATACTAAGACGTTTTATGGTGGTCAGGATAGGATATAATTGATATCATAGATTGCAGGGTACATCCTGGGAAGATGGATGGGATACCCACATGGCTTTATGTTTATCTCTGTGAAACCTCATGTTACATGCATTTGGCGTTGTACGAATATTGTTTCAGACTTCTGTGCGCGTTCATACAACCTCATCTGCTTGCGGCGAAACGCTTTTGGATGATATTTTCTTAGTCTAGTAATCAGGTGTACAGAGCCCGATGGAATCTTGGGTTTGATATTCCAATCGGCTATATCATATTGACTTCAGCAAAATGGGCACAACAGTTCCGATAGGCTGGCTTGGCTGTCCAGCCTACGGCGAGATTATTGATGATACATTTTTACCCTCAAAAACCCCACTTGATCAGAACTATCAAATACCACCAGAATATGAATATGCCCCGGTAAACTTATTAAAGCAAATGCGCGATCGAAAGATCAATGTAGGCATGGTTGTCAACTTAACAGCCACAACCAGGTACTATGATGAAGAGGACTTCACGAGAGAAGGTGTCAAGTTCAAGCATATTTCTTGCGAAGGACGCCTGGCAGCCCCGACCCCAGCTCAAGCGGCAGAATTTATCAAAATATGCCGAACATTTTCGACTCAAAATCCAGGTCGAGCCATTGTTGTACACTGTACCCATGGTTGCAACCGAACCGGATTCATGATTTGCTATTACTTATGCTCTGAGAGAGATTGGTCAATCGATGCTGCGGTGGCACATTTTATGGCTAAGAGACCGCCTGGAATTTACAAGCAAGACTATCTGAACGAACTGTTTAATATTTTCGGCGATAGTGACGACCCTGTCCCCCAAGCTCCAGAAAAACCGATCTGGGACGATCTTACCACTGGCGAACCAACGGCAACTATCGAAGTAAACCAGAAAGAATTCTATGAGGGGATAACAGATGTCAGATTAGTTTGCGACGAAGCCTTAAAACAACGCATTTACCGGCACTGCTGTCAACTTTGTGATTACAAAACGAATGGACATCATATTTCGTTCCCGGGTGCACAGCCAGTATCGATGGATCAATCTAACATTCAGCTTCTCAAGACTCATAGATATAGAGTCAGTTGGAAAGCTGATGGTTGTCGTTACATGATGTATATTCAAGATGAGAACAACATCTTTTTCTTAACCAGAAGTCTCCATCTATGGAGAGTGAACAATTTGAAGTTTCCCAAGATTGATGATTTGAGTTCTCACCTAACGGATACTCTACTCGACGGTGAGATGGTTACTGATATTGTCAACGGTCAAAATATTCCCAAATATCTCATTTATGATGTGATAAGTTTGAATGGTAATGTGGTTGCCACTCAAAATTTCGATAAACGATGCGGACTCATCAAGTGTGTGATAGTGGCAGCAAGGCGGAATGCCAAATACGCAAATTTAATACCTGCCGAGGGTGAGCCTTTCAAGGTTGGTGACAAAGGCTTCTTTTACATTCAAGACTCGAAGAAAACCTGGAACCTGCAAGTTACCCATGAGAAGGATGGCCTGATTTTCCAACCCGTAGATGCCCCCTACACAGGTGGTACATGTCAAGGAATCCTAAAGTGGAAACCCCCCAATTTGAACTCGATAGACTTCCGACTCGTAATCAGAGAGGAACGACAAAATGGATGCTTACCAGAAACTTATGCATATTTGCACGTAAGCAACAGAGCAGAGGCCATAACAAAGTTTAAACTCGACAAGGAGCAATCGTCCTATCGGCAGTATAATAACAAGATTGTAGAAATGACATTACAAAACCAAAAGTGGACCATCATGCGCGAGAGAACGGATAAACTGAATGCCAACTCTTGGGAGACAGCTGTAGCAGTTTTCAGATCAATCAAACAGCCGGTCTCAGAAAAGTATTTATTTGATTTTATCGCCACCATACCGCAAGAGGCCAAGAGATGATATTTCAACGGTCAAATTCTTAGGCGAATTTCATAATTTCAGCACCCCAGAATAGATCAAGTCTAGCTGAGAGAAAACTATGGCCAATATGCTCTAGTCTCAATCATCTGTCTTCACATTTGTAATTGAAATCTACTAATTTAGGACGTCATGTTCTTCAATTTGTTACCTCCCGTTAAACAATGCAGGATGTATGTATAGTCGCTCAATCTGTGATAGAGGGTATTCTAGCGTTAAGTATATGAGCAAGGCCAATGAATAAGTGGCCGCGATGCAGACTAAAACGATAGCCAATAGGAATGTTATCGTCATGTTTGGCGCGCTAGTTTGTATCTGAGCTAGATAACTTATTATTTCCCATTGAATTAAAAGTGCCGACAGTCCGATTTTTGACCAAGGCTTCCAGCCGGGTGAAGACAGGAATCTTATTATAAAACTATCACTTGGGTCACGATCACTATTGTTTCCGCCCGTTTTGCAATCCATCAGGCGGCGAGTGGCACATATATAGATCAATCTAGCTATCGAGATTGACCACACGAGTCTCATAACTGCCATGATTGATGAGGTTCCGACTTTAGCGTAGAGACCTTCCTGCGTTAGTATCCTTGTTAACATTGGCAAATAAATGATTGAGATCAGAAACACCAAGGGTGTCCACACCTGAGCATGGATGTAATGCGCAAGTGTTCTGAGATAACTTGAGCCTTGATCGTGTTTTGTTCTTGAATTTGTGAGATTATCGCCATTACTAAATTGGCGGGCTGAGGTTAAAGAGCTCACTGAGTCTTTTGTCTGATTGAACCCAACATAGCTCGTTTGTGCTTCTTTAGTTTTGCTTAGATTGGCCGACTGTAGCCGTCGCTGGACAGACCTCTTCAATGAATAAATGAGATGGCCAGTTAGGATGCCAATTAAGTAGGGTGGGATCCTATTGTAGGGGAGAACGTAGAGTTTCCATAGGTTTTTGAGGACGTAGGCCCCGAACATGGGTTTGAAATTTATGAGCGCACTAAAATCGTCCATGTCAGTGGAGTAGAATACAGTTAGAAATTGCATTATCAAGCTAGCACAGATGCTTACTGCAATGAGCAAATATCCAAGGATGGGTGATTTCAAGATTAGACCCATGAATAATGGAGTTAGCAGGAGATATTGGTAGTCGTTGGCAAGATACCAGGCTGGCTTAACACAATGCTGATCAATTGGCTTGAAGTTGGCCTGGAAGAGAAGAGGCACAGTAACGCTCTCCTGCTTGCAAATGGAGCGTAAACTGGTCTCAGCAGTTGCATAGTCCCAAAGGGGGCCGCCGCCAATAAACTCGGAAACGTCGCGAGTGTACCAGAACACGAGCAGGTACATGGGCATGAATCTGAAGTACCTGTGACTGAAGGCCTCAAGCCAATACTTCGTTCGACCGATAGCATTTCCGTTGTCTTTGTTGAACTTCAGGTAGGCAGTTAGAACGCCAGTGATGGTGAAAAAAGTATCAACAGGAAAAATGCCCGCCATCACAGTCATAAACCTGGCGTCCTTCAGCACGGACCAAAAGTCGCGCCCATTTGCAATCGTTCTGATGAAGAACAGCAAAGAGTGGGCGCTAATTAGCCACACCATGGACAAGACCTTGATACCATCGATTGCTGATAAGTCAACGGTTGGCTCCCGAGTCCTTGATTCTGATGAATGATTCTCGTTTTGGTGCACAATGACAACCGCGGATTTGTGCTCTCTGCGGTTGGCGCTCTTGTTTAGGTAGGTCACGTTCATTGTGTTTGCTTTGGTCCCAACATGGTCGCCAGAATATTTACTCATTTGGTCGTTGACCAAACTAGAGCTCCTATTTCCACTATCGGTGCGAACGTGTTGCGGAGGTTCTGGATTTGATGGGACATGCTCAAATCTCGAATCTGATGAATCAGTATCTGAAGTATCGATGCCGCTCTCGTGCTCGCTATCAGTTGAATCTTGAGCTGGCGCTCGTTCGATTGGTCCAAATTCATTTGTTTTAACGGAACAAACTCTACCACTTGACTCAAAAAGCTTGTTCACGCTCAACCTGAATGGAAAAATCCTCATCGGGTTGGTCAGTTTTGTATCAAATCCGTCCATCTTTCCGTCTCCATTCTCCGAGAGCCATCTCATTCTGAGATACTCATACTTGAGCGAGTAGTACGTAACAACTGCCAGCCAGGTAGACAGGCAAGCGATGAACCATCTTGCCGAGTTGCTCAACTGTCGCAGAGGCGAGCTCTCGTCGGGCAGACAGAATAAACCGGTGAGCTTGTAGCCTGAGAAGGGGATTTGGTTCAAGCGGACGATTTTGATGAGGCTCTCAATGCGCTTGCTGTGACGAAGGATAGAGATGGAATTGCAGGCTCTTGGCAGACAAACGCCCAATTTGATTGACTGGCCACCAAGACGATCACTGCGCTCACCTGGTTGTGTGGGCCAGCTCGGCGAGCGGAGGTTGGCCACACAGTAGCGGGCGCCAGCAGCTTGGCCTGTGTTGTCCACGTTCAGTGTTGACCTTGAGCACTGATCGTAGGAGCCCAGCCACATTGTGTTGCCTTTCATCAGTTGCGAGCTCAGGGATCCATAGGAGTCCAGAAAGTCGATGAGGTTTAATTGTTTTGAGTTTGAGAATGATTCGAAGCTTTCGAACAGTTGCCTAGAGTCGAGGATTAGTTTTTCAAGTTGATTACCGCACTCCACTTGGTTGCGCTCGTTTTCGGCCAAGAGCAACTCGCTCTGATCGCGCATCAGACTTGCCTCTGAGGCCTCAAAGTGGGCGCCAAACTTGGCTAAACTCTCCGTCTGGCTTTGGTTGTGCGCAAACGAGTTCAGGAGATCCTCTCTGGTGTCGTACCTGTGGAGGTCGTTGTCGAATCCCGCAACGAGGGTGAGCGCGCGCATTGTGTATGTGATGTAAGCGTCGAAGGTTATCCGCTTGTTGAACTGAGAGGTGAGCGAGTTTTCCTCGAAAAAGCTGGTGGGCTCGTCGGTGGCCAGCGCGTCGCCCAATGGGCCGCTGGCCTCGTTCCTGTCCTTTGCCGGCCCGCCTCCATGGCCAACCTGCGCCTCCCTGCCGAGATCAGTCCTCTGCGGAGGCTCCAATGCGCCGCAACACAGGACGGCCAGCACCAGGTGGATGGCTAGAGCTGGAGTTGGCTGGAATGGGCTCATTTCCCTTTGCTTTGGAACAAAGTTCCCACTTCCTATGCACTGCTGATGGACCTTCAATTTGTTCTGTCCTGTTGTGCGCCGTTTGACTAGTGAAGCTAGTTGCTATTAATACGAGCTTGCTCCAGATCGGACAAGCGGAAACTTGTGCGCTCGCTCCTCTTGCCCAACTTTCACTGCTCTCGAGCAAACAGACCCGACGATAAGACAGTCTGAACTGACACTTCGAGTTCTCTCTGGCGGCGAATAACAATGACGATATCTCCGTTGGCTCAATATTGACCAGCCGAGACCATCGCCGTTTGCCTCCGAAGGAACCGGCTCTCTTTTGCGCACAACAATCGCTTGCAAGACAAACAGATGCGTCGACAATCCAAACTTATCGGCCTTATCCATCGAGAGTGAGAGAAAAGTGTCGATCTGCTCGCCCAGATATCATGAATGGCTAACCTTCGCGCGCGCGCGCGTGTTATCTGCTCCTCTCGCTCCGCCCACTCCATTCTATTCCATGAATAGCGCGAGAGTTTACTTTGGATGAGCCGGCTCTAGATTGGCCGGCTCAGAGCTCGCAACAGGCGAGCCGGTTGGCCGGCCCAAGTTGGAGGACGGGCCGAGTGTTTGGCTTGCAAACAAACGCGCCCTTCTTCCGTAATTCGCGTAACATCAACGCCGAGCGTGCAGTGTGTTTGATCAAGATGGGCGCTCGCGTTCGGTTCAAACTGGTTGGCTCAAACCAGGAACAGGCCAGACGCGACTGGAACGGGCGGCTGGCGGGCGGCGGGCGAGCGAGTGAGCTCAGCCGCCGCGCGTCCTTCCGCGCAAGCCCGCACCTGAGCCGGCGGGTGTCGGCGAGAGGGGAGAGGCCGAGCGAGCCTTGAATAGCCAGCTCGCGCCGGCATTACCGCCAACCAACCCAATTCAAGGTCAGCCGATCCTCCTCTTCCGCACTCGCTGGCTCTCGTAGGCCAGCTCAGGCCGCCTCCGTCCGGCCCGCCCCCAGCTGAGCGAGCAACCTGTTCGCGGCCCGCTAATGATGCAACTGGACTCGCTTAGGTAAGAGGAAGAGAGCGGCCGCTCAAGGTGGAAGTTCATTAACATGGCGGCAAAGTGGCGCGCAAATGTCAGAAGTGAGCCGAGTTGGATAATAAGTTTGTTTAAAAGCGGTTTGGATTGGTTTAATGTACATTAATGGGCGATGTTTGGATGGGAGGCAAGGCGTTGCGCGTAGTTGCGCGAGCTCGCGCCTGGCCAGCAGTCTGAGCTCGCGAGGCTCGAATTGGTGAGTGGGGCTAAAAATAGTCTTGCTGAGGAGCTGGCTGCGGCTATCCAATGCCAACTCCGCTGCTGCTACTGCCGCTGCCGCCGCTCATCCTCCTCGCAAGCAAACGCTGCCTCAGGTTGCCCGCCACTCTAGTTGTTCACGCTCACTATCTGGTTGATCCAACCAACGAAGGCGGAAACCTTGGAGTAGAGGCCGGGCAAGTCCTTGCTGCCGCACTTGTAGCCCCAGGAGACGAGGCCCGTGAGCTCGTAGTAGCCGTCGACGAGACAACTTAGCGGTGAGCCGCCGTCCCCATGGCAGGCGTCTTGGCCGAGCTCGCCGCCGGCGCAGAAGCTGCTCGCTGGCAAAGTGAACGGCTTTCCCAGCACTGCGCTCGTCTTGTTCTGACAATCCAGGTCGGTCACAATGGGCAGATCAGTCTGCCTGACCCGCAACGCAGCCGGCCCGCCCTCGCTCTCAAACCCGTAACCCGTCACCGTGCACCTCTTTCCGGCTTCAACCTGCGAGCTCCGTTCGGGCAAGCAGACGAGACAGATGGACGGCTCCTCCAAGTCCACCGGCTCCTCCAGGCGCAACAGGGCGATGTCGTTGTCCAGGGTGACGCCGTTGTGATTGTGGTGCACGTAGCTGGTCTTGACCTGGACTGTTTTGGCAAACCTGCTGCCCTGGGTGCTGTTCAGGTTGTGCTGGCCGAGCCTCACGTACAAGTGAGTCTCGCTCCTCAAATGTCTGTGTTTTGCGCGATGAAGCAAGGATCAGAGTTAGTGGCTTAGGCTGGCTTAGGGATAGGTTGAGCTCGCTAAGGGGGTACTTACTGGGTTACACAGTGCGCTGCAGTTAGAACCCACTTTGCTCCGATCAGGGCTCCTCCGCAGAGGTACTCGTTCTTGTTGTTCATCAGTGCAGCCTTAGGGTTGAATCGTGTTAGCATGCGGCCAGTCAGTCAGCGCAGTTTGTTTGTTGGCCCGAGCAAACTTACCTGCCAGCACCAGTAACCGGGCCTGGCATCAAAACCGCCCATCACTCGGCCCCTAGCTCGGCCAGAACTCCTCCTCCGATCGCCCGGCAAACCGCACGACGTGGGCGCGACTGAGACGAGACGAGATAAGGATGGTAGGTTAGGTTTGCGTGCTTCCACTGTTTGGAGAAACTCGGGGAGATGACAACTTACGCCTGTTCTTTCCCGCTTGGACGGCGCTCTGCTCCTCGACATTGGATAGGCTTGCGTCTGGCGCGTATCCGCTTCCGCTGGCGGAGGAGATCTCGCTCGCTTGTTGCTTGCTCGAATCGTCCGGCTGATCCTCGGCTTGGTCGGACAGGGACAGGGAGTCGAGTTTGTTGTTGTCCACGCTGCTGGCTATTGGCTGGAGGGCGGCCGGCTGGGTCGACTGGTGCAAGAAATCGCTCTTCGCTGTGGTGACGCTCTCGCCGGCCGGTGGGCCTCTCATGCAGCAGACTGAGCCCGTGTTTGGGCAGGAGTAGTTTTCGTCTATGTAGTCCGGCTGAACGCAGTTGAAGCTCACAAATGGCGCCAAACAGCTCGAGGGGCAAGCAGGCTGAGCGGAGTCCGTCGCCGTGTTGCTGAGATCATAGGTTAGAGTTGAGGTTGAGGTTGTGGACGAGACAGGAGATCTGAGCTGGCCAACCGCTGGCCTGCTTTGCTCGCCCTCTTGGCCCTCGCTCGCCGCAAAGAAGTCAGCCTGTTGGCCGCCGCTGCCCATTTGCGGCGACCTTCGAGAAGCTTCCAGATTGCTTTCAACCCGCTGCAAGTCAGCAAAGGGCCCGTTGCTGATCAAAACATTCAGGTTTGACGACGACTGGCTTAGACTCGGCTGAGCCTGAGTGTCGCCATCCGCCGACTTGACGCCACTGCCGCTCCTCGCTGGCGGCGCTCTGGCTCCATTGTTCGCCCGCCTATTAACATCGGGCGCTCTTTGTGCGAAAGTCAACTGTCGCGAATCGGAATCGGCCACAGGCAGCTTGTTGCCGCTAGCTGGCTGCTGCACTGGCCGACCGACCGGCGCCAGTCCCCTGAGAGCTTGATTGGCCACCGATTGGCCGCCCAACGCGCCCGTCTCCGCGCTTACGCCTCGCAAAGCGTCCGCATCGCCTCTAACTAAGGGCCTACTGACCGCATTCTGTCGTCCAACTGTCCTTTGTGCTACAAAGCTCGATTCCTGTCTGCTTCCGCTGCCGGAGGAAAATGCTCTCTGGTCTTGCGGCTGAAACCTGACAGTTTGGCTGGCGCTCTGGTTGGCCACTTCGAACTTGAGCATCTGTTTCCCGTATTGCGGTTGTTGTTGTTGTTGTTGTTGCTGCTGCTGCTGCATTGGCAATTGGAGGTTTGCATCGCCGGCACCAAAGGCCAGATTTAGGCCGGAGAAGGAGGGCTGAGTCTGTTTCTGTAGCGGCGCTTGCTGACGATAGGCGACCCTCGGTGGTGGCTGATTCGATTGGACTGCCGCGTTGAGGGCGTTGTCGGGGTTAAAGTGGTGGTGGTGGTGGTGCTGGCGCTCGGGCAACGCGGGCACCAGTGCTGGATTGGTCGCTTGCAAGGTAGTTTGCCTGGCCACCTGATCGTTGCTCGGCTGACTGTCCACCGGCGGACTCATCTGACCTCCCAACGGATTTTTGATACCAGCGCCAACCGGATTGAAAGCAGCCGCCAGTGCAGCCGAATTCAGCTCGCCATTTGGAAGCAACTGGGCGCTGTCGCCAAAAGGGCGCAGGTTTGTCGCTTGAAATTGGCCCTTCTGCTGCAAATGCTGGCTCTGATGCTGCTGGTAAGGAACTTTGGCCTGTTGCTGGTGGATTTTGCTGCCCACCAATTGTTTCTGAGCCAACTGGTTGCTGCCAATAACCTGGTTCTGGTGCATGAAGTGCTGTTGGCCGTCGAAGGGAACTTGCTGGCTTGGTAGTGCAAATCTGTTCTTATGCTGGCTCGCATCAACGGCCAGCAAACCGCTATCGCCGGCTAGATGGTGAGGCTGGCTCAAAGCGGCTACCTGTCCGTGTTGTCCAATGGGAAACATCAGCTGGCTTGGCACCACGCCGATTGGATGCAGACTGCCGGTCGCCTGAGCCGGTTGAATCGGGTACGGCTCATACACCTGGCCCATGTAGTTCATGCCCTGCGCCGGCTGGCCCCCACTGGCTTGAGGCCTCGAACGCTGCTTGACGGGTCCGTTCGGCTTGAACATCTGATATAGTTGGCTCATGATTCCCTGGCCACCAGACTGTTGACTAGTTTTGCCATTCCCCTGCTTGCTCGCTGGCGCTGGCGGCGGCGGCGGCGGCGGCAGCGGTCGCATTTGTTGGGCCTGAGATGAGTAAATTTGAAGCGGGTTGTCCTGCGCCAAGCTTTGCTGGCCTGAGCTTGGCCGCTGCCGACCTGTTGCGGCCAGCATCTGGTCGTGCAAGGTGCCCTTCTCCTGCGCAAACTGCTGCTCCTGGTTGCCAAGAGCTAGTGGAGGCGGCGGCGGCGGTAGGAGAGCAGCGAAAAGCGAGCTATCCTTGGCCTGTTGAGCGTCAGTGGGCCGATTGTTTGCTAGGGACGCTGCACCAAGTGCGTCACTGTTCGAGCCGATCAAACTCTCGAGCTCGGCGATCTGATTGGCCGCATCCTGGGCTGTTGGTTGGTTGCAGCAAACAAAGTTTGGCAGACAGTTGGGCGCCTCAAGCTGGATCTCGTTGGGTTTAGTGCAAAGGCTCGAGTGGTAGACTGGCAGGCAGGAGCCCCTGCAAGCTTGCGCCGGCTGCCTGGCCACGTCAATTGGGCCCGCTGAGCTTGGCTGCGGTTGGTCCGAGTCGTCCTCCTGGCTGTTGGCCGACCCTCCGATCACGCAACACTTTTGCGAGGGCCCACAATCGGCGCTTCTGTAGGTTGCATCGCAGAGCATTGTGAAGAGTGGCAAGGTGCAGTAGCCGGCGCACTTCGACTGCTGGCCGCTCGCTTGACTCTCAGGGGCAAACGGCGACACTTGATGCTCGCTACTTACATCGCCGGTGACCAAACCCGAATCTGCTTGCGATTGTCTGGTTCCCTCATGCAACCTTTGGCTTGAGTTTTGTGACATTTGAGGGGCTTCGTTCGATTGTTGTCTGAAGCTCAGATCGTAGCCGTGCCTCCTGTCGTTCTGGTTCTGCTCGTTCTGGGCGTCGGGCGAGGCAAACGAGGGCATTTGGTCGGTTGCGTGCGCGTCCATTTGGTTGAGGGGATTCTGCAGCTCCTCTAGGGCCTGGTTGCCCTTCGAAGCCGACGAGGATGCTCCGATCCAGGAGTCGAGTAGCTCGACCAAGGCACTTCCAACACTGCCGAGCGCTTGAGTGTCGACACTCTGTTGGTTGCTTGCTGACGGAAACTCTGGTTCCCTGGTTGTCTTGGTGGGTGGTTGATGCTGGGGCGCCGCGGTTTGGCTGGCAGGCGTCATTTGTTGCTCAGATAAACCACTCTGCTTGGTCTCTTCAGGTCTGAGGGCCGAGTTAGCTGTTGCAGGACTAGCGCGTGATTTGAGACCGGTGGAGTTGGAGTGCTGGTCGTTCATCACCTTTGAGTGTGCTCGCTCTGACCCCCTTTCATCAGACACTTGCTGCCTAGCACTTGAAAGTTGGCTTGAGTTTTGCATCGACTTGGACAGTTCCATAGGAATCGCCATGGTCCTCTTTATGTTCGAGCCTTGGGTTCCATTCAACTCCAGCCCACTGCTCGCTCGAGCGCAACAAAACTCACCCTCTCTCTCGCATCTGGCGGTCGATATCGATTGCGAGTGACAGAGTTGCCGCTGCTTCGCTGCTGGCAAGCAGAGGTCAGCGCAAGGTGGCTCCTTGCTAGCTTCACTCATGGGTTGATTTGACTTTGGTGTCGATAACTTGCTGAGATCTTGAGCTTGGGTGGTCGTGGTTTGTTGTTGCGTTCTGGATCTGGATGAATCGCTCGCAGGATCGGTGAACCTCTTCACTGGATCAATGTTGGAATGATAGACAACTGTTTGGCCATTCTGCTTCGCTTGCATCATGGTTAGATGGTAGTCGGTCCAATTGGCATAGGTTGGCCGGTGTTGTTTCTGGCGCTCGCCTGGCTGGTGAATGATGGTTCCATTTGCAGTGTGAACAACAACAAGCTGTGGCGCTTTACCGTTCGCTTGCTCCTCTTGGCTTGTCGGCCTCTCGCTCAGATGAGAATCAAAGGATTGCGATGCTGGATGCTTGAATCGCGAGCTCTGTTGTTCATCATTAGAGGGTTGCGCCAAACTGGAAACTTGGACTTGCTGCTGCTGCTGCTGCTGTTGCTCCCCAAGTCGGCTCCCATCTGAACCAAGCTCGTCTGGGCGAATAGCATCTGCCTGCTGCTGCTCGCTGCTTCCGTTGCTCGAGGAGAGGAAGTAGATAGATCCTGGCTGGTCAGCGGGAGCAAATGGCCATAGATCGGGTGGCCGCTCAGTTTGGCCTCCAAGGGGCTTGAGTGGAAGTGGAGCTGCTCGCTCCTGGTTGCTGGCTCCCGCTGTCGCTGATGAGTGGGGTAAAGTTTGCGGTTGCGGTATTGGCGGATTTGCTTGCTGGTCTGGTGGAGTTTGCTCGTGATTTTGAGACACATTCTCTGGCAGTGGCGGTGGATTAGGATCAGGATCTGGAGGAGGTAGAGGGGCCGAAGTTTCGACAGGAGTTCTATTGAACGAGACATCGTCTTTGTCGCAGCACTTCTGAAGGAACGACGGGCATGGAGCGACGATCTCATTTCTGCACAGAATTGAGGCCGTCAAAATACTGCGACAGATGCCCGGACAAACAGCCGGCGTTGACGCTTGGCTCGCTTGCTTTGCACCTGTTGATGCGCCCTCTCCGATTGGCTGAGCCGCCGCTTGGCCCCCTCTTACTGCCTGGTATTCTGGCTCCAACTGTCCTTGGCGGGGCCGCGTTGCGTAGGCAAGCAAATCTGGAATGGCGAGAGTTGGAGTGTTGCTGTTAAGAGGCGAGCTAATTTTGCCCATGCGAGACAGGTGATGTTGTCGGCCAAATTGAAGAAAATAACTGGCTCATCGATGTTTGCCAAAATGTGAACGCGTGCTGCCTATCGAGAGGCACTAGAAGTACACCACTTTGCTTATCCGATGCCATTTCTTATCAATCGAAACGATCTCTCGCAGAAAGTTTATGGCCGCACGAGCTGCAGAAGAAACGCAAACGTTCACCTGGCTTCTCTACCTGAACTCTTGTCATGCGAAACACGCCGCTCTAGTGCTGGTTTAGTTCCAGACGGTTTAAATCGGTCAGCGGCGACGAGTTGGTGCAAGTGGAGGCCAATCAGTGGGTTGATTTTGGTTTTATAATCGTTGGTTGGCAAGCGCGGCCAGCGCGCAGTCAAGCGGCCCTCTAGCGCCGCCATCCTTGGCTGCATCCGAACACTGAGAGCCGTCTGGCGAATCAATCCATCGCCGGCAAGGTATAAAACGGTTCCTGTGCCAGTCTCTCACAGCCAAGATTTCGAACGAGTTTGAGAAGGAGAGGAGTTCCAGGATCTTTTACTGCCGCTAATTTAAGTTAGCGCAGCCGGAGGGAGGGGAGGCGAGGTGGCGGGTAGTTCTAGCTAGCGGTCGCTGGCTAATTTTAAAAGAAACGGTCGGTTTGTTAACCTTGGCCAAAACGAAGCCCCCTCGTCAGGTGAGCTCGGCCGGCCGCTTTGACGGCTCTCCGATCGCTGAGCAAGCACACTGAGCTTGCAATGCACACTGAGGCGGCTCTCTACCGCCGCCGCAAACACAGCTGCTGCTGCTGCTGCTGCCGCCGCAGCCGAAGTCGCTTGAAGGAGTCGCAAACCTTTGAGACTTCTCTCGCCTCCTTGCCTCCACTTCCTAAATCGAAGTGAAAAGAGCTGCAAGTTCAAAGACCTTTGCCAGAGCACAAAACCAAACCAACGAAGCCCAATGGCGAATTCGCCCCTCAACTCAAAAACTAACCAAGAGAATAGCAGCACAAGAGAACATAAGGCCAAAATTTCATCAAAACAATTTCCTGCCCAAACATGTAGCTTCCAACTTACCTGAAAAGAAGGAGGAAACATGTGATACTTTCGACATTCCAGTTCGTGAAGTTTGCACCCTTTGGAGTGCATCATCCTGCCCATTGGAGGCCGCTAAATCTTGTTCGTTGCCGTTGGTTATGTTGATGCTCTCATCCTTTGTGTTTGCGTCCAATAGGCTCAACTGATCATGGGTGACAAATTGCTGCCTGTTCGCGTCTATTGCTATCCTTTGGTCTCCTTGTTCCCCATTCCGACCCGAGATTGTTGTCGGTGGCTCGCTTGTTGGAACCAACGAGCTGTCGGCCCGAGTATCGCCACTGGCTGAACTAGCTGCGTTTGGCGCAAATTCTGATAAATTACTGGCCGCTGGCTCGTTCTGGGATACTGTCGACGACGCTTGCATTATAAAGCCATCCTCTTCCTCTTGTGACTTTTTCGTGTGGAAGCCAGTGACCAAGCTCACTGGTTGGCTTAGAAATTGCTGGCTTGGGTGGGTTAAGTTTCTGTCGTTTGAGGGTATTGATAGACGAGTTTCAATGAGGCAGCTTAATAAGAGCGCTGTTGCTGCAAGAAGATGGCTTAATCTTGTCGAGCTTCCTCTTTCATCTGCGCAAGATAGTTTCAATATTTTCTCAGATGCTCGCCCACTTTTTGGCTTAGTATCCATTGTGCCAGCTCGCTCAGCTAAAGCAAGCAGACCCAATCGACTGTTGATATTCTTGTCTAGTTTGAGATCCATCGTATTTTAGCCAGCTTAAAATGAGCCGAGTTAGGTAGGTTCTTCAACTGAAGTGCTGAACCTTCGTCCAACACATTGCGCTTCGTTCCTGGATGGTAACTAAACCACACTAATGACCGTTTGCCAAGCTAGACAACATAATGCCGCAACCGGTGCGAGGTGAACGCATGCGCACAAATCGGATACAGAGAGCCGAACGGATATCCGCAAGAGTTGCGGCTCTTTTTCACAAAGAGCGTCCGTGCTATTTGGTCAACTTTCGAGGATTGAGCCGCAAGGGAGTAGGTGACCCGATAGGATGATTGATTTTGCCACAGCACTCCAACGCTGTACTGCATTTGCGCCTGCTTTGAATGCAAATTTAGCCCTGATTGAGTGGCCGCCCGGTCCATTGCGTATGTCTCTCCATGTTTCCGCAGGATAGTCTAGCCTGAGCAGATCGCTAGTCTATCAAGATTATTGGAGCTGCAACGGATTCAAACACACCATCTGAGTGAAACATATCCATGCGAATCACATGGTCACAGAAATAAACACTGGCCTTGATAGAGCAATCGCGGCTTGCAACCTGCAAGCCAGTGCCGGCCCGAGGAACTCAGCCTGTAAATGGGAGCTGCAAACGTGCAGTCTTTTCAGGAGCGGCGGCAGCGCACGCTTCACATTTAGACGGCGGCCACTGCATCAGCTGTCCACGGAGAGAAACTCCCCAGTCTTAGCCCGCGCGACACAATCCCGGTTTCACGGTTAGGGTCAAATACCATGATTATATTCTTTATTCTACCTAAAAACTCAACAAGTCATACTACCAACCTAGATGACGAGCATAGAGTTTTGTACGCTGCATAACGACGCTGACTTAGAAGGCGAAATAGTTATTCCACTCCATTGGCACCACAATTCCGAATTTTGATGCCGTCATTCTTTTCGACGGGTCGAACTTTCGGGTCTAGGAATCAAATTGAGGCATCTGATCAACAATACTTGGATCCGATGTCTGCTATGAAGTTAATTGATACTAACATAATGAAATTTCGCGTGGCCAAAGAATTCAGTGAGAATAACGATAAGATCAACTCAATAGACTTCTCTCAAGATGGAACTACGCTGATTTCGTCGTCAAATGATGATGCAATCATTATTTATGACTGTGAGAAGGGTACTGTCAAAAGAACGCTTCAATCTAAAAAATATGGTGTCGGTTTGATTAGGCATACTCATACAAGTAACACAGCCATACATACCTCTAACAAAATCGACGACACCATAAGGTATCTCTCCTTGCCTGATAATAAGTATTTACGCTACTTTATTGGCCACCAAAAGTCAGTGGTCACTCTATGTATGTCACCTATCGATGACACCTTTCTCTCTGGATCTCTCGATAAAACAATCCGCTTATGGGATTTGAAAAGCCCCAACTGTAGCGGTATTATGCAGACTCAGGGTAGGCCTGTGGCTAACTTTGATCCTGAAGGACTCATTTTTGCGGTGGGAATCAATAGCGAGTTTGTTAAATTATATGATTTACGATCATTTGACAAGGGGCCATTCAATGCTTTCAAACTAAATCACAACAAGGAGGTCAACTGGACAGGACTTAAGTTCTCGCCCGATGGAAAGCAGATATGCATCACCACCGACGCTAACACCCTTCAGACATTAGATTCCTTTATTGGGACCTCATTACACACTTTCACCACGACTCCAAATCCCAACTCCATGTCAACTGTTCAAATCTCTTGCGAGGCATCTTACTCGCCCGACTCTCAATATATATTTAGTGGAACAACAGATGGATCAATCTATGTCTGGGATGCGGATAAAGGATCCAAGGTGACAATACTCAAAGGTGAGCGTAGCTCGTCAATTCAATGCGTTCAATTCAACCCAAAATTTATGATGCTTGCCTCAGCTTGTACAAAGATGTCGTTTTGGATTCCAACCCTCGACGAGTAAACGTTAATACTTGGACAATACAGTATGTTAATCGTATCATAGCTTGACCACCATGTCTTTATTCTCACTAACATGGCTTATCTCATCAATAAGATCACAACTTGGTTTTGCTATCTAAGATTAAGTCAGTCCATCTTACCTCTATATTCTTGAACACTGCTTGTGGATTTTTATTGTACATGGCATGTATTTGAATAATACAGAGAAGGCAAGGGGCGGGCCTGCATGATTTAGATCGTTTTTGGAGCCCAGCGCTCGCTTTCATGAATCCAATCGATAGGATGGTGGGATGCTATAACGATGCAATAATGATCCAGAAGCTGTCGCAATAATTCTGTTTCATCGAGGAGTTCAATTTCCTCAGTATGTCGTTCGTGGATATTTAGGTAGTGGTAGTAGATTTCTGATAAAGTCCATTGTCTAGTATTAACCAAGCCGTTTGATTTGAAGCGCTCAGACTGGCTCTTCAAAGATTCGCAGGCTTCAACACCCATCAGATCACAATGTCGAGCGGTCATGTTTGATAGCATGATGTCACCGAATCTATCTCGCATATTGCACTGCTCGTAGTTAAGCATCGTTAAATTTGAAAACGAGCTACTGAGCCACTGGATCAACGATGCTGAGTCTTGATATGGCATATAGACGAGCACGCATTCGGCGATACAAAATGTGGGAGTTGAAGAATCCAGCTTGCAATCACTGAAAATCTTCTCTTTCAAGGAGCTCTTGTCAACTTGCCTCAAGTCAAACGAGATCATATGATACTGGTCTGAGTGAATACCCTCGCCCTTGTGGGTGATAGAGGATAAAGCCTCCGCTAGCTGAGGGTGCCTCCTGATTGCTGTAACTTTATGAGCGGTGACGACACTCATATCTATTTCGACAAATTTGATTTTGGACTGAACAGATGTATGATGGTGCAAAAAGTTGTGAGATTTGAGACGCCAAAAAAGCGTATCGTAGCCGGCTCCTAAGCTTATTATCTGGCAGTCTGGATTGGCGAGGATGAATTGCTCAACTAGGTACGATATCGCTGCCGTTCTAGCAAAGTAGCCGCGGTTTATCTCTGAGGCTTTCCTTGGACCACAGCTCCTAGCTCTAGCTGTCAAGAAGTACTCAAGGAAGGCGTCCTTGTAGTATCCTTTCGATACTGCCTGAAATTTGCAGATGGCCGCGTCATCATTGGTGGCTACAACCGCATCATCTCCTGTCGAAAACATGTCCGAGCTGCTCAAGATTGGCGGCAACAATATTATGTGACTCTTCCCGTGATATATCAAACTTGCGGACGAAAAAAGCAGGGAGGCTTGGTGACCAAACAGGGCCCAAGTCAGGAACGGACAGATGTGCAATAATAACTGATCGTGGCTAAATACGAGTCATCTGGTGGGTATCATATCGACGAATGAAATAGGTCCGGTAGTTATGATTGTCGACCATGATGAATTTGATGTTTATAGGACGATTGCCGAATGTTAAAACCATATATGTGATGAAAAGACGAGAATTGCTCATCGAGATTCGAACTCCCCGCAGTGGGATTCCATCGGTGGTGCAAACGCAGATTGGAGTGATCCTGCCGGCTTGGGGGCGTGTCTAGGCCGCACGATATTTCATCATGATTCAACCACATTTGATTTGATTTTGAGGCGGTTACAATCGACAGCGATAAGGTTTACCCGTATTACTTTCGTTCTCATCACTCTGAAGCTTAGAACTACGGAAAAACAAGTACATCGATGAATTACAGCGCGAATGAGATCTTGGTCTATTTCGGAGATTTCCACCATAAAACCGGGTTAACTGAATAGAAGAACTTGAACAGCTGATAATGAATGATTCGAAAATAAACCAGAAGTAATAAGCATCGGTTACTTCATCCCTGTTATGTGTGTAGCCCTCCCAATGTTGGACTCCCGGCCTACAGGTTAAGGTTGATATGAGTGAGTTAAATTAGCCTTTGGAACTATCATGTCGGGCTTCACTTACATCGAATCAAATAGAGTATCGAAAGCTCAAAAACGACGTGACCTCAAGGCTGCAAAGAAGGCCGAGCAATTGAAACGAATTGAAGAATCTGAAAAATTAGATGAGCATAAGGATCGGAGACTAGAGCAAGAAAATCTCAAAGCTTTGCTGGATTGTAAGCACTTGCGAATATACGATATCGAGGCAGATGGCGATTGTTTATATCGTGCTGTCGAACATCAACTTAATGTGGCGAACGATTCTGATGAGGACTTATCGCACCAGGATATTCGGAACAAAACAAGCCGATTTATGCTAGAGAATGCAGAGGACTTTATGCCTTTCTTAACAAATGACAACGGCGATCTGATGAGTAAAAAAGACTACGAAATCTACTGCACTAAGATAGCGAAGACGAAAGAGTGGGGTGGACATTTGGAGCTAACTGCGATATCCAGAATTACCAGAAGGTCGATTCATATCTATCAAGCGAACAACAATCGCCCGATAATAATTGAGCCTCCAAGCAAGACCGATAAGAAGCCCATCTTGTTGAGTTTTCACAAGCATCTGTATCATCTAGGAGAGCACTACAATTCTTTAATTGCAGCCACTTAGCTAGAAATCAAGACACTTGTTTGATACTTGTGAACAGTTATCGCATGGAATATTATAATTGAACTCGAGCCAATGCCATTGCTACACTACCGAATAAAACATTATTGACCTTTCAAGCTCAAGTCTCCCAAATTCTTTGTCAGGGGTTCAGCGTTTGCCTGATCATTTTTGGACGCCTCTGACTTGCTTTTTTCATGATGACTTGATGAATTAGATTTCTTTTCTACATAGGACTCGTTGAATATTTTAACGTTTCCGCCACCTGGCTTGTGGTTGACGTTTTGCAATGATTGGACCTTTGAACCCGTTTTCCATTCCAACTTACGCGACTCAACTTTTAGTCTACCACCACCTGGCTTATGTTCTTTGTTTTCAAGCGACCCAACTTTACTTTGCGCATTCCATTTGAGCTTCTGCGATTGTATTGAGACTGATCCGCCAGTTGGAGTGTGTTTTATGTTGTTCAAGGATCCAACCTTAGATTTGCAATTCTTCAAGTCTGGCCCCTTGGCCAGTCCAACTGTAGCTTTGATTGGTGGTATTTTCTTGGCCGACTTCTCTGTGCTTTCCACCGTCGAATTGGACAGGTTAGAGTTTCGCGAGACAGCTCGTTCAGGTGAACGGGTGGCCAGACTGGCAGGTGACTCTTGTGAGCCTTTCGTGCTGGCCATCTAGCTTCTCTTCTCTCGTGCTTGATTCTCGAATGCTGAAAACTTCCGAGCAGCGCCTCTCAACTCGTCGAAGTTCGCGCACTTAACTTAGGTGAGGATCGTCGCAACGAATAGTGGACTACAGTTTAGTAAGTTCGCGATGGTGGGGCCTCGGCAGCACAGTCAACTGTCTCTGTAAAATGCATTATCAACACACATGATCGTTGAATGCACTCCTTTTGTTCCTAGGACCCAATTCAGACTAGCAACGCTGGGGCGCTCGAGTCGTTAGCTCGATACATATTGTTGACGGAAGCTCGCTTAAAGTTACGAGGTGGAGCTTGGCCATTCACTCCAAAACGTTGTCTCAGTGGCTGCAGTAGCTGCCGCTCGCAAATCCGCGCCCATTTTGCAGGAGCGAGCGCGCGAACGACGCTATACGCACACAACAGGAGGCAAGTTCCGTTTGCTTCACCTCAAATTCCATTGGTATCCACAGTGACGAAAATTGAGAGCGCAGGCGCGAACGCTTCCAACTCGGCTTCCTCCGCTCGAGCAAGTTAGAGGGAGACACTGAACCCTCTTGAGCTCGAAGGGAGAGAGAGAGAGAGATTCTGGTGGCTTTGGAGGCCCGTTTTGCTGAACTCCATTCAGGCTCATCCGCTTAGACCAGACAGAGCTACTTGCGACCGTTTTCCAGCCTTCGTGAAGGCTTGCTCAACACGGCGGCGGCTGCCGCCCGCCGAATGGACGCATACCTGCAACTTCCTTCCTCGCGTCTCGATTGGTCGCAATTGTCACCGCAAGCTCTCGTTACCAGACAACCAGAACTTGCTTTCGGCGTCCGAGAGCAATAGACAGTCTCTTGGGAGCGGCGCAGTCACGTTGCTTGGACTGAGCCCGCGAGAGCTGGTAACTGGACGTTAGCCAGCATGTTTGCAAACTCGATCAACGGTTAGACTTTCGCTTGCCGCTGGTTGCGACCAGAGGCAGGTGCAGGGATCAAATTATGGCGCCCACTTGCGCTTGTTTCGGGCGATAGATGTCGCCACCGCGGCCCCCTGAGCGAAAGCGCCCCCTGGCACAGCTCTCGCTCGCAGCGGGAAGGGCGGGAGCTTTCAGCGGCATTAGCGGCTGCTAGTATCACCTGCACGAGGGCATGTGATTTTGGGCATAGTATGATTTAGGTAAGTGAGGTATTAGCGCGCCGAGTATCTGGCCAGTTGGCTTGCTTGCTGGCCGGCCGGCCGACCGGCTCGCTCGTTGCGGGCGCAAGTGCACCCGATGTTTCAAATGTCAACCCATAAACTTGTCTATCATTAGGGGCGTGTTGTGGGCCTCCTCTTTCCTCTTGGGGGTTAGTTTTAGCATAAAACATTTGCGGGATTTGGCTAAGCTAGAGCGAGAGGGGAGCTTTTGCGCCGGTTGATTTCGTCTTTGCGCGCGCCGGCTGAGCTCAGCCAGTTTGGCCACCCTTTTTGGGCCGCGAGATGCTGGATAAGGCGCCAGGAGTTTAGCTAGAGTCTCGTTCACAGATTACGCATAAATTATTCGCAAATATTTGCGTCCCAAGAATCATGGACACCAGCCTCAGCGCCCTGGCTCAGGGCGGCGAGCTGGTTGCTGTGAATTTATTATTATTGCTATTTTGTGGATGCGGCACCTGGAGCCATTTGAGCTGGTTTAAATGCGCGCAAACGAGCTAACGAGCTCGCCCGGCTTCGGCCAGGTGCTTGCGCTAGTGTTGCAGGATGTCCGTTAACGAGCTTGGCCGGCGCCTCGCCAGCTGAGGCCGCTTGAGGCGCGAGGAGATGGCGGCGGCGGCGGCGGCGGCGGCAAGCTGGCGCAAGTTGCTCTCCCTGGATGCAGATGGAGGCCAGTCGGCAGTGCCGGCTGCCGCTGTTCAGCGCGCGCCTTTGGGCCAAACTGGGCGGGATTGCGTCCGCTTTGGATGAGTGACAGACGGGCGCGAGGGGCTCCTCGCGCAGACAGTTAGTTTGTTGATGCTTGCCGCCGCGAGCCGGGCCGAGCGGCTGAGCGGCCGCCCCATCCTGGATTGACGGCTCAATATTATGCGCGAGCTCTGCCGTCTGAATGGGCCGACGTCGCGGACAAGCTGGCGCCCGAGAGGCTGCGACGACAAGTGGGCCGCTTTGGGGCCTCGCGGGTCAGGTGGAGAGTGGCGGCTGTTAAGTGGCTCGAGCGGCCCACTTCGGCCTAGCCGAGTCTGGCGCGCGCGCTCGCTCGCTGACCGCCACCTCTACGCGCGTCGCCGGTCGCGGCTCGCGAGCGAAGATAAGCTCGCCGGCTGCATCCACTTCCATCAGTGGCGGCGCCGGGCGAGCGCAAATCGCCGGCCGGCTTTCAGCGGGCCGGCAAGCCAGCCAGCCAGCCAGCCAGCCGGCCGGCGAGACCAAGTGGGTCAGGCGTAGAGGTAAAGGCGCTGGCATTGGGCGGGACGAGGGGCGCCAGTCTGGCTGCCTGGCCGCCAGACAGCAAGTCGGCCAGCTCTACGCGCTTGCCTGCGCCCATCTCCGGGCCAGACTGGCGCCGGCCGGGGGCTGTGCGCGCGCCCGCTGTCAAGGTCGGCGCCGCTCGCTCAGCCCGCTCGCGGTCCCAATCCGCCGCTAAGCCCGCCCGCTTGGGACTCGCTCAGGTGGGCGCCTGCGTGCCGTGTCAGTGAGCGCGCCAAGCCGGTTTGTCTGGCGCCGCGAGTCGAGTCCCAGAGGGGCGAGCCGGAATTGATGGGCCAGCGAGTGGTTGGCGGCCGGGCAAATTAGCGCCGCCAGGCCAACAGATGGTTTGTGGGCGCCGCGCAAACAGCGAGCGAGCGAGCGAGCGAGCGGCCCGTCTGCGCGCCCGTCTGCCCGCCTCGCTCAGGTGCGCGCGCAAACTCGGCCCGCTCAGCCGAGGCTCAAATCGGGCGGAGGAGGAGGCGGCGCAAACTTAATTGAGTCGCCCCTCTCTTTTGCCTCCATTTGCGGGCCCAAATTCAATTTGGCCGCCGAGCGAGCGCGAAGTGGCCGCCGACGCCAGAGGCCGCTGGCTGTCGGCGGCCGGGCTGGTCTGCCGAGGGCAGCAGCGGCCGCCGTTAGATCATTTGGGGCCGCATTGTTGGCCGAGCGGCGCGCCAGTTCTCACCGGCGGCCCCAAGAATGCCAGGTTGGCGCCACAGGTAACAGGGAGCTCAGATGGGCCGATTAGAGCTGGGGCTGGTTTGAGTGAAAAGTGTCGCTCTTGTTTGCGCTCGCTGGCTCGGTTCACACGCGCGCGCATCCTGCCCGTCTGCACTGGCGGCGGCTGCGGCGGCGGCCCGTCAGCGGCGCCCGTGCTTCGCGCCACATGTTACGCGCGCCCGAAGCGGCCAGCCTGCCGCTCCACTAAGCAGAGGGCTTCTCGCTCCAAATGTTTGCCGGCCCCAGAATGGCCGCGCGCAGAGCTGAGCCGAGCAGAGGCGAGCCGAGCTGCGGAGGAAGAAACGTAACGCACCGCTCCTCCATCTTCGCCCTCCGCCTCTCTCCTGCGCGCTGCAACGCAGACCGTCGCGCCGCTTATAATTTATGTCACACGAGAGCGCTCCCATGGCCAGGTAAGGCGCCGGCCGGTCAGCGGCCCTCCGAGGCTGGCGCGGAGGTGAGCGCGCGCGCGGGGAGCCGGCCAAGAGCGGGAGCATAAACATAAATTACGTTCCACTTTAAGCCCTCTGAGCGGCGCAGGAGCCGGCCGGCTTCTGGGCGCCAAAATCAGGAGCAGGCATCTTTATGCAAATCAAACGCGGCCCGCTCATCTGTTCAATCTAGACGGGAGCGGCCCATTGTGCGCTCGAGTTGCGCCACCTCCAGCCAGCCAGCAAGCGGCCGGCCGGCCGGCCAACAAAGGATCCATTGTGGACTTTCGATTCCATTCCGTCTCCAAATGGAGCTCCGAGGAGGCCGCCGCTTGCTCGGCTAGCGCAAGGAGGGTCGAGTTGGCCGAGTTTGTTTCGCGAGCGGGGCGCCGCTCAACAATTGGGCCGCCCTGGCGGCGAGCACGTGCGGCGCACAGGTAAGCGGCGGCCCCCTGGCGGCGCGCGGGCCAGTCGGCGCTGAGCGGCGCGCTGGCGACACAGCAGCTCGCCAAAGGCAGCAACTCGGCCGCCATCCATCAGGGGCGGCGGGCGCGCAAATTGCACAAGCGGCGATCATTAATCGAATTGTCGCCCGGCCGGAAGTCGGCGGCCAGATGCAGCGCGAGAGGACGGCCGGCTAATGGGCGCCTGTCTGCGCGCGTCCAGCTCGGCGGCCGCGCGCAGTCATTAGCGGCTCGAGTGTTCGAAGGGGCGGCGGCGGCGGCGGAAATTGGAGCTCACCTGGCGGCCGAGCATCAATCGTCGATTTGCGGCCGCGAGTAGGGTTAAATGGGCGCTAATCGGCGCCGGCGGCCCTATGATGAATGCGGCCCCGCGAGCCGCTGGCGCCAGAGTCACAATTAAGGCGGCCGAGGAGTCACATGAGCGGCGCACGTGAACGCGCTGAGTGGGCGCGCCGGCCGGCAGGTGGAGGCAGCTCGGCGCGTTGAGTCGGCCGACGGGCTCGCAGCTCTCAGCCTGCAGCTCGCCCCTCGCAACTCGCAACTCGCGCACCCATAACAATAAATCACCGCGAACCCCATGTTTGTCGCGCCGGCCTCGTCTACGCGGCGCCGCCTACTCGATCTGGCCGCAGCTTGGCCGCAACCACTCGGCCGGCCCTGCGCGGCAGCCAGCGGCAGCCAAGGAGGAGCCGGCGCAACACAGCCGGGCGGCCGCCCGATGATTAATTGCATCAGCCGGCGTCGATCGGCCGCCAAAGTCGCTAATTAGTGGCGCTGCAGATGGGCAGGAGAGCGGCTTGGCCGGCGGAGTCAAGCCGGGCGGAGCCGCGCAGAGTGGAGCCGAGCCGAGCCGAGTCGAGTGGAGGGGCGGCGGCGGCGGCGGCAGCGCAAGAGCCAATGACAGATATTAATCGCGCAGCCGGCGAGCTTATCTGATGAGCTTGCAGCGCTCGCTGCGACAACAGGCGCCGGCCGCCAGCGAGCTCGCCGGCCGGAGCCGAGCAGCGAGCGACCGGCAAAGGATGAGCAATTTGCGCTGCTTGAGATAGCGAGCCGAGCAGAGCGAGTGTTTACGAACTGTCATTATGATGAACGCGCGGACGGGAAAGCGAAATCAGCCGGCGAGATCGAGCGGCCAGATCAACAATCGCTCACGATTCAGTGCGAGCGGGGAGCCAGAAGCGAGCAGCCTCTCAATCTAAATCTTGTCGCCGGCTGAGCGCTCAGATGTCTGAGTGGCGCTCGCTGCTGCTGCTGCTTGGGCTGCCTGGGCTGCTTGGGCTGCTTGGGCTGCCTAGGCTGCGGCTGCGGCTGCGGCGAGCCAAAACTCGTCAGCGTCTCGCCGCGCAAAACCCAAACCACTCCGCCAATCAACTGGTGGCGAGCGCAGGCGGCCGCCGCCTGTCTCCTCCGGCCGCCAGCCGCCCGGCCAACGCGGCCCACCTGCGACCAATTAGCGCCGGCCGGCTGAGCGGCCTCTCCCACCTGCAGCGCCGAGCCCATCTCACGCGATCGGCCGCCACAACAGGTGCGCGCCGGAAGGCGGCCGCGCTAATTGGGCGCCGCCTTGCCGCCGCCGCCGCCGCCAGGGCGACAAAGCGGCGCGGCCGGCCGACGCAGCCGGCTGCTCGCACGCGACCGCAGCTCCACTTGGCGGGCGCGCGAAACTCGGCCACAATTGCATCTGGCAAGACCGACCTGGCTAAACAGCCGCCCTTATCGCAGCCTGTGTTGACTTTCACTCCCACTCGAGCGCGCACTCTCGCCGGTCGGCGGCGCACAAGTTGCCGCCAAGCGCCCACTTCTGGCCTCGTGAGTCTAGCCGGCTGCAGCTGCCGCCGCCGCCGCCGCCGCCGCCGCCGCCAACGACAAGAGCGGCGGCGGCCGCGTCATCGGCCTGGCGCCGCCGGGCAGCCAGCGGGGAATCACGCGACAACTGAGCGTGCTGGTGGCGCCGCCGCAGCAGCAGCAGCTCCAGGCAAGACTGCCGGGCGCCCGGCTCCTCCGCTCGGCCGACCCGGCGCGCAAAACTGGTGCACAGAGGCGGTTGCGTTGGTTCGCACTAACTTGTGTGTGTGTGCGCTATGGAAGCTGCGCGAGCGCCGGTGTGGCCGCTGTTGCTCG